>OBXV01000285.1_pt1 | contig 36831 bp, 30 predicted proteins | sample 1495451 | NCBI WGS metagenome assembly OBXV01 (sample SAMEA2580178, study PRJEB22360) | human gut metagenome | biome: human gut; feature: human-associated habitat; material: faeces | place: Denmark | collected 2008/2010 | reverse complement strand
CGATAGAATCAAGCTTCGCAAGCTGTTCTTTTTTAACGACTCAGTTATCTTATCATGTCGTTAGCAACATGTCAATAACTTTTTTGTTATGTTTTTGAAGAAATATTTCCTTCTGTCTTTTGGACAAGTAATAATATACCAACTAAATTTATCTTGGTCAACGAATTTTTTGTATTTTTTCAAGTTTTTTTCAATAAGCGATTATTCACTACTTTTCTTTCTTCATCGTTCGCTTTCGGCTCCATTAATGTCTGCAATATTTGATAACAGCTTTTGAACATTCGTTATTGTTTGTTGCTTTCTACATAGCAAAAGCTGCCTAAGGAGTCCCCTAGACAGCTTTTATTTGATTATCTCATTGTTGGGAATAGTAGAACGTCCCGAATGGATTGAGCGTCAGTTAGCAGCATCACTAATCTGTCAATCCCGATACCTAGACCACCAGTTGGTGGCATACCGTATTCTAATGCTTCCAAGAAGTCTTCGTCTACACCGTGAGCTTCATCGTTCCCTAGTTCACGTTCTTTTTCTTGTGCTTCAAATCGTTCTCTTTGATCAATTGGATCGTTTAGTTCTGTAAAGGCATTAGCAAATTCGCGTCCTACGATAAACAGTTCGAATCGGTCTGTGAATCGAGGATCTTCTGGATTTTTCTTCGCTAACGGCGAAACTTCGACTGGATGTCCGTAAACAAATGTCGGTTGTGTCAACGTTTCTTCAACAAACGTTTCAAAGAATTCATTGATAACATGTCCGACTCCCATCGCTTCTGTTACTTCTACGTTATGCTTTTCAGCTAAGGCTAATGCTTCTTCCAATGTCATTTCTTTCCAGAAATCTACACCAGTTTGTTCTTTGATTGCATCTACCATATGGATACGTTTAAAGTCGCTTTCTAAGTCAACAGCTTGTCCATCATATGTGATTTTCGCTGTCCCTAGTACTTTTTGAGCTGCGTTACGGATAATACCTTCTGTCAGATTCATTACATCATTGAAATCAGTATATGCTGTGTATGCTTCTAACATCGTAAATTCTGGATTATGCGTAGTGTCAATCCCTTCATTACGGAAAACACGACCGATTTCATAAACTTTTTCCATTCCGCCGACAATTAGTCGTTTCAAATGAAGCTCCAACGCGATACGCAAATATAAATCAATATCCAGTGCATTATGGTGCGTGATGAACGGACGAGCAGCGGCTCCACCTGCCTCATTATGCAATACTGGCGTTTCTACTTCGATATAGCCATTGCCATCTAAATAACGACGGATCTCGCTGATAATTTGGCTTCGTTTCATAAATCGGTCAAAGCTTTCGCGATTACTGATCAAATCCAAGTAGCGTTGTCTGTAGCGTTGTTCAATATTCGTCAAGCCATGGTATTTATCTGGCAGTGGACGAAGTGCTTTTGACAAAATCGTGATTTCTGAAGCTTTGATAGAAACTTCGCCTGTGTCTGTTTTCATGATTTGTCCAGTTACACCAAAGAAATCTCCAAGGTCTGCATGTTTGAATACTTCATAGGCTTCATCACCTACTTGGTCTTTTCTCACATAAATTTGAATTTGGCCTTCACGATCTTGTAGATGCGCAAATCCAGCTTTTCCTTTTCCTCGGCGAGTCATCATACGACCAGCTACACTAGCGGTCAATCCCATCTCTGCTAGTTCTTCTTTTGTTCTTGGATCAAATAGTTCATGCAATTCTTCTGAGTTGTGTGTGCGTTCAAATCTTTTTCCAAATGGATCGATTCCATCTTCACGCAATTGTTCCATTTTTTGACGACGTACAAGCATTTGATCATTTAAATCTTCTACTTGATGTTGTTGTTCCTGTGTCACAAAAGTTCCTCCATTCTCATGTTAATCTCTTTCCTATAATGCCAATGAAACACAAAAAAAGCAAGCCGAACTTGGAATTTCGGCTTGAAAATTCACGAAAAACTTAGAAATCACAACGTTTGTTTCAATAGTACTTTTTCCGTTTTTTCTACAAATTGATCCAGCAGATCATTGATTTCTTGCTGATTTTCTGTCTGATTGATTGCTACTTTCACTTTTGCTGCTCGAGGAATCCCTTTTAAATAATAAGCCGCATGTGTTCTGAATTCTCTACATGCTACTTTTTCTCCTTTGAGATCTGCTAAGCGTTGTAAATGAAGTTTAGCTGTAGCAATCTTTTCGGCTGGTGTTGGCTCAGGAATCAATTCTCCTGTTTCTAGATAATGCTGTGTACGATGAATCATCCATGGGTTTCCCAAAGCTGCCCGGCCAATCATCACACCGTCTGCACCAACATAATCAAGCATCCGTTTTGCATCTTCGGGTGTTTTGACATCCCCGTTCCCCATAAATGGGATGGTGAGATGTTTTTTTACTTCTTTTAATATTTCCCAATCTGCTTTTCCCTCATACATCTGAACCCGTGTACGCCCGTGCATAGCGATGGCACTTGCTCCAGCTGATTGTGCTGCTAATGCATTTTCTACAGCAAAGACGTGTTCTTCATCCCAACCGATACGCATCTTGACCGTTACAGGGATATCCACTGCTGAAGAAACAGCTTGGACCATTTCGTATACTTTCTCAGGATCTAAAAGCCACTTTGCCCCTGCTTCTGCTTTGATCACTTTGTTTACTGGACAGCCCATATTGATGTCTATTATATCTGCAGCTGTGTTTTCTTCGACAAATTGAGCAGCTTCAACTAGGCTGTCTTTGTTCCCGCCAAATATCTGTAAACTTAATGGATGTTCTGTTTCTTCAATGTGGAGCATCTCTAAAGTTTTTTTGTTTCTGAAATGGATACCTTGGTCACTGATCATTTCACATACGACTAAGCCTGCACCAAATTCTTTGACAGTGACTCGAAATGCTGAATTTGTTATTCCAGCCATCGGCGCAACAACGACACGATTAGGGATTTCAACATTGCCGATTTTCCATTTGTGTTCCACTTAAATTCCTCCTAAGGCTTCTTTCTTCAATCCAGTTAATTCTTCTTCACTATACTTGTATTTATTGTTACAGAAAGAGCATACCGCTTCTGCTCCATGATCTTCATCTATCATTGCTTGGATTTCTTCTGCACCTAGCGCGATAATTGCTTCTGCAAATTTTTCTTTCGAACAGTCACATTTGAATTGAATAGGCATTTTTTCTAAAACGTTCAGCTCTTCTGTATCAAGCAATCCCTTCAATATTTCTTCTGGTGTCTGTCCTTCATCTAAGAGAGTAGAGATTCTTGGTGTTGTTTTTAATTGTTCCTCAATCTTGCTGATTGTTTCTTCATCGGCACCTGGCATGATTTGAATCATGAATCCACCCGCTGTCTTGATACTGTCATCAGTATTGACCAGTACACTTAGTCCAACAGCTGAAGGGATTTGTTCTGAGATAGCGAGATAGTAAGTAAAATCTTCAGCGATTTCTCCAGAAACAATTGGCGTTTGTCCAGAAAAAGGTTCTTTTAATCCTAAATCTTTTGTGACAGTAAACATCCCTTGTGTCCCAACTGCTCCTCGCACATCGATTTTACCTTCACTATTCAAAGGAAGACTGAGATGCGGATTTTTGATGTAGCCTTTCACATCTCCCTTCCCATTTGCATCTACTACGATTCCCGCTGCTGGACCATCGCCTTGGATTCGAACAGTTAGTTTATCTTCTCCTTTAAGTGTTGCACCAAGCAGCAGACTGCCCACTAATGTTCGTCCTAAAGCAGCTGAGGACGTATGCCAAGTATCATGACGTCTTTGTGCTTCCGCTACGGTATTTGTTGCTTGAACGGCGTATGCTCGTACGAATCCGTCGTGAGCAAGTGCCTTAACCAGATAATCTTTCATTTGTTATGTACTCCTTTTTCCGTTTTTAAACTCATAGTGAATCATACTAGCAACTCCTGCTTTTTTCAACTTTGGAATGCTTCTTTTAAAAATAATTCAGAATCATCTAGAAAACAGGACATCATTCTATTTACATCTTAAATAAAGAAATCTCCCGAAAACCGGTTTTTGTTCCGGTTTTCGGGAGTCCTATCAGATCAATTGACCTATATTTTTTTATTTGTATCGATCGTCTGAATGATCATCTTCTGATTGTTGAGAATCTGAATCATGCTCTGCTTTATTTTCCTCATGCAGTTCATGTTTTGCTTCTTCAAAATCACGTTTTTCTTCTGCTTGTTTTTCAGCGTCTTTTTCTTCCAAAGCACGTTTTGCTTCTTCAAAAGTTTTCGCTTCTTTTTCGCTTGGATAATCATTTGACTCAGTACCTTCAGGCATCACACCGTGTTCGAATAACGATTTGATTGCTTTGGCATCCAATGTTTCGAATTCCAGAAGTTTTTCAGCAATCAATTTATGCTGTGCACGATGCGCTTCGATGATTTCATGAGCTTTGGCATGAGCTTCCATCAAAATCTTGCGTACTTCTTGATCAATTTCGAAAGCAACTTGTTCAGAGTAAGCTTTTGTTTGACCGTAGTCGCGGCCAACGAACACTTGATGATTGCCTTCATATTGAACGGGACCTAAACGATCGCTCATTCCATATTCTGTTACCATGCTTCGTGCTAAAGCTGTCGCTTGTTCAAAGTCATTGGAGGCACCAGTTGATTGGACATTGAAGATGATTTCTTCAGCTGTACGTCCACCAAGCAAGCCTACGATTTGTTCAAACATATCTTCTTTTGTCATCAAGAACTGATCTTCTTTTGGCAAAGCGATCATATATCCACCGGCGCGTCCGCGAGGGATAATCGTTACTTTGTGGACGACCCGAGCGCGACTTAACACTAATCCGACAATCGTATGACCAGCTTCGTGATAAGCAACCATTTCGCGTTCTTTTTTGCTGATTACACGATCTTTTTTAGCTGGACCTGCAATCACGCGATCTTCCGCTTCATCGATATCAGAAGCATCGATTTTCTTTTTATTTCTTCTAGCAGCTACTAGCGCCGCTTCGTTCAAGACGTTTTCCAAATCTGCTCCGGCAAACCCTGGAGTCTGTTGAGCAACAACTTTCAAGTCAACATCATCGGCCATCGGTTTATTCCGTGCATGGACACGTAAGATTGCTTCACGTCCTTTTACATCTGGACGGCCAACTAAAATTTGACGGTCAAAACGTCCGGGACGTAGTAACGCTGGATCTAGTACGTCAGAACGGTTAGTTGCAGCAATGACGATTACTCCTTCATTTCCGTCGAAACCATCCATTTCTACAAGCAATTGGTTCAATGTTTGTTCGCGTTCATCATGTCCGCCGCCCATACCGGCACCACGTTGACGACCTACTGCATCAATTTCATCGATGAAAATGATAGCCGGTGCGTTTTTCTTCGCTGTTTCAAACAAATCACGAACACGGCTTGCCCCGACACCGACAAACATTTCTACGAAATCAGAACCTGAGATCGAATAAAATGGTACGCCAGCTTCTCCGGCAACAGCTTTTGCTAACAAGGTTTTACCTGTTCCTGGAGGTCCTTCTAAAAGTACACCTGCCGGGATACGGGCACCTAATTCAACAAATCGGCGAGGATCTTTCAGAAATTCAACAACTTCAACTAGTTCTTGTTTTTCTTCTTCCGCACCCGCTACATCAGAAAAACGTACGCGATTAGCTTTTTTGTCTGCTTCTTTGGCTTTTGATTTACCAAAGTTCATGACACGGCCGCCACCGCCACCGCCGCCGCCTTGTTGTCCCATCATCATGTAGAAGAAAAAGATGATGATCACGATCGGCAAGAAGCTAAGCAATAACGAAACCCATACGCCGCTGCTTGATTCTTCTTTTACTGTTGTAGCAACTTTGTTTTCTTTTGCCAGTTCTGTTACTTGGCTCAATGTTGTATCATTTGGCAAAATGATTGTTGTGAAATGGGTAGTAGTCGTATCTGTTGAACCCAAGATAGCTAACCCGCCGCTGTTAGCGACTGTCTGCTGTTCCTTGTATTCACCAGTGATCTTATATACACCATTTGCAGGCTGCACTTCAAACTCTTTGATTTTGCCTGCTTGTAGTTGTTCTGTGAATTTTGAGTACTCGATATCTGACGATCGCTGGCCGTTATTACCAAAAATGAAATAAACGACCATTACCATCGCTAAGATTACGAGGACATAATACAAGGCATTTTTCATCATGCCATTGTTCTTTTTGTTCATAGTTGCCCTCCCTAAGCGTCAATTTAATTTAACAGTTTTTTATCAATCCTGACCATTCTATTGTACCATAATTTAATTGAGATACAGCATTAATTTGATTGATAAACACTAGGTTTCAATACACCGATGTACGGAAGGTTACGATATGCTTCTGCATAATCCAGGCCATAACCGACAACAAATTCATTTGGTACGTTGAACCCAACATAATCTGCTTCGATGTTTACTACTCTTCCTTCGGGTTTGTCAAGTAGTGTAACGATTTTGACTGATTTAGCTTTGCGGTATTTGAAAAGATCCACTAAATAAGCGAGTGTTCTTCCGCTGTCAATGATATCTTCAACGATCAACAGATCGCGACCTTCTACATTTGTATCCAAGTCTTTGACGATTTTTACTTCCCCTGACGAGACTGTTGCATTCCCGTAGCTTGAAACATCCATGAAATCCAATTCCAAATACGTATCGATAGAACGAACGATATCTGCCATGAATGGTACCGCTCCTTTTAAGACACCTACTACTAGGGGATTGGTGTTTTGGTAAATTTCTGTTAACTCTTTGCCTAGTTCTTTGCAACGAATTTTTATCTCTTCTTGTGAGATCAAAATTCTCTCAATATCCTTTTCCAACATCAGGTTCTCCTTCCAATTGCTTCTTTTTGATATTTGTAAAGAAGTATGTAGTGTATTTTATCAGTTTCTTCACGAATACTCAAATATGAAAAGGCAAAAGGTATCAAGCTATATATATTTCTTTTGGCATCTGTAATGATCCAAGCATGCTGCCTTTGTGAATTAGGTACTTTCTGATCGATAAAATATCTAGATACTTTTTTTGTAAGTTTCTCCGTTAATTGAATACGGTCTCCTGCTTTTCTTTTTTCGACATATAGTTGCACATCGGCGGGAACCCAAATGTCATGAGAAAACAGAGACCATGAATCTGTTGCTTTGATGTCCTCTGAATGTTCAGGTTTGAGCAGACCAATCCATTCTGTTTCGTTCAACTGTATCCCTTGTTCTGGAATAAGCAACAAGCGCTGATCTTCTGTCTGAGCAGTGGCTTGTTTTTCTTTTTTAGCGAGTACAACAAAATGGTACTCTCTTTTCAGTACCCAGTTGCTGCCGATGCTAAGCTGCCATTGACTTTTTTTCTGTTGCCACTGCTCTAAAATCGATGTCATTTGCTGCTCTTTCAAAATGACCCCTGTTTCTGAGAATACTTTGTCGAAGAAGGAGTGGAAAAAATAGTATCGTTCCGCTTCTTCCATTTTTTCTATCATTTCTGCTGAAAATTGAAATCGATCCTTTAACTGTTCGACTTCCTTTTCGATTAACTGCCCCATACATTTTTGAATGACTTGGTCTGCCCATTGAATCTGTTGCGAAAACTGCTGAAAATGTCTCATCACCTGGGTGTTTTCTTGTTTTAACTGAGGAACAACCAAATGGCGAAGCCGATTTCTTTGGACATCTAATAATTGGTTCGTCTGATCCTCAAAGTAAACAAGCTGTGATTCTGCTGCATAAGCATATAATTCTTCTTTACTGAAACTCAGCAATGGACGAACAAGCCTGCCCGTAGCAAATGGTTGTACTTCTTTGATTCCAGAAAAAGTACTTAACTGTCCTCCACGAATGATTTTCATCAACACCGTCTCGATTTGATCATCTCCATGATGAGCAGTCATCAACGTATCATATTGTTCTTCTTCCATCACGCGAGTGAATGCTTGATAACGAAAGTTACGGGCTGCTGTTTCTATGGCCGTTTTGGCCGGATCTTCCCAAACACTTACATATAAAGGGAGATTCTTCTTTTCACAATATGAGCGAAGATAAGCAGCTTCTTCTGCTGATTCTTCTCTCAATTGGTGATTGATATGGACGACGCCCAAAGAAAAACCGATTTGGCGTTGCGCTTGCAAAAGCAAATGGAGCAAAACCATCGAATCAACCCCACCTGATACCGCTGCTAAAATCCTTGATTCTTTTTGCCAGAATCTTTGTTCATTCCCGTGCCGAATAAATGACTGCTGCAATAGCGGTACTTTTTTACCGTCTTTTTCAACGCTCATTCTTTCCACACCCTTTCTTCCTAAAAAAAGAGAGCGGGAAAACGTCTAAAACGACAATTAACCTGCCCTCTGTTGATACTCTGACTAAAATAGTCGCATCATCATTATTTTCAGCTTTATTAGCTGCGGCGTCCGCCACGACCACCGCGTTTTCCTTCTGTGTTTCGCTTCAATGAAGATAAGCGGTCATCGCTATCTTTCAAAAATGAACTCATCAATGAATCGAAGTCTTCTTTTTGAGCTGAAGGCTGACTGCGAGAAAAAGATTTTTTCTGTGCTGGACGATTGCGGTTGTCACGGGAATCTTTTTGTTGAAATTTTTTAGGACGGCTTTCTTCTCCAGATTCTACAGGTTGTTCCTGCGCTTTGCGGATAGATAGTCCGATTTTCCCATCATCATTTACTGAAATAACTTTGACTGTTACTTCATCTCCTACACTTAAAACATCATGGATGTCTTTTACATATCCATTTGACACTTCGCTAATATGAACTAGACCCGTTTTTCCAGCACCTAGATCAATAAACGCACCAAAATTTGTAATTCCTGATACTTTTCCTTGCAGTTTTGCTCCTACCTCGATTGACATAAAAAAAATGTTCCTCCTAATTATTTCCCTTTTTTATATTCCTGCTTATTTTGCAGTTGTAGAACTAGTTGATTGATCTGTTTCATTTGTCGAGCTGTCTGTATTTGATTCTAATATAGGATAAACTTTTTCACCGTCTTTTGAGTAAAAGAATTTGCTTCTGGCAAGTTTAGCTACATATTCATCATCTTTCAGCAATGAAACATCTTGGTGCAGCTGATCAACGTCTGCGTTGACTTCTTTCATTTCAGCATTTGCTTCGACTCTCAATTCGTTCAATTGATGCATCCTTTGCATATCATGGAAAATCTGCACACCTATTATCGCGAAAATGACCAAAGCACCAACAAAAATTGCAGCCAGTCTGCGTCTTCGAAAAATCAGTTGTCGTTGTTGTTGCTGAAATTCAGCATACTTTTTCTTTGCATATTCCGTATCTAGCGCAGCGATTTTATTGCTTTTTTTCGTCACTTGGATTCGCTCCAATCTTTTTTGATTGTCTTTCTCATTATACCAATATCATGAAAGCTTGTCTAATCTATTTCTCTAGTGTTTCTGTGCGATTTTCAAAAATAATTTCGTACATTTTTTGTGCATCTTCTTTTTTGGTCGATTCATGTAATTCCGTAATTTTCACTTCCAATGTTTTGTTGCCGAACTGGACTTTCAAAATGTCGCCTACTTTGACGTCACTGGAAGATTTTGCCAATTTTCCGTTGATTTGGATCCTTCCTTTATCAGCCACTTCTTTTGCTACTGATCGTCTTTTGATGATTCGGGATATTTTTAAAAATTTGTCTAATCGCATATCTTATTCCTCACTTTTTGATTTTTTTGTTTAATCGTAGAATTTTCTTACCAAATGGCAACATGAGCCACTCTCTTACTGTAAACAGACGGAGACGAATCACTGCATAAATGAACACAGATGCGCCAACCCCAACGCCTATCACACTGACAAAAAAAGCAGTGGAACGATGAGTTACAGGACCAAACACTATATTCAATACACCATAATACAGCAGCAGGACTGCTGTCATACAAAGAAGGCTGATAATCAACTTCCGCCCAAAATGTCGTTCTTTCCAAAAAGCATTTAGCTCTTTCGTTTCGATTCGGACAAAATACCAAAGCGTCACACCTAATCCTAAAAGGGTAGACAGGCTTGCTCCGGCTGTTCCTAATAAACCAGTTAGAAAAGAAGTAGTCAATCCTTTTACCAAGAGCCCCCATCCTGCTCCTTTTAAAGAAGGGCGAAAAGAGTTCTTGCTTTGAGCAATACTTTGATAGGCTTGGATGACTGCAGTAAAAGCAATGGAAAAAACAAACAATACAAGCGCTGCATTTCCTGCATAATCTTTAAACAACGCATAATTGATATAAGGAAGCAGTAAGGCTAATCCTAAAGATGCAGCTAATGCCAAAGCGGTCGTCAATCTAAGATAGATTTTGGCTGTCTGCAAAAACTGACGATAGATCCGATTGGTCAAATGACGGGTCAATGCAGGCAGAAATGTCGCACTTAATGCGGTGGCAATCACTAAACCTAATTGAACCAAAGGCTGCCCTCGGTCATAGACCCCTTTTGCTATCTTCGCACCATATTCCGATAGACCGTAAACTTCCAAAGCATTTTTTACAAAGAAAGAGTCGATCAGCTGAAAAAAGATGAGTAATCCGCTATAAATCGAAACCAGACCGCCTTCTACTAGAAAGCGTCGGATCAAAGATTTTGGTGGCTGTTTGAATAATGGGAACCGGCGGAAGCTTAATACTCCTCCATGAATCTTTTGTTCATAGTAGTGAAGGATTCCATATGCGCATAACCCGCCAAAAACGGCTCCACTCATCGCTGCCGTCACTGTTTGGTACACCGTCCATCCGAGCTTTCTAAAAGCAAATGCACTACAGACGATTACAGAAACACGAACGAACTGCTCAACTACTTGAGAAACTGCCGTTGGTTCCATCAAAAATCTTCCTTGAAAATTCCCTCGATAAAAAGATAAACCAGGCATCAGCAAAAAGGTAAAAGAAACTACTTGGATCAGTGGTTTCAATTGTATATCCCCCATCATCCAAGCAATCCAACTGCTAAATGAAAAGACAAACAGCCACAGAAAGACGCCTGTCCAAAACACCAAGGGATAAAGACTTTGCAAAGCTTGCTTTCGCTCGAAAGGATTCTTTCTTTCTGCAACGTACTTTGATATGAACTGCGGAAGACCTGATAAAGCTAAAGTCATTGCTATACCATAAATTGGATAAACTTGCTGATAAACATAAAAACCTTCGTCGCCGACTAAGTTTTGGAGGGGAATTCGGTAAAGGGCACTTAATACTTTTGCTATGAAAGAAGCAATCGTCAGTACAAATGCTCCTTGCATGACGCGCCGCATTTCTTTATGATCCAAATCGTTGCTCCTTCCTACGCTGACAGATATTTTTGCTCACGCAATGCTTTGACAAACTTTTGGATTTCCTGAAGCCACACTGCTTCTTCCATTTGGTTTGGAATCGTCAAGCGTATCACCATCTGTTCTTTTTCAACGCCTAGACTGGCTTTTAGTTTCGTCGCCGTTAGCGCTTCGAATAATTGTTCCACGCTGTAGCGTTTCGTTCCAACTTTGCTTAGAGTAAAGACGATATGCGGCTCCTGTTTCCTTATCGTTTCCAAGAGCGCTCGATCGCCATCCATTTTAATCTGTCCGATTGTCAGGAGGTGTGCTACTTCTTCTGGGTATTCTCCAAAACGGTCGAGCAGATCATCTTCCAGTTCATCTAGCATTTCTTGCGAATCAAGTTCACGAATTCGTTTATAGATCTCGATTTTCTGCCGCTGATCTGCCACGTATGTTTCAGGTAGATATGCGTCAACACCGAGGTCGATCTCAACAGTGGTCTTCTCCACTTGACTATTCTTTCCTTGTTTACGAGACACTGCTTCGCTCAGCATTTGAGAATACATATCGAAACCGACTGCATCAATAAATCCATGTTGCTGAGCACCTAAGAGATTACCTGCACCGCGAATGGAAAGATCACGCATCGCAATTTTGAATCCAGATCCCAGTTCTGTAAAATCTTTGATTGCCTGAAGACGCTTTTCACTGACTTCATTAAGGATCTTCTGCTGCTCATACATAAAGTAAGCATATGCGACGCGGCTACTTCTTCCTACCCGTCCGCGTAATTGATATAACGTGGATAAACCCATATAATCAGCGTTCTCAACAAACAATGTATTTGCGTTCGGGATATCCACTCCTGTTTCAATGATGGTCGTAGTGACAAGAACATCATACTGACCTTCAATAAATTCAAAGAGCGTATTTTCTAATTGCGCCTCTGTCATTTGTCCATGAGCATAGCCGATCCGCGCTTCCGGAACGAGTTCTTGGATTTCTTCTACTTTTTGTTCGATCGTTTCTACTCGATTATATAAATAGAATACTTGTCCACCTCGTCCCATTTCTCGATGGATTGCTTCGCGGATAGCCCCAGGATTTTTTTCCATAACATATGTTTGGATCGGATAACGATTCGCAGGCGGTGTTTCGATTACTGAAAGATCTCGCACGCCTAGCATCGACATATGCAAAGTTCTCGGAATCGGTGTTGCTGTCAGAGTCAAAACATCCACTTGTGCACGTAACTGTTTCAATCGTTCTTTATGTTTTACACCAAAACGTTGTTCTTCGTCAATGATCAATAGACCCAAATCGCTAAATTCAATATCTTTTGACAAGATTCGATGGGTTCCTACAACAATATCAACTTGACCTGTGCGCAGTTGTTCGATGGTTTCTTTTTGTTGCTTTCTTGTTCTGAAACGACTTAATAGCCCGATATTTACGGGGAAACCTTCAAATCTTTCCAGCATCGTTTCATAGTGCTGCTGTGCCAAGATCGTTGTTGGAACTAAAAAGGCTACTTGTTTGCTTTCCTTTATCGCTTTAAAGGCCGCTCGAAGCGCTACTTCTGTTTTCCCATAACCAACATCACCTACGAGTAGTCGATCCATTGGTTTTTCTTTTTCCATATCCCGCTTGATCTCCGCTGCACTTCTCAACTGGTCGTCTGTTTCAGAATAAGGGAAAGCATTTTCAAATTCTTTTTGGTAGGCGTCATCAGGACCAAAAGCATATCCTTTTTCTGATTCTCTTGCTGCGTATAGTTTGATTAAATCGTCAGCGATATCTTCGATTTTCGAAGATACTTTTCGTTTAGTTTTCGTCCATTCACTTCCGCCTAACTTATTGATGCGAGGTGCTTTGGCTTCCGAGGCGACATATTTTTGGATCAGATTCAGTTGAGTAACAGGAATAAACAGTTTGTCGTCGTTTTGATACAAAATAGTCATATAGTCTTGGTGAACGCCATCTACTTCTAGCGTTTCCATCCCAATGTATTTCCCGATACCATGATTGGCATGGACAACGTAATCTCCTGCTTTTAACTCATTATAGCTTTTCAATCGCTCTGCGTTTGTTACTGTTTGTCGTCTCGTTTGTTTTTTCGTCGTTTTTTGGAAAATTTCTTTTTCTGTGATAGCTACTATTTTTTCTTGAGGAAGTTCAAAACCAGCCTGCAAAGCTCCTTCAACTAATTGTACCTGTCCTCTGATCAATGCATTTTTTTCTGTTTCTACTACTAATATATCTTCATCTCGAAGCATTTGTTCTGCTTTACGTATTCTGTCCTTTGTCGGAATAAAGATCACAACAGTCTGTTTTTGCTTGCGCCAACGATCCATTTCTGTTTTCAGCAATGGCATTTGTCCGAAGAACTGTTGCATCGTCCGATAGTGAAAATTATGGATTGCTTGGAAACGAAGATTTCCCATCCCTTTTTGGAAGAGTGAGAAAAAGGTTGTAGTAAATTTTTCCTTTTGAACGATTCTTTGTACATCTGCTGAAAATGACTGCTCAGAAAAAACCCGCAATTCGCTGATTTTTTGAGTATGCCATTCTGCCGCTTCCCTTTCGATTTCCCGATTTGTTTCCATGATCCGCTGGTAATCATCAACGACTAGTAAACTATTTGAAGGAAAATAATCCAAGATCGTTACAAATTCTTGGTAAAGAAGATCTGAGTAGAATTTTGCTTCTTCTGTCGGGATACCTGCTTGCCAACTTGAAGTCATCTGACCGAAGTAATCTTGTAAAAACTCGCGGTCTGCTTCTTCTGTGGTCGCAGCAAGCCGTTTTTCTAGCATTTTTTGCATTTGCTCTATTCCATGTTCCAGATCCTCTGGTCCATAGACTTGTTCACTCGTTGGAGAAACCCAGATTTCTTCCGTTTTTTCGATTGAACGTTGTGTTTCTGCTTCAAAATACCGCATAGAATCTATCTCTACATCAAATAATTCTACACGAATAGGATAGTTTGTTGTTAATGGGTAAATATCGACGATGCTTCCTCGAATACTGAATTCTCCGGGTTTTGCGACCATTTCTTCTCGTACATAGCCCATCAAAGTCAATTGGCGAGGAAGATTTTCCACATCTATCTCATCACCAACATGCCAATTCAATTGCGCCTGTAGCCAAGTTTTCTTATTCGGCAGCCGCTTGTGCAAAGCTGCGACTGGCAACAAATAGATACCTGCTTTTTTTTCTTGAAGTGCGTTGAGCGTTGCGACTCTCTCGCCTCGCGCTTCTGGAGAAGAAAAGGCCATTTCAGCAGAAAGCACTTCATCCACTGGAAATAAATGGATCTGATCCTGCGGAATCACATGTTGCAGATCTTCTGCTAACTGATTGGCATAATACAAATTTGGCATCAGAATGATCATATTTTTATTTGTTTTCTTAAATGCTCGAGCAAATAGAAGCGTCTTCGCTGAGCCAGCTAATCCTGTGATTAGTTGTCTAGGCATTTTTTCTTCTAAATTGCTGATCCATTCTTTTACTTGCGGATCTTTTCCGACTAATTGAATGATATCCATTCCTTTTCCTCCTTTCTCAATTGAATTGATTCATCGCATCCACGAACGAATGCCCTTCTATGAGATATTCGACTGCTTTAACAGATTGAAATATGCTTTCTTCTATCAAAGGCTGATTTTCTTTGCTGAAAGGACTAAGCACATGCTGGACCACTGTTTTTTTTCCTTCTGGTCTGCCGATTCCCACCTTGATTCGATCAAAGACATTCGTATTCAAATGGGAAATGATACTTTTGATACCATTATGCCCGCCGGCACTCCCCTTTTGACGGAGCCGGATCTTTCCTACTGCCAGATCCAAATCATCGTAGATGACGACTAATTCTTCTGGATAAATCCCAAAATAAGTCATTAACGGTCCGACTGCACGACCAGATTCATTCATAAATGTCTGTGGTTTGACTAGAAGGATCTTTTCTCCATTATGAAAAAATTCGGCAACTTCTGCTTCGAATGGATTTTTTTTGAAAGTAGCTTGATGTTCGCGTGCAATTTGATCCACGACCATAAAGCCGATATTGTGTTTAGTATATTGGTATTTGGTACCTGGGTTTCCTAACCCGACGATCATTTTCATTTTTGTTTTTCCACCTAATTCTAAAAACAGCACAAAAGGCTGGACTGCTAATTAGCGGTCCAGTCCATCGAGCTTTTTTCTTTTTTATACTGTCAATGTATAGTATACCACAAAACAAAGCGTTTCGGCTAAAAGAGAATCGTTAATAAATGATAAAGAAATTAAAAATTTCTTCAAAGTTTAATGAAATAATTGATTTATAAAAATAGTGAAATAACGCACATGTAAGCTTTTACATATAATACAACCTTGTTATCTGTTATATTTTATAGCCAAATAGCGTGACATGGGGCTTGAGAAATGTTAGCATAAGCATGGGAAAAAACAAATCAATGGAAGGATTGATACTAAATGACTGCAGCTGCAGAAAAAAAAGATCATCAAAAAGTTATTCTTGTTGGAGACGGCGCCGTAGGTTCTAGCTATGCCTTTGCTCTAGTTACTCAAAATATTGCTCAAGAAGTAGGTATCGTGGATATCAATACTGCTAAAACTGAAGGAGACGCAATTGACTTGTCTCACGCTTTGGCATTTACTTCACCTAAAAAAATCTACTCTGCTACTTACGCAGACGCACATGATGCTGACTTAGTTGTTATTACAGCTGGCGCACCACAAAAACCAGGTGAAACTCGTTTAGACTTAGTAAACAAAAACTTAAAAATCAACCGCGATGTTGTCACACAAATCGTTGAATCAGGATTTAACGGTATCTTTTTAGTTGCCGCTAACCCAGTAGATATTTTGACTTACTCAACTTGGAAATTCTCAGGTTTCCCTAAAGAACGCGTTATCGGTTCAGGTACGTCTCTTGACTCTGCTCGTTTCCGTCAAGCACTTGCGGAATTAGTTGACGTTGATGCACGTAACGTCCATGCTTACATCTTAGGTGAACACGGAGATTCAGAATTCCCAGTTTGGTCACATGCAAATGTTGCCGGCTTGCAAATCTATGAATGGGTGAAAAACAACCCTGAAATCGATGAAGAAGCTATGGTTAACCTATTCTTCGGCGTACGTGACGCTGCTTACACAATTATCGAGAAAAAAGGCGCTACTTTCTATGGTATCGCAGTAGCATTAGCACGTATCACTCGTGCCATCTTAGATGATGAAAATGCTGTTCTTCCTTTATCAGTCTTCATGAATGGCGAATATGGATTGAACGACATCTACATTGGTGCACCTGCTGTTATCAACCGTCAAGGTATCCAAAAAGTAATCGAAATTCCTTTAAGCGACAGCGAACAAGACCGCATGGCTGCTTCTGCTAAACAATTAAAAGAAATTCTAGATGAAGCTTTTGCTAAACTAGACGCTGAATAATTTTTGAATATGACGGAAAACATCTAAACGGTGTTTTCCGTTTTTTTATTTTATCACTCTTCTGGTTTCTAAATTTTTTCATAAAGAAGAGATAACCTTCGTCTTTTCGTCTAAATTATGCTATCATGAGACCGTTCCACCCTAAACTTTTACTTAAGGAGTTGTCGATATGACAAGATCTTCGCATCGAAAAAAATCGAAACATGTTGCTTTGCTTTCAGCTCTTGGTGTTCTCTTAGTGCTGATTAGCTTTTATACCTATCGCAGTACATACTACACAAAACATTTTTTGCCGAATACGGAAATCAACGGAATAAATGTCAGCGATCTAACAGTCGAAAAAGCAAATGAAAAATTAAAAGAAGCTTATTCCGATAAAAAATTAGCTATTAAAGAAGATGGAAAAGTCTGGCAGGAAGTACCAAAATCTGAGCTCGGCTATAAAGATGATTTCACTTCTGAGCTTTCTCCGATCCTAAATGAACAAAACGGATGGACTTGGGGAATGACTTATGTTTCAGCAGCGGAAAAACAAGAAATCGATCCTATCAGTCAAGACCACCAGAAACTGGATACTACCGTTCAGACATTGACAACTAAACTGACTGATCTGAATAAAGACCGGACACCTACAACTGATGCAACAATTGAAAAATCAGGCGACTCTTTTGTTATCAAGCCTGAAGTCAATGGAAATACCATCAACGTCGATGCTGCGGTCAAACAAATAAAAAGTGCAGTAAATTCCGGTAAAGATACGATTGAATTAACTGAGTTCAAAGAAAAACCAAAAGTAACCTCCGGAGACAGTTCACTGAAAGAACAGCTCGAATCCATGAATGCTATCGCAAAAGTAAAAGCTACTTACAGTATAAACGGTGAGACTTTCCAGATTCCATCAAGTGATATCATGAGCTGGCTGACCTACGACGGAAAAGTCGATTTAGATACAGAACAAGTACGTCAATATGTAACAGATTTAGGCACAAAGTATAACACAAGTACGAATGACACAAAATTTAAAAGTACAAAAAGAGGAGAAGTTACGGTCCCAGTTGGCACTTACAGCTGGACGATCCAAACAGATAGCGAGACAGAAGCGTTGAAAAAAGCTATTCTGACAGGCCAAGACTTTACTCGTTCTCCGATTGTGCAAGGTGGCACAACCGCTGATCATCCATTGATCGAAGATACGTATATCGAAGTTGATTTAGAGAACCAGCATATGTGGTATTATAAAGACGGAAAAGTAGCCCTTGAAACAGATATCGTTTCCGGAAAGCCATCTACACCTACACCTGCTGGGGTCTTCTATGTTTGGAATAAAGAAGAAGATGCAACTTTAAAAGGAACAAATGACGACGGAACGCCTTACGAGAGTCCAGTAAATTACTGGATGCCGATTGACTGGACAGGTGTTGGTATCCATGATTCTGACTGGCAACCTGAATACGGCGGAGATTTATGGAAAACACGCGGTTCACATGGCTGTATCAACACTCCGCCAAGTGTAATGAAGGAATTATTCGGGATGGTCGAAAAAGGAACACCTGTATTGGTCTTCTAACAAAAAAGAATTGATAAAAAGAACGTACCAGTATGAATCGTACAGGTGCGTTCTTACTTATTATCTCAACTATGCGCTTGCTTACATTTCAGCAGCAGTAAAGACTTCTGAGACATCATCATCGTCTTCTAGCTTATCTACTAGACGTTCCAATTGCTCCCGTTGTTCCTCATTTAAATCGATCGTCGTTTGTGGGATCATCGTCAATTCTGCTTGCGCTAAAGTGAACTCTTTTTCCAGCTCATCTCGTACAGCAGCAAAATCTTCTGGTGCAGTATAAATCTCGAACACTTCAGGAGAAGTTTGCAGATCTTCTGCCCCCGCCTCTAATACATCTTCAAACATCGTTTCTTCATCCACAGCCAACCCATCGCGTTCAATGACGATATACCCTTTACGATCAAACAAGTAACTGACTGAACCCGTTTCTCCCAGTGACCCGCCGTTTCGAGTAAAAGCTACTCGGACATTTGTCGCTGTCCGATTACGATTATCCGTCAATGCATGGACTAAGATTCCTACTCCACCCGGACCATATCCTTCATACGTGATTTCATCGTAATTTGTTTCATCTACGGCACTGGTAGCCTTTTTAATCGCCCGTTCTACATTGTCGTTTGGCATATTTGCAGCTTTTGCTTTGTCCACAACAAGCCGCAGAGCTGGGTTCATGGATGGATCAGGACCGCCTGCTTTAGCTGCCATATAGATTTCACGAGAAAGTTTCTGAAAGACTTTTCCTCGTTTCGCATCTTGGGCATTTTTTCTTCCTTGGATATTATGCCACTTACTATGTCCTGACATGATTTTTCCTCCCTTGTTCTTTTGAGAATACACTTCTATTCTAGTACTATTTCACAAAAAAACAAAGCCACAGCCAATCTATAAACGCTTCTTGAATGCCGCAAAAAGCACACATAATACCACAGCAGTCAGAGCACCGATCGAATCCAACATGACATCTTGGAACATAGGTGTTCGTCCACCGGTCATCATTTGATGGAATTCGTCCAAACCTGCGTATCCTGTTGCTGAAAGCCAAGCAAGGATCGCTGTCAGCCACCAAATTTTTAGTTTAGGGAAAACACCTAAAAACAAGCTACCACCCAAAACAAAATAAGTACCAAAATGTGCGCCTTTTCTTAAAAAGAACTCTACAAATTTGGCGTAGCCCAGATGGTCGATACTCACGATACTTCCACCATAATTAAAATGTATACCTGCTAATGTGTCCTTAAATGGCTGATTAGGAAGCCAGCTTTCTAATCGCGAAACTTGTGATTGCTGTCCGTAAGTTTGAGAAGAACTGTAAAATAAGATGGCAACGACTATAAGTGCGATCACTAAATAAATATTTCCGTTTTTCAGTTGTTTTTTTGAAGAATTCATAAGTCACCTCTGTATTTATCTTAGACTTTTTTTGAAGAAACAACAATCATTTTCATAGAGACTTCTTCTATAAAAAAGTGCTATACTTAATTTTGTATTACAATATGAAGGGAGTTTTTTCATGAGTTATTCATTAAATTGGGATCTAGAATCTATTTTCCCCGGAGGAAGTCATTCTGATGCTTTGAACCAACGGATGAAGCAATTGGAAGACCAAACGAACGAATATTATCAACGTGTAACAAAATGGTCACCTAGTTCTGACAATGCAGAGCAGCTAAAAGCGGTTCTTCAATTGCAAGAAACGATTACGAACGGCTTTACCCAATGCAACAGCTATATTACTGCATTGCTTTCTGCCAATGTCAATGATTCAGATGCAAAGATCTTATCAGGTAAGCTTTACGCCTTGCTTCCTCGTCTACAATCAGCCGAAACAGTATTGTCGAAGAAATTTGCAGAAATATCTGACAATGATTGGAATCAGATGCTTTCCCATGGTTCGTTTGAAACAATCGCGTTTCGTTTAAACGAGATCCGTCGTGACGGTTCACAATTATTATCAGAAGCTGAAGAGAACATTATCAACACGCTCTCATTAGATGGTCTAAATGCCTGGAGCAGTCATTATGATACGATTGTAGCCAGCATTTCGATTCCCTTCGAACAAGATGGTCAAGTTGTCGAATTATCTGCTGGCCAAGCCTTCAATAAGATGATGGGCGATCCAGATCCAAAAGTCAGAGAAACACTTTTCGCAGCATGGGAAAAAGCATGGAAAGAAAAGGCTCCCCTCTTCACAGATACTTTGAATCATTTAGATGGTTTCAGACTTTCTAACTATGAACTTCATGGCATCACAGATTTTCTGCAAAAACCATTAGAATATAACCGTTTGAAAAAAGAAACATTGTCTGTCATGTGGGAGACGATCCAAAAAAACAAACAACCCCTTGTTGATTACTTGACTAGAAAAGCCAATCTTTTCGGTAAAGAAAAAATGGAATGGCAGGATCAAGATGCACCTATTATTTTAGGCGATTTGAAAGAAAAAACCTTTAGTTTTGACGAAGCAGCTGCATTTATTATCGAAAACTTTAATAAATTCAGTCCAAAAATGGCTAAATTCGCACAATCTGCTTTTGAAAAGAGCTGGATCGAAGCAGAAGATCGTCCTGGAAAACGTCCTGGTGGCTATTGTACTGAGTTACCAGAAACAAAAGAATCAAGGATCTTTATGACCTACAGCAATTCTGTTAATGAGGTTGCGACACTTGCTCATGAATTGGGTCATGCTTTCCATAGCAGCACGATGTGGGACTTGCCTTCTTTAAATCGCGAATACGCAATGAATGTCGCAGAAACAGCAAGTACATTCGCAGAACTGATCGTAGCCGATGCTACATTAAAAGCCGCAAAAACAAAAGAAGAAAAAATCAATTTGCTAGATACAAAACTGCAAAATGCTTTAGCTATGTTCATGAATATCCATTCTCGATTCATTTTTGAAAATCGATTCTATGAAGCACGGCAAGAAGGATTAGTCTCAGAAGATAAGATCACAGAGATGATGGTTGAAGCACAAAAAGAAGGCTACCAAGGAGCTTTAGCCACTTATCATCCATATTTCTGGGCTGCAAAATTACATTTCTTTATTGATGACGTACCGTTTTATAACTTCCCATACACCTTTGGCTACCTGTTTAGTTTAGGCATTTATGCTTACGCTAATCAAAAAGGGGCAAATTTCGAAGAAGAATATATCCATTTACTACGTGATACTGCTTCAATGACGACGGAAGAGCTTGCAAAGAAACATTTGAATGTCGATCTCACTCAACCAGATTTTTGGCAAGCAGGTATCGATATGGTGATTGAAGATATCCAAACGTTCATGGAATTGACAGAAGAATTCATCTGATTTCTATTTTCTCTCAATAAAAAAAGAGTTAGTCCAGAAAAGGGCTAACTCTTTTTGATTAATCATTCTTACATGCTGACAGCAAAGTCAGGTGCAAACCATTGAACTGAACCAACTTTTACGCTTTCGCCTGGTTGAGGAGCATGGATATATTGTCCTCCGCCTAAAGCAATCGCTACGTGGTAAGTTCCGCCTGGTGAACCCCAGAATAATAAGTCTCCAGCTTTTGCTTGAGAAACTGAGATTTTTGTTCCAGCTGATTCTTGAGGAACTGTCCAACCACCAATGTCACGACCAGTTACTTGCAAGTAAACATAGCGTGTGAATCCTGAGCAGTCAAATCCACTTGGATCTTTACCGCCCCAAACATATGGAGTACCGATATATTTGTAAGCTTCTGCTACGATTGCTGCACCATTCACACTTCCAGAAGGCGTTGGCGTTGGTGTTGGTGTTGGTGTTGTATTAGTTGTGTTATTAGTTGCATTACTACCAGTACCGTTCCCAGGATCAACACTTTGATCTGTTGATGGTGTTGTAGGCGCAGGTGTTGTTGATTCTTCTGTTGAAGATTCAGGTACAGTTGTTGACTCTTCTGTTGTTGAAGATTCAGGCACTGTTGTTGATTCTTCTGTTGTTGAAGATTCAGGCGCTGTTGTTGATTCTTCTGTTGTTGAAGATTCAGGCGCTGTTGTTGATTCTTCTGTTGTTGAAGATTGAGCAGCTGATGATGATTCTTCAGTCGTTGAAGATTGAGCAGCTGATGATTCTTCTGTTGCTGAGCTTTGTGCAGCTGATGAAGCTTGAGTAGCTTGTGCTTCAGCTTCTGCTTGTTCGCGTGCTTCTTTTTCAGCTTTTTCTTGTGCTGCTTGTTGACGTGCTTGTTCTGCTAGACGTTGTTGTTCACGAATGCGTGCTTGTTCTGCTTCAGCTTCTGCTTTTTGGCGGTTCAAGTCAGCTTTCTTGTCTTCAGCAGTTGCTTGTTCAGCAGCTAATGAAGTTTTCAGTACGTTCAAATCAGCTTGGTTAGATAAAAGATCGCCTTTTTGAGATTCCAAAGCAGCTTGGTTTTCAGCTAATTCTTTTAGTTTAGCATCGTTTTCAGCTTTTTTGTCTTCTACAGCTTTTTTATCTTGTTTTTGTTGTTCCATCAAGTCGTTGTTTGCTTTTACCATCGTTGTCATTGCTTGAACGCGTCCGATAGCATCTGCTAATGAATCAGCATTCAATACAGCGTCAATATAGTTTGAGCTTGTATTGCTTACTTGTGCTTCACGTGCTTGTTTTTGGATTGTATCTTCACGTTTTTCAATACGTTCTTGTAAATCTGCAATATCTTTTACTAATTGTGCAGATTCTTGACGCAATGTGTCTTGTTTTGCTAATAGATCTTGTGCTTGTGTGTTGATTTCAGAAACTTGGCTTTCTAGGGCATCGATTTGTGATTGTGCATCTGCTTGTTGGTTTTTCAAGTCTGCAATCTTTTGATCTTGTTGTTGTATCTGAGAATCAAAATCGTCCGCCGCGGCAGCGATCGGTGATGCTACGGCAGTCAAGGTCATTGAACATACCATTACTGCTGATATTAAACTCTTTTTCACTCTTCATTCCTCCGACTGGCTTAATTTAATAAATATCTAAATATATTTAAGTCTTTCTTAACGATATAAAAATTGTACCATAGCAGTATGTCAGCGATATAATAGTTATGTTACAAAAATGTTTCAAAACAACCTCTAAAAATGACAAAACTGTTCGTTTCAGAAAATGATCATGAAAAAGGCATGCTATGACGGGCTTTTTTTAAGATAACAACAATTCTTTTTTACTTTCAGAGGAAAAACAAAAAAAGAAATTATTCATCACTGAATAATTTCTTAAATGGAAAAATGAATAATACAAAAATAATCATGTTCAACAGCAGTGTAGGCCCTAAGAACCTTGTAATAAAATACGTGTTATTTACTACTGCTAGTTTAAAAATCAATTGGACCACCATCGTAAACAGTTCATACCCCGTGACAAAGATAATCATACTGAAAAATTCAGTAAAGATGTTGACGTGGATGACATCTTTCATTACATACATCAACCATACGATCAAAGGGAGAGCTACGGCATAGATACCGATAACACCGATATAGTAAACATCATAGACTGCACCGAGAACAATCGTGGTGATTAGCAAATAGCGTTTTTCAAATGCCATACTGCAACATAACAATGCCAAGATCAGAAAGTGGGCATTTGACATATAACTGCCTTTCGACCACTCTCCTAGCATTCTTGTTAAATGGCCATCTATCAACATCAAAAAGAAAAGAACGATTGGCAGATAGTACTTCATTGTTTCTTTTTTCAACATGGACTAATCCTCCGCTAGCCGTTGGACAATCGTCACAACTGACACATCATACATTTCTGCATAAGGTTTCACATAAACTTCCCGATCCAGGCCATAACTGTCTGGTTTCGTTTTGATAACCGTACCGATCGGCAAGTTAGCTGGAGAATTTCCTCCAAGACCGGATGTCTGAACAACATCCCCTTCTTTGATATCCGTATCACCAGTCAATTGGGTCACCACTAATGCATGGAGTTTTTCATCATAGTTTTTAAGCAAACCGAATGCTTCGCCATTAGCCGAAGATACCCGTACTGGAAAATGATTGGAGCTTTCGTTAGAGGATGACAGTAATTCGATTTTAGACGAAGCTGTATTGACTTCGATCACTCGGCCGATCAATCCTTTTTGCGACATGACTGCCATATTTGCTTCGATACCGTCTTTAGAACCCTTGTCTACGATCAGCATGTCCTGCCAGCTATCTGGTGAACGAGTAATGACATTTGCCGTTACTTTTTCGTAACTCGTCAGCGTCTGGTTCAAATCAAGTTCTTTTTTCAAAGATTCGATTTCTCTCTCGTAATTCTTGTTTTGCTGTGCAACGTCATCATAGCTATCGATTTTTTCTTTTAGCCGCTCATTTTCGGCATAAGTTGAAAAAAGATTATGGACAGAATCTACTCCGTTTCGCACCCACCGTACTGGGGCAGAGATTGTTTTATCAACCATTGCAACACTGTCATTAACGATGGATTGGAAGAAATTAGGCTTTCCTTCATTCGCTCGCTGTGCAGCGGTCACACTTAGTATCGTCACCACGATGATAACAATAACCAAGGTAATAATAATATTTTTATTAGGATTGAACTTCTTCACAAAGACACCTCGAATTAATTAGACTCTTGTGTTCAATTTTATCACTAAATGCTGGGAAACAAAAGGCAAGTTGCTCCTCTTAAGCTTTTTTTTAGTAAATAATAGATTCTGTCATTTTTAGCCTGAAAGACAAAACTTTTCCTTTTGTTCATTGGTCAGTCTTTGCTTTGAATAACTGCAATCATACCATCTGAAAAAGAAAATTCAGCGGTATCTGAAAGAAACTCGTTACTTGCATAAGATGTCGGGTATTCAACTGCTTTATTTTCCAATACATACTTACTGCCTTTCAATGTAAGAGCCGAGACGGGCGTCAAACAGCAATAAGCTAGATACTTCATACTTGGAACCTGTCTTACTATATGCTTTCCAGGCAAATAATAAGCCAAATAATTTTGACGATCTCTAATAATAAGCTGATGGGCAAACGGTTTGAATCGAGGTTCCAGACCTAACCAGAGATTGGCTAAAAGATGATCCAATCTTCCGCCTGTGGCGCCGATCAAAGTGACTTCAGCTTGCGGATAACGTTCAAATGTCTTTAAGATCCCCAATTGTGTATCTGTATCGTCTTTTTCTGCGGGTGAACGGGCATACTCTTTGGCTTTTGCAAATACTTCCTCCTGCTCTTCGTTCGACAATGAATCAAAATCACCTACTGCCAGATCTACTGGGTAGCCTGCTTGAAGCAGATACAGCGCACCACGATCTATTCCGACATAGGCATCGTATTTGGTCAGTAGAGGCTGCGGCCAGTTTTCCGGATTACCTCCAGCAGCTAATAAAATTTTCATTTAATTTAATGCCTCTTTTAACCGTTCGATTTGTCCGACTGGATTTTCGGCTCCATAGATATATGATCCTGCAACAAAGACATCCGCCCCTGCATCTTTACAGATTTTTGCTGTTTCTGGAACGATTCCGCCATCTACTTCGATTGCATAAGACCAATTGTTCTCTTTACGTAGATCAGCGAGTTCTGTGATTTTTTCTACCGTTTCTTCAATAAAGCTTTGTCCGCCAAACCCAGGATTGACAGTCATGACCAGCACTTGATCAGCCAAAGGCAAAACATGTTTGATCATGGAGACTGGTGTCCCCGGATTAATAACTACTCCAGCTTTGACACCTAAGCTTTTTGTCATTTGGAGTGCCCGATGGATATGAGGAGTTGCTTCTACATGAACAGTAATGATATCTGCTCCAGCTTTCGCAAATGCTGGAATGTAATTTTCCGGATCAACGATCATCAGATGGACGTCTAGCGGTAATTTAGTGACAGGTCGGATTGCCTGAACAATATTTGGCCCTAACGTGATATTTGGGACAAATTGGCCATCCATGACATCTACGTGGATGTAATCTGCGCCTCCTTTTTCTACTAACTCAATATCTCTTTGCAAATTGGCAAAATCTGCGCTCAAAATGGATGGTGCTATTTTCATTCTTGGTTCCTCCTATTTTCGTTTACCTTCTTTTTTCGTATACATGGGTTTTCTTTTCTCGATTTCTTGTAAGAATTGCAAATAATTATCGTAACGTGTCTGTGCGATACCACCTGTTTCTACTCTATGTTTCACTTCACAGCCAGGTTCTTTGGCATGCATGCACTCTCTAAATTTGCAATGGGCAGAAGCTTCCACAAATTCCGGAAATTGTCTTGGCAATTCTCCTGCTTCGATAGTCAAAAAGTCAATCGAGCTGAATCCTGGTGTGTCTGCTACTAACCCACCGTAGATAGGGAGCAGCTCCACATGCCGTGTTGTATGCCGCCCTCTTCCAAGTGCATCAGAAATCTCTCCTGTTGCTAAATTCAGTTCTGGAGATATTTGATTCAGTAGTGTTGATTTTCCTGCTCCAGACTGTCCCATGAAGACCGATAGCCGTTCTGGAAAATAACGGATCAATTCTGTCGTGTCACCCGCATGATTGGGTACAATCACTGGGTAGCCTATTTTAGTATAGATTTGCTTGATTTCTTCGATTTTTTTCGGGTCGTCTGACAAGTCGGTCTTCGTCAAAAAAATAAGCGGTTCGATTGATTCATATTCCAAGGTAACTAGAAAGCGGTCAAGCAGATTATAAGAAAATGCAGGTTCCACGATACTTGTGACAATGATTCCAAGATCAACATTTGTGACTGGCGGGCGAACTAATTGATTTTTTCTCGGCAAGATTTCCAGAAGATAGCCGTCTGTTTGATTTTCACTCTCAAAGATTACCTGATCTCCGACAAGCGGCGTGATTTTCCGATTCCGGAAATTCCCTCTTCCTCTTGTTTGATAGGTCTCTCCATCTGCGTATACATAGTAAAAACCGCTGATTGCTTTTCTGATTTGTCCTTTGATAAGTGCCACCTCCGTTTTTGTTTATTTTACCATATGAAGAGGAAAGTAGGTGTCGTTCCACGCAAACTTCTCAAAGTAAAAGGCTTGAAAACTAATCAAAAGGGATAGAAAACACAAAAAAGGGACTGCGGCACAGTCCCTTCGAATAAACGGTGTTCCAGAAGTAGCTTCTGTCACAACCTCTTTGTTCTATTTTATTAAAAACTTATTTTGAGCTTTCTGAGGTACTATCTGATGAACTTGTAGTGCTGGAAGATTCTTCTTTGGAAGAGCTGCTCGTACTGCTAGAGCTACTTGAGCTGCTAGAACTGTCTGAAGAATCTTTCTCAGAACTAGAAGACGCTGGGTCTGGTCCTTTAGAGTAAATCACGTTTACAACCATTCCTTTGGTAATCGTCGTACCTGCCCCTGGCACTGTACGGATTACTTTGTCCTTATCCACCGTGCTTGAATATTCAGAAGTCTCATGACCGATATATTCTGCACCAATACTAGCCAAATAACTTTGTGCTTCGCTTTTTGTATAGCCGGAGATGTCATTCAGTTTAGGTTCTGTTCCTTGGCTTACGACAAAACTGATGTAAGTTTCTTCTGCTACAACTTCACCTGAGGCTGGATCCTGACTAATGATCGAACCCGATGGCACAGTGTCGCTATAGTCATAAGTAGCACTAATGTTATTGATATTGAATCCTTGTGTAACAAGCCAATTACGGACAGTTTCGTAGTTTTCTCCTACATGACTACTCAAAGTCACTGTTTCTGGTCCTTTGCTGACTGTGAAAGTAATCGTGTCTGTTTTAGGATCGACTTCTGTATCTTCTGATGGAGATTGCGAAATGATCATTCCGCTTTCTACCTCTGAACTGAATTCCTCTTCTTTTTGAATCAAATCAGCAGAAAATCCTAATTCTTTCAAACTTGCTTCAGCATCTTCATAACTTTTACCACTGTAATCATCTAATTTGATTTTTTTCGTGCCACTGCTGATATAAAGAGTGACTTCGCGTTTTTGCTTGACTGTCGTTCCCGCTGCCGGGTCTGTCTTCACCACATTGCCTTCTTCGATTTTGTCATCTGCAATTTCTTCTGTTTTTGTTGCTACTTCTAATTTCGCTTTTGCGAGTGTTTCTCTGGCAGAAGCTTCAGAAAGATCAGAAACATCAGGAACAACAACAACTTCTCCTCGTCCGCCAGAAGCAAAGAATACAGCTGTTCCGATTCCTAAAACAGCGAGGACAGCTAACAGAATCAGCCACCATTTTTTCTGTCCTTTCTTTTTAGGGTCAGGCAGAACTTCTTCCTCTTCCGGCAATGTTTCGTTTCTCGGTTCGTCTTTTGGCAGAGGCATAGATTTGAATGAATCCGGCATTGGTGTATCTGCCGCAAGCGGTGTGATAACTTTTGTTTCGTTATCCATCGCATGAGGTTGCCATTTTTCTTCGTTTGCACGAGCTGGTGATAATACTGTAGAAAGATCATCAGACATTTCTTCGGCTGACTTGTAACGGTCTGCAGGTTCTTTAGCCGTCGCCCGTAAAATCACATTTTCCAGTGCTTGCGGTACATTTGGATCAAGTGCCTTTATGGATGGAAGATCATCTTGGAAATGTTTTAAAGCAATCGTCACAGCAGATTCACCGTCAAACGGCACGCTACCTGTCAGCATCTCATAAAGAATGATCCCTAAAGCATAAATATCTGACTGCTTCGTTGCCATACTCCCTCTTGCTTGCTCAGGAGATAGGTAATGAACAGATCCCAACATCGTATTCGTCTGTGTGATCGATGTTTCAGATAAAGCAATAGCAATCCCGAAATCCGTGATTTTTACTACACCTTCGTTATCGATCAATACGTTTTGGGGTTTCAAATCTCGGTGGATGATTTGATGGTTATGAGCTAAAGAAATAGCAGAAAGAATCTGCTGCATAATATTTACTGCTGTTTCATAAGGAACAGGATAATGTGTTTGGATATATCGTTTCAAGTCCATTCCTTTGACGTATTCCATCACTAGGTACTGCATATTGTCTTCTTCACCAACATCGTAAACACTGACAATATTTGGATGAACGAGTTCTGTTGCTGCTAAAGCTTCTCGCTGAAATCGTCGAATCGCGGTTTGATCATTTTGAAAGTCGAATCGTAAGACTTTGACTGCTACATCTCGATCCAAGATCAAATCGTGCGCCAAAAATACATTAGCCATACCACCACTACCGATATTCCCCGTGATCTGATAACGGCCATTTAATTTTTTTCCCAACTCGATCATACACTGTCCTCCTTATATTCGATAAGAAGAACGGTGATATTATCCGCTCCGCCTGCTTCATTGGCACGATCAATCAGCTCAGTTACTTTATGGGATAACGGGCCTTCTTGATTAATGATCGTTCCTATTTCTTCTTCAGATAGCATATTCGTCAAGCCATCTGAACATAACAGCAAGCGATCTTTTAGCTGCCAAAGATGAGTAGAAACATCTACTTCGACTGTTCCTGGCATGCCGACAGAACGTGTTAAAATATTCTTTCTTGGATGGTTCACTGCCATTTCTTCGCTGATTTCCCCTGATTTGACTAGTTCGTTAACTAAAGAATGATCCTCTGTCAATTGCATGATTTTATCTTCGCGAATCAAATACGCTCTGCTGTCGCCAACATTCGCAATCGTGAACCAGTCATCTGACAGAGCTGCCGCTACGATTGTTGTTCCCATACCATTATATTCCGGCTGTTCTTGTCCTCGCTGATAAATCAGCATATTTTCCTCTTGAATCGATTGAATGAACCACTGGGCGATTTTTTCATCGTCGGCAGCTTCTTGTTCTTCCCAAGCTTCGCCTAGATTTGTTACCGCCATTTGACTAGCAATGTCTCCAGCACGGTGGCCACCCATCCCATCTGCTAATACAGCAAGCTTGAGACCTGAACGGCTAGTAAATACACTGGCATAGTCTTGATTGGTGTTACGTCGTCTTCCTACATCTGATTGATATTCAATCTGCATTTTTTCACCTCATTACTTTTTGCGCAAACAACAAATGAAAAATCCATCTGTGTAAAACTGATGCGGATACAAAGTCAACATTTTCTCTACGATTGATGATTGTAGCATAGGATCGGTCAAAACATCAATCCTCTCAAAATCAGGGTGTGTTTCCAAGAAAGCAGAAACAACGTCTTGGTTTTCTTCTTTTAAGATCGTACAAGTACTATAAGTCAGAATACCGGAAGACTTTAAAGCTGGTGCGCAGCTTTCTAAAATTTCCAATTGGATTTTTGGTAAATTCGCTAATTCATCCGGCTGTTTTTTATAACGGATATCTGGTTTTCGCCGAAGGAGCCCTAGACCTGAACAAGGCGCGTCTACTAAAATCCGATCGAACTGCTCTGGTTCAAACTGCTTGCTGACTTCTCTAGCATCCATCTTTTGAGCGTAAACAGCAGAAGAGACACCCAGACGTGTTGCATTTTCTTCAATGAGTTTGACTTTGTGTTCATGTACATCTAAAGCAATCACTTCCCCACCACATGAAGGATCCAAAAAAGAAGCAATATGTGTCGTCTTACCTCCGGGTGCTGCACAGGCATCTAAGACATGATGTTCAGGCTCGATTTGCATAGACGGCGCTACAAGCATCGAACTTTCATCTTGGATCGTCATGACGCCATCGTGGAACAATGAGCTAGAAGCTAAATGCCCTTTTTTCGCTACTATACCGTATGGACTGACTTGGCTTTTTTCAGCTGTGATCTCTTCTTCTTGCAAAACAGTGATGGCCTGATCTCTGGAAAGTCGGCGTGTATCTACTCGGGCACTAGCATGGCTAGGCTGATATAGCGATAAACCGAGCTTTTCAGTTTCTTCGTAACCGATTTGATCCACCAACCGCTTCGTCATCCATAGAGGCAGGCTGATTTTGACAGAAAGTCTTTCGATAGGATCAGTAATGCCTTGCAGATCTGGTGCTCCTTGACGCTGATAATTCCTCAAAACACCATTTACAAATTTTCCTGTCCCAGGATTTCCTTTTACTTTCGCGATTTCGACCGCCTCGTTTAAAATAGCATGTGCAGGGACTTTATCTAAAAATTCTAATTGATATACAGAAAGATAAAGAAGCGTCTTGACCCAGTCATCCACTTTTTTTGCTTTAGCGATCAATGGTGCAACGTAAAATTCCAATAGTCGCTGATGGCTAATCGTACCGTAGATCAATTCTGTAAATAGACCCACATCTTTTTGATTTAGCTCGCTTTGTTTGATCATCTCATTCAACAAAAGATTCGAGTAGGCGCCGCCCTTGTTCACTCGCTCTAATGTCAGTAATGCCATATATCGTACAGATTTTTTCATTTTTTTAGGGATTTTTTTCATTATTTCACCTGCTGACCAATCTGAACTTGCTGACCGCTTCCGTTAAGAAAATCGTGTACGGCTTGTTTTCCTTTACCAGCTGGCTGTAATTCATTGATGGCTAATACGGTCTGTTTACCGCAAGCAATCCATAGATTTTTTTTGTCTTTTCGGATGATCGTGCCTGGTGCTTCGTCTGTACTTTCTGCCAGTACTTCAACCGATAATAATTTCCAGCGTGTACCTTCATAGGTCGTGAATGCAATCGGCCAAGGACGCATCCCGCGTACTTGGTTGTCAATTTCTTCTGCAGTTTTATGCCAATCGACCGCTTCTTGTTCACGTGTGATGTTTGGCGAAAAAGTGGCTTTTGACTCGTCTTGAGGAACTGGTTTTTGTCCATTCAAAATATTAGGCAATGTTTCTAGCAATAGCTTTCTTCCTAAAAGGCTGAGCTTTTCAAACATCGTCCCCACATCATCTTGTTTAGTGATTGGCATGCTTTCTTGCGCATAGATTCCGCCTGCATCCATTTTTTTGATCATTTCCATGATCGTTACACCAGTTTCTTTCTCCCCGTTCATGATGGCATAATGAACAGGCGCACCTCCCCGATATTTAGGAAGTAAAGAAGCATGGACATTGATTGCCCCTAATTTTGGCACTTGCAATAACTTTTCAGGCAAGAATTGACCAAACGCCGCAGTGACGATCAAATCAGGCGCCAATTCAATGATTTCTTCCATTTCTGGCGAACCGGAGATTTTCTCTGGCTGCAACACACGGATACCGTGCTTTAGAGCAGCTTCTTTTACCGGTGTCGGCGTAATTACTCGTTTCCGCCCAACTGGACGGTCGGGCTGTGTGACTACTGCCTGGATCTCGTAGCCTGATTCTATCAGCCCTTCAAGAATTGGCACAGAAAAAGCAGGTGTGCCCATAAATACTAACTTAGTCATCAAGATGTTCCTCCATATATTCTTCAAGTTCTTCTTCCGGGATCTGCTGTACCATTTTCTCAATGAACAGAATACCGTCTAAGTGATCGATTTCATGCTGGAAGGCACGGGCTAAATAGCCGAAAGCTGTCACTTCTATCTCTTCTCCATCGCGGTCATAATAGCGTACAGTCACTTCATCTGCTCGCTTGACTGTTCCATAGACATGCGGAATACTGAGACAGCCTTCTACGTCCATGCTTTCACCTTTTGCTTCAATGATTTCTGGGTTTATCAGTTCGAATTTTTCGCCTTCATCTACTTCGATCAAAGCGATTCTCTTGTTTTGTCCTACTTGAGGAGCAGCAATCCCTATTCCGTCATTCGCAATCATCGTCTCATATAAGTTGTCTAACAAAGCAATCGTTTCATCCGTGATCACGTCGATTGGCTGAGCAGGTCTTTTTAATTTATCATTAGGGTGGATCAATATAGGATAGCGCATAAGTTGGTCCTTTCTTAAATAAAGTTTAATGGTTCGTTGTCAATTGCCACAAAAAGACCTTGCCGCTGTTCTTTCTGGCTTCCATTCAAGATTTCATCCAAAACATGAGGAAGATTCGGCTCATGTTTATATTTGATAATCAGTTGATAATAGTATCGATTTTTCACTCTCAAAATCATGCTGGGTGTTGGTCCTAGTAACAAACTTTGAGGACTTAATACTTCTTTTAGCTGATTGGCAATCTGAAAGATTTTCTTTGCCGCCACTTGTTCTTCAGGATGGCTGGCAGTTATTTTCACAGTAAAGTAATAAGGAGGGTAGCCTCCACGATGCCGTACATGCATTTCCTGCTGATAAAACTGTTCATAGTTTTGTTTTTTAGCCAATTCTATGGCGTAATGCTGAGGATTGAACGTTTGGATCACGACTTCGCCTGGTTTTTCCGCTCGTCCTGCTCGTCCTGAGACTTGGGTCAGCAATTGGAATGTATGCTCGCTAGAACGAAAATCCGGTAAATTCAGGGAGGTATCGGCATTCAACACGCCAACTAATGTGACTTCTGGAAAATCCAAGCCTTTAGCGATCATTTGTGTCCCTAATAAAATATCTGCTTCTTTTGCACCGAATTTTTGTAAAATCTGTTCGTGTGCCCCTTTTCTTCGGGTGGTATCTACATCCATACGCAAAATCCTAGCTTGCGGATAAAGTTCTCGGAGTTCCTCTTCTACTTTTTGGGTGCCTGTCCCATAGTAGCGGATTTTGTTGCCCCCACAATTGGGACAGCGATTAGGAATAGGTTCTTCGTGTCCGCAATAATGACAGCGCATCGAACGTGTATCCATATGCAAGGTAAGAGAGATATCGCAATTAGGGCATGGGAGAACAAATCCGCAGTCTCTGCACATCACAAAAGACGAATATCCTCGACGATTGAGCAGTAGGACAGTTTGTTCTTTTTTGTCTAACCGATCTTGTATCTTTTCCTGCAAATTAGCAGAAAAAGTAGAGGTCCGATGATTCTGAAACTCTTCACGCATGTCTACGATCTCAATAGCTGGAAGTTGTGCAGCTGCTTTGGCTCGGTGGTTCAACTGCAATAACTGATACACGCCTTTTTGAGCTCGTGCTCTTGATTCCAAAGAGGGGGTCGCACTTCCAAGGACTATTGGGCAATGATGGTATTTACTGCGCCAAATAGCTAAATCTCTCGCATGGTAACGCGGCGTCTCATCTTGTTTATAACTTGATTCATGTTCTTCATCGATAATGATCAATCCTATATTTTTCAGCGGAGCAAAAATAGCAGAGCGTGCGCCTACTACTACTTGTGCTTCTTCCCGCTCGATCTTGCGCCATTCATCATATTTTTCACCTTGGGAAAGTCCGCTATGTAAGACCGCAACTGATTCACCGAAGCGTCCTTTGAATCGCTCGACCATTTGCGGAGTCAATGCGATTTCAGGCACTAACATAATAGCCGTTTTATTTTCTGACAAAACATCAGCGATTGATTGAAGATATACTTCTGTTTTTCCGCTACCGGTGATTCCCTCTAGCAAAAAGACCTGATCTTTTTGTTGCTGACCTGCTGTGATGATTTGTTCGACAGCATTTTTTTGTTCTGCATTCAGTTCCAATGCCGTCGTTTGGTCAAATACTCGGTCTTGATAAGGGTCGCGATAACGTTCTGATTCTACAAACTCCAGCCAGCCCTTTTCTTTTCCTTGATTCAAGACAGCAGTACTGATTTCTTTATCTTTGAAATAAGCGATTGATTCTTCTTGGCTCAGTTCAGATAAACACAAAAGAAGCTCTTTTTGTTTCTTGGCATTTTGCCGTAATTTTGCCCATTCTTCTTCGATTTGTTTTTCAGTTAATAGGGAACGGACCAAACGAATCGTTTTTACTTTATTTCGTGTATGGACTTCGTATTTGATATCTACTAACTGCTCTTGGCGCCAACGAATCAACTGAGAAAGGCTGCCTTCTTCTTCTGCTTCTTTCCAGGAAATCACTTCCCGTTGACCAAACAATGCCTGAATTTCTGGTGTATCTGCCAAAGGATAGATCAATTTATCATATTCTGCTTTCATCACACTCGGAAGCATCGTTTGTAGACAAGTGATTTTGAATGCATAAGTGATCTTTTTCATATAATCAGCTAATGAAAGTAATTCTTCATTGACCACTGGGGCAAGGTCCAGCAAACGGATCACTGCCTTCAACGATGGGTTAGCTGATTCTTCTGATTTTTGGATAGCCATAACAAATCCTTGGACATGACGATTGCCATTACCAAAAGGGACCTCTACCCGCATCCCGACTTGCAAAGCTGTTTCCATTTCAGAGGGAACCAGATAGGTGAATGGCTGATCGGTCTGCATAGTAGGTACGTCCACAATGACTTCAGCTGTTAATGTCATGGTTCGTTTCCTCCTTTTTTTGTCTTTTCATATCAAGCGACAAAAAGTTCCTTGCCTATTTTACTAGAGATCGCTGGATTTGTCTTATTTTCTGCCAAATCCTAACAAAAAATTAACAGCGGATAAGAAAAAAAAGAACTGTGTCAAAAAGTTCAGACACAGCCTTTTCTACCAGACAATAAGAGGCGAATGTTTGAAAAGGAAACAGCTGGGTTTGCTTTTCTTTTTAGATGCTCGCTCTACTTTTCTTTATTACATTTTTTGCTCTTCGCGGATACGTGATTCCAATTCGTGTTGTTCACGCTCTTTTTGAGCTTGACGTTCCTCTTCTTCCATCTTCAAACGTTCACGTTTCAATTCAGGATGGGGATCATTGACTACATTCCCTGCATCGATTTCTTCTAAAGCTTGACCAACGCTTTTTACTGAATCAAAAGAATCTAGTGTAGGTTGTGCACTTGCATCCAACTCATGCGCGCGTTTGCTTGCTAAAATTACTAGAGAATATTTTGAATTTACACGATCTAATAGTGAGTCAATTGAAGGTTTTAACATCATAAGACTACATCTCCTTTAACATTTTAATATATTTACCGATTACGCGATCTACTCGAAAATGTTCACTGGCAATAATGTGTTTGATTCGTTCAACTGCTAGCGGCACTTCATCATTTACAACAGCATAGTCGTAAAGAGCCATCATTTCGATTTCTTCTTTTGCAACTTTCATTCGTTCTTCGATTACTTCATCTGCATCTGTTCCTCGGCCTACGATCCGTGATTTTAATTCCGCTAAATCTGGCGGAGTCAAAAAAATGAATACACCATCGGGCACTTTTTCTTTGACTTGTTTTGCTCCTTGGACTTCAATCTCCAAGAAAACATCTTTTCCTTCATCCAATGTCTTGTTGACATATGACAAAGGCGTTCCATAATAATTCCCGACATATTCTGCGTATTCCAGCATCTCTCCAGCTTCGATCATTGATTCAAACTCTTCTTTGCTTCGGAAGAAATAATCAACGCCTTCGACCTCCCCTTCACGCATTTTACGGGTAGTCATTGAGATTGAATACTGAAAATCATTATCCTCACTCTCAAAAATTGCTTTTCGTACTGTGCCTTTTCCTACACCGGATGGACCAGACAACACGATTAATAATCCACGCTCTGACATGACGACGTCCTTTCAACTAGTCTTTTTGTATTTATCGTTTATTTTGCACTTTTTTTCTGCAACTTTCAAGGTTATCTTTAATTATAGCTAGAAATTGGCAAAAAAGCTACCCTGCATCAAGTAATAAGAACAGCCAAATAAAAATGGCTTCTCACATTTTTGCATAAATTTGGCTTCATACCGAAAAAATGTTTTTTGAACATCACTTATTCAAAATAAAAACATACTAAGATTAGAGGGGAACATCATTGACGAATGATGTTCTCCTCTATTT
>OBXV01000281.1_pt1 | contig 37566 bp, 35 predicted proteins | sample 1495451 | NCBI WGS metagenome assembly OBXV01 (sample SAMEA2580178, study PRJEB22360) | human gut metagenome | biome: human gut; feature: human-associated habitat; material: faeces | place: Denmark | collected 2008/2010 | reverse complement strand
ACTGTTTTTATATGTCTCTTTTGTATATTTTAATAATTATACTTGCTATTTTCAAAATACAATTATATAATATGACTATCGTATTATTTTTAAAAATAATACGCTTTGTTTTTATTAACAAGGAAAGGAGTTTTTATGACTGGCGCTATTATTGTCAGCTCTGGCTTGGGTGAAACTCATTCCAAACCAGAACCGCTTAACAAAATTGGATTGCTTTCCAATTTACAACATATTATTATTACATTTCAACAAGCTAGTATTCATCCTATTGTTGTTGTTGTTGAAGAAACAGAATTAGAACAAGTACAAAAACATATTACAAAAATGGGAGCTGTTTGCCTTTACGGAGAAAAAAATTGTCTTGAGCAATTAGACTTTATTAAAAAAGGTCTTTCTTTTTTACAACCTATTTGTGACTCTGCTTTTATTGTTCCTGTTCATATTCCACTTTTTTCAAAAGAAACATTGTTCCAATTATTGAACAGTAAAAAGGAGTTAATTGCTCCCTCTTATCAAGGGAAGGGAGGACATCCTCTCTTGATCTCCAGCAAACTTTTTCCTTTTATTGAAGAATATTCTGGTAGCTCTGGCTTACGAGGAGCAATGAAAAACCTTCCTGTGAAAAAGGAATTATTGGAAGTACCCGATCGGGGAGTAATTCTTTCTATTACCAAAGATACTTCTAAGCAGCCGATTCAAGAAATCCTTAGTGAACCATCCATTCGCGTACATACCACTGTTCGTCTAGCCAAAGAAACTATCTTCTTTGGTCCTGGTGCTGCTGAATTGTTAGAGCTAATTGATCTAAAAAATTCCGTGAAAGTCGCCTGTAGTTTAATGGGTATTTCTTACACAAAGGCATGGAATATCATAAGGAAAATAGAAACTGGTGCAGGATTCCCCGTCCTCCATTGCCAACAAGGAGGAAAGAATGGTGGACAAGCAGTTCTTACAAAAGAAGGAAAAGAATTGTTAAATAAATATCGTATTTTTGAAAAAAAAGCGACGAAAAAAGTTCAAGAAATTTTTAATGAAACTTGGGATATCACCCCAAATACGAATACATAAAAAGGAGAACTAACATGAACTTAAAACATCGAAGACGCGAAACCTACTATCTCCTCTTCTTTTTGGGACTTTTTCTCTGTTGCTTTTTTTATTCCTTTGCTGTTGGACAATATCCTGTATCCATTGGCGATCTCCTTCATATTTTATGGGCTCAAGTGTTTGATATCCCTGTGACTTGGAGCCATCAAGCAGAAGTTGTTGTTTTAAATATTCGACTTCCTCGAGTCATTGCTGCTGCCCTTATTGGTGCCAGCCTTTCCACTGCTGGAATTTGTTTTCAAGGTATGTTTCAAAATCCTATGGTATCTCCTGACGTTTTAGGTGCTTCTGCAGGTGCTGGATTTGGTGCTGCTCTTGGGATTTTACTTGGTTGGTCTTATATGACAATTACAACAGGCTCCTTTGTTACTGGACTTCTTGCAGTATTTCTTGTTCAAGGAATCTCACAGTTTGTCAGACAAAATCAAGTCTTAGGTTTAATTCTTGGAGGTATTATGGTTGGTTCGTTATTTTCCTCAGGAACATCCTTTATCAAGTTAGTGGCAGATCCAAATGACACACTTCCTGCTATTACCTATTGGCTTATGGGAAGCCTTGCGTCTATTAGTATGCATGATCTAACCTTTGCCATTATTCCAATCATCCTTGGATTTATTCCTATCTTACTTCTCAGTTGGAAAATGAATATTTTAACACTTGGAGAGGAGGAAGCACAAGCCATTGGCGTTAATACGAAAGCCACTCGTTTTATTATCACTATCTGTGCCACTCTTATCACTTCTGCTAGTGTTTCCATCAGCGGAATGATAGGTTGGGTTGGTCTTGTCATTCCCCATTTTGTTCGTATGATGATTGGCTGTGATTATCGAGTTACCATTCCTGCCTCTATGCTACTTGGCGGAAGTTTTTTAATTGTTGTAGATAATTTTTCCCGCACACTTTCTACATCAGAAATTCCCCTTGGAATTCTAACTTCTTTTGTAGGTTCTCCATTTTTCTTATATTTAATGATTCAGGAGGGTAAAAAGACATGAAGATGGATATTAAAAACTTATCCTTTTCCTATGGGAATCACACCGTCATAAATAATATCTCTTTTACAATAAAAGATGGTGAATTTCTCTGCATTTTAGGTCCCAATGGTGTTGGAAAAAGCACTCTTTTTCGTTGTATTTTAGGACTTCAAAAAGGATTTGCTGGTGAGATTTTAGTTAATGGAACGAATCTTCTTAAAATTCCTCCAAAAGAACTTGCCCATCACTTAGCTTATATTCCACAATATGCAAACCCTGTTTTTTCCTATACGGTGTTTCAATTAGTTTTAATGGGAACTACTTCTCAGATAGGAACCTTTCGTCACCCGAAAAAACGAGAAGAAGAACGTGCAATGACAGCCTTAGAACTTCTTGGAATTGCCCATCTAAAAGAGAAACGTGCGAGTGAAATTAGTGGTGGTGAACGACAACTGACTTTGATTGCCCGTGCCATTGCTCAAAATGCACATCTTCTTATTATGGATGAACCAACCGCTAATTTAGACTATGGAAATCAAGTTCGGGTACTACAAGTCATCGAATCCTTAACAAAAAAAGGATACTCTATTATGATGTCTACTCATAATCCAGATCAAGCTTTCCTATATGGAACAAGAGTGCTTATGCTAAAAAATGGAACAATTTTAAGCCAAGGCTCTCCAAAAGAAGCATTAACAGAAGAAGTATTGCAAAAAGCCTATGGAATTGAAATTGGAATTAAATCATTTATCGAACAGGATCGAGAATATAATCTTTGTATTCCAACCAAAAGGAGGATATTATGAGCTTTCATTGGACTAACAATAGTATTCGATGGTATGCACAAGCTGCAGAGGCTTGTTCGTTTCATCAAGAAATCGCAAAACGACTTACAACTCATCTGACAAAAGAAGATATTGTCTGTGACTTAGGATGTGGACTTGGCTATCTTGATTTTTCGATCGCTCCTTATGTAAAAACAATAAAAGCGATTGATACGGATCCGCTAGCCTTTTCTTTTTTAACAAATAGATTGATTAATTCACCAACAAACATTGTCCCTATTTTTTCGGATTATAAAGACTATTTATCCACATCTCCTGTTGATATTGTTTTAATGAGCTTCTTTGGTAATATCAGAGATATCAAGCATTTTTATGAATTTTATAATTTTTGTAAAAAGAAATTTATTTATATTGTAAATGGAGAAAAAGCAAGTCAATTATCACCGACGAATACCAATCCTCTTCGTGAAAAAGTTTATGCCAAAGAATTCGCTCATTTTTTAGAGGAACATTCCATCCCTTATCATTTTGAATCGGTAACATCGGAATTTGGACAACCTTTTTCTAGTTACGAAGATGCTATTGACTTCTTAACCCATTACTATCCTCATTGTACAAGAAAAGAACAGGAAAAATTTCTCAATATAACTTTACAACAGACCGCCCATGGATTTTATTTACCAAACCAAAAAGAAATTGGAATTTTTATTATAGAAAAGGAGAAACACACTTATGAGAACATTTCGTGAAGATTTAACCGAGGCCATTGCCTATCATGGTCATCTTTGTTCTGGTCAGATTTTAGGAGTCCGCATGGCTCGAATGGCCCTGTCCTATTTAGGAATTCAAGATCCAAAAAATTATCGTGACTTAATCGTTTATGTAGAAACGGATCGCTGTCTTGCCGATGCCATTGGAACAGTAACTGGCTGTAAAATTGGCCGTCGTCGTTTAAAATGGATGGATTATGGTAAAACGGCTGCTTCTTTTCTCGATTTACAAACGAAAAAGGCTGTTAGAATCCTTCGTACCAAACATATCTATCCACCAGAAGATACGGATATGATTGAATTTTATGAATCCATGAAGGATGAAGAACTCTTTGAACTAAGAGAAGTTGAAATTCTCATTCGCCCAGAAGACTTGCCTGGAAAGCCTTTGGTTGTTACACGTTGTGAAATCTGTAAAGAAGAAATCTTAGATGGAAGGCATATTGAAATCGATGGTCATATTTTCTGTAAAGGCTGTCATCAAGGACATTATTATAGAAAGAAGGAATCATAATGTGGGAGCTATATGACGCTTTGATTAATGGAATTCCAGAAAATATTAAAATACTTGACGCCTGCAGTGGTCAAGTATGGTCTTATTTAGAATCCGAAGTGGGAACAGGCGTTGCCATGTCCCTTTCTGATATGACACGCCCGCCTGTTTTAACAAAAGACTGGACCGATATGACATTAAAAGAAGCCAGCAAACTCATAAAATCATGGAATTTTGCTGAAGCTAGTTTAGGACTTTGTGCCATTAATGCTTGGTATAATCAACCAATTCATGAAAAAGGAGAAGATGCCTTTCTCGCTTACCAAAAAGAAGTAGCTGGTAAAAATGTAGCAGTAATCGGACATTTTCCTTTTCTTGAAAAACGATTTTCTCCTATTTGTAACTTAATTATTTTAGAACGAAATCCACAAGAAGGCGATTATCCTGATACTGCTTGTGAATTTCTCCTACCGAAACAAGATTATGTGTTCATTACAGGAGTGACTCTCGTCAATAAAACTTTGCCAAGGTTATTAGAACTATCCAAAAATGCAAAGATCATTTTGGTTGGTCCAAGTGTTCCAATGGCAACACAACTATTTGACTTTGGAGTTGATGCTTTAGAAAGTTTTCAAGTAGAAAAAAGCATTGCTTGTAAAAAAATTGTAAAACAGATGAATCCTACCGTTATTTTTTCATGCGGAAAAATGACTAGTTTACATAAGGACTCTAACTATTAAAAATTAAAAAGAAAGAAGGAACAACATGAGAAACACAAAAAAATGGATGGCTGGAATGTTAACTGCAGTTTTATTAATGACTGCTGGTTGTGGAGCTTCTAGTCAAGGAACAACGACCCAAACTACTACTACAAGTACAGAACAAGGAGTGACTACTTCTGACAGTGAAACAACTATTTTTACAGACTCCATTGGCCGTAAAGTAGAACTTCCAAAAACAATAACAAAAATCGCTCCCTCTGGCAACCTAGCACAAATGATTTTATACAGCTTGGCTCCAGATAAAATGATTGGCTGGAGCAGTGATCCAGGGGAAAGTATGTCCGCTTATTTTCCTGATGAATACAAAAACCTCCCAGTCTTTGGAACATTTTACGGTAAGAAGGCAGATTTAAATAAGGAAGCCTTAATTGCCGCCGATCCTCAAGTCATTATTGACATGGGCGAAATAAAAGATGACATGGCAACTGATTTAGATAACTTACAAGAACAGTTAGGAATTCCTGTTATTTTTATCGAAGCACAATTAGAAAATAGTGGAACTGCTTATCGAACCCTTGGAACTCTTTTAGATATGGAAGAAGAAGCAGAAACTTTAGCTACTTATTGTGATAATACGATCCAAGATGCAAAAGAAAAAGCTGCTACAATTGCTGAAGAAGATAAAATAACCGTCTATTATGGAGAAGGCGAAGATGGTCTAAGTGCAAATCCAAAAGGAACTTTCCACACAGAAGTAATTGATCTCGTTGGAGCTGTTAATATTGCTGATATTCCAGATGCCGGAAAAGGAGAAAATCAGATCACATTAGAACAAATGCTTCTTTGGGATCCAGATGTCCTACTCTTTACCCCTGATGGTGCTTATGAATCCATTGGAACCGATGATTCTTGGAGCGATTTAAAAGCAGTACAAACAAAACATTTTTATGAAATTCCATCTATCCCTTATAACTGGATTGATCGACCACCAGCAGTCAATCGCATTATTGGTGTAAAATGGCTTGGTAACTTGTTATATCCAGATGTCTTTGATTATGATATGGTAAAAGAAGCACAAGAATTTTATAAACTATTCTATCGCTATGATTTATCCGAACAAGAAGCCAAAGACTTTATGAGCAAATCTACTTTTGCCAATTCCTAATATTTTTAAAATCTCATTTTTCAATTTTTATAGTAGCGCTTTTTTATTTCATAGGAAACGGATACTTTCATAAATGAATGTAACAAGATCTTTCCCATGAAATAATAAAACAGGAGATTTGATATAGACATATATTCTATAACTATCTCCTGTTTTTACAATTGAAATCATTATAAGTTTCTATTACTTCCAGAATCGCTCAATTTCTTCTTCCGTCAATTGATCCACAAACTGGATTTTTAAACGCAAGAAGTCTTCTAAATCATGCAGCAGTCGATATAAAAAAGCTCGATTTTCAAATTCCTCTCGCACCGTTGGCAATGGCTCTTCTCGCATTTTATCATATAAACTCTCTACATGCTCTAACAAAAGAAGTCCATTATTATATTCTTGTAAAGAACCGCTCACCTCTTCTAATAGTTCCGATATTTGATACGCCTGCTTTACAACTAAATCCATATGATGAATATTATCATAAATTCTTTTTAGTATAAATTTTTGACTCTTTCTCATTTCCACATATTTAATGAAATATCGGTTATCGGTCAACAGGGTGTTTTCTCTTCGTTCAAAGGAATATTTTTCTAACTGTTCTAATTTTTCTCCAAGTCCAATAAAGCAATTGGCGTCATATCCTTCTTTGCTTTCTTTTAATAAAGTAACTGACATTTTATGCAAAATTCCTCGCATCATCTCTTCGACTTCTTCTTGTCCTTTTCGAATTTCCTCTACACTTCCTACCATATAGCTATTCATTAAAATCCCGATCCCAGTTCCAATAAAAAGCAATAATAATTCATTTTTTATCCAAAGAGCGCTCATGGATTGTTCTGCATAAAAATGAAACATCAGAACCGTGTTCATAACAAGTGCTTCTTGTAATTCTAATATTTGACAAACAAAAGCAAACAAAAGTAAAAATATCCCTACCGCTAGTAATCCATATCCCAAAAAGGTAAAGCAAAGATAGGCAATCAAAAGGGCAAGGAAGAAGGCAACTACCCTTCTTCCTACTAACCGCAATGTCTCTCTTCTTGTATTTTGAATACTTAAAATTGTAATGACACCTGCTGAGGTGCTATAAGCTAATCCAAGAAGATTCGCAATAGAAGCAGCCAAAAATCCTCCAAAGGCAATTTTTATAATTCGAATAAATATGGCTCTTTTTTTCATTTCTTTGCCAACCAATAGTAAATGGTTTCTACTCCAAACCCTGTTGCATATTGTTTTTGATATTCATAAATTGGTGTATCCACCCAAGCGGTTCCTGCAATATCTAAGTGAATCCATGGCTTTCCTTCCACAAAGCTTCGAATAAATAGTCCTGCTGTAATTGTTCCACATACAGGGCCACCCATATTGCGAAGATCGGCTACTTTACTTTCGATCATCTTTTCATGTTCTTCTCCATATGGAAGTCTCCAGTATTTTTCTCCAGAACACTTGGATGCCTCTAAAAACTCTTCAAAGAGCTGTTCATTATCACAAAGAACACCTGCAATACTAAATCCCAAGGCGGACACAACCGCTCCTGTTAAAGTGGCCACATCTAATACTTTGCTCACTTTTTCATCTTTTACAAGATAAGCAACGGCATCTGCTAAAATTAAACGTCCTTCTGCATCGGTATTTCCAATTTCAATTGACTTTCCACCATAAGAAGAAATCACATCGCCAACTAACATACTTCCTCCAGAAATACGGTTTTCACACATTGGAATCACAGCTGTTACATTCACTTTTGCTCGTTGCTTTGCTAAGGCATAGATAGCTCCTGCTACGCAAGCTCCTCCACCCATATCTCCACGACTTCCTGCCATAGAATTAGCTGGTTTTAGACAGTATCCACCGGTATCAAAAGTAACACCTTTTCCTGCAAGCCCAATAACATCATCGCTTTCTTTATTCCCTTTATATCGCAATATTACAAAACATGGTGGATTATCACTGCTATCTCCAACAGCCAATAATCCGTCCATTCCTTTTTTACGAAGTTCTTCTACATGAATGACTTCTGTCTCTATCCCTGCTGACATTGCAAACTCACATACTTCTTTTGCAAAATCTTCTGGTTTTAATCGATTGGCTGGAGCATTCACTAATTTTCTAGCAAATACAACCGCTTCAAATAAATTCTCTCCAAGAGCCACTTGTTGTTCTAATACACCATTCTCTACTCCTTTTATAAGAACTTCTACTGATTTTTGCTCTTTTTTTCCTGTTTTATATGTATCTTCTTCATAAAAACCAAGACAAAATCCTTCTACCCATGTGGCAATGGCTTCTTCCCCCACCTCTTTTATGAGAAATTCTCCATCAAATAACGCTGTCTTGATTCCATAATTTCTACAAAGTTTTCCACATTTTGCAGAAAATTCCTTTAAAGTAGTCACATTAGAAAGGTCTTTATCCCCACTTCCAACTAACATCAAATCTTCTGTGGCCACGAAACAATGCTCTAAATAATCTCCTGCAAAAAAGCGTGTTTCTTTTTCCCACTTGGTGTTTTCTTCTTTTTGATACCATAAAAACTGAATGGCATTTTTTTCTTGTCCCATTTCCATTCCATGAATAGAAATCGAATATAATACATCTTCTTTTATCATAATATCTTCTCTTCCTTCCTATACTTTTTCTATTTCTTTTCTCGATTATTAAGCAATGAAACACTTTGTATTCTCTTATCTTTTCTTCTCATTCTATAAAGATTCCTTCAAAGATCACTTCTTTTTCATCTCCTGAATCATCCCTTGCTCTTCCATTTCATGAAGCATTGGAAGTTCGTATAGTTTTTCTAAATATTTCTTTGCAATCTCACTTAATACCGCTTTTTTATGAGTAATAATCCCTACTCGAACTACTTGTTTTGAATCCACAGGTTTTGCAATAATATTGCTGGCTTTCATATCATCTCCTAAAATTCCCGTGGATACAGTATAGCCATTTAAACGAATCATCAGGCTAAAAATAGTGGCTCGATCACTGACCCGAATGCTTTTCTTTTTCGGTACATTACTTAACATCTCTTCTGCAAAATAAAAAGAATTATCTTCTCCTTGCTCATAAGATAAATATGGATATTCTTCTAGTTCTTGTAATTGGATTTTTTCCTTCTTTGCAAGAGGATGATTTTCTCCTACGAAAATATGAGGTTTCGCTAAAAAAAGCTCTTGAAATTTTAATTGGTTTTCCTTTAAATATCGATTCAAGACTTTTTCGTTATACTCAGTTAAATAAAGAACTCCTATTTCACTCCGTAACTGTTTTACATCATCAATAATGTTAGACGTCTTGGTCTCTCGCAATGTGAGTTCGTAATCTTCAAGCCCACATTCTTGAATTAAATTTGCAAATGCCTCTGCCACAAACGAATAATGTTGTGCCGATATTTGGAATCGCTTCTTTTTTTCCTCTCTCTTTAAATATGCCTCTTCCATCAGTTTTGCTTGCTCTACCACTTGTCTTGCATAGCTTAAAAATTCTACACCTTCTTGTGATAAAATCATCCCTCTATTGGTTCGATTAAAAATCGTAATTTTAAATTCAATCTCTAGTTCATGAATCGCACTTGTTACGCTTGGCTGTGTTACAAATAGCGTTTTTGCTGCCTCACTGATCGATCCTTTCTCTGCTACAACAATACAATATCGCAACTGTTGTAATGTCACCAAAAACACCTCTTTTCTTTTATTCTTTTTTATAATCATAACAGTAGATCCAAAAAAAATCCACTTCAACATGGAAGTGGATTTTTTGGATGAGAAATTCATAAAGCGTATTCTTTATCACTTAGTTAAAAAATGACCAAAAATCATCGCTATTATTATATTGATTATTATATCGGCTATTACTATCTTGTTGTTGCTGCTGTTGCTGTTGGCTGTCACTTTGCTGATTTTCCTGTTGTTGTTTTACAGACTCTGTTTTCTTACCAAGTGTTACTTGTAATGATTTTTCCTCGTAAGTTCCGTTCTGATTTTGACGTTTTACAACAATTGTCACTTCATCGCCTGCCGCTCTTCTTGATAAAAGACTCTGTAATCCATCCATTGTGCTAACATCTCTATCGTTGAATTTTACGATAATGTCACCTGCATAGATACCACCTTTTTCTGCTGGAGAGCTTTCTGTAACTGTTGCAACATAGACACCAGATGGAATATCGCTATTTCCCATATATTGGCGATATTGATCATCCATGGTAGCACCTGTAATTCCAAGATATGCCTGTTTATCTTCTGGAATTGTTGATTCATTCATAATATCTTCAAGGATTGGTTTTGCTGTTGCCATAGGAATCGCATAACCCATACCTTCTACACCGCTTTCGGAATATTTTGCTGAGTTAATACCGATAACTTCCCCATTCATATTTAATAAAGCACCACCGCTATTACCAGGGTTAATAGCTGCATCTGTCTGCATTAATGTCATTGTTTTATCTTCTAATTGTACTTCACGATTTAAAGCACTCACATAACCACTTGTTACAGACTGTCCATAACCAAGGGCATTACCAATAGCAACTACTTGTTGCCCAATCGTTACTTCATCAGAATCTCCAAGAGATGCCACTTTAATATTGGATAAGGTATCAGAGCTAATATTTGCCACTGGAACTTTTACAACGGCAAGGTCAGAATCTGGATCCGTTCCTACAATTGTTGCCTCTACGACTTCTCCACTACCTTCTTCTTTTTGATCATGGTAGAATGTTACCTGTACTTTCTTCGCATCTTCAATTACATGGTTATTAGTAGCAATATATAAATTGCCATCATCTTTTGCAATAATAATACCAGAACCGCTACCTGTTCCTTCTGTTTTATACTGCTGTCCAAAGAAACCATTTTGAATGGATTCTATGGTACTTGTAATCGCTACAATTGCTGGCATAGCGCTATCAGCCACCTGAGAAACAGTTCCTTTTGTGCTCACTTCATTTCCTGTCGCAAATCCTGTTGTCTGTAATTGTACCTGACTCTGGTTATCTCCTAAGAAATATCTTGTTCCATAGTTAACGCCTTGGAATACAGTACCTGCAATGAGACCAAAAGCCACTGCACAAGCTACAAATTTTCCAACTTTTTTTCCTGTATTCGGTTTTTTTGTTCTTTTCTTTTTATTCATTGGCGGAATCACCCCATTGTCATTAAACTGTTGATATTGGAAATCTTGATTTCCTTGTTGATAGTTTTGTTGCATTTCATAAGGCTGATAAGAAGTCTGGTTTTGATTTTCTTGTTGATTATTATAAGAAGAATAACTTGCCGCCTGTCTTATTTCCCCTTCTTCATTATTTCTTGTTGCATTAGAATTGTAGTTTGGTTCATTTCCATTGTTTATAGAATCACTTCCTTGGCTATAATAAGTATTATTTCCATTGGCTCTCATTTCTTCTGGTGTAAAATGATACGTTCCATTTCCTATTTCTTCGGAAGAATAAGTATCATTTCCTCCATTGCCATTTCCAGCTGTTGTATTTATTTCCATTCCATTTAATTCTCTATTTTCATTATCGTAACTCATAATTATTTACTCCTTTCAAAACATCAATTGCTTGATGATTTTTTGTACTCATTCCTTTGTTTGTTTATATACTATCAAGTAATTGTGTCCGAACTGTGTCCGAACTGTTATAAATTTATGTTTTTTGTAAGAAAAATTCTATTGTTAAATGAAATAATATCATGTATGATATATGTTAATGAAATGTGAACAAAATTTTAATATTATAGCAACTATTAGACAGTTTTTAAGAAATTGGTTTTCTCCTATTTCCTTAAATACTGTCTGATTCTTGTTATAATAACTTACGATGAGGTATGATTATGATCAAACAAAATCAAAAATACTTAAACTTTATCCATGTTTTAGTGGATGCCATTATTGTGTGTATTTCCTTTGGAATGTCATACTTTATTCGGTTTGAGACTTTTTTTCCTTACAGCTATAGCCGAAAATTTTTTCCAACGGTTTTAGCAAACGAGACCTTTTTCCAAGCGCTATTTATGAAATCCAACTACTCAAAGGCATTGCTCTATTTAGCGCCATTATACTTAATTATTTACTTTAAATGCCAACTCTACTCACCAAAAAGGTTTCAAGACATTCATTTTGAACTGGAAAAATTAATCAAAGCTAATATCATCGGTATTATGAGTTTTATTTTGGTGATTTATTTAACAGAGCCAAAATATTTTTCCCGTACTATGCTTTTTATTTTCTTCCTTTGCAACATTATATTAGATTTTATTTTCCGTTATGTCATTCGTATCATTTTAAGGAAAACAAGACAAATTGGAAAAAACCAAAAGCATGTTATCGTTATCGGATTCAGTGTTGCTGCTGCCGCTTATATCGATCGTATTCGAGAAAATCCTCAGTGGGGCTACACCGTTCATGGTATTTTCGATGATAATGTCGATAGTACCTTCGAATATCGAGGCTCTCACTGCATCGGCAAAATAAAAGATCTTCCAAATTATTTAGCCACTCACAATTTAGATGAAGTTGCCATCACTTTAAATATTAATGAGTATGCTAAGTTAGAAGGTCTTGTCAAAATATGTGAGAAATCTGGCGTCCATACGAAATTTGTTCCAGATTATTACAACTTTATTTCCAGCAAACCTTATACCGAAGATTTAAATGGACTCCCTGTGATTAACATTCGAAATGTACCACTAACCAACACATTTAATAAGACTGCAAAACGAATTATGGATATTATTGGTTCTATCCTTGCTATTATTCTTTTCTCTCCTGTTATGATTGTAACAGCCATACTTGTAAAGAAAAGCTCCCCTGGACCAATTATTTTTAAGCAAGTCCGCGTAGGGCTTGGAAACCGAGAATTTTCTATGTATAAATTCCGTTCTATGGGAGTGCAAGATCCTTCCAAAGAAAAAGCAGGTTGGACAACAAGTAACGACCCTCGTGTCACACCAATTGGTAAAATTATAAGAAAGACAAGCATCGATGAACTTCCACAGCTCTTTAATGTATTAAAAGGTGACATGAGCCTTGTTGGCCCTCGTCCAGAACGTCCTCAATTCGTTAAGAAGTTTCAAGAAGAAATTCCTCGTTATATGATCAAACATCAAGTGAGACCAGGAATGACAGGTTGGGCACAAATCAATGGTTATCGTGGTGACACTTCGATTAAAGGTAGAATTGAACATGACCTTTATTATATCGAGAATTGGTCGTTAACCTTGGATATTAAAATATTATTTCTCACAATCTTTAAAGGTTTTGTAAATAAAAATGCTTATTAACAAAAAGACGAAAACAAGAAAGGATTTATCTCTATGAGTACAAGAAAAAGACCTCCTCATTATGAGGAAGAAGAAAAACGTCCTCGTCGTACAACTAGAACAACGTCCCAATCAAGATCTCGTTCAAACAGTTCTAGTTCCTCAAGAAGGAAAAATAGCACTTCTCATTCTTATGATGAAGATTTCTATAATTCTTCTACGAAACGACGCTCTTCTACTTCAAAATCAAATACAAAAAAGAGAAAAAAGAAGAAAAAAAGAAAAATGAGACTTCTTCTCTTTCTTGAAATTTTAATTATTTTAGTTGCTTTATTATATGCTGCCTATTATTTTGTATTTTCTAAAATGCAAACGGATCATGTCAATATGGAAAATGTCACGATTAATCATTTCCAAGATGACAATATCAATAATTATAAAACCATTGCTCTTTTTGGTCTCGACTCTCAAGATAATGATTTTGGTGAAGGAAACCGCTCCGATGCTATGATTATTGCAAGTATTAATAAAAAGACAAAAGAAGTGAAACTTCTTTCTCTCTATCGAGATACTTTCGTCAATGTGGATCGGAAAGAAGGTTCTGAGCTAACGAAACTAACACACGCTTATTCTTTTGGTGGTCCACAACTAGCAGTTAGCACAATTAATCAAAACTTAGACTTAAATATTACCGACTATGTAACGGTTAACTTCAAAGCTCTTGCTAATACAGTAGATTTATTAGGTGGTATTGAATTAGATATCCAAGAAGCAGAACTTGGTAATTTAAATGACTATATCGGAAATATGAATAAGATTAATGGAGGAAATTCTCCAAAAATTAAAAAAGCAGGAAAACAAACAGTCGATGGTAACCAAGCGGTGGCTTATTGTCGTATCCGTTATGTAGGAAACGGCGATTTTAGGAGAACGGAACGCCAAAGAACAGTAATTGAACAGATTGCAAAAAAAGCAAAGAGTACCAACCCAATTACTCTTACGAAAATTGTCAATGAAGTACTTCCTCATATTCAGACAAGCTTTGACTCCCTTGAAGTACTTTCTTTAGCAAAAGATGTTTTCCGCTATAAAATTGTAGAAACACAAGGGTTCCCATTTAACACAACTGGCACAAAACTCAGTGGTATTTATTATGGAATCCCAACGACATTACATTCGAATGTAATAGAAGCCCATAAATTTTTATTTGGAACTGAAAATTATACACCATCGGATACCGTAACCAATATTAGTAATAAAATTATTAATTATACTGGAATTCAGTAATCATGATAAAAACAGGCAGGAAATCAATACTCTCAATTCCCTGCCTGTTTTCATCTTATGCAATATATTCTTGTTTTCCTTTGATTTTTTGATAATGATTTTCAATATACTTTGTAGCTTTACACCCTTTGCTATAAAGTCCAAACTGACTGGCATTGATGACTTGATTATTTTTTATTATATTCTTCTTACAATCCACCATTCCAATTCCAATTTTTTTTGATGTACTGATTTTATTTTGAATGACTTTTGTCTGATCCGAACCTTTTGCTAACCAAATACCATGTTGTTTGCTATTAGAAATTGTGTTTCCTACTAACTTTGTCCCTTTCGAACCGCTAATAAATATCCCATTGCTTTTTGACGTTTTTATTTGATTTTTTATTAACTGATTAAAGGAAGAAGCTACATAAATGCCAATTCCTTGATTACCTGCTCCTGTTATTTGATTTTGCTTTACCGTTGTTTGTTTTACATAGGTATAGAGCATAATTCCACTATCCCCTGTTTTTTGAATGGTATTATTCAAAATCGAAACGCCTGTCACTGGAAAATTCTTATGTCCAATCAACTGTATTCCATATTTACCAGCATTTTTTATCCTATTGTTTTGAATCGTAATCGCATAATCACTTGGTACTTCTTCTTTCTTTGTATTGGAAAGAGCCGTCAAATGTTTTCCTGTTGCTAGTAACGTATACATTCGAATTCCAGTATTTACATCTTCTATCACATTATCCGTCACTTGACAATTTTCATATCCATAAATATTGATTGCCTCTTCTGCGATATTTTTTAAAGTATTTCCTGTAATCGTAATATTTTTTTGATAAACACCTTCTACAAAGGAATGAGAGCCAATTCCTCTTGGATAATTTTCAATGGTATTATTTCGAATAATAATATCTTGATTTGCGGTGTCATCATACGTAACCGTTCCTGGTACAAGATATTGGTTGTGTACTACATCTAAATGAATGGCTTCCTTAATTTTTGTATATTCTCCACGATAATCCCCTAAATGGCAATTTTCAATCAAACCATTTTTTACTCCCGCAAATGTTAACTCATGAGCACCTCCACTTACGTTTCGAACTGTTACATTCCGAATGGTAATATTTTGTCCATGAATAAAACGAATCATCTCACCACTTGCTCCACTTCCATCCCATTGCCCTCCATTGATCTCCACATTTTTAATATGCTCATAGCCCCCCTTATCATATTTATAATTATAAGAACTTAACATAATTTTTTTTTCAGGATCAAGGGTAAAAATTGCATTTTCATCTGCAATCACTGTGGTGTTGGAATACACATAAAGGGTTTGATCAAGAAAATAGTTACCCGCTGGAATTTTTACTGTTAAATGCATCCGATCGCTTGTGCTATTTCGATTTAATGCTCTTTGAATATCCGCTCTTGTAGCACCTTCTTCTAATACGACAATATCTTCATCGCCTGCTCCTGCTTGGATATTCCAAGCAATCATACTATAACAGATAAAAGCAAATAAAATCATCGCTAATTTCCAACTTTGCTTTTTCCTTCTTCTTCTCATTGTTACTTTTCTTCATCCTTTCTATCCATTGGTTGATCTCTTAATTTATTTCTTTTTTATCTTTTCTCTTATGATTTTCCAAGTATTGATATAAAGTTCTAACTGAATTACGAAGTGATTTCCAAGATATTTCCATTGAAATGGCTCTTTTTCAATTGTTTTTAATGTAGCAAATGCTTCTTTTATTCCTAAAAAATAATCCTTTCCCAAATGTTTCTTCGTAAAATAAACACCTTTTACCAAATATCCTGCCAATAAAAATGGGGAGTTTAAAATTAAAAATGGCAATGGCATATTTTTATAATTGAGATAAACATTATTTCGAACGCCTAAACGCACTTTAAATGGATTGTGTTTTGAGCCACTTGTCCCACTTCCTAAATGATATACTTTTGCCTCTGGACAATAAACATTATAATATCCATGGATTCTTGCCCGATATCCAATATCAATATCTTCTCGATAGGCAAAAAACTTCTCGTCAAAATACCCGATCTCTTCAAAAATAGATTTTCGATAGATAGCAGCTCCTGCACAGGCAGTAAAAATCCGTTGTTGTTTTTCATATTGTTTCACTGGCTTTCCATTTCCTCGATTAAATGCCCAACCAACAACGGTATAAAGATCTCCCGCACTATCCATCAGTTCTTTATTATGGAACTGAATCATACAGCTTGCTACCGAAAAGATTTTTTTACTCTTTTTTATCGCATGATAAAGTTCCTCAATACAAGTGCTTTCACATTCCGTGTCATTATTTAATAAGAAAACATAAGGTGCTTTTGACGCATAGATTCCTGCATTAACCGCCCCATCAAACCCTGTATTGGTTTCCATCTCGATAAGTCGAACAAAAGGATACTGTTCTCTTATATATTCAACACTGCCATCGGAAGAAGCATTATCTACGATAATAATTTCAAAGTCTTCAAACGTTTGTTTTTGTAACGACTCCACACAGCCTTTGATAAAATGTTTTCCATTATAGTTTGGAATTATGACACTTACTTTCATTCCATTCACTTCCTCTTCTTATTTTTTTATTACTTCTCACTACCTATTATTAACACAAAGCCAAAATAAAACTAAAATTCCTATACCGTATTTGTTCCTTTGACCTGCACATTTCTTAATGATTCTTTTACTCTTTTATTCCATCTTCAATAATTTCATCAAACGCCATGTACTATTTCCATCTTCAAAAGCATAATTTTCTTCTTGAAACTTTCTACGCTTCTCTTCCCATTGCTCTTTTACTTCTTCGCAAGTCTGTTCTTCTATGATTTGAGCGATCAGCTCATCTGTCGTCTTGGACACTTGCCCTGGCACATAAGAAATATAATCTTCATAAAATCCTCTTCCTTCATCAGAAAATTTCTCTAAATCATAGGCGTAAAAGTACATTGGCTTTCCAAGGGCAACATATTCAAAAATAATGGAAGAATAATCGGTAATCAACGCTTTTGATGCAAATAGCAATGTATTTAACTGATCATAGTGAGAAAAATCTTTCACTCGATCGCCACCTTCTCCTCCATATTGAAACTGATCTGCCACAAAAGGATGAAGTCGAAGCCCAATCACAACTTCCTTTGGTAATCGTTTTAGCATTTGTTCTAATTCTAAATGAAGTTTTTGTTCTCCTAATTCATTATCTCGAAAAGTAGGAGCATATAACACTAATTTCTTTCCGATGAGTTCTGGATACTTCTCATAGAAGCGTTCTACCTTTTTCTCCTGTTCTTCTTCTTGAAATAAAATGTCGGTTCTTGGCATTCCTGTAACAAACGTCTTTTCTTCTTTTATAGAAAAGATATGGCTATAGACAGACTTCCATTTTTCTCCATTTACAATTAAATGGGTAATCGTGCTATTTGCCATTTTTTCTAACTCTTTTAATCTTCCCTCGTTGGCATCTTGTCCAAACTTCTTAATCGTTCCTGTTCCATGCCAAAGTTGAACTACCTTTACACTTTTGGGAAACTTCATAAATGCCATTGGTAAAAATACGTTATCTTGAAATACATAAGAAGAAGTGGCAAGCTCATATGGCTTACGAATAAAAAAGCGAACCAATTGTGTGACTTTATCATGTCCTGAAAAATTGGTATCCTTCCTTCTTAACGGACAAAACTCCCAGTCAGTTTCACTAGCATTTAAATAATTTCTTATCACCCCTACATTCCCCTCAGGACCAGCATCATGTGTCATAACAAGAAACACTCGATTCTTTTTTCTTGGAAAAATTCTACATACTCCGTATACCATTGCAAAAAGGCGGTATCCTATTTCTTTTTTATCCATTGTCGATCTCCTACTCGTTCTCTTATTCATAATCACTCTTATTTTACAACCAATCGATTCTTTTTCCTAGCCCTAACGGTTCAAAACTGATTCATCGTCTTCGTGTAAACGATGAAAAAAGACAGATCGTGGCAACTTTCTTCTTACCACTATCTGCCTTTTAAGACCAGCTACTTAGGAAATCGATTCCTATCGCTCTCCTATGCTCTTTTTTGAATATGCTCTTCCATCACTTCGATAACATGAAGTGATGCATTGCCATCGTCCACTCCATTGAATTTTTCTGCATACGCCTGATATTTTTCTTGCCATTCTTCTTTCTTATAGTTTTTAATATCGAAAATCAATTGTTCTGTTGTCTTAGAAATTGGCCCTGGGACTTCTTCTAACATATCGAAATAAAACCCTCTTAAGTTCTCACGATAATTTTCAAAGTCATAGGCAAAGAAGAACATCGGACGTTTTAATAAACTATAATCAAACATAACAGAAGAATAATCGGTAATCATCATATCAGAAATTAAATATAACTCGCTAATTTCTTGATCGGCTTTAAAAGAATAAACAAAGCCTTCCGTACCGCTCCAATCCACTTTATCCGCAATTAGATAATGGTATTTTACAATCATAATATACTCATCTTCTAACGCTTCTTTCGCTTTTTTAAAATCAAGAGCAGTAGCAAACTTATATTTTTTTCCTTCGCCGTATTCATTATCTCTCCATGTTGGTGCATAAAGAATGACTTTTTTATCCAATGGAATGTTGTACTTCTTCTTTAAATTAATAATATTTTCTTTTGTATTCCCAGAAAATAATACATCATTTCTTGGATAACCAACTTCTAACATTCTCTTATTGAAGGCAAAGCAACGACGAAACGTCTCTGTGGAAAATCGATTTTGGGAGATTAAACAATCCCAAACGGAAGAGTTTTTCTTAAATTCCTCTCGATAATGGTCAATGTCTTTTACCCCACCCATATCGATGACTTCCATATCAAGAGCCAGTTTTTTTAATGGTGTGCCATGCCATGTTTGAATGTATAAGTTTTCTTTTCTTTTTATTAAATATCTTGGATGACGGCAGTCAAACACCCATACTTTTGCAACCGCACAGTAATAAAAATACTGAAAACGCACTCTTTTTACTTTTTTTGCATTTCCTGGAATGGGTTGCTTTGGATTATTAAATACCCAAACAATTCGATATTTTTTATCAAGCCCTAATTCTACCATTCGCTCATAAATGGCTTTTGGATTTCCTGTATAATTTTTTCCTAAATTACTTTCAAATAAAATAATATCTTTTGATACAGGAAATACCTTTACCATCAAACGATAGATGGCTTTCATTATTTTTTTACAAATATTTTTTATCCTCTTTTTCAACCTAAAAAGCCTCTCTTATGTTTATTTCCCATTTTTCTCTTTCGTAGCGATCTCATCAATATAGGCACGCACATCGTCTTTTAAATCATCTCGATCAAGAGCAAAATCAATGGTCGCTTTAATAAATCCAAATTTATCTCCTACATCGTATCGAATTCCTTCAAAATCATATGCATAGACCGCTTGTGTATCGAGCAGACGACAAATCGCATCGGTTAACTGGATTTCTCCACCAGCCCCAGTTCCTTGTGTCTCAAGAAGTGGGAAGATTTCAGGTGTTAATACATAGCGTCCTAATACAGCATAATTACTTGGCGCCTCTTCTGCCTTTGGTTTTTCCACCATGCCTGATAACTTTACAAGACGTTCGTCTTTTGTTTTATGGCGTTTGTCTGGCTCCACAATTCCATATTTATGAACTTGTTGTTCGGATACGGTTTGAACACCGACCACAGAAGCTCCAACCCCTTGATAAGCATCAATAAGCTGTTTTAATGCAGGTTTACTATTTTTATTGACAACTACGTCATCTCCAAGAAGAATTGCAAACGGTTCATCTCCAATAAAAGATTTGGCACAAAGAATTGCATGTCCAAGTCCTTTTGGCTCTTTTTGACGCACATAATAAATATTTGCTAAGTTGGCAATGTCATTGATCATTTTTACTTCTTTTGTTTTACCAGAATTGCTTAAACGTTCTTCTAGCTCATAAGATTTATCAAAATGATTTTCCATACAATGCTTGTTTGAATTGGTAATGACTAATATTTCTTCAATCCCACTGTTTACTGCCTCTTCAATAATATATTGAATCGTTGGAATATCAACGATAGGAAGCATTTCTTTTGGAAGTGCTTTTGTTGCTGGAAGGAAACGAGTTCCAAGTCCCGCTGCTGGAATTACTGCCTTTCTTACTCTCTTATTTATCCTCATATTAGCTACTCCTTTTCTTAATTTTCTCTTGTATAGCCAAAAGGTCTGCTATGGTTTCCCATAGAAGACCTCCATTTTTCATCATCTTATTGATGTTCTTTTTTCTTTGACAATTCTTCCTTAATCTGTGTTGTGGAAATTCCATCGGTACGAGGAAGATAAACGACTTCACAATATTCCTTTAAGAAGTCAAACTTTCCTGTCCAGTCATCTCCCATTACAAAAACATCTACGTTATTATTTACAACATCATCGATTTTTTGTTCCCAAGTATATTCAGGAAGCACTTCATCCACATATTTAATCGCCTCTAAAATAGTTTTGCGATCTTCAAAGCTATAAAAAGCTTTTTTTCCTTTGATTGCATTAAACTCATCCGAAGATACAACGACGATTAAATAATCCCCCATCGCTTTGGCTCTTTTCAATAAATTAATGTGTCCCACATGAAGCAGATCATATGTGCCGTATGTGATAACTTTCTTCATCCTTTTGTTTCCCCTTTCTTTAGTCGGTTTTTTGCTGATAAATATCGGCTACTTTATCAATATCGCCTTGTGCGATAATTTTACCGTGCTCTAGCATAATTGCTTTGTTGCAAATACGCTTTACTTGTGGAAGGGAATGGGATACAAATAATACAGTTACCCCTTTATCAAATAAACCTTGTATTCTCTTCTCACACTTTCTTTTGAATTTGGCATCGCCAACTGCAAGAACTTCATCCAAGATAAGGACATCTGGTTCTACAACCGTTGCAATTGCAAATCCAAGTCTTGAACGCATACCAGAAGAATAGTTCTTCACAGGTACATCAATAAATTTACCAAGCTCTGAAAACTCTACAATCTCATCGAATTTCTCTTTTAAAAATTCTTTGGAATATCCAAGAACGGTTCCATAAAGGTAGATGTTTTCTGCCCCAGTATACTCTCTTGCAAATCCTGCTCCAAGTTCTAATAATGGAACAATTTTTCCTTTTACAGTAACAGAACCTTCTGATGGCTTTAACACACCAGCAATTACCTTTAATAAGGTACTCTTTCCTGCACCATTTAATCCTAAAATTCCAAGTCTATCGCCTTTATTCACCTGAAATGTTACATTATTTAAGGCTTTAAACTCATTATACATAATCTCTTTTTTTACAAATATTCCTTTAAGTTGTCCACTTTTTGAGAGCTCATATTAAATGTCATGCTCACATTTTGGACATCGACTACAACATTACTCACAGAGAACCTCCATTCTAAATGCTGAGAATAAACTTATCTTGTTTTTTATAAAACGCAACCATTCCTACGATTAAAATTACAATGGTAAATCCAACTGAAATTGTAAGTGCTGTTGGATCTAATGGTTTTCCATCAATAATGCAATTTCTAAAATTCACAATGACAGAATAAAGTGGATTAATATTTAAAATCCAAGAAAATCCTGTCTTTACTAATCGTTCTACTGGATAGAAAATGGCACTCGTATACATAACCATCATCAACACAACGTTCCATAAATACTCTAAGTCACGGAAGAATACCGCCATTGTCGCTAACAACATTCCAACTCCATAACTCATAAACAGCACAATCACAAGTGGTACAATCGCTAACAACGTATATTTTGTAAAAGGTACTTTCAATACGACTGCAACTCCTACCAGTACAACGAGCGAAATTAAAAATGTCACATAACTTGATAATGTACTTGATAATGGATAAATATATTTTGGTACATATACTTTTTTAATCATACCACTATTGGCTCGAATGGACTTCATGGCTGCCTTTGTGGCCGTACTGAAGAAGGAATAAAGAAGTCTTCCTGTTAATACATAAACAGGGAACTGCTTATCCTTATTCCCAAACAATGTTCCAAACACAATGGTCAATACAATCATTGTCATTAACGGCTCAATGAGTGTCCATAAAATTCCTAAATAGGATTTCCGATATTTTAACTTAATATCCTTTTTTACAAGCTCAATGAGAAGATGTCGGTACTTTAAAAAGTTTTGGATATATTGCTTCATCTTATTCTCCTTGCTTTCTTGTTTTCTTCTTTTCCTCGGTTCATCTTAGACTATTCCAAACAAAAAGTCAACTATAAGAACCTAACTTTCCCCTAGAATTCACCAAGACCATTTTCAATCAAAGATTTTATCGCTTCCATTGCCTCTTTTTCATCTTCTCCATCACAAATAAGAGTAATTTCGTCTCCTTGTTTAATTTGAGCCGCCAAGACGTTTAAAAAACTCTTGGCATTGGCTTCTTTATCTCGAATTTTAATCTTAATCGAACACTGATATTTTAGTGTTTCTTGACATAATACATTCGTTGGTCTTAAATGTAACCCTTGATCATTCATAATTTTTATTTTCTCTGATACCATAAGTCTACCCCTTCCTTATTGTGTCTCTTGTCCCTCAACTACCTTTTCTTCCAATTGGATTGTTATTTCTGGAATATCTTCATAATATGCATTTTCTAACGTCTTTAGCTTTACCTTCACTTTATGCTTACCAACCTCTAATCCCGATAAATCAATGGAAGGTGTTAAATCAGAAATATCCAAATCCTTAATATCCTTTTGCTCTCCACGAACCTTAACCGTGATCTCATCCTCTTCATAAGTTAAAGTCATAGATTGGGACTGATTTTGTACTGAGATTCTGTTTACTGGAATTTTAATTGAGTTCATGTCCAATGGAACAATTTGAATTTTCACACGGACATCTGGACTTTCTTGAGCTAGTTTGATTCCATCTGGTAAATAATCTGTAATATCGATATTCTCCTCAGTATCTTCCGTAAGCCCTTCCACAGATAGCCCGTCAACTAAAATAGTATCTAAATCTTTTAATTTCTCTTCCGTACCTGCTATGGTAACACTCTTTGGCTCTAATAAAACAGATTCTAATTGATATCCCTTTGCAACTTCTCCGACTGTTTCCACGCTTAAATCCACTTTCTTTGTTTTTAATAGATTGATAGATACTTCTAACCGCTCTACATTACAAGAAAGCCTTGAGGAATCCAATTTATCCCCATCGTAGTTATAGTAACTTGGCTCAACAGAGAAGGTTTCATCAGAAACAATACCATCAACGCTAATTGTTGCTCGAACTTGATTAATCCTTTTAATCAAACTCTCTGGTCCTGTCACCTCTACAATATTTGGTGTTGGAATTTTTGTACCAATTGCATATCCAGCTCCTACATCTCCAATAGTTTCCACTGTTACGGCAAACTGTTTTGTTTTCATGTTTTCTAATTTTACCTTTAAGGTATCGACACTACCTAAATTTTTTTCTTTTATCTCTTCTTCGTAATGACTAACGGTTACGTTAATAGGAACTGCATTTGTAATCGATAATTTTGATAAATCGGCAGTTGCTTGAATATCTGCACGGGTTAATTTGTCGATGACACTTCTTTTTGCCTTTAAAGTAACCGTTACTTTATCCCCTTCTATAATATCCCATGTTTTATTCTTTTTTAAAAGGGCATCTTCATTGATAACGTTTACAGAAATATCCGTAAACGTCTTGGTGGTATATGGATTGTCAATATTTGTGACAAGAAGCCATATAATAATTGCCAAAATAACAGATAGCACCTTCATGGCCCAATTATCAAGTATTCTATCTTTCATGCTGATCCCTGCCCTTCCAAAAACGCCATTTTCTTTTTATCCGTGGTTCGTCTGTTGTTTTCTTCAGCATATGCCTAATGCGTTCTCCATCCACATTGCGAATAATCTTTCCATCTTTTGTAATAGAAATCTTTCCTGTTTCTTCGGAAACGACAATAGTAATGCTATCGGATACTTCACTAATTCCAATGGCTGCACGATGTCTTGTTCCAAGCTCTTTATTTACTTCTAAGCTATCGGTTAGTGGTAAGTAGCAGGTGGCAGCTACAATGCGATCCTTTCTTATGATAATTGCTCCGTCATGCAATGGGGTATTGTGTTCAAAAATGTTTACTAATAACTGACTGCTTACAAGGGCATCAAGCGGAATCCCTGTTCTTTCATATTCTCCAAGAGCGACCTCTTCTTCCATGACGATCAACGCTCCTGTTTTTGTTTTTGCAAGCTCATAAGTCGCTTTTACAATTTCTGAAATAGTACGATCAGAAAATCTTTCATCTTCTTTTTGTTCATCAAAGGGAATAATGCTTCCCAATAAATTCTTCCGCCCTAACTGTTCTAATGCTCTTCTAAGCTCTGGTTGAAATACAATAATAATGGCTATAATTCCCACATTCAATGTCTTACTCAAAATCCATAAAATAGCATTAAGTTGGAAGATCACCGCAAACACCGTGAATCCTAAAATCACAATAATTCCTTTAAATAAGGTCCATGCTCTCGTGCTTTTTACCCATCCAAGTATTTGATAAAATAAAAAACTGATGATAATGATCTCCAACACATCGGTCCATCTGAGTTTGGGCAGTGATAACCAATATAAATATTCTTGTAATGTTGTTGTAATGGTTTCCACTATTTCACTTCCTTGACTGATTCATTTGATTCACTATTATTTTTTACCCGTTTTCTCGTATTAATTCTTTTAATACTCACTTCTTTTTGTGCTACGCTCACTTTTGGAACTGCTTTTATATAATAATAATATTCATCATCTTCAAATTGGACATATTCTACTCTGGAATAATCCACAATACACTTAAAAAACTGTACGACCAATCCGATGACAACAGCAATGATAAAACCGATTACCATGGTCCCAATTTCCATTTCTACATCGAGCATAAATCCCAATGATAAAAATAATAACATTCCTGCGATGCCTCCGATAACAATGGCTTGATTCCATGCTTCGTTGTGCTTCATGCGATAAAATACCCAAACAATTCCAATCACAAGCGCAAAAACAAGCACCATTAAAAGCATCTGCTTATCTTGAAATACTTGTTCTAATAAATAACGATAAACTTCTAATTCTCCATTCTGTGTTGTTCCAACTAAAGAAACCGTATCTTTTACATGAATGGAAAAAAAATAAAGAAAGATTCCAAATCCCGTTGGAATAATTCCCGCTGGTCCTATGAGCATACCCACCAAGATCGGCACTACGTATGGCACTTGAAGTGCAAATGCAATAGGAACCATAAGAATTGGTATACACGTCCTTATTTCCAATCGAATATAAATTAAATAAGCCAATAAAAATAGTACCATATAGACTAAGGCTATTTCTGGTAAGGTGGATACTAATTGAATCCCTGTATATAAAATAGATAGAAAAAAGATTGCTCCAAGAGGTAACCAAATACAGATAATGGAAATTCCCAGTAGAACCGTCCATTTTCCAAACAATTCGGAGTATTCAAATAGCCCATTTAGCGACCAAAACAATAAAAATGCTATAATAAATTTTCCTAATGGCTTTAATCCTCTTTGAAATCGTTGATAAAACCCTCGTATTTGCTCTCTAAAAATCAGTAAAGTCGTCATTGATCTTTGTTTCTCCTCTCTCTTCGAATTCATTATCACTCTCTTCCTCTTCATAAATACTGCTAAGCTCTTTTAATATTTTATCATATTCCTCAATGACTCCTTTTGCCTGTTTGTATTTTTGCTTTGCTAAGTGTTTTGATATAAAGAAAAAGGATAGTAATAAAATAACATATCCTCCTCCTGCGATCAGTACAATTTTCTTATATTCTAATTGCATAATATGATCTAAAATATATTCGATACGAAGCCCGGCATATCCCGCTAAACAAATGCCATAAGCAATTGTTATTGCGATTAATGTCTTTAGTACCTGAAGGCGTACATAATCAGATTGATAATAAGAATTTATAATATACTGTTCTTTTCGTATCCGACTTTCACAAATGGCCAACTTACTCATTTGCTTCACTCGCTTTTCATTTACCATGGTTTCGTCACTTCCTTTCTATACAAACTATGAAAAACCTAACAATGGAACTTCTCATAGTATCATCATTGCCATATAAGAGCGTCCATACAAATCCTCTTTATGGCGTCCTCTCTTTTCATGGATAAAAGAGCAGACTCCTACCTTTTATCATAGCTATAAGTATAACATAGATTTGTTGAAAACAAAACACACCTTATGAAATTCGTAAAAATTCGTAAGGTGTGTTTTATCATTTTTTAACCTTTATAAAATTTTATTCTGCAAAATAGAAATTTTCAAATGCGTATTTATAAACACGATATACATAATTTCCATCTTTAAAGTCAAATTGGCGAATTAAATTGCCGTCTTGATCATATTCTCCGTAATAACAAGCGGATTGATTTCCCTTTCCTACAGAGCCAGATGCAACAACAAAATTATCTCCATAATTTTCTGCACTACTTACATATGGAGAATAAGGAACATCAAATTCTTTTACTAACGTAAATGTTTTTGCATTTGTATCCACTAAATACCGATAATATTTTGAAGCGTCTGCTGGCACTCCATAACTTCCTGCTCCTTTATAGTTATCCCATTTAATTTGTGGTCTTGTTCCTGAATAAGTGAAATTGTTATTAAACATATAAAGATAATATTGACCATCTTCTAATGCTTCACTTTCTTCTTTCATTACAGTAATCGAATGTTGCCCTGCCTGTGCAGTAAAATCTCCATCCTTTGTAAGCACATACTGCTCATATGCCGTTCCTTCCCACATAGATTCATCACAGATGAAATAAGAAAGTTTTGGCTCTGTATCAATATCCGTTACACAGATAATTGTGGAAGTTTCTCTAGAGCTTAATAATAAATCCCCTGTATTTGTTAACTGTAAACAATTAATATGGATCCAGTCTAATTTTTCTTTCTTGTCAGGTTGAACGGCATTTTCATATGCTTCTGGCATCAGATCTTTCATATCGATCAATTCTTTTGTAACACCAGTTTTTAAATCCATACTTAAAATTAAGTCTTCTACCGTGTCTCCTTTTGTGCTAGAAGCTAACATTAAAATACGATTTTGTTCTTCATCATAAATAAAATCATGATGCAATTCGTAATCATTGCTAAATTTATAGGTATTTACAATCTGGCCTAAATGATTTACTTTGGCAATTTTATTAAAGCCATAGCTATACATAATACAATTGTCAACAAATAAAAGTCTATCACTACGATATTCTCTCAATGGAAGTTCTCCTCTTAAAATACCCTCGTTGTCATACATATAGACATTGGCATCAAAACTTTTACTATGACCAAATGCTACATAGAGACCATTTTCTAGCTTTTGTGTGCTTTCTCCATCTATGTACGCGGCTTTTTTTGTCACTTTAGAAGCAGCAGAAAGCATTTTTACTGTATGGGTAGAAGTTCCGATTGTCTCTCCATCTTTTTTCAATGTAAGAGTTACAGTATTTTCTTCCTCTGGCATAAATCCAAGCATCTGTGCTTGATAAAGGCCTTTTTCTTCTCCCGTATAAGCAGTGGCTTTAAATGTTCCATAATCATCTGTGGATACCTCGTACTCTAATGTGGCTCCTTCTTCTGCTTCAAAGTATACATTGACACTACAAGTATTCGTTCCATAAGGATTGATAATTAAGAGAGGATTTTCGATTGTATAATTCCCTTTTTTTACCTCTTTATTAATTTTATTGGTTACGGTTTGCTGATAATCGAGATTCCAGAAGGAAACCGCTTTTGCATTATTGATCTCTTGAACTTCTCCATCTCCTGAACTTGCCTGTTCAATGGAAACATGCTGATTTAACCAAATTCTATCTTTTAAATTTGTTTCTTTCGCATATACAGCACCACCAACTGCAACTCCTGCTAAACAAAGAACTGCTATGGTCGTTGCCAAAACTTTCTTTCCATCCACCATATTTTTGTACTTCCTTCCTATTCTTTTTCCAACGATGAAAAGCACCCTATTTTAGCTTTTCATGTTTTACTTAGCAAACCAAATCCCTTTAAAATTATATTTGAAAGCACGATAAATCGCTCTCTGATCGGAAGTTTCATATTGGGCAAGTAACTTTCCATTTTTATCATATTCTCCAAATACTCTTGCAGAGCCAGAGCATACCACATAATGTGCCCCCACTTGTTCAGAACTACTAATATATCCAGAATACGGAACAGCAAACGATTTTACTAAGCGAAACTCCTTCTTATTTTCATCCACTTCATATTCATAATAATAAGAATGTCTTTTCTCTACTGGTATTTGTGCTAATGTATAGCCACTCCAGTCAATATCTGGTCTTGTTCCTGAATAAGCTAAATTATTGTTGAACATATGAAGACGATATTTATCTTTTGTCTTACCTTCTATATAAGTGACTGTGTGCTGTCCTGCTTGTGCAGTAAAATCTCCATCTTTTGTATAGACATATTTTTCATAAGCACTGCCTTTCCAAACTTCTTTATCGCATAAAATAGAATGAAGTTTTGGCTTTGTATATACATTATCTACTTTTACAATAGAAGATAACTCTCTAAAACTTAAAATTAAGTCTGTTCCATTGACACATTGAACCGTATTAATATGGGCCCAGTCGAGAACTTTTTTACTCTCTGGTTTCTTAGCTTTTTCATATTCTTTTGGAAAAATATCTTTTAGATCCAAAAGCTCTTTTACCTTTCCTGTTCCAATGTTCACTTGTAACACGAGATCCTCTACAACAGAATCTCCCTTTTTACTTGCCAATATAATAAGAGAGTTTTGTGCTTTTTCATAAGTGAAATCATGATGCATTGTATAATTACCAAGAGAATAAATTTTCACTACTTGTCCTAATCGATTTACCTTTACAAGTTTGCTATATCCAACACCATAATAAAGATAATTTCCTATTTGTAAGATTCGATCCGAACGATAACTTTCTAATGGTAATTCCGCTCGTATTCTTCCATCATTGTCATAAATATTAATATTTGGTAGCTGTCCACCAACTCGTCCAAAGGATAACATATAAAGTCCATCGGTCAATGTTACTTTCTTTGCTTTCGTTACTTTTAACTGCTCCTCGGCACTAGAACTCACTTTTGGAACTTGAATCGTAAATGATGTACTTTTTACCAGCTTGCCTTTCCGATTGTATAATTTTAATGTAATCTGGTTTTTCTTATTTGGTACTAATCCAATGAGCTGATAGGCATGATTTGTTGTATATCCACTTTTCGTTCCTGCATTGAGCTTTTTTGTAAAATCTTTGATCTCTTTGTCAGCAACCGATATTGTATATTCTACTTGATAGGGATCTTTTGTTTTAAAATATACGTTAGCAGAACGTAAATTCGTTCCAAATGGATTATAGTAGACAAGAGGCTTTTTTATTGTATATTCGTTATTTTTTAACTGCTTATCAATTAACGCTTTCACCTTTGTCTGCTTTTCTTCTGTATAGACTTTTAATCCATCTTTCACTGGTAACCTATATTCTACATTGCTAGAACTCTGTGATTTCGTCGCCTTTTTAAAACTGACATCGGTGTTTTTTTGTACACTGTTTACTGCTTGTACTTGTTTTGTCGGTTCTTTTTGCGTACTCACTGTGTTTCCACAAGAAGGAAGCAAAACCATAGTACCAATTAACAAAAGACTTGTCTTTAAAAAACGTTTCCAATCTCTTCGTTCCTCTTTTACCCTTTTTAACTCACCGTTTTGTACTTGCTTTTTCTTTGACATATTACCTTTTTCCTCTTTCTCTTTTTATAAAGAGCAAACAGTATCACACTTTTGTGTAAACAAAGATTTTTTCTGTCTGCTCTATTGTATCGAATGAATTTGATGGTTTTGTGAGAAAATATATTTTTTATACCGTTTCCATACAAAAATAAAACTCAACGCCATCCTCACAGTTTCGAACGCCATACGTTCCCTGATGAACTCTCGCAATCGAAGAAACAATATAAAGCCCTAAACCGACTCGCTTTCTCTCCTCAGTTCTTGTATGACTTTCCTCCACTTGATAAAAACTATCCCAGATTTTTTCTATTTTTTCCTCTGGAATGTTTTCTCCTTCATTATAGACCGAAAGCTTTACTTTTTCCCCACTAACTCGTTCTAATAAAAGACGTACTTCCCCATTTTCCTTCGTATGGCTCATAGCATTGGATAAATAGTTGTTTAAAATCATCACCAAATATTCTTCATTACCATAGACGAAAATACCATCTTCCACCTTAATGGTGACTTTTAACTTCTTTTGTTCTAAAATCTTTTTCATCTTCTCTCCTTGCTGTTTTACCAGCATGGAATAATCTAGTTTTTTCATTTCCAGATGATAAAGTTCTTCTTCAATTCGAACGGAGCGAAGCAATTCGTTGACAAGGTCTGTCATTTTTTTTGCCTCATCTAAGATCACTTCATAATAATAGCTTTTGTCAATAGTATCTCCCGCCATTTGAAGCATCTCCGCATAACCACTGAGAATTGCTAATGGAGTTTTTAGCTCATGAGATACGTTAGAAATAAACTCTTTTCTGGCCGTTTCAATCTTTTCTCGATATAAATTTTCTTCTTGCAGTTGTATTAAATTTTTCTCAATCTGCCTTGCCATTTCATTAATATTTCTCGCAAGACTTGCTAGCTCATCTTGTTTTTTTGTCTCTGTCACCGTCTTTGAAAAATCCATCTTAGCCACATGACAAGTCACTTCATTCATCTGTATAATCGGCTCTGACACCTTTTTCCCAAAGATATAAGCTAAAATAACACCTAATGCTAACGCCACTCCACTAAATACGGTAACAAGTTGGCTTGTCTCATTCATATTTTCTTTGATAGATTTTATATTGCTCTTAATGACCACATAATAGGTTTGATTTTTCGATTCCAAAATTCCAAATAGGGATATTTTAGCTCGATTTTTTCCCCCATCATTTGATACAATTACAGCTTCTGGCTTCCTTGAAAACCGCGAAAAATTTTTTCGAAAACTAAAATTCGCTTTCACCCGATAATAATTTCTTCCATTTCGGAAATTTTGTTGACGGCTATTATAAATACATACCATTCTTTTATTGGCTAACATAAACTGAATATTATAAGCATCCTCATAATCATTCATAATTTCAACCATTTTTTCTCGGTTTCCCGTTTCCTTTTGTAACTCTTCATACGCCCGTTCAATGAGATGACTTCTCTTCCATGTATAATAAGGCTCTACTAAAACATAGTTACAAGCAAGCTGTAATACAATGACAGAAGCTAAAATCCCAAACACCAATAGCATAAACTTTGTTTTAATCGACCGAAACATGCTCCACCTCAAATCGATATCCAATTCCATGAACTGTTTTAATATATGCTCCCCATTGTTGTAGCTTAGCACGAAGTTGTTTTACATGGGTATCCACAGTCCGAATATCTCCTACATATTGAAACCCCCAAACGGAATTTAAAATACTATCTCGCTCTAAAACAATCCCTTCATTTTCCATAAAGTGAAGCAATAGATCGTATTCCTTTGGCGTTAATTCCACTTTTTCACCACTTACTTTCACATGACGCTGTTCTGGCTCAACTTCAATTTCTCCTGCTCTTATGATAGTTTGTCCACCATGAAAACATCGTTTTTTAACTGCCTCAATATGGGCTAATAAAAGAGGAAGTGAAAAAGGCTTTCCAATAAAATCATCCGCTCCATCTTTAAAATAGTCCAATTGATCCCTCTCCTCCCCTTTTGCTGTCAACATAATAACTGGAATATGAGGGGATAATTTACGGATATCTTTTAATAAAGAATAGCCATCTTTTTTTGGCATCATCACATCTAATAAAATCAAATCAATGTCGATACTCTTTTGGTAAAAAATATCTTCTCCTTCTTCTCCATCTCCTGCTTCTATCACATCATACCCATTCAACTTTAAATAGTCGGATACCATACGACGAATTCTTGGTTCGTCATCTACCATTAAAATCGTTCCTTTGCTCTCCAAGATTCTCCCTATCTCCTTTCTCTTTATCGCTATTTTACTTTCTTTATCATACACAACTTTTCTTATTTTTTCCATATGAACAATAAATATAAAAAAAGAAGTTGTTATCCATACGCTTTTCGCTACGGACAACAACTTCTTTTTACTTTTCCCTATTTTTTAGTTATTATTATTTCCTGCAAACCAAACACCATCAAAAGTATATTTAAATGTTCGATAAATATACTGTTCTTTGGCACTCTTATATTGTCTTAAAAGGTTACCTTCACTATCATATTCCCCAAATAATTTTTGTGCACCAGAACAAATTACTTGGTTATCCCCTACTTGTTGCACGCTACTTACATATCCAGAGTATGGAACTTCAAAGGAATCCACTAATTCAAATGTCTTGTCATTTTCATTGATTTTATATTCATAGTAGTAAGAAGCTCTTTCGTCTTCTGGAACTTGTGCAAGGGTATATCCACTCCAGTCAATGTCACGTCTTGTTCCAGAGTAAGTCATATTATTATTGAAGAGATACATTGTGTATTCTCCTTCTTTTTCTCCTGGAACATAAGTAATACTATGCTGTCCTGCCTGTGCAGTAAAGTCTCCAACTTTATCATATACATAGCTTTCATAGGAAGTTCCTTCCCACACGTTCTTATCAGAAAGAATATATTCAAGTTCTGGTTTATCAAAAATATTTCCAATTTTTACAATAGAAGATAATTCTCTAAAACTTAAAGCAACACTATCGTCTTCAATGAATTGAATCGCATTAACATGTGCCCAGTCTAACTTCTTGTCACCTTTTGGTAATACTGCTTTTTCATAGGCTTCTGGTAAGATATCTTTTAAATCAATGAGTTCTGATACTTCTCCTGTTTCTAAGTTCAACTCAATTAACATATCTTCTACTGTATCCTGTTTTGTATCATTTGCTAAAATAACAAAGGAATTTCTATCTTCTTGATATGCCATATCATGGTGCATTTCGTACTGTCCAAGCTGATAAATTTTTTCTGCTTGTCCAAGACGATTGACTTTTACAATCTTATCTTCATCTACGCTATAATATAAGTAGCCATCGATAAATAAAATACGGTCCGTACGATATCCATCTACGTATAGCTCTCCTCTTAAAATACCATCATTATCATAGAGATCGATGTTGACAAGCTGTCCATTTCTTCTTCCATAGAAAACACTGAAAAGTCCATCAGTTAACTCATCGTCTTTCACATCTTTTACTTCTTCTACTGTCAATTTTTGCTCTGCGGCTGTTTCTACTTTTGGAATTGCAATTACAAAAGAAGTTTTTTCGATTTCAGCCCCATCTTTATTATAGAATGTAAGTGTAACAGTATTATCCATATCTGGAATGAAACCGACTAACTGATATGCGTGATTTGTTGTCACACCGCTTTCCTCACCATTTTCTAACTGTCTTGTAAAGGCTGGAATCGTTTCATCTTCTACTGATATTGTATAAGTCACACTACTTGCTTCTTCTGTTGTAAAATAAATATTAGCAGAACGTAAATTTGTTCCAAATGGATTGTAGTATACAAGTGGCGCTTCTGGTGTATAAAGAGTTGTGGATAATTTCTTATCAATTTCTTCTTTTGTAGAAGTTTGTCTTTCTTCTGTAAAAATTTCTCCATTTTCTTCTGGAATGATATATTCCATTTTTGTGGCCTTTGTTAAGTTTGGATCAACAGTTGCCACTTCTTGCTTTGTTGTATTTTCTGCCCCTTTATCAGAGCTTTGCATACAGCCTGTCATCGTCATAATAAAACAAGCACTCATAATAGCAAGTCCTACGATTTTTCTACCTCTTTTTATCATAAATTTCTCCTTTTAGTTTCTTTTTTCTGTGTCGCAAAACACTGAGAATCACGTTCCACAAGTTTCTTATGTTTCCTCTATTTGTTACTTGGCGTATTGCCTTTTCGTAACAATCTCATTCATTATAAGAAACAAATTTGAGGATTTTGTGAGAAAAAACAAAAAAATAGAAATTAACAAAAAATAGAAAAACTAATTCTATCTTTCATTAATCTCCATTATTAATAACGATGAGAAACTCCCTATCGGAGTTTCTCACCTTCCCTTATTTACTCGTTACCTTCGCATAAATGAAGTACAATCGCACCTGTCTCTAATGTTTTTTTCACATCAATAACACGCTGATTGGCACTTCCACGCCATTGTAAGCTTGGATCTTTTTGCTCTAATATAAATCTTCCATCTACTAATACATCGATATCTTTTATATAAGGAAGCTCCTTTACATCGTCCCATAAATATCCTGTATAAACCCAAATGGTTTTTGTTGGAAATTCTTTTCGAATCGATTGAATTAACTGTCCAATCGTCTCACGATTTTGTATATGAAGAGGATCGCCTCCACTAAAGGTAATTCCTGTTACATAAGACTTTGAAAGTTCTTCTTCCAATTCTTTTTTTGCAGACTCATCAAATGGAATTCCTCCATTGATATCCCAAGTGATCTGGTTATGACATTCTTTACAACCATGGCTACAACCAGCCACCCACAGGACAACTCGAAGTCCATCCCCATTTAACATATCGTCCTTAGTAATATTATGATAACGCATGATGAAAAGCTCCTTATATATTTATTCTCTATTTTTTATAAGTTTAATTCTACATTGATTTTCTTTCTGCAATTTCTGCCATCTTGGCATCATTTAAACGAGTATCTCCTTTGACGCGAGAATAGCTTAAGTATCCGTTCATACGGTCAATTTTTGTCAAGTTACTGCTTCCACAAACTGGGCACACGTCCATATTAAGTTCTTCATGTCCACAATCATCGCAATAAGAAAGAGATAAGTTCACACCTTCATAAAATCCCATTGCCATGGCACGGCGAACTAATGTCTTAATCGCTGTCATATTGTAATCGATTGGATATTTTACATATTGAATCTTTCCACCATTAGAAAGTTCCCAGAAACGATGTTCTAAGTTTTGTTTTTCAATTGGAGTAATATCTTCTGTTACATGGCAGTGGAATCCATTGCTCACATATTCTCTATCCGATACATTTTCAATAATTCCATACTTTTTGCGGAACTGTTTTACTTGAAGTCCACATAAATTCTCTGCTGGTGTCGCATAAATCGCATAGAGATTTCCATCTTCTTGTTTAAACTGTTCCACTTTTTCATTAATATAACGAAGAGTTTCTAACGCAAACTCACCATCTTCTACAAGAGATTTTCCATTGTATAATTCCTGAAGTTCATTAAATGCTGTAATACCAAAAGATGCAGTAGCTGTCTTTAATAATGGTTTAATTTTATCATGAAGACCTAAGTTACCACCATAAAAACCACCTTCACAATAAGCAAGTGGGTTTGTAGAAGCTCTTAACTCTCCAAGATATGCATAAGTACGAATATGAATCTTACGAATTAATTCTAAGTAATAATCTAATACTTCAAAGAAGTCGCGACTTTCATGTCTTGCCTTCGCTAAAATCATTGGAAGGTGGAGGCTTACAACACCGATATTAAAACGACCAACAAAAACAGGTTCATCTTTTTCATCTTTTGGTGTCATACCACCTTCTTTATACCAAGGAGATAAGAACGCACGACAACCCATTGGAGAAATAATTTTACCGTATTGCTTGTACATACTTGGTACATAACCTTCTCCAGTAAGAGAAAGCCAATCAGGATACATTGTCTTAGCAGAACAACGAATTCCTGCTTCAAATACATCTTCTAATTCTTTTCCTTCTCCGTGTAAATTTTCATCATATAAGAATACAAGTTTTGGGAATAATACTGGTTTTTTATGACCAGATTTTCCTTGTCCTTTTCTTCTCACGTCTAACATTGTGATCGTAGCCATTTTTGCAAAACGACTTGTACCTGTTCCTGCTGTCATTGTGATAAATGGATAATCTCCACGGCTTGAAGATACAGAGTTGAATTTATATTCCCAACCTTGGAACCCTTGCTCCATATCACGTTTTACATCAGCAAGTGCGATTTCTTCTGCTTTTTCTTTAGAAAGACCTAATCCTTCATATTTTTCTACATACATAGCATAAGATTTCTCTGCATAAGGCGCTAAAATATCTTCTACACTTGGTACGGTAAACCCGCCATACTGTTGACTTGCTGCGCTTAACACAATATCACCAATTACATCAAACGCAACGTCCAATGTCTTTGGCTCATTGTACCAGAGATTTCCCATTTCAAATCCGCCAGTTAAAACATTCTTTACATCAAAGAGACAACAGTTCATCGTATCTCTTCTTGCGGACATATCATGGATATAAATATATCCTTCTCTACATGCTTGTAGTTCCTCTACGGTCATAAAAAATTTCTGATATAAAGATTTGTTCAATTCATTGAAAATAAGACTTCTTTTTGTAGAAACGAGTGCGCTATCCGTATTACTATTTTCCTTATCTCCAATGTACATAATAGATTGACTCTTTTTGTACACTTCATCGAGCATCTGTACAAAATCTTGTTTATAATTGCGGTAATCACGATAGCTTTTTGCAACGAGTGGATTCACTCTTTCAAGAGCTCCTTCCACTAAGTTATGCATTTGGGCAATTGGAATTCCTGCAATATTTAATGCTTCTGCTTTTTCTTCTACAAATTGGCAAATAAAATTAAGCTCTGCTTGAGAGAATTTAATCATCGCTCTTTCTGCAGATTTATTGACAGCAATTATTACTTTTTGAACATTAAAATCCTCTCTTGTTCCATCTTTTTTTATGACTTTTATTTCACTACACTGCACGTTATGGCCTCCTCTATATCATATTTATTATTATCTTGATTATTATCCGAAAACTATATATAGTAATTAATTATTTATTTTAATACTATATCATGTATTCCATGGACTCC
>OBXV01000272.1_pt1 | contig 38920 bp, 33 predicted proteins | sample 1495451 | NCBI WGS metagenome assembly OBXV01 (sample SAMEA2580178, study PRJEB22360) | human gut metagenome | biome: human gut; feature: human-associated habitat; material: faeces | place: Denmark | collected 2008/2010 | reverse complement strand
ATAAAAAATTATATAATGAAAAAATAAAATGGATATGATACGATAAACAATAAGAAGAAAAGTAAATTAATTTCTAATTACGCCAAGGCAACGAGTCATACAAGAACATTTATGCTCTTATATGACGACTGCTCACGAGCGTGAGAAACTGGCATAGCGTGTTTCTCATCGTTATAGAGATAACTAATAGTTATATCAGTTATATAAAATAACTATCTTCTATTATATCAAAAAGTGTGATAAAATAACAGAAAAAAACAAAGAAAAGTCAAAAGGAGGAACACAATATGAATTGTAATATTGCAGTCATTAAAGGTGATGGAATTGGACCAGAAATTGTAGATGAGGCGATGAAGGTATTGGATAAGGTTGGAGAAAAATTTGGACATCAATTTCTTTATGAACCGATTCTTCTAGGGGGAGCTTCCATTGATGCCTACGGTGTTCCTCTTTCTGATGAAGCGTTAGAAGTTGCTAAGAAAAGTCAAGCTGTTTTAATGGGATCCATTGGTGGGGATACGACAACCTCTCCATGGTATCAACTGCCTCCAGAGTTGAGACCAGAAGCAGGTTTATTAAAAATACGTAAGGAATTAGGTCTTTTTGCTAATATGCGTCCTGCCTATCTCTATAAAGAATTGGCTAGTGCGTGTCCATTAAAAGAAGAGATTTCAAAAAAAGGCTTTGATATGGTAATTATGAGAGAATTAACAGGCGGTCTTTATTTTGGAGAGAGAAAGACTGAGGACGTAAATGGACTTAAGACAGCGACCGATACTCTTACTTATAATGAAGAAGAAATTCGAAGAATTGCCATTCGGGCATTTGAAATTGCAAAAAAGAGAAGAAAAAAAGTGACAAGTGTGGATAAAGCGAATGTATTAGATTCTTCAAGGCTTTGGAGAGAAGTTGTTTTAGAAGTGGCAAAAGACTATGAAGATGTCACATTAGAGCATATGCTTGTGGACAATTGTGCCATGCAGTTAGTAAAAGATCCTGCTCAATTTGATGTGATTTTGACAGAAAATATGTTTGGAGATATTTTATCCGATGAAGCAAGCATGGTGACTGGTTCCATTGGTATGTTATCCTCTGCTAGTTTAAGAGGCGATCGCTTTGGATTATATGAACCAAGCCATGGATCTGCACCAGATATTGCAGGAAAGAATATTGCGAATCCGATTGCGACGATTTTATCCGCGGCTATGATGCTTCGCTATTCTTTTGACTTAGATGAAGAAGCAAATGCCATTGAGATGGCAGTTCAAAAAGTGTTAGAAGAAGGATACCGTACAAGCGATATTTTTTCAGAAGGAACGGTATTGGTTGGAACAAGAGAGATGGGAGATCGGATTTTAGAAAGAATATAGAGAAGAAAGAAGGAAAGATTATGATAAGTGATAACGCAAGAAAAGGAGATCAACAAGCACCAGGACGTTCTTTATTCCGTGCATTAGGCCATACAGATGAGGAAATGAAACGCCCGATGATTGGGATTGTAAGTTCTTATAATGAGATTGTTCCAGGGCATATGAACCTTGATAAAATTGTAGATGCTGTAAAATTAGGTGTTGCAATGGCAGGAGGGACTCCTGTTGTATTTCCAGCGATTGCTGTTTGTGATGGAATCGCTATGGGACATATTGGCATGAAATATTCTTTAGTTACGAGAGATTTAATTTGTGATTCTACAGAAGCGATGGCAATTGCCCATCAGTTTGATGGACTTGTTATGGTGCCAAACTGTGATAAAAATGTTCCAGGGCTTTTAATGGCAGCCGCTCGTGTCAATATTCCAACAATCTTTGTAAGCGGTGGACCAATGCTTGCAGGAAAGGTAAATGGTTGTAAGACAAGTTTATCCAGCATGTTTGAGGCGGTAGGTTCTTATACTGCAGGGAAGATGAGTGCAGAAGAACTCAAAGAAATGGAAGAGAAGACTTGTCCAACATGTGGTTCTTGTTCTGGAATGTATACAGCCAATAGTATGAACTGTTTAACTGAGGCGCTCGGAATGGGATTAAAAGGAAATGGAACGATTCCAGCCGTTTATTCTGAAAGAATCCGTCTTGCAAAACTAGCGGGAATGCAAGTAATGGAATTAGTGAGAAATAATATTTGCCCAAGAGATATTATGACAGAAAAAGCATTTTTAAACGCTATGACAGTGGATATGGCACTTGGATGTTCTACAAATTCTATGCTTCATCTTCCTGCCATTGCTCATGAGGCAGGAGTTACATTGGACATGGAAATTGCAAATGAAATCAGTGCAAAAACACCAAATCTTTGCCATTTAGCTCCAGCTGGCCGTACTTACATTGAAGAACTCAATGAGGCTGGTGGTGTCTATGCTGTTATGAATGAGCTGAATAAAAAACAATTATTACATACCGATGCATTGACGGTAACGGGAAAGACAATTGGTGAAAATATCGAAGGCTGTATCAATAAAGATACCGATGTGATTCGTCCAATTGATAATCCATATAGTCAAACAGGTGGAATTGCGGTATTAAAGGGAAATTTAGCCCCAGATACAGGAATTGTAAAACGTTCTGCGGTGGCAGATGAAATGCTTGTCCATGAAGGCCCTGCAAGAGTCTTTGATTGCGAAGATGATGCAATTGTGGCCATTAAAGGCGGTAAGATCCATCCTGGTGACGTCATTATTATTCGCTATGAAGGACCAAAAGGTGGTCCAGGAATGAGAGAGATGTTAAACCCAACTTCTGCTATTATGGGAATGGGACTTGGTTCTTCGGTTGCATTAATTACCGATGGTCGTTTTTCAGGAGCATCAAGAGGAGCGGTTATTGGTCACGTATCTCCAGAAGCTGCTGTGGGTGGTCCGATTGCCCTTGTGGAAGAAGGGGATATTATCTCCATCGATATTCCAAATAATTGTTTGAATATGAAAGTATCTGAAGAAGAATTAGAAAGAAGAAAAGCGAACTGGAAGCCAAGAGAACCAAAGGTAACAACAGGATATTTAGCTAGATATGCGGCTATGGTAACATCTGGTAACCGAGGAGCGATTCTTGAAGTTCCTTCTAAGTAATGACATAAGAAAAATAAAGATAGTGTAAATAAGAGCTTAGGGAAACGATAGAAAAAAGTCTGTCGTTTTTCTAAGCTATATCCATATATAGAAAAGGAGGAGAAAACATGAGACAGTTAACAGGTTCAGAAATCATAATTGAGTGTTTAAAAGAGCAAGGGGTGGATACCGTATTTGGATATCCAGGTGGCTCTATTTTAAATGTATATGATGCCCTTTATAAGCAAAAGGATATTAAGCATATTTTGACTTCTCATGAGCAAGGAGCGGCTCATGCTGCAGATGGCTATGCAAGAGCCACTGGAAAAGTAGGTGTCTGTATGGCAACTTCTGGACCAGGAGCGACAAACCTTGTAACAGGAATTGCAACTGCCTATATGGATTCGATTCCAATTGTGGCAATTACTGCTAATGTGGCGGTTTCGATTCTTGGAAAAGATAGTTTTCAAGAAGTGGATATTGCAGGGGTTGTTATGCCGATTGTGAAACATAGTTATATTGTAAAAGATATCCATGATTTAGCAGATACGATAAGGAAGGCATTTTCTATCGCAAAAAGTGGGCGTCCAGGGCCTGTATTAGTGGATATAACAAAAGATGTAACAGCAGCAAAATTCGAGTATGAGCCAAAAGAAATTGAGCCAGTGATGCCGATTACAAAGCATATTCGAGAAATGGATTTACAAAAAGCCATTACAATGTTAAAAGAGGCAAAAAAACCGTATATTATGGTAGGCGGGGGAGCGATTTGTTCGGGAGCCAGCGAAGAGTTGGCAGAATTTGTCCAAAAAGTGGATGTACCAGTTTGTGATACGTTAATGGGAAAAGGAGCTTTTGATGGCTGTTCCGATTATTATACAGGGATGATCGGAATGCATGGAACAAAGGCTTCTAATTTAGGTGTGACAGACTGTGATCTTTTAATTGTGCTTGGGGCTAGATTTAGCGATCGTGTCTGTGCCAACCCAAAGCGATTTGCTGAAAACGCAAAAATATTACAAGTGGATGTGGATCCTGCGGAAGTAAATAAAAACAAAGTATGCGATGCCAGTGTGATCGGGGATATTAAATGCGTGTTACAAGAGTTAAATGGGCGTATCGAGCCTATGAAGCATTCAGAATGGATGGCCTATATTAAGAGTTTAAAGGAAAAATATCCAGTGACCTATAAACAGTCAAAACTTTGTGGTCCTGCTATTGTTGAGAAAATTGAGGAAATGACAAAAGGAAATGCCATTATTACAACAGATGTAGGACAACATCAAATGTGGGCCGCTCAATATTTCCATTATAGAAAACCAAGAACCTTTTTAAGCTCTGGAGGTCTTGGAACGATGGGATATGGATTAGGAGCTGCTATGGGAGCAAAGGTGGGAAAACCAGATAGTCTTGTTGTTAATATTGCAGGGGATGGGTGTTTCCGCATGAATTTAAATGAACTTGCCACGTTATCCCGTTATGAAATCCCTGTTATTGAAGTTGTATTTAATAACCATGTGTTAGGAATGGTACGCCAATGGCAGAGTTTATTTTATGAACAAAGATATTCTTACACCACATTAAACGACAAAGTGGATTTTGTAAAAGTATCTGAAGGACTAGGGGCAACGGCTATGCGTGTTACGACGATAGAAGAGTTTGAGAAAGCCTTTCAAGAGGCCATGGCATCCAAAATGCCAGTTGTCATTGATTGTATTTTGGATTCTGATGATAAAGTTTGGCCAATGTGTGCGCCTGGAGCTTCGATTCAAGATACCTTTTCAGAGGAAGATTTAGTAAAAAAATAAAGGGAAAAAAGAGATCATGTAGTAGTTTCAAAACGACTTTGGTATTGTTTGCAAAGAAAGTTTATGAGGACGCATGATCTTTTGTTTACGCCAATATAAGAAACTCTTAAAGCATATTTTCATCGTTTCCATGGAAAATAACAGTCCGTTGAATTTTGGAATCGAACAAAACAAAATGCACAACAATAAAATTTAAATGAGATAAAAATCAGAAACTTTCTACAAAAATAGAAATAAAAGCTTTGAATACAGAAAAAGAGGTTGACGAATGTCGTTTGTTGGAGTACAATTGTACGCAATTACACTTTAACAAACTAATAAGTTAGAAGAGTAATAATAGAATCAAAGAAAAAGGAGGAACACGGAAGTGGGAAGAGTTTATAATTTTTCAGCGGGACCAGCAGTATTACCAGAGGAAGTGTTGCGTTCGGCAGCAGAAGAAATGCTAGACTATAAAGGAACGGGAATGTCTGTTATGGAGATGAGTCACCGTTCGAAAGCATTTGAAGAAATTATGGAACATGCAGAAAGCACTTTAAGAGACTTGCTAAAGATTCCGGAAGATTATAAGGTTTTATTCTTACAAGGCGGTGCTCATCAGCAATTTGCAATGGTGCCAATGAACCTTATGAAGAACCGAGTGGCTGATTACATCATCACAGGTCAATGGGCAAAAAAAGCGTATAAAGAAGCACAAATTTATGGAAAGGCAAATGCCATTGCATCGTCAGAAGATAAAACATTTACCTATATTCCTGATTGTTCAGATTTACCAATTTCAGAAGATGCTGATTATGTACATATTTGCCATAATAATACAATCTATGGTACGGTTTATAAAGAAATTCCAAATACAAAAGGAAAGATTTTAGTAGCGGATATGTCCTCTTCTATTTTATCAGAACCAGTAGATGTTACAAAATATGGATTAATTTACTTTGGGGCACAAAAAAATGTTGGGCCAGCAGGAGTTGTAGGTGTTATTATAAGAAAAGATTTAATTACAGAAGATGCATTAGAAGGAACACCAACAATGCTTCGTTATAAAACTCATGCAGATGCCAATTCTCTTTATAATACACCACCTGCTTATGGAATTTACATTTGCGGAAAAGTATTCCAGTGGATCAAAGATCAAGGTGGCTTAGAGGCTATGAAAGAGAGAAATGAGAAAAAGGCCAGCATACTCTATGATTACTTAGATGAGAGCAAGTTATTTAAAGGAACGGTACAAAAAGAATATCGCTCTCTTATGAATGTTCCATTTGTAACAGGAGATGATGCATTAGATGCTAAATTTATTAAAGAGGCAACGGAACGAGGATTTGTTAATTTAAAAGGACATCGAACAGTTGGTGGAATGAGAGCCAGCATTTATAATGCTATGCCAATGGAAGGTGTTCAAAAGTTAGTAGAATTTATGAAAGAATTTGAACAGAAGAACATAAAGTAATGTAGGGGGACAAAAAATGTATCAAATAAAATGTATGAATCCCATTTCAGAAGTAGGAATGGCATTATTTACAGAACAATATGAGCAGACAGAACAATTTGAAGAAGCCAATGCTTTACTTGTAAGAAGTGCTTCTTTACATGAGAAAGAACTTCCAAAAAGTTTATCCGCAATTGCAAGAGCAGGAGCAGGTGTTAACAATATTCCATTAGAGGAGTGTGCCAAAGAGGGAATCGTTGTATTTAACACTCCAGGAGCAAATGCCAATGCGGTAAAAGAACTTGTTATGGCAGGACTTTTAATGTCATCAAGAGATTTAATTTCTGGATACAATTGGGTGCAGGAAAATAAAGAAAAAGAAACCCTTGCCAAAGATGTAGAAAAAGAGAAAAAACGGTTTGCAGGCCATGAAATTCTTGGAAAGAAAATAGGTGTCATTGGTCTTGGTGCCATTGGAATTTTAGTGGCCAATATGTGCGATCGCATGGGAATGGAAGTGTTCGGATACGACCCTTATGTTTCTGTTGATGCAGCTTGGTGTTTATCAAAGAGAATTCATCATAGTACAAGAATTGAAGAGATTTATGAACAATGTGACTTTATTACAATGCATGTGCCATTGTTGGATTCTACAAGAGAGATGATAGACGAAAAGGCATTGGCGCAAATGAAAGATGGCGTTTGTATTCTCAACTTTTCAAGAGATGCCTTAGTAGAAGAAGAGGCCATGAAAAAGGCTCTGAATGAAAAAAAGGTACACCGCTATGTGACAGATTTTCCAACAACAGGGATTGCAGGAGTTGAAGGGGTTATAACTTTTCCACATTTAGGTGCTTCTACAGAAGAAGCAGAAGATAACTGTGCGAAAATGGCGGTACAAGAATTAATGGACTATTTAGAAAACGGTAATATTAAAAATTCTGTTAATTATCCAGATTGTGATATGGGCATTTGCCAATCTGCGTTTCGTGTGACAATTCTTCACCAGAATATTCCAAAAATGTTAAGTCAAGTGACAGCACTTTTTGCAGAAGAAGAAGTCAATATTGCTGATATGACAAATAAATCAAAAAAAGAGTGGGCATATACAATGCTTGATACCGATACTCCTCCTTCAAAAGAATTAATTGATAAGTTAAAACAGATTACAGGTGTTGTAAAAGTAAGAGTGATCAAATGAGAAAATGCTTGACTTCCCTATTAATTATAGGTAAGATACAAAGCAAATAAAAAATTTGCAGTGTAAAAGTTATAAATTGCACAAATGGATTTTCAAAGAAGAATGAATGGTTAGAAGGAGAGAGTAGAATATGGAACCAAAATTAAGAGTCGGTATTTTAGGCGGAACAGGAATGGTCGGACAGCGATTTATCGCTTTATTAGAAAATCATCCTTGGTTTGAAGTAGTTGTAATTGCAGCTAGTGCTCGTTCTGCTGGAAAGACTTATGAAGAGGCAGTTGGAGAACGTTGGAAAATGGATACACCAATGCCTGAGCGTGTGAAAAGCTTAGTTGTTATGAACGTAAATGAAGTGGAAAAAGTGGCTAGTGAAGTGGACTTTGTATTTAGTGCGGTGGATATGAGCAAAGAAGAGATTAAAGCCATTGAAGAGGCGTATGCAAAGACAGAAACACCAGTTGTATCCAACAATAGTGCCCATCGTTGGACAAAAGATGTTCCAATGGTAATTCCAGAAATCAATCCAGAGCATTTTAAAGTAATTGAATATCAAAAAGAGCGTCTTGGAACGAAAAAAGGATTTGTGGCAGTAAAACCAAACTGTTCTATTCAAAGTTATGCACCAGTATTGACTGCTTGGAAAGAATTTGAGCCATATGAAGTGGTAGCTACGACTTATCAAGCGATTTCAGGAGCAGGAAAAACATTTAAAGATTGGCCAGAAATGGTTGGTAATGTGATTCCTTATATTGGTGGAGAAGAAGAAAAGTCAGAGCAAGAACCATTAAGAATTTGGGGAGAGATAAAAGATGGTGTCATTGAGAAAGCCAGTGAGCCAAAGATAACCTGTCAATGTGTTCGTGTTCCTGTGTTAAATGGACATACAGCTGCTGTATTTGTGAAATTTAGAAAGAAGCCAACAAAAGAGCAGTTAATTGAGAAACTTCAACAATTTCATGGTATTCCACAGGAATTAGAACTTCCAAGTGCACCAAAGCAATTTATTCAGTATTTAGAAGAAGACAATCGCCCTCAAGTATTAGAAGATGTTAACTATGAAAAAGGAATGGGTATTTCCGTTGGTCGTCTAAGAGAAGATAGTGTTTATGATTATAAATTTATTGGATTATCTCATAATACAGTAAGGGGAGCAGCTGGTGGAGCGATACTCTGTGCAGAGACATTAAAAGCATTAGGGTATATTGGAAAAAAAGGTCAGGAATAGAAGAAAAAGACGTCAACCCTTTTGCGGGAATTTGACGTCTTTTTTATAATATTAGGAAGATTTGTTTCCTATACTATAAAAAAGCACTACTTCCTTTCAATCTTCTTCTCTAGTCTTTCGTATTATTTCAATGGTATAAAAATGAGAGTAATAATTTCTCTAAAAGAGGTATTTTTTCAGAAAATGATAGGTGACATGAAAGAAAAGAAAGAGTATAATGAAAAGAGAAACCATAATACAAGAAAGTTACTAAGGAATCCATATAGAAATAATACGATTGATATAGGAGTGAAATAAAGTATGAATAGAAAGGATTATCTCCAGTTGGAACACAACAATGACAACCAAGAACATAATTTCATATCCAATCAGGAATATAAAATAGCACTTTGTACATTACATACTTTTGTATTCGAAGCGGACTTTGTTCATAATACATTTTATCCTGTAAATGATACATGGAAACAAGAATTTGGCTGCATACCAAGTAACTATGGAGAGGCATTTGAGAAAGCCTGCGCACATTGTCGTGAAAAAGATGCTGAAAAATTTCGGGCTACCTTTGCTCCTTCCGAACTCCAAAGAGCATGGAATCGAGGAGAGAGAAAATGTAGTATGGAGTGCCAGTTAAAATTGAAAGGAAGTACGAATAATTATACATGGTTTTACTGTGCAGTCATTTTATTTGGGGATGAAAGAGGTCATCTAAAAGGAGTCATTGGTTGTGGAAGAGATCGCAATCAAAGAAAAGAGAGAGAAGCAGTGGTAACGTATCAAGCTTCTCATGATGAATTGACAGATACTTTAAACTGGAGAGCAGGTGTCCGTGTATTGGATCAATATATGAAAGTCGATAATGGAAGACAAGCTGCTTTTTTGTTGCTAGATATTGATGATTTTAAGTTATTAAATGATACTTATGGCCATCGGTTAGGAGATAGGATCTTAAAGCGAATAGCCAATATATTAAAGGAAGTGACAACGAAAGAAGCTTGTATTACCCGTTATAGTGGAGATGAGTTTGTTGTATTTTTGGAGATGGACAATACGGAACAAGTACGCCAGTTATTAAATCAGATGATTGAAACTGTGAGACAACAATTGCGAGTAGAGACAAAAAATGGAGAGCTTCATGTGACAACAAGTATTGGTGTTGCTCTTTATCCAAAGCATGGGAAAACAACAGAACGACTTCGCTCTTGTGCAGAGCATGCATTGCGTTATTCCAAACTACATGGAAAGAATAATTATGCTCTTTATGATAGGATGATGGAAACCCATGAGAAGAAAACTTCTATTATAAGAGAGAAAGATTTAATCAAGTGGGAAGAGGAAGATGATATTGTATATATGAGCAATCCTGTTACCCATGAATTATATTATATCAATCGAATTGGACGAGAACTATTTGGACTTAGCAATGAAGATTATAAAGGAAGAAAGTGCTATGAAGTGCTCCAAGGATTACCAGAGCCTTGTGACTTTTGCAAAAAATGTCAGTTAGAGGAAAGAGGCGGATGTATTAAATGGGAACATTTCAATAAAAAAATTAATCGAAAGTTTTTAGTAAAAGATCGATTGATTAAGAGAGATGGAAGAATGATCCATGTAGAAGTGGCAATTGATATTACAAATAAAGAGAAATAGGAGAAAATTATGGCAGAAATTAGACCGTTTTATTGTGTTCGACCAACGAAGGAAAAAGCAAAGGAGGTGGCAGCACTTCCTTATGATGTGTATAACAAAGAGGAGGCAAGAGAGGCAGTAAGAAACCATCCTTACTCTTTTTTGAACATCGATCGCCCAGAGACTCAATTTGAAGAGTCTGTTGATATGTATTCAAAACAAGTGTATGAAAAAGCAGGGATTATGTTACAAGAATGGATAAAAAGTGGTGTTTTTGTTAAAGAACAAAAGAAATGTTATTATCTATATGAGCTTACGATGGCAGGCAGAACACAGACAGGAATTGTAGCATGTGCTTCTGTAGAAGATTATGAAAACAATGTAATAAAGAAACATGAAAATACGCGATTTGAAAAAGAAAGGGATCGAATTTGTCATGTGGATGCTTGCAATGCTCAGACAGGCCCTATTTTCTTAGCGTGTAAAGAAGATTCCGTATTAGAACAAAAAATGACTCAATGGAAGAAACAAGAACCATTATATGATTTTGTTGCAGAAGATCAAGTGAGACATCGGGTATTTTTAATAGAGAAAGAAGAAGAAATTCAGTTTTTGACAGAACATTTTAAAGAAATTCCTGCTCTTTATATTGCAGATGGACATCATCGTGCAGCATCCGCAGTGAAAGTTAGTCAAAAACGAAGAGAGGAAAATGGAGGAAAAAAAGACGAGGAATATTCTTATTTCTTATCTGTTATTTTTCCAGCCAATCAATTGAAAATTTTAGATTATAATCGTGTTATTTCGGATCTCAATAGCAATACAGAGTTAGAATTTTTAGAAAAAGTGCAACGAGAGTTTACAGTACAACAAGTAAAAGACACCTTCCGTCCAGAAAAGAAGGGACAATTCGGAATGTATTTAAAGGGGCAATGGTATCAACTGACATTAAAAGATAGTGTGAGTTCTGAAGATGTCGTAGAAAAACTAGATGTGTCTATTTTACAGGAGCGATTATTAAATCCAATTCTTGGTATCCACGATCCAAAAACGGATGAACGAATCAAATTTGTAGGAGGGATCCGTGGGCTTAAGGAATTAGAGCGATTGGTAGACGAAGGAGACGCGGTTGCATTTTCTATGCATCCAACTTCCATGGAAGAATTATTTCAAGTGGCAGATGCAGGGCGATTGATGCCTCCAAAGTCAACATGGTTTGAGCCAAAACTTCGAAGTGGATTGTTTATTCATTTACTTCAATAGTAGTAATCCGTTAGAGCAAATACTATAAAAATATGAAAAAGATAGCATGGAACTTTTCTAGTGTGCTATCTTTTTTCATAATAGAATATAAAAAAAATATGTGCATATTGCATAGAAAATACAGTGTATTGCAAAGAAAAAAGAAAAATGTTACAATAAAAATGACTGAAATCTTAGAAGGATAAGGAGGAAATGCCAATGGCTCAAATGGGATATCGTACATGGAATTTCGAAGAAATTTATGCAATTGAAAACGCTCTTCATAACAATCCGCATCATATTTTAGGACCGCAAGAAGAAGAAGGTGAGTTTTATATTAATGCTTATTTTCCAAATACTTGTGCAATGAAATGTATTTGTGCAGAAGGAGATTTGGAATCTATTATGGAACCTGTCGATCAATATGGATTTTATACTGTGCCATGGGAGAAAGGAAAGTCTTATTGCTTAGAAGCGTATTTTGAAGATGGGACAAGTTATCAATATCGGGATGCTTATGCATTTGCGCCTGTTATTACACAAGAAGATATTGAGAAATATCAAAAAGGATATCATTATGAAATTTATCGATTATTAGGAGCCCATAAAAGAGTAATTGATGGCGTAGAAGGAGTTTTATTTGCTGTTTGGGCTCCAAATGCAGGTCGTGTTAGCGTCGTTGGAGATTTTAATCTATGGGATGGAAGAAGACATCCGATGAGAAGATTAGAAAATAGCGGAATCTTTGAATTGTTTGTGCCAGATGTGAAAGAAGGCGCCCTTTATAAGTTTGAAATACGAGCCCAAAATGGGGATGTCTTTTTAAAAGCAGATCCTTATGCTAACTATGCACAGCTTCGTCCAGAGACAGCCTCTATTGTTACGGATTTGGAAGGATTTGAATGGAGTGATAAAAAGTGGCTAAAACAACGAAAAAAAGCGGATACGAAAAAACTTCCAATGTCCATTTATGAAGTACATTTAGGAGCATGGAAAAAGCCTGAAAATGGAGAAAAAGAGTTTTATAGTTACCGTGAAATTGCTCCGATGTTAGCGTCTTATGTAAAAGAAATGGAGTATACCCATATTGAGTTAATGCCAATTATGGAGCATCCATATGATCCTTCTTGGGGCTATCAAGTGACGGGATATTTTGCCCCAACCGCTCGCTATGGAACACCAAAAGATTTTATGTATTTTATGAACTATATGCATGAACAAGGGATTGGGGTTATTTTAGACTGGGTACCAGCACATTTTCCAAAAGATGCCTTTGGTTTAGGAAGATTCGATGGTATGGCCGTTTATGAGCATGAAGATCCAAGAAAGGGAGAGCATCCAGATTGGGGCACTTATATTTTTAATTATGGAAGGCCAGAAGTTAGTAACTTTTTAATTGCAAATGCTCTTTACTGGCTCAATGAATATCACGTAGATGGAATTCGTATGGATGCCGTAGCATCCATGCTTTATTTGGACTATGGAAGAAAAGATGGAGAATGGATTGCCAATGAATATGGTGGGAATGGTAATTTAGAGGCAGTTGCGTTCTTAAGACATTTAAATAGTATTGTGGATAAGAGAAATGATGGTACCCTTATGATTGCAGAAGAATCCACTGCTTGGCCATATTTGACAAGAAAGGTAGAAGAGCCAGAAGGTATTGGGTTTGACTATAAGTGGAATATGGGCTGGATGAATGATTTCTTAGATTATATGAAAACAGATCCGCTCTTTCGAAAAGGAAAACATGGTGAGTTGACATTTAGTATGGTCTATGCTTATAGTGAAAATTACATATTAGTGTTATCCCATGATGAAGTTGTTCATGGAAAATGTTCCATGATTCATAAAATGCCAGGAGATATGGAACAAAAATTTGCAAATCTTCGTGTGGCATATGGCTATATGATGACACATCCTGGAAAGAAACTTCTTTTTATGGGACAAGATATTGCTCAATATAAAGAGTTTGATGAAAAAGTGAGCCTTGATTGGGATGTTTTAAAACAAGAATCCAATGCGAAGTTGCAACATTATTATAAGGCATTAAATCATTTATACAAAGAAGAGCCAGCTCTTTATGCCTATGATACCAGTGAGAAAGGATTTGAGTGGATTAACTGTGTTTCTGCTAATGAAAGTATTCTTGTGTTTATGAGAAAGACAAGGAGAAAGGGCGAGATGTTGTTAGTGATTTGTAATTTCACTCCAGTAGCACATGAACATTATAAAATCGGTGTTCCTTATGACGGTAAGTACAAAGAAATCTTTACAAGTGATGCCATTGAATTTGGTGGAAGTGGAGAGTATCAAAACAAGAGAATGAGACATTCCAAAAAAGAGGAATGTGATGAGAGAAAACATTCTATGAAAGTAACCGTGCCTCCACTTGGAATGAGTATTTTTAAATATATGGGGGGAACAGATAGTCAGGCAGGAAAGAAGGAGAAAGGAAAAGAAAAATAATAGCTATTGCTTGACGTTCTACTTTACTAGAAACGATGAGAAATGCGTTTCATAAGTTTCTTATAAAAAACAGAGAGGAAGAAAAAGGAATCTTTCTCTCTGTTTTTGTAGGTTGCAAGAAGGAAAAGATATTGATATAATGGCAAAGAAAAAGAAAGAAGTACAAAAGGAGAAAGAAGTTGAAAGAGAAGACAATAGAAAAGACATTGAATTATTTGCAAGAATTTCTGGATTGGTTTGTGTATAAGGCTGGTGCAATTGCACTCTGTATTTTCATTTTAGTCGTTGGATTTCGAGTGGTAAAATCAATAAAAAGATGGCTGAAGCAATCATTTGAACGGCATAATATGGATGCAAGTGTTTCCTCTTTTTTAGTTTCCTTTGTTGATATTGGATTAAAAATGGTGTTATTCTTATGGGTCATTAGCATTATTGGAGTGGAAATGAGTTCCGTTATTGCTATTTTAAGCTCTGCTAGTATTGCTATCGGTTTGGCCGTTCAAGGAAGTCTTTCGAATATCGCTGGTGGTGTATTAATCTTATTATTAAAACCATTTCAAGTTGGTGATTATATTATTGAAGATAATAAGAAAAACGAAGGAACGGTTGTAGCAATCGATATTTTTTATACAAAACTATATACGGTTGACAATAAAACCGTTGTAATTCCTAATGGTACATTATCCAATAGTAGTTTGACCAATGTGACAAGAGAAGAAAAAAGAAGAATCGATCTATTTATTGGAATCTCTTATCAAGAAAGTGTAAAAAGGGTAAAAGAAGTATTGGCAAGAGTCATTGACGCAGAAGAAAATATTTTAAAGGAAGAGGGAGTTACGATTTTTGTCAATGATTTTGAAGCCAGTACGGTTAGTATTGGAGTGCGTGCATGGGCACCAATGGATTGTTTTTGGGCAACCAAATGGTCTTTGTTAGAGAATATTAAAGAGGCATTTGATGAAGAAGGAATTTCTTTCCCATATAATCAATTGGATGTTCATATGATAGAAGTACCAAAGAAGAAAAAAGAAATTTGAGCGGTAAAGACCGTATTATGTAAGGGAAAAGAGAGAAAAGCGTTTTAAAACTTTTAAAACAATAAAAAGTTTTAAAACGTTTTTTTCATCTAGGAAAAGATAACGAGCCATATAAGAAAGGGAAAACAAAAGATGAAAGTGATTTATGCAGATTATTTAAAAGAATTTCAATGCAGTGGAAAAGAATGCCCAGACACTTGTTGTAAAGGGTGGGAAATTCAAATCGATGCAAAAACATGGAAAAAGTATCAAGAAGAGAGAGGAATGTTTGGAAAACAAATAAGAAAGAATATCAACAAAAGAAATCGTATATTAAAATTTCAGGAAGGTGCCTGTAATTTTCTTACAAAGGAAGGACTTTGTGGTTTACAGCAAGCGAAAGGAGCAGAATTTCTTTGTAAGACATGTAGAGAATATCCAAGACATTTGGAAATTTATGGAGAACAAAAAGAATGGTCTCTTTCTCTTTCCTGTCCAGAAGCTGCAAAGCTTATTTTAACAAGGGAACGTCCAATAGCATGGTTAACAATAGAAAAAGATGTGGAGTCAAACTATAAAGGAGAAGTGGAAGAGGAACTAGTCCAGCTTTATTATAAAATGAGAAAGTGGTTAGTGGAAATCATACAAGAGCCGACGAAACCAATAGCGATAAAAGTGGCAGAAGCTATGGCACTTGCTCATGATTTTCAAAAATATCAGAAAAAAGAAAGGAAAGATAATTGGGAAGAAGTAGAAGAAAGGATACAAAGTGTTTGTAATCGCTATAAAAAAGAGAATGAAAATGGTAAATTAGAAAAGAAATTGAAAAAATTTCAAGGGGAAACAGAACTAAAAAATATTTATGTTAGCAATTATTTAAAATTATTTGATGCGATGGAGCCTATGGAAGAGGAGTTTTTAAAATTAGTAAGACGAGTAGAAGAAGCTCTGGAAGAAAATAGGGATGAAATAGGAAAGGAGAAAATAAGGTTAAAAGAGACGAAAGAATATATGACTAAAAAAGAAGTTTTTTATCAAAATCTTTTCTTATATTTCCTATCCGTTTATTTTGTTGGAGGAATATACGATGGAATGTTATACACGAAAGTGAAATTAGCAGTCTTTTCTTTTTTGATTATAAGAGAGTTGATCGAGCAAAAGGAATTAAAAGAAGGAAGATGGTTAAGAGAAGAAGAAACATGGAAAATTGCGTGGCAATATGCGAGACAATTAGAACATTCTTCTTATAATTTAGAGCGATTGGAAGAAGAATTGGAGAGTAAAGAGGCATTTTCTATAGAAATGATGTTATATTGTGTTTTAGCTTAAATCGTTTCCTTTTTCTAAATTGAACTTGATTATTTAATCTAAAAGGATTAATATAGTTAATATGTGACTATTTAGGAGGTTTTATTTTGAAGAAAGCGTTATTTTATGGTATCTTGTCATCCGCCTTTTTTGCTTTTACATTTATTCTCAATCGAAGTATGAATTTAACAGGTGGGTATTGGGTTTGGAGCGCATCGCTTCGATATTTCTTTTCTTTACCAATGCTTTTTGCCATTGTAGCAGTAAAAGGGAATGTAAAGCCAGTGTTTGAAGAGATCAAAAAGAAACCTCTTCCATGGATTATTTGGAGTACGGTTGGATTTGGCCTGTTTTATGCTCCGCTTACTTGGGCATCCGAATTTGGAGAATCTTGGCTTGTTGCTTCTTTATGGCAGCTTACCATTGTTGCAGGGGTCTTTTTAAACCCTCTTTGGGGAAAGAAAATACCGATGAAGAGCTTGCTTACGATTTTAATCATTTTAGTTGGTGTATTTTTCATGCAATGGGAGAATTTTATCAATGGTTCCCAACAAAAAAATGTGATCAATTGTGTCATTTTAATTGCCATTGCAGCTATTACATATCCACTTGGCAATCGTAAGATGATGTCTGTTTGTGAAGATCGTTTGGATACGCCACAGCGCGTGCTTGGAATGACGATCTGTAGTATTCCATTTTGGATTTTGCTCTCTATTTTTGGAGGGGTTGCACATGGAGGACCTTCCGCTACTCAGAGTGTACAATCGTTGTTAGTAGCATTGTTCTCAGCAGTAATTGCTACATTGTTATTTTTTCAAGCAACCAATATGGTACGAAATCATCCAAAGCAACTTTCTATGGTGGAAGGAACCATTGCAGGAGAGGTGATTTTTACATTGATTGGAGGAATTTTATTTTTACATGATAGTATTCCAACAGGGATTCAATTTATTGGAATTGGGTTGATTTTAATTGGAATGATTTTAAACTGTCGTGTTGCTTCAGAAGAAAGTGTAGAATTAGAATAAAAACGATGAAAGAAAGTTACTAGGAAGATTTGAAGTTTCTTGGTAACTTTCTTTTTTTGCAAGATAACGAGCTATGGGCGAGTATTTATGCTCACATAGGGCGGTTGTCCGCCAACGAGAAGGGCTGGTGAAACGTTTTTCTCATTGTTATAGGGGTGAAAAATTGTTTAATTTTTAACAAAATTACATTGGAGACATTGACATTCATTTTTGAATGGCGTAAACTACGAATGAGTGGTGCTAGGCTGTCTAGAGCATTTTGGTTTCGGAGGGACCTAGGATTGTCGGTAAATGGATTGTGACAAACACTGAAAAACAAATAGAATAAGGAGAAATTTTTATGACGACAAGAGAAAAATTTCAACAGATTAACAAAGAGGCAAAAGCGACTCTGTTGGTACTACTACTAGTTGTTCTATTTTGGACAATCTCTGGAATTGGTGTGAGTAGACTGAACATTACTATTTTTCATACACCTTTATGGGCTATTACGGGGTGTATTGGAACATGGATCTTTTCCGTCGTTGCAGTATGGATACTTGTGAAAAAAGTTTTTAAAAACTTTGACTTAGAAGAAGAGGAGGAAGAAACTCATGCATAATTTATCTGTGTTGCTTCCAGGATTTCTTTTTCTAATTGCTATGCTTTTCATCAGCGTGTTTACGAGACGAGAGGGCAAGAAAAGTTCTGGAGGATTTATTAGTGAATATTTTCTTGGTTCCAGAAGTTTAGGTGGTTTTGTATTGGCTATGACGACTGTTGCAACCTATAGTTCCGTCAGTTCCTTTGTTGGAGGGCCTGGGCAGGCTTGGGATGTAGGATTTGGATGGATTTATATGTCTGTTGTTCAAGTAACTGCTTTATTTTTAGTGCTTGGAATCCTTGGGAAAAAAATAGCCATTGTTTCAAGAAAATTAAATGCAGTAACAGTCATTGATGTGTTAAGACATCGCTACGAATCCGATGTTCTTGCGAATCTTTCTGCGGTGATTATTATTCTGTTTTTTGGAGCTACTATGGTGGCTCAGTTTGTAGGCGGAGCAAAGATTTTTGAAGCTGTTACTGGATATTCTTATATAACAGGACTTGTGTTATTTGGTCTTGTCATCGTTATTTATACAACCGTAGGTGGTTTTCGAGGAGTCGCTATTACCGATACTCTTTGTGCTATTGCTATGCTTATTGGTATGGTTGTTTTATTATTTGGCGTATTAAAAGCTGGTGGAGGATATGAAGCGATTATGGACAATATCGCTAAAAATCAACCAGAGATGTTGACTCCTCTTGCAGGTGGGAAGATGCCATATACTCTTTATATTTCCCAGTGGTTATTAGTGGGAGTTTTTACTGTTGGTTTACCACAATCGGTTGTGCGTTGTATGAGTTATAAAGATACCAAGTCATTGCATAAAGCCATTATTATTGGAACAATTGTCATTGGTGCTATGAATATTGGCATGAATTTTATTGGTGTTTTATCTCGTGGAATTTTAACTGGAACACTGGCTGATTACGGAAATAGTGTGGATAATATTATGCCAATTACCATTGCGACTTCTTTAAATGCTGTATTAGCAGGTGTTACGATTATTGGACCAATAGCAGCGTCTATTTCAACCGTATCTTCTTTACTTTTAACAGCAGCGTCTTCCATTGTAAAAGATATTTATATGAGAGAAATGCAAAAAAGAGAGAAAGAAGTGACGGAGAGAAGGGCAGCTAGCTATAGTCAGATCTGTACTCTTGTAATTGGGATCATTATTTTTGTTATTTCCATTCGTCCACCAGATGTTATTTGGAAGATCAATATGTTTGCCTTTGGTGGACTAGAAAGCGCTTTTGTCTTTATATTTGTGCTTGGAATGTTTTGGAAAAAGGCAAATAAAACAGGAGCGATTGCTTCGATTATTGGAGGAACAGTAACGTATTGTGTTACTATGTTATTAGGAATCAAGGTGATGGGATTACATCAAATTGTAATAGGAATTAGTGTGTCACTGATTTGTATGGTGATTGGTTCCTTAATTGGAAAGCCAAATAAAAAAGAGGTACTTACTTACTATTTTCCAGATAAATAAGAGATAGAAATAGGCTGTCACAAAATGAGTTTTTTGTGACAGCCTATTTTTTATAGCAGTCCTAGATGTTGAAATGCATTCCACAATCCATTTTCTGTTACATCACTCGTTACATAGTCAGCCATTGCCTTTATTTCTGATGAGCCATTACCCATTGCCACACCATAACCACAATAAGAGAGCATTGGAATATCAATATTGGCATCTCCAAATGCAATCGTATCCTTTTGATCGACATGGATAAACTGTAGTAATACTTCAATTGCTTTTCCTTTATCAATTTCTTTTATTCCAAAATCTCCAAATAGAGCCGTAGCATCTTTGCCACCCCATGTACCAACTTGCATATTAGGAAACATTTCTTTTGCATCTAAATAATCTTGGTAGCTAGATAAAATAAAGCTGATTTTATTTAAGTCATCTCGATATAATTCACCATGAAAAACCATAGTTGGAAAGAGAGAACGAACGATATTATCACCCTTTATTTCTTTTGCTTTTCTTTTGGAATATTCCAAAAGAACGGGTGGTGCTTTTTCTTCAAAATGTTCACTAGCAAAGAGACCATTATTGCTTTCTAAATAAAATTCTAAATTTCGTTCATGAAGCCAATCAACAATGGTTTTACATTGTTCTTTTGAGATCAGTTGATGAAATACGACTTGTCCATGATGTTCTACATAACTTCCATTTCCACCAATCATACCATCGAGTCCAATTTCCCATAACTCTTTATAAACTTCCGCTTTACTCCGCCCTGTACTGATATAGACAAGATGACCATTTTTTCTTGCTATTTGAATTGCCTTTACAGCTGTTTTTGGAAGATTGTTTTCGTAATCCACTAATGTGCCGTCTACATCAAGAAAAATTGCTTTTTTCATTTGTAACCTCCTATTCGAAATCTGATTTTCAATGGAAACATTTTATGTTTATTTTTTAGATATTTCTATTATACTATAGCTTCCTAATAGAACAAGAGGAGTTTATGCGATAAAATTCAATTAAATAAATAACACAATAAAAACATTTCATATAAGAAAAGATTAGGTGATGAAAGTATGAAGTGTTGGCCTAACTGTTAATAGAAAAGGCTCAAAGAGAGAAGTAATATTCTTTCTTTGAGCCTTTTTGCTTTCCATCATTTATTCTGCATCAAAATCGATTTGATAAGTTTCTTCTCCATGTTTAATTGTTAAAATGGATAAGTTAAAATTATCATCCATAATGGTTACTTGATATTCGAATACATCATCATTTTCTTGTTTGGATAAAAGAAGATAAGTTCCGTTTTCTTTTCCATCGATTTCATCACAGATATCGTTATAAATAGAAGCACCATTGACTGAACATGGATAGCCAGATGCTTTAATTTTTTCTTCAATTGCTTCGTAAATTTCGTTCATTTTTTGTTCCTTTCCACTTGTTATTTGTTTCTTTTTTCGCTAAATAATTTATGAACTATCGGTTATTATAGCATAGGAAAAAGAAATTTGACAATGTTAGTTTTCTATGTCTTTTCTTTTTTTATGGGGAGAAAGAAGGTGGGTGGCTTTACAGCAAAAATACCCAACAATAAGCCCAAGAAATGCTCCTGCAAGGACATCCGTTGGAAAATGGATTCCAAGATAAAGCCTTGATAGTCCAACAAGGGTGGAAACAATAAGGGCAGGAATTCCAATTTTTCTAGGGCAAGCAAAAAATAAAACGCTAGTCACAGCAAAGATCGTGTTGGTATGTCCTGAAGGGAAGGAAAAATCCCCTGGTCTTGGTGCTAATGTAATTAAGGTGTTTAATACATGATAAGGTCTTGGACGAGCAAACGTTGGCTTTAATATTAAGTGTACAAGAACAGAGCAAATAATAAGAGAGAGGGAACAAGTAAGCCCTAGCTTTCTCGTACGACGAAATAGTAAAAGTCCAATGCAGATAAGGAATGCTAACAGTCCACGATCCAATAAAGCGGTAAAAAATTGCATAATTGGTGTAAGAACTGGGTTACGAATCACATCTTGGATCCATAAAAGAATTGCTTCATCAAAATGTTGAATCAATGGTGGCATAAGACTCCTTTCTATGTATCTTAACGAAGAGAAGAATACATGGTTTTAAAATCTTTAATAAAGGTTTGCACATCTTCTTCTTTTGTTGCCCAAGAGGTGCAAAAACGAACACAAGTATGATTTTCATCTGGTTTTGACCAATCAGAAATACAATACTTTTCTTCGATGAGTGCTTTTAATTTGTTTGGGAGAATTGGAAACTGCTGATTCGTTTTGGAATCCGTTAGAAATGAGATACCAGCTTCTGACATAGCATCTTTTAAAAGCAATGCCATTTTTACTGCATGCTTTCCAAGTTCATAATAAAGTCCATCCGTAAAAAGTTGTTCAAATTGAACACCCAATAGCCAACCTTTTGCTAACATGGCACCGCGGTGTTTCATGCTAAAGCGAAACCGTTCTTGTAAGTCTTTTTTAAAGATGACAAGGGCTTCCCCAAATAGAGCACCGACTTTTGTTCCGCCGATAAATAAAATATCTGCTAGATCTTGAAAATCTTTCATTTCTAAACCGCATTCTGGGACAGCAAGTGCCATTGGAAGTCTAGCACCATCCACAAATAGAATTAGGTTGTTGGCTTTACAGTAGGAAGAAAGAGTTGCTAATTCCTGTTTCGTATAGATAGTTCCAACTTCTGTTGGATTTGAAATATAAACCATAGCAGGATGAACAAAAAACTCATCTTCATGGGCTTCAAGAATTGGAGCGATCAGTTCTGGAGTGAGTTTTCCATCGTCATAAGGCGGAGTTAAAACTTTATGTCCAGTGGCTTCGATAGCACCACATTCATGAATATTAATATGCCCAGTTGTGGAAGAAATTATCGTCTCATATGGTCTTAATACATGAGAGATGGCTGTTAGGTTTGTAATGGTTCCACCAGGAAGAAAGTGAATTTCTGCTTCTTCACATTGAAGATCTCGTTGGATGAAAGATTTTGCATTCTCACAGTGTATGTCAATACCATATCCGTTATTCTGTTCTAGCCCCATTGCAACTAATTGATTTAAAATAGAAGGATGGGCGTTTTCACTATAATCATTTTTAAAACTGTACATTATGATTCTCTCCTTTGTTAAAGTATATTCTTATTGTACCATAAATTGCAAAAGGATGAGAAAAAAATAAGCCCTTTTACCTGTATAAAAATAGATACAAATAAAAAGGGCTTATAAAAAAGTTATTTTGATTTTACTTCTCTCCAAAGTTGATTATAGAGTGCATCTGCATCATCGCCTAAGAATTGGAAAGTTTCACAATTTTTTAAGCTAGAGATGTCAGGGAATGCAATTTTACTATTGCGAATATCGTCATCTTCAATTAATTTTCTTGCTGCCTCATTTGGAGTAGAATACGTAATATATTCAAAGTTCTTTAAAGCAATGTCAGGGCGACATAAGAAATTTAAGAATTTCTCAGCGTTTTCTTTATTTGGAGCATTTTTTGGAATTACCCAAGAGTCAAACCAAATGTTAGAACCTTCTTTTGGAATGACATATTCAAGATCTGGGTTTTCTCTTTGGGTATAAATCGCTTCACCAGAATAGATAACGCCAATAGCCGCTTCATTGCCGATCATTTTATCACGGACTTGATCGATAACATAGGCTTGTACCAATGGTTTTTGTTCGATTAAAAGATCTTTTGCCTCTTCTAGTTCTTTTTCATCTGTAGAATTTAAAGAATATCCAAGAGATTTTAAAGCAACAGCAAAGGCATCTCGAACACTATCTTGCATAAGAATTTGATCTTTATATTTGGAATCCCAAAGAATAGACCAGCTATCAACAGGCTCCTTTACTTTTTTCTTATTATACAAGATACCGACTGTTCCCCATGTATAAGGGACAGAATATTCGTTTGTTGGATCAAATTCTTGTGACTGCTCTAAATATGTTTTTCCTATATTTTTTATGTTTGGAACGTTATCAAAATTAATTTTTGCTAGTAAGTCGTTGTCAAGCATACGCTTAATCATATAGTCGGATGGGCAGACGAGATCGTAAGCCACAGCACCAGCTTCCACTTTTGGATACATAGTTTCATTGGTTTCAAATTCATCGTAAATAACTTCAATTCCAGTCTCTTTTGTGAACTGTTCAATAACTTCTGGATCCATGTATTCTCCCCAGTTATAGACAATAACTTGTTCGGAGTGAGCAGCGGAACTTCCAGAATAAGCATAAAATCCACCGATGCAAATAACAGCTACGAGTGCAACAGCAACTACCTTTTTTGCAACACCAGCTTTGGAAGAAAAATGAAGCCCATCGGCACTTTCTTTTTTCTTTGGTGCATAGTTTACAAACAATAAAAGAAGTAATACTGCCCCAAACATTAAAGTGGATAGGGCGTACATCTCAGGTTTGATTCCTTTTTTTACTTCGGTATAGATTTTAGTGGATAGAGTATCAACACCAGCACCTTTTGTAAAATGAGTGATAACAAAATCATCTAAAGAAAGGGTAAAGGATAATAAAAATCCAGATAAAATCCCAGGTAAAATATCAGGAATAATAACTTTAAAGTAGGCATAGATAGGAGAGGCTCCAAGGTCTAAGGCAGCTTCATACGTATTTGGATTCACCTGGCGAAGTTTTGGCATAACACTTAGTACGACATATGGAATATTGAACGTAATATGTGCCAGCAAAATCGTGGTAAATCCGAATAAGCTAACACAACCTTTTCCTGTCATATTCCCATAAATATTTCCAACAGCGATAAATAAAAGCATTAAGGAAATACCAGTTACGATTTCAGAGTTCATCATAGGGATATTATTAATTCCCATCATAAAGGAACGTCCTTTGCTCTTCATATTATGAATACCGATTGCTGCCACCGTTCCAATAATCGTTGCGATGAGTGCCGATAATACGGCGATTAACAGTGTGTTAGAAAGGGCATTTAAAATTTGGTCATTTTGAAACAAAGAATGATACCACTTTGTTGTAAAACCGCCCCATTTGGAACGGGTTTTTGAATTGTTAAAGGATAGCACTACTAAAGTGACAATCGGCGCATAGAGCAAAATGAAAATGAGAAGAAGATAAAATCGTTTGATAAATTTTCTCATAGTAAAGCTCCTCCTTCTCCGTCTTTATCATATTTAAACATTACAATCATACTCAATAAAATAAATACCATTAAAACAAGAGAAAGACCGGAACCAACGTGCCAGTTGCTTCCTTGGGTAAATTCTTGTTCGATAACATTACCGATGAGAAGAATTTTACTTCCACCAAGCATAGTAGAAATAACGAATGTGGTAAGAGATGGGATGAAAACCATCATAATTCCACTGATAACTCCAGGCATGCTGAGTGGAAAAATAACTTTTGTAAATGTTTGTATTTCGTTAGCACCTAAATCTCTAGAAGCGTTGATAATGTCTTTATCAAGTTTTAATAATACGTTGTAAATTGGCAATACCATAAAAGGTAAAAAATTATATACCATACCTAATACAATGGCATAAGGGGTATTAATAATATTTAGAGATGGCAGATGAAGGGCATTTAAAATACTGTTAATAACACCCGTTTTTTCAAGAAGGGTCTGCCATGCAAGTGTTCTTAATAAAAAGTTCATCCACATTGGAAGAATAAAAATAAGAACGATAAAGCTCGTTTGATTGACATTCATACTAGATAAAATCATTGCCAAAGGATAGGCAAGAATTAAGCAAATAAGGGTTGCAATCAAAGAGAGCAAAAGGGCAAGACCTAATGCTTTCGCATTTTCAGGTCTTGTGATTTGCATAATATTATAAAGAGTAAATGCTCCGTCTTTATCGGTAAAGCCATAATAGACAATAATTCCTAATGGAATCAGAATAAAAGCTAATGACCAGATAGAATAAGGAGCCGCAAGCCATTTTTTCTTATTCATCGATTGTCACAGCCTCCTCATCTTCCGATTCTGGTTTATTCATAATTTGAATATCAAATGGGACGACTTTGATACCGACTTTTGTTCCAACAGGAACTAAGTCTGTACTATGAACAAGCCATTCATAGCCATTTGCCATAACATCCATTTCATAATGAACGCCCTTAAAAATTAAAGAAGTGACGGTTCCTGTAATTGTACCTTCTTCTGGTTTTACAAGATCCACATCTTCTGGACGAATGACAACATCCACAGGTTTGTTTCTTCCAAAGCCTTCATCAACACATTCAAAACGAGCGCCTAAAATCTCTACCATGCGGTCTTCGATCATAGTACCAGGAATAATATTACTATCTCCGATAAAGTCTGCAACAAAGGCATTTTCAGGTTCATTATAGATTTTTTCAGGGCTTCCGATCTGTTGAATATAACCTTGGTTCATAACAACGATCGTATCAGACATAGTAAGTGCCTCTTCTTGATCGTGAGTTACATAGACAAATGTGATGCCCAGTTCATTTTTTAAACGAACCAGTTCGTATTGCATATCTTGACGAAGTTTTAAGTCAAGAGCTCCAAGTGGTTCATCAAGGAGAAGAACTTTTGGTTCATTCACAATGGCGCGCGCGATGGCGATACGCTGTTGCTGTCCACCACTTAAAGAGTTTGGATAGCGATTGCCAAAACCATCTAAGTTTACAAGTTTTAATGCATAGTTAATCTTGTCTTGAATATAAGCTTTACTTTTTTTCTTAATTTTTAAACCAAACGCAATATTTTCTGCAATTGTCATGTGAGAAAATAAAGCATATTTCTGGAAAACAGTATTCAATTGGCGATGATTTGGGGGAAGGTTTGTAATATCCTTTCCATCAAAAATGACACGACCTTGATCGGGAGATTCAAAACCACCTAAAATACGAAGGGTGGTAGTTTTTCCGCAACCACTTGGTCCAAGCAGTGTTAAAAATTCATTTTCCCTAATATACAGATTGAGTTCATCAAGAACTAAATTGTCTTGATAAGATTTGCTAATGTTAACGAAATCAATTAATTTGTTGTTTTCCATTTGTTAACCTCCAAGTTTTAAAAATTCGGCGGGGTGCTCACCCAGAGGATTTTTGCCCCAGTTTTTCCAGAACAAGTCAGATAGTGCTGTTTGTTCGCGGTATAATAAAAGGTTTCCCCTTTTGACGCTTTAAAGACTTTAGAACCTAAATGAATATGAACAGTTCCTTTTAATACATAGCCAAATTCTTCCCCTTCATGGGGGGCGTCAATGTAAGTGGAGCCATCTGGCTCTAATGTAAGTAAAATTGGTTCCATATTATTTTTTTGTGCGTTTGGAATAATCCATTCAATGGTATTGTGTAGTTCGGAATCTGTTTTTTCAAAGAAGTCTTCCTTCTTAAACACAACTTGTTGATCTTCTTCTTCTTGAAAGAAGTCTTTTAGATCCGTTCCTAAACACTGTAAAATGTCGATAAGAGTTGAGATGGATGGGGAAGTTAAATCTCGCTCTACCTGCGAAATAAACCCTTTTGATAGCTCACACCGATCAGCCAATTCTTCTTGGGTTAATCCTTTTCCAATACGAAGCTCTTTTAACTTGTTTCCTATTTCCATCCTAGTCCTCCTTTTTTAGTAAAAATAAACTAAAAGTTTAGTCGTTCTAAACTAACAAAATTATTATACACTTTTTTTCTACATAGTCAATCAAAAATCGCGTAAAATTTACGAAAATGTGAAATGTCTGTGAAAAGTGTGTGAATAACACAGTTTTTTCACAATTTGGACGCATTTTTTTCATATAGTAGAGAGGATTGTCTCTTTCGCTTTTTGAGGAGAAAAGCGGATAGAAGAAAAGAAAAAAGGAGAGAGAATACATGATTGAAGTCGATCAATTAGTAAAAAGTTATGGAGCTCATAAAGCGGTACAAAATGTGAGCTTTCGCGTGGAGGAAGGGCAGATTGTCGGTTTGCTAGGGCCAAATGGGGCTGGAAAATCAACGACAATGAATGTAATCACAGGATATTTGACTCCTGATTCTGGAAGTGTTCGAATCCAAGGGATTGATATTCAAAAAAATCCAGAAAAGGCAAAACGTCAAATTGGATATTTGCCAGAAATACCTCCACTTTATTTGGATATGACTGTACAGGAATATTTAAAATTTGTAGCTTCTTTAAAGAAAATTCCAGTAAAAGAGCAAAAAAAAGAAATTGACCGAGTGACAGAAGCGTTGTTTATACAGGAGAAGAAAACAAGGCTTATTAAAAATCTGTCAAAAGGATACCGTCAAAGAGTTGGTTTTGCAAGTGCATTACTTGGAAATCCTCCCGTTTTAATTTTAGATGAACCAACAGTCGGTCTTGATCCGAATCAAATGATAGAAATACGGCAGTTTATTAAAGAACTGGGAAAAGAGCATACTGTTATTTTAAGTTCCCATATTTTATCGGAAGTCAGCGCTATTTGTGATCATATTATTATTATGGATAAAGGAACGGTAGTGGCACAGGATACACCAGAAGGACTTTCCAATGCGTTTTCTGGGAAAAATCAGATTCATATGCTTATTGATGGAGAAATAGAGCAAGTGAATGATGTGCTAAAACGTTGTCCTTTCTTCCTATCTTTTGAAGCAAAACTTTCAGAAGATGGTCTAATCGATGTGATTGGAAAAGTAGGGGAGCAAGAAGAAAAAGAAGAAGTTCGTAAAAAGTTATTCTTTTATATGGCAAAAGAACAACTTCCTGTATACCAATTAGCATATGATAACCTGTCCTTAGAAGAAGTCTTCTTAAAGGTAACAGGAGAAGAGGAGACTGTAGTAAAAGAAGAGAAAGTAGAACAAGGAGAAACAGGAAAACAGGAGGAAAAGTCAGATGTGGAATCTTTATAAAAAAGAACTTTTTTCTTATTTACATTCAATGCTTGCCTATGTCTTTATTGCATTTTTTGTAGCAGCAGGTGGTATTTATTATTCTCATTATTGTTTGACCTATGCATTAATGGACTATAGCAATTATGTTTTAATGTCAATTGTCATTTTATTAATTGTTGTTGTTCCGATTTTAACTATGAAATTAGTGGCAGAAGAGAGGAAACAAAAGACAGATCAGTTGCTCTTAACTTCTCCTGTCAAAGTATCCTTTGTGATTATTGGAAAATATTTAGCAGCAGAAACGTTATTTGCCATTGCGCTTGTGATTGCAGCTATTTTCCCAGTGATTTCAGGACTATTTGGAACGATGAATTATGGAGCATTAGCCACTGGATTTTTAGGATATTTTTTAATGGGATCTGCGCTAATTGCAGTCGGTATTTTCTTATCATCCATTACCGATAATCCGATGATTGCAGCAGCCCTAAGTTTTGGGGCAGTCCTTTTTATGTTTTTAGCAGAAAATGCGGTACAAAATATTCCATCAAGACCAAGATATACGATTGTATTTTTACTATTAGTTGTTGCCATTGTAGCGATTTGTTTTTACATAAAATCAAAGAAAACATGGCTTTCTCTATGTGTTTTTGCTATTGGTGTTGTTTGTATTTTTGGAATTTATGCATGGAAAGCAGAATTATATGAAGATGGTGTTGCTCAGATTATCGCATGGTTTTCTGTGCTGGCTCGATTTGATGATTTTGCAGGTGGTATTTTAAACTTATCTTCCATTATTTACTATGTTTCTTTTATTTTTGTTTTCTTATTTTTAACAATTATTGTATTTAAAAGAGAAACGGGAAGACAAGGTGCTGTTTCCATGTCTTTAGCAGGAATTTTTATTGCCATTTGTCTTGTTGCCAATGTGGTTGTTACAAAAGCGGATTTTAGTTATGATGTGACAAGCAATCAGATGTATACGATTTCAAAACAGACAAAGAAAATCTTACAAGGATTGGATAAAGAAGTTACGATTTATATGCTCAGTGCAAAAAGTGATGCCAATTTAATTTATAAAAAGATTTTACAGCAATATGCAAAGACTTCCAAAAATGTTTCTTTAAAATATAAAGATTTAGAACAATATCCAAACTTTGGAAAGAAGTACTTGTCCGATGGAGAAACGGCTACAGAAGGTAGCGTCATTGTTACAAGCGGAGAGAAAGGAAGATATGTAAGCAGCAATGATTTTGTAAGTTATGCTTATGATTATTATTCTGGCTCTCAATATCCTGAGTCTTTAAATATTGAACAAAAAGTAACAGAGGCCATTAATTATGTCACAAGTGATGAGACTCCTATCATTTATGAGCTTGTCGGTCATGGAGAGATAAGTCTTGGCAGTGATGTGACAACAAAACTTGAAAATGATAATTATCAAGTGGAAGAGTTGAATTTACTAACCGCTGGAAAAGTTCCAGAAGATGCATCTATGCTTCTTATTAACGGTCCACAAAAAGACTTTACAAAAGATGCAATCAAACAATTGAAGTCTTATATGAAAAAAGGTGGTCGTCTTTATGTGTTGTTAGATCCATTGGCTGATGAACTTCCAAATTTAAATCAGTTTTTAGAAGCTTATGGAATCACAGTAGATAGTGGAGTTGTCATTGAACAAGATACAAGTTATTATATGCAAGGGCAGCCAGTCTTTTTAGTGCCTGAATACGGATATCATACGATTACAACACCGCTACAAAACGATAACTTATTTGTTATGTTGCCAATGGCCGGAGGATTAAAAATTCAAGAAGAAACAGAAGACAGTGATTATACAGTAACTGCTTTGCTTTCTTCTACCGAAAAATCCTATTTAAAGAAAGATTTAGAGTCTGACATTACAAAGAAAGCAAAAGAAGATGAAGACGGACCATTTGTTTTATCTGCAGTAGTAGAAAAAGAAGAAGAGCCACAGATAATCGTTACTTATTGTTTGAATCAATGGGATAGCCAGATCAATGAATATAGCGGTGATGCCAATTTGAACTTCTTCTTGAATGGAACGAATTACTTAAATCAACAGGAAGACAAAATTTCCGTTCGAGCAAAATCCATTACAACAGAATATGGTGTTTATACAGAATTTACACAAAAAGTGTTGTCAACGGCTTCTATTTATGGTGTTCCAGTGATTGTATTAGCAATCGGAGGTGTTGTTGCATATCGTAGAAGAAGATTATAAAAAAGAAAAAATATCTGTCGAATTCCGGACTTAGTACGTTGACTTTTTGAATCGAAAATTGTATCCTTAAAGTATAGAAAGAAGGAGCTTTAAGTGGGATAGATAGTCCAAGTGACAGGAGAGGATGAGCGAATGAAGGAAAGACAGACGATTTTAGTAGTAGACGATATAGAATTAAATCGGGCTATTTTAGTTGAAGTATTCAAGAGCAAATATAACACGTTAGAAGCAGAAGATGGGGAGCAAGCATTATATTTACTAACCGAGTATGGAAATGAGATTGGGGCTGTTTTATTAGATCTTTGGATGCCAGTTATGAATGGATTCCTACTGTTAGATGAGATGAAAACAAGGGGGATGTTAGAGAAAATACCAGTGTTTTTAATCACAGCAGAAGATTCTATGGAGGCTTTAAAACGGGGGTATGAAATGGGGGTTGTCGATGTTATCGGTAAGCCATTTATGCCAGAGATGATTGGACGAAGAATTGATAATATCATTGAGCTTTATAAAAAGAGAGAGTATCTCAATCACGTTGTGGAAATTCAAGAAGAAGCCTTAAAGGAACAGGCAAAAAAGATCCAAAAGCTCAATAGCTCTATTATTGACACGTTATCCACTGCTATTGAATTTCGCGATTGTGAATCGGGAGAACATGTTCAAAGAATTCGAAAATTAACTGGTATTTTCCTAAAGAAAATTAACCACGACTATGCGGAATATAGTATTTCAGAAGAAGAGATCTTATTGATACAAGATGCAGCTGTTATGCATGATGTTGGAAAAATTGCAATTCCGGATCAAATTTTAAATAAACCTGGAAAGTTAACAAAAGAAGAATTTGAAATTATGAAAACACATACCATTCGTGGTTGCGAATTGCTTGATAGTATCCCAGAGATTCGAAACAGTGAAATTTATAAATATGCCTATGATATTTGTCGTCATCATCATGAACGATGGGACGGTAAAGGATATCCAGATGGATTAAAAGGAAATGAAATTTCCATTTGGGGACAGATTGTATCCATTGCTGATGTATATGACGCCCTCGTAAGTAAGCGAGTGTATAAAGAGGCATATGGAGAGGATACGGCAATTCAGATGATTTTAAATGGGGAATGTGGGCAATTTAATCCGATGCTTTTAGATTGTTTGTTGCAATTAAAAGATGAAATTGCTAGTATGTACCATGAAGATAATAGCATAAAGAAAAGTGAAGACTAAGAAAGAAAGCCTTTTTATGGAGAATTTTCATAAAGAGGCTTTCTTTCTTATGTTTTAGAAATTATTTTTACAGTTTAATTCCTTTTAAAAGAGAAGCGAGACTTGTTGTAGTTGCTTCTGACTCTGGAAGCTCAAATACTTCTTCTACTTGATCATCTACCATTTCATCTTCTAATGCTTTCATACTTAAACTGATTTTTCCGTTGTCTGTATCTAAAATTTTAACCTTAACTGTTTGTCCTTCTTTTAATACTTCAGAAGGCTTTTTAATGCGTTTTTGACAAATTTGAGAAATATGTACAAGACCTGTTAACCCATTTCCTATGCTTACAAATGCACCATAAGGCATTAATGTCTCTACGGTTCCTTCTACAATTGTCCCTGGTACGATACGAGAGATTTTATGTTGTAATTCCTCTTCTGCTTTATCTTTTGCCACTTCTTTTCCAGAAAGAACAAGGCGTTCTTTTGTTTCATCTACTGTGATAACTTTGACATCCAGTTCTGTTCCAAGAAGAGGATTTAAATCTTCTACGTAAGTAAGCCCGATTTGAGAAGCTGGGATAAATCCACGGATACCTTCTACATAAGTGATGACACCAGCGTTTACAATACCGCCTACTTTAACATGAAGAACCGTTCCTTCTTCTTGATAAGTAGCAAGTTTTTTCCATGCAAGGATATCGGTTGCCTCTTTCATAGAAAGAAGGAGATTGCCTTCTCCATCATCAAGACGAAGGACGGTAGCTGTTATTTCATCTCCTTCATGAATGGAAGCGAGAGCAGAAAAGTTTGGATCATTGCTAAGCTCTGACGCTTTAATAACACCAGCAGCATAATATTTTAAGTCAACGATAACTTCTGATTCCTTTACGTTGATTACGGTTCCTGTTACAAGATCTCCTTCCGAAATTCTACGGAAAGAGGCGTTTAATTCTTGTTCATAGTCTGCCATGGATTCTACGGTTTCCTTCATTGTTTCTTTCATTTCTTCTGACATAATATTTCTCCTTTCAAACATTTGTTTCATTATACCATAGATATAGAAATTTGAAAAATAACTTCTTAAGGGAAAAGACAGGAAAAAGGTGCTTGCGACGAAGGAAAAGCTACGATATACTGTCTAGTAACAGCGATAGGTTTTAGAAAAAGATAAGGAGAGTGTAAGAAAAAATGGCAGGATCAACGTTTGGAACATTATTTCGGATTACGACATGGGGAGAAACTCATGGAAAGGGCGTGGGAGTCGTTATTGATGGCTGTCCAGCAGGATTAGAACTTTGTGAAGAAGATATTCAAAAATATTTAGATCGTAGGAAACCAGGGCAATCAAGATATACAACTAAGAGAAACGAATCGGATCGAGTAGAGATTTTATCTGGCGTGTTTGAAGGAAAGACAACGGGAACTTCCATTTCTCTTATTGTGTTCAATCAGGATCAGCGTTCCAAAGATTATAGCAATATTATGGATAAATATCGTCCAGGACATGCAGACTATACTTATGATAGTAAATATGGATTTCGTGATTACCGAGGCGGAGGACGTTCTTCAGGACGAGAAACGATTGCTCGTGTTGCCAGTGGTGCGGTAGCATTAAAAATACTAGAACAGCTTAACATTACGGTTTTTGCTTATACAAAATCCATTGGGACAGTTGAAATCGAGACGTTTGATAAAGAGGAGAGGGATAACAATCCACTTTATATGCCAGATAGAGAAGCCTTTGAAAAAGCGGAAAAATATGTGGAACATTGTATGAGTGAGATGGATTCTTTAGGAGGAGTTGTCGAATGTGTTGTTCATGGAATGCCAGCAGGTGTTGGCGAACCAGTTTTTGATAAGCTAAGTGCTAGCCTTGCAAAAGGGATTGTTTCTATTGGAGCAGTGAAAGGATTTGAAATTGGGGATGGATTTTTAGCTACCCGCTCTTTTGGCTCTCAAAATAATGATGCTTTTATTCAAAAGGAAGATGGTACCATTGGAAAAGCAACCAATCACGCAGGCGGAATTTTAGGTGGAATGAGTGATGGAAGTGATATTATAATTCGAGCAGGATTTAAGCCAACTCCGTCGATTGCAAAGGAACAAAGGACGGTAAATGATAGAGGAGAAGAAGTGACTATGGTGATTAAAGGAAGACACGATCCGTTAATTGTTCCAAGAGCCGTTGTTGTGGTGGAGGCGATGACTGCTTGTACATTGCTCGATCAACTTCTTTTAAACATGAGTGCAAGACTCGACCGTATCAAAGATTTTTACGATAGAATTCGCTGACCCCTTGTCACTATGAGAAATTTTTGATACAATAATTAAGTTAGAGAAAATTTAAGAAATGGTGAAAAAAATGTACGAATTAATCAAAAAAGATGGAAAGGCGAAAAGAGGTCGTTTGACAACCGTTCATGGTGTCATTGAGACGCCTGTTTTTATGAATGTAGGAACTGTTGCAGCCATCAAAGGTGCGGTGAGCACAGATGATTTAAGACAGATTAAGACACAAGTAGAACTTTCAAATACGTATCATCTTCATGTTCGAACAGGAGATAAGTTAATTAAAGAATTTGGTGGCCTCCATAAGTTTATGGCATGGGACAAGCCAATTTTAACAGACTCTGGCGGATTCCAAGTTTTTTCTTTATCTGGTCTTAGAAAGATTAAAGAAGAAGGAGTCTCCTTCCAGTCACATATTGATGGACGTAAAATTTTTATGGGTCCAGAGGAAAGTATGCAGATACAGTCCAATTTAGGATCTACGATTGCAATGGCATTTGATGAATGTATTCCTTATCCTTCTACAAAGGAATATGTGCAAAAGTCTGTAGATCGTACAACGAGATGGTTAGAACGTTGTAAAACAGAAATGGCACGTTTAAATTCTTTAGAAGATACGGTCAATAAAGATCAAATGTTATTTGCCATCAATCAAGGTGGAACTTATGAAGATATTCGTATTGAACATGCGAAAACAATTGCAAAAATGGACTTAGACGGGTATGCCATTGGTGGTCTTGCTGTTGGAGAAAGCCATGATGAAATGTATCGAATTCTTGATGAAGTGGTTCCACATCTTCCAGAAGAGAAGCCAACTTACTTAATGGGTGTTGGAACACCAGCCAATATTTTAGAAGCCGTTGATCGCGGTGTTGATTTCTTTGATTGCGTATATCCAACAAGAAATGGCCGTCATGGACATGTTTATACAAATCAAGGAAAAATCAATTTATTTAATAAAAAACATGAACTAGATCCACGCCCAATCGAAGAGGGATGTCAGTGTCCAGCTTGTAAAACTTATAGCAGGGCGTATATCAGACATTTATTAAAAGCAAAGGAAATGCTTGGAATGAGACTTTGTGTACTTCACAATCTTTACTTCTATAACACAATGATGGAAGAGATTCGAGAAGCAATTGAACAAGGCAGATATAAGGAGTATAAAAAGTCTAAATTAGAGGGCTTTTTGATACATGATAAAAAAAGAAAAGGAGAATAAGCAATGCAAGGTATTGTAATGATTGTAGCTTATATCATTCTGTTTGGTGGATTGATTTACTTTATGTCTATTCGTCCACAGAAAAAACAACAAAAACAGATGGAAACATTATGGGCATCTATGGCGCCAGGAGACAGCGTTATTACAACAAGTGGTTTCTATGGTATTATTTTAGATGTTATGGATGACACAGTAATTGTAGAATTTGGTAACAATAAAAACTGTAGAATTCCAATGCAAAAACAAGCCATCGCTCAAGTTGAGAAATTAAATTCAAATTCTTCTGTAGACTTGGAGAAAAAATAAGAAAAGCAAAAAAAGAGAGGCTAGCATAGTCTCTCTTTTTTTATGCCATAGGAAATTTCACTTATTATGGTTTGGTTGTTTTGAAAAATAACTGAAAAATGAAATTTTGTTACTTGTCTATTGCAAAAAAATAAAAAAGTTAGAAAAAAGTAGTTGACAAATATAGGAAAACTGAGTATGATAAATGACAACAAGAAATATGGGAAATTTGGAAAACATATTTCTCATACAGAGAAAAACCGTTGAGAAAGAGTAGTAGACTATTTTACAATATTACAGAGAGTTGTGCATAGGTGAGAGCATAATATGGCGTGAATTGTTGAATGGACTTTTGAGGGCGTTCTTGAACAAGAGTAGGGAACGACGGAAACCACGACCGTTATCTAAGTGGCATATATGTTAGTATATGAATGAAGTGGACTTTTAAAGTCAATCTGAGTGGTACCGCGGAATGTAGATTCGTCTCAGGCATAGGAAACTATGTCTGGGACTTTTTTTATGCTATAGGAAATTTTATTTCCTATCGTTCACTTCCTTCCTCTAACAAAACGAAACAGAAACTATTATTTTGATCTATGGAGGAAAAAATTATGAGAAAATCAATCGCAACATTACTTGTAACAATAATGACAACAGCCATGCTTGTAGGGTGTGGTGGCACAAGTGGAGCCAAGGAAACAATGAGTGCATCACAAGGTGAGAAATTCTATACCGTGGGAATTGCACAATTCGCAGTTCATGGGTCTCTTGATAATTGTCGTGAAGGATTTTTAGAAGGACTTGCAGAGGAAGGAATTAAGGAAGGCGAGAACTTAACTATCTATTATGAAAATGCCAATGCAGATGGAGCGACTGGTACACAGATTATTAATAATTTTCAATCAAAAAAGACCGATCTTATTTGTGCGATTGCAACACCGATGGCACAAAGTGCTTATAGTTTAACAAAGAATACGGACATTCCAGTGATTTATACAGCAGTAACGGATCCTGTGATGGCAAAATTAGCAACTGAGGATAAAAAACCAGTAGGAGAAGTGACAGGAACAAGTGATAAACTTCCTGTGGAACAGCAATTACAAATGATTCGTCAAATGTTGCCAGAGGCGAAGAAAATCGGAATTATGTACAGTACAAGCGAAGTGAATTCGATATCAAGCATTGAAGAATATAAAAAGTTAGCGCCTGAATATGGATTTGAAATTGTAGAAAGTGGAATTTCAACAACAGCAGATATTCCACTTGCGGCAGACAATTTAGTTGGAAAAGTTGATTGTATTAGCAATTTAACAGATAATACGGTTGTTAGTTCTCTTTCTGTTATTTTAGATAAGGCAAATAAAAAAGGGATTCCAGTGTTTGGAAGTGAAATTGAACAGGTAAAAAAAGGCTGTTTGGCAGCTATGGGACTTGACTTTGTCGCTCTTGGAAAAGAGACAGGGAAGATGGCAGGAAAAGTATTAAAAGGAGAAGCAAAGGCCAGTGATATGGAGTATGAAGTGATAACAGAAGCTTCCTTTTATCAAAATACAGAAGTTGCAAAAAATTTGGGAATTACAATTCCAAAAGATTTAGCGGATCAAGCAGCAGAGACATTTGATCAGATTGAGAAATAAAAAGGGAAGTTGAGGTTTGTTTTATGGATATTATACTTGGTGTTTTAGAAGAGGGATTTATTTATGGAATATTAGCCCTTGGTGTCTATATCACATATTCGATATTGGATTTTCCAGATCTATCGGTGGATAGCACATTTCCACTTGGTTCTGTTGTAACAGCGGTTCTTATTTTAAAAGGAGTGCCAGCAATTATTACACTGCCAATTGCATTTTTAGCAGGAGCACTGGCAGGAACCGTTACAGGTCTTATTCATGTGAAATTGAAGGTACGTGATTTGTTATCTGGTATCATTATGATGACAGGATTATATTCCATTAATTTAGCCATAGCACAGGATAAAGCAAACCTTTCCATCTTTGGAGAAGAGACGATTTTTGAAAATTCATTTTTGATGAGATTTCAAGAATCAAAAATAGCACCATTTCTGATTGCTTTGATTTCATTTTTCATCGTTATTTTCGTGAAAATCTTGTTGGATGCGTATTTAAAAACTCGTTCTGGATATTTATTAAGAGCGGTTGGTGATAATGAAACAATTGTAACATCTCTTGCAAAAGATAAGGGTATGGTAAAAATTATTGGATTGGCATTAGCCAATGGATTTGTAGCATTAGCAGGTAGTGTGTATTGTCAAAAACAAGGATTTTTTGATATTACAACAGGAACAGGCTCCATTGTCATCGGGCTTGCAAGTGTCATTATTGGTACAAAAGTATTAAAGAGATTTCGCCATGTGAAAGCTACAACAGCAGTTATTTTAGGTACAATTCTTTATAAAGCCTGTGTTTCCGTTGCTATCGCCCTTGGAATGCGTTCTTCTTATTTAAAATTAATTACAGCGATTTTATTTTTAGTAATTTTACTTGCTGGAAGAGGAAAGGAAAAAAGGTGACTCTATGTTAGAATTGAATCATATTGATAAATATTATAATAAAGGGACTGTAAATGAAACTCGTTTATTTAAAGATTTTAATTTAACAATGAAAGAGAGAGACTTTGTATCCGTAATTGGAAGCAATGGATCTGGAAAGACGACAATGTTAAATATGATCTGTGGAAGCATTCCTATTGATGGTGGGGAAATTCGGATGGGGAATGTGGATATTACAAAGATGCCAGAATTTAAAAGATATAAAAAAATTGGTCGTGTTTATCAAAATCCTGCTCTTGGTACTTGTCCACATATGACTATTTTAGAAAATATGTCTTTGGCTGATAATAAAGGAAAGCCTTTTAATTTACGGTTAGGGACAAAAAAACATCGAATCGATGATTACCGAGAAAGTTTAAAGACATTAGGGCTTGGGCTAGAAGATAAGTTGGATGTGAAAGTTGGAGTATTATCAGGAGGGCAAAGGCAGGCCATGGCTCTTTTGATGTCTACAATGACTCCTATTGAATTTTTAATTTTAGATGAACATACAGCAGCTCTCGATCCAAAAACAGCAGAAATTATTATGGAATTAACGGATAAAATCGTGAAAGAAAAACAGTTGACAACGATTATGGTAACGCATAATCTACGCTATGCTTTACAATATGGAAATCGGATTCTAATGATGCATCAAGGAGAAGCTGTGCTTGATAAAAAAGGAGAGGAAAAGGAACAGATTAAAATTGATGATTTGCTAGATAAGTTTAATGAAATTAGTATCGAATACGGAAATTAAAATTGTAAAATTTATCCATTTTTTATAGAAAAAAGTAATTT
>OBXV01000263.1_pt1 | contig 40806 bp, 36 predicted proteins | sample 1495451 | NCBI WGS metagenome assembly OBXV01 (sample SAMEA2580178, study PRJEB22360) | human gut metagenome | biome: human gut; feature: human-associated habitat; material: faeces | place: Denmark | collected 2008/2010 | reverse complement strand
GCGATGCCGAGAGGATCTACGCTAACTGTTTTTAGGCAGCTAAAGCGTAAGAGTTTTCGTTTTTAGCAGTTATATTTAACTGTAACGTTTTAACGTAGACGTAACCTACGAAGCGCAATTCAGGCTCAACTATGCCTGTCGAATCCGTAACATCCCCTTGATAAAAGGGGTATCGCTACCATTCATTAGTATACCATAGTTTTGCCTGTATGCAAAGAATCAGATTAAGTCAAAGTGTTTCAGGGCGTGCACGATCCCGCCTTCGGTATTTTTCAGGGTCACGAAGTCTGCCAACTCTTTCAACTCTTGAATTCCATTTCCCATTGCAATTTTGTGGTCGCAGGCTTCTAAAAGAGCGAAGTCGTTGCTGCCGTCACCAAAGCCGAAGGTAGGTACATCTTCTAGACCCAACAATTCTACCAAGGTTTTCACGCCAGTTCCTTTAGAGGTGCCGGATTTTACGACATCGATCGAAAAAGGCGTATTACGATAAAAAGTTAATTCTGGAAAACGCTCATGATAATAAGCATCGTTGCCGACACCTAAAACCAGCAACATATTGGTCCGGTCCGTTTCATAATGCAGAGGATCGATTTCTGGGAGAGGGCTACGTACGTAGTTGTATGCACCGACCATTTCCTCGGTGTGACCAGTCGCCCAATAGCCTTTCTCATTGTAATAACACAGCTCATCACCATTGTCTTTGACGGCTTGGTACATTCGTGCGCAAAGCTCAGGTTCTAGAGTATCAGAAAAAACTTCTTTGCCGTCAATGCGAATAAAGGCCCCGTTCATGACGATGTTTGAGGTGATCCCAGCTGCTTCACGAATGGCGGTAACTTCAGGTTCGGTTCTTCCCGTTGCAATGATCGGCAGTACTTCATTTTTTCGCAACATCGCCATCGCTTCAGCAATTTCCGAAGTGATTTGCGAGTGCTCATCTAAAAGCGTACCGTCAAGATCAAAAAATGTTAATGCTTTATAGGTCATGTATCTTACTCCTAAGGTTTATAGTCATAGTCCACTCACAATCTTATCAAAGATTGAAAAAAAGGCAAACCTTTATGAATAATCGGTGAAGTTGTTGGTAGAAGAAAGAAATTCGAGTATACTATAGGAAGAATGGAGTGAAACGATGATTTTTTTAGTAATTGGCAGCATTTTTTTCTTGATTGGTCTCACTTTTTTTCTTTTTCCATCAAAAAAAATGAACCTTATTTATGGCTACCGTTCCTATCTGGCAAAACAAAATGAACGAAATTGGCGACAGGCCCAAAAACTATCTGCCCGATTCTTTCTGCTTTTTGGCGGAATCATGGCGCTCATTGGGTTTGTCTTGAAATGGCAAGAATGGACCAACTTTTTTCTAATTGAAATGATCGCGATCCCTTGGTTCATCGTGCCGATCTTTGGCCTGATCGAAGAGAATCTGCAACGATTTGATAAAGAACATAGAGGTGAAGAAAATGAATATATTAATGATTGAAGACAACGAATCTGTTTCTGAAATGATGCAAATGTTTTTCTTGAATGAAGGATGGGAAGCGGCTTTTAAATACGACGGCAAAGAAGGGCTGGAAGCCTTCGCTGCTGAACCAGACAAATGGGACATGATCACCCTTGACTTGAACCTTCCTTCCATGGATGGCATGATGGTGGCGCGCGAAATTCGCAAAATCTCCAGCACAGTACCTATTATTATGTTGACGGCCCGTGATTCAGAAAGCGATCAAGTCATCGGGTTGGAGATGGGGGCAGATGACTATGTGACGAAACCCTTTAGTCCACTGACCTTGATCGCGCGGATCAAGGCACTACACCGCCGTAGTGAATTGGTTGACAAAACAACACCTGAAGCTTCCGATGCCACCTTTGATATCGTCACCGATCATTTCAAAATGAACACAAAAACACGGGAAGCCTATTTAAATGGTCAACCCATCGATGGGTTGACGCCGAAAGAATTTGATTTGCTTTATACGTTAGCGAAAAAACCGCGACAAGTATTTTCGAGAGAACAGTTGTTAGAACTGGTTTGGGATTACCAATACTTTGGCGATGAACGGACCGTCGATGCACATATCAAAAAACTAAGACAAAAAATTGAAAAAGTGGGGCCACAGATCATTCAAACCGTCTGGGGCGTTGGGTACAAATTTGATGATGCGGGTGCTGCTTAATGCGCTACCTGTATCAACAGCTGATTGCATTTTTTGTGGTGATCTTCGTGATCTTGATGACGATTGGTATTGCGTTTACTCAAATGACACGCCAAACGTTACAAGAACGGAATTATGAGCAGTTAATGGGGTATGCTTCGTCGGTCGCGACGATTTCGCAAATCAGTGACTCAGAATATTTACAGCAAAATATGACCCGGGATGGCTATCTACAGTATTCCTTGCGTTTGGCTGAGAATATTTTGAGCAACCAAGATATCTCCTTTGCTTTCTTTAAAAGTCCTGATGATATTATTTATCCACTAGATACCGCTCATGCTGTTGATTTTCCGATCTCTGAAAAAGACTGGCAATCCTTAGAAAATGGGGCGCGTCTACAACTGACCTCCGCCACAAATTTATACGGGGAAAAAGAACTGACTTCCTATGTGTTGATACCTTTTTCTGTCAATCGTACGGATTTTTACGGGGTAATGGTGGTTTCGCAATCGGCAAGCAGTATTTTGAATCTTGTCAGTGCCTTTAATCAAAACTTGTTTAAAGTTTGTTTGATCTCGATCGTTGTCTCATTATTGATCAGTTACCTTTTTGCTACGTTCCAAGTAAGGCGGATCAATCGCATGAAACGGGCAACCAAAGAAATTACTAATGGCAATTTTGATATTTTCTTGCCGGTGCATAATCGGGATGAATTTGATGAATTAGCCGAAGATTTTAATTTAATGACGAAATCCTTAAAAGAATCCCAAGAAGAGATTGAACGGCAAGAAGAACGTCGTCGGCAATTTATGGCGGATGCTTCTCATGAGATGCGTACCCCATTGACGACTATCAATGGCTTATTGGAGGGCTTAGAGTACAACGCAATTCCTGAGAATCAAAAAGACAATGCGATCCGCTTGATGAAAAATGAAACCAATCGTTTGATTCGTCTAGTCAACGAAAACCTTGACTACGAAAAAATCAGAACCAATCAAATCTCGATGGTCATCAAAAAATTTGATGCGACGCAAACTATCAAAAATCTACTGACGCAACTGGAGAGCAAGGCAGAAATCGCCAAAGATGTGTTGATTTTAGAAACAACAGAGCCAATTGACGTCTACGCGGATTATGATCGGTTTGTCCAAATCATGGTCAATATTTTACAAAATGCGATCCAGTTTACGGAAGATGGAGAAATTCGGGTTCGAATCGAAAAAGGCTACTTGGAAACGATCATCGAAATCAGTGATACGGGAATCGGCATGTCTGAAGAACAAGTCAAGAATATTTGGGATCGTTACTACAAAGTTGATCCTTCCCGCAAAAACCGTCAATTTGGTGAATCTGGTCTGGGACTATCGATCGTTGAACAGCTCGTACGCCTGCACAAAGGAAAGATCAGTGTAGAAAGTGAACTTGGCAAAGGCACGACCTTTAAAATCTCTTTTCCAGATATCGACTTAAATGAAGAATAAGGAATCGACCGGCAGCAATTTGATTAGCCGGTCGATTTTTTGCGTTTCATTGGCAGCATCTCAAACAAAAAGACTTGCTTTTGCAAGCAAGCCTTTTTGTTTGAGGGCTATGTAAACTATAGATAAGTGGTATAGGGCGTATGGGCAAAGCATTCGTCTTCATGGATCAAATAGATGGCAACAGCAAATTGTTCGGCGATTTCTTGGCACAAAGGCAGCAGGATTTGGACCTCTTTTGTTGTTAACGTGCTCAAAACATTTTCGATTAAAAGGGTTTCTCTTTCTGAAAGTAACGCTAAGAGCAGTTGAATTTTGATTTCCTCAAAGGGGGCTAACTCTGTCCGCTCTTTTTTTAAAGCTGATAAGGGAAGCTGAACATAAGGCAGTACACTCTCTAAATCGTCCCCTTTTTTATTTGCAAGAGATACATTGTCCATCACGGATAAAAAGGGAACGGAGGGCCATTGAGCACGAATCAAGATTGCTTTTTTTTGTGAAAGCAGCAAACTTAATTCAGAAGTTTTTGTTTCATTGTCTTTCGAAACATAATAGAAACCAATTGATTTCGTTAGCTGAGTTGGTTTTTCCATTGTTTTTTCCTCCAATACAGACTATGTCCGCTGGCAATCAAACCAGTAAAACCGGTCACAGCGGCAAGTAAGACGACAAGTGTGTGGCGTGTGCTTTCAAATAAAATAGCAAGCCAAGTGGTGCTGTTCAAATCGACATTTTGGACCAGAATTTGACTATTTTGCGGAATCGTAATGGCGAATTCTTGTCCAGGAAGACTTTGGACAGCCTCCCAAAAGTTATCAGAAGCACGCTCTCGATCAAGGGCAATGATATGCCCACTAAGTAATTCCCGCTGGAAATAAGGCTGGAAGAGTAGCAATAACACAAAGGCGATCACAGCGGCTGCTAGGAGCGGTAAGAGCATTTCAATGATCTGCATTGCTACCCATTGTCTGGTGGTAGCGCCACTTGCTAACCAAGCAGTGTATTCCGAGCGTTTATATAGTTGGTAGTAAACTTGAAAGCCGATAAAGACCAGCGTAAAGGCGCTGAAAATCAAATAGAACAGTTGATGATAGATTGTCGTAACCGGTTGGATCTCTTCGGCTACTTTCGTTTGCAGATCTTCTGTCGCTAAGAGATCTCTTGTCTGAGCGATCACTTGATCCATCGAGTAGATCAAGGCAAACGTCACGATCAAGCCAATTACGGCAAAGAAGGATACAAGCGTATAAAGCACCATGGCTTTTTTATGATAAAAAATGCTAGCAATCGCAAAATGTATAGTTTTCATCTAATTCACCTCATCCTAGTACATAGTATAAAAGGGGAGTTTGAATAAAGTATGAAGTTCTTGTAGTAAAATATCGAAGCTAAAAAAGTGGCGAGAAAGTTCGACGTTTTCCTAACAAATAGCGCAAAAAAATCCAGCAAGGCAGGCGCCTTACTGGATTGATCATTGGTTGTTCTTACTTTACTCGCCGCTATCTTGTTCCATCATCTGCTGGTATTCTTGGAAGGTTTTTGTTTGGTACAGATCGACGGTCGATTGATTCCCGTTTTGAGAAAAGACACTGGTTGAATCACTGCCTAGATTCTTTTCGATATCCATCATTTGCTGAAGGGCATCTTTGTAATTATAGGTCGAAGGATCAACTTCTTCTAAACCGCTCTTCGCGTAGAAACGTAAGAGATCACCATTGTTGATCTGATCAGAAACCGAAAGCTGTTTGTCGACTTTGGCTTTCCATTCATCGACTTTGGCTTGCAATTCATCGGATGGATCGTTGATCGGCATGCCGGTACGATTGTCATACAATGTACTGCTATAGTAAGTGTAGTCTGGTGTCACAAAGTCGCCATCACGGAAGGCAACCAGTTGTTCATTTTGATCAGAGAATAAATCTTGTCCCAGTTGAATATAGTTCGATGTATCCACACCCAGTAAGTGCAATAGGGTTGGCAATGCATCAACTTGACCGCCATACGTATGATTGATGCCGCCATTTGATTGTCCTGGAATATGAATCATATAAGGGACACGTTGTAACGACGCATTGTCAAAGTTTGTCCACGTAGAACTTGTTTTTCCAAGCAATTCTGCTAAGTTACGGTTACGAGAATTGGAAATTCCGTAATGGTCACCATATAAAACGATGACGGAGTTTTCGTACAAGCCACTTTCTTTCAAGTAATTGAAGAACTCTTCTACGGCTTTATCCAAATAATTCGCGGTTGCGAAATAGCCATTGATCGTTTGATCAGAAGTGTTCGCTAGCGGGAAGCCGCCTTCTTCATTGGTAAATTCAGAATAAGGGTAGTGGTTAGAAACCGCAATGAATTTTGAATAGAACGGTTGTTGCAGACGTTCTAAGTATTGTACCGATTGTTCAAAGAACGGTTTGTCATGCAACCCGTATTGGAATGAATTTTCATCATTGACATCATAATAAGAAGCGTCAAAGAAATAATCATAGCCAAACCGTTTGTAAGTTTCATTTCGGTTCCAGAAGGTACCAGTATTTCCGTGGAAAACGGCACTGGTATAGCCTTGCGTTTGACCTAAAATATCTGGTGCTGCTTCAAAGGTGTTTTTCCCACCCAGTTGAGTGAATAACGCTCCTTGATTCAATCCAAACAGGGAATTTTCGAATAATGTTTCGGCATCACTGGTCTTCCCAGCTTTTACTTGGTGGAAGAAATTATCAAAACTAAAGGTACTATCGCTATGGTATAAACTATTGATAAACGGCATGACTTCATGTTCCACGCCATCTTCATCTTTCAATTTATAATCGATCAAGAATTGCTGAACACTTTCTAAGTGAATATAAATGACATTCTTGCCTTTTGCGATACCAAACAGATCATCATTTGGTTCTGCGTAATGTTCTTTAACATAGCTCTCTACTTCGTTCATGTCGTTGGGACTCGCTTCGGCACGTACTTGCGAAGCTTGATAAGTTTGTACGCCATCATAAACTGTAAAGGCATTGATCCCAAGATATTTGACTAAATAGTCACGAGAAAACGTTCGAGTAAGCAATTCAGGACGATCCGCTTCTGCTAAGAAAAGATTGGCAGAAAAGACCATAACAGCTAAGGTTGAGATCGCAAAAGCCATCCGTGCCCGCACAGGACGAGTGTCCATTTTGATTTTCTTCATTGAAAAGGCTGCAATCAGCACGATAAAGTCAATGAAATACAACACATCGTAGGGACGGAACAAGCGGATCGCGCTTTCTCCTAGACCACTTGCCACTTTTCCAACACCAAGCATCGTGTTGATGGTGATAAAGTCAGTGAATTCTCGATAGTATGAAACATTGGAGAACAAAAGCAAGGTCATCAAGAAATAAATCACAAGCATCGTGATATAAGCTGCTTTGGTTCTTCTTACGTACAATGCGATCGACAGCAGTAATAAGGTCGTTGCGATCGGATTGATGAATAAGATGAAGTACTGAATGCTGCTTTCAATCCCTAGGTGGAAGTCCACCATATAGGCAAAGATATTTTTTAGCCAAAATAATAGGGCTAATAGGAAAAAAAAGCCCATTCTTGTATTCACAAAGGTGGATACTTTATTTTTTTTCAAAGGAATCGTCCTCTCTTTTTCCAGTATAACCGGTACATTACGATTTTACATCACAGTACATTTTACTAGGCTGGGAAAGACGTGTCAAATGAATTCCTTGTCATGACGCGGAATTAAGTATTTCTTTACTTTCAATGATACAGACAATACAGTCGCTTTTTGCTATACTAAAAAGGAGAATGAATGGAGCAGATGAACATGAAAATAAAACTAACGAAGCAAGGATCAGCGAAGCTTCGCAAAAAGAATCCGTTGATCCAACGAGAAGATCTTCAACAAGCAATCGAGACAAAGGAGTGGGTCACCTTTACTGATCAGGCCAACCAATTTTTAGGTATCGGCTATCTAGGTGAACAAAACAAAGGGATCGGATGGGTCGTATCCTTTGAAGAAACAGTGATCGACCAAGCATTCTTTGCACAACGCTTTGCAAAAGCAAAAGGCAAGCGTAGTGCGTATTATCAAGATGAACTGACAGATGCGTTTCGTCTTTTTAATGGCGAGGGGGATCAATTGGGGGGACTTACCGTAGATTTGTATGGCGAGTATGTCGTTTTTTCTTGGTACAATGCCACCCTTTATCAACATAAAAAAGCGATCGTGGCGGCTTTTCGTCAAATCTTTCCCGAGATCAAAGGGGCTTATGAAAAAATCCGCTTTGCGTCTGAACTGCCTGAATCAGCATGGGTCTATGGGGAAACGGCGCCTGAACCCTTACTGGTGAAAGAAAATGGCGTCACGTATGCGACGTATTTGAACGAAGGACTAATGACGGGCATCTTTTTGGATCAAAAAGAAGTTCGTGGCCAACTCGTCGATGGTTTGGCAGCTGGCAAGTCTGTTTTAAATATGTTCAGTTATACGGGGGCGTTTTCTGTCGCTGCTGCTGTCGGTGGGGCTACTCAGACCACGAGTGTTGATTTGGCAAAACGCAGTTTGGAAAAGACCCGCGAACAATTTTCAGTTAATGGCATTGATCCAGATACCCAGCGTATCCATGTCATGGATGTCTTCAATTACTTCAATTATGCCCGCAAAAAAGACTTGCGCTTTGATGTGATCGTCTTAGATCCGCCGAGTTTTGCCCGCAACAAGAAAAAAGTCTTCTCGGTTGCAAAAAACTATGGCGATTTAGTCACAGATAGCTTGGAGATTTTAGCGCCAGATGGTTTATTGATCGCCTCAACGAATGCGGCCAATCTGTCCTCGAAGAAGTTTCAAGAAATGATCGAAGCGTCATTAGAGAAAGCACATGTTCCTTATGAATGTATTCAAAGTTATCGTCTACCAGCTGATTTTGCGGTAGATAAGCACTTTCCAGAAGGTAATTATCTGAAAGTATTCTTTTATCAAATGAAAAAGGAGTGAAGGAGATGAGCCGATCAAAACCAGTAACGTTAGATGGGAAAACACCCCTGATTTGTGTCCCATTGATTGGAAAAACCAATGAGGAAATTTTAAAACAAGCCCTTGCTGCTGAGGAATCAGAAGCACAGATCATTGAATGGCGCGTTGACCATTACAAACATGCAGACGATCAACAAGCGGTCTTAGATGCATTGTCTCATATTCGCACGACTTTAAAATCAAAAGAGCTACTTTTTACTTTTCGAACCATAGAAGAAGGGGGCGAGCGGCCGTTCACGTTGACCCAATACAAAGAATTGTGTTTAGCTGCTGCTGATTCAGGCTTGATCGATTGGATCGATATCGAATTAGAGAAAGCTGAATTTTTAGGTCGCGGCTTTATTCAAGAAATCAAAAAGGCACAGGTAAAGCTGATACTGAGCAATCATGATTTTGAGAAAACGCCAGAAGATGCTGTGTTGATTTTAAAAATCGGCGTAATGAATCAATTTGGTGCCGATGTTGGCAAGTTAGCGATGATGCCCAAGCAAGTCCAAGACGTTTTACGTTTAATGGGGATCATTACTAAAGCTCGTGGCTTCAACCAACTGCCGTTGGCGATCATGTCGATGGGGGAGCTGGGGAAAATCAGCCGTGTTAGTGGGGCATTGACTGGTTCGGTCTTTACTTTTGCTTCGTTGCAAGGGGCATCAGCACCTGGACAAATACCGATCGAACGAATGACCAACTACTTACAAGAATTTTCACTCAATGAGTAAGACCAGCCAAGGCCTTCTCTTAGAAGAAACCAAAACAAAAGAGGGATAAAATGGCGAAGAAGAAACAAAAAACCAATGCGATCCGTCAAGTAGAACAACAGAAAATCGCCTATAACGAATACACCTATGAGTGGTCGGAAGATCATCTCGATGCGCAATCCGTCGCTGCGCAACTAGCACGCCCGCAAGCTATCTACAAAACGCTGGTGGCAGTGGGGAACAAAACAGGACCGCTGGTGGCTGTGATTCCTGGAAATAGAGAAGTGGATCTGAAAAAGTTAGCCAAAGTCAGTGGAAACAAAAAAGTAGAGATGCTGCATCTGAGAGATTTAGAAGAGACGACTGGCTATATTCGCGGCGGCTGTTCGCCGATCGGGATGAAAAAGCTCTTTCCTACTTATATTGATCGTGGGGCGCAGACACTGGAAGAAATCGTGGTTTCTGCAGGAAAGCGCGGGTTGCAGATGGGGCTTGCCCCACAAGCGTTGCAACAATTGACAAGGGCGGTCTTTGCCGATTTGTTGGCAACTGAACACGAATAAAAAATCCCCGTGAACCATCTAGAGATGACGCTCACGGGGATTTTTTTGTGCTGTTTTATTCCATGACCTCAATATCGAAAACCTCGATATTTTCTAAACCACCATAAAAGTCAAACCACGGAGTGGCATATTGTTTTAGAATGGCGTTTAATTCTTCAACATTTTCTTTTCCTTGGGTGTCCAGCCATTCCAATAACGCTTTGGCCCCTTGTTTCCCATAAATTTCGACACTATCGCGCCAAGTTGCTCGACCACCTAAGATTCCTGAGAATTTGGCACCATGTTGACCAGCAAAGGTCAATTCATCGCGAAAGACATTCGCTGGAACTCCCGCACTCAAATAGATGAATGGTCGCGTCGCGGCGTCACTGGCTTCTTTGAAGTAATCGGCGGCTTCTTCTTGCGTATAAACGGCCTCTAAGCCTTCTTTTTGGAAGCCTTCAACTAAGTCGAACTGAACCGGTACTTCGACTTTCAAAATATCGATATGGTAGTGATCTTTCGTCAATTCCTGAATGGTTCGGATGACCTTGCTCGGTTTGATCTTGGCAAAAGCAGGTGATTTGTCATCTGTGATCTCATCATCATAGACGATTGGTTCCACAAATAACGGAATATCGGCCGCCTGCGCCTCCGTACCTAAACGCTCCAAAAACGCATGTTTGGTATCTAAAATCTCTTGCGGTTCATCTGGATTATAATAAACCAAGACTTTCGCAGCATCTGCCCCTTTTTTCACCAGGCGCTGCAACGATTCATTGGGTAAAATCTCAGGCAAACGACCCGGCGTGTTGACATCATAGCCTGTTTTTTCATAGGAAAGGATCAAGCCAGCATTGGGATTCTTTGCTTCGATCCCTAAGAAGCCATATTCCTCATCTAACAAAATACTGCTGACATATTTGGTCAATTCTTGGGAAACCAACTGCTTGAACTCATAAATGTGTTCCATCGTAAAGTCATCCGGTCCAGTTGCTGCCTTCATCATTTTTTTCATGGAACCACGTTGGTCGATCGCTAGTGCAGCAATCACACCATCCTCATTTGAAAGTTTTTGCATTCGTTCAAATTTACCTCTTGAAATTCGTTTCATTAAAAAAACCTCCCTCGATCTTGCTATCTTTAGTCTACGCCTACTTTGAGAAAAACCCAACTAATAAGCAAAAAGAGGGGGAGACCCAGGTGTTGACAGCAACGGGCAAGGATATTGCTGCCAACACCTGGGTCATCGATCAATAACTGAAATAACTCGCTGTTTCTGCTGCATTTTTTCCGGAGACATGTCCAGTACAAAACGCTGCTGTAATGTTGAAACCACCTGTATACCCATTGATATCCAGCAATTCACCGGCAAAATACAAGCCATTGATTTTCTTGCTCTCCATGGTTTTTGGATTGATTTCTTTCAGATGGACCCCGCCGCCCGTCACGAAGGATTTTTCTAATGGGAACGTGCGGACAATGGTGATTGAAAAGCCTTTGATCAAGGAAGCGAGCGCCGCCAACTGTTCTGGTGAGGCTTTTTCAGCAACCAGCTCATGCAGGTCTAGCTGCTGCAAAAAGAAGGTCATCAAGCGCTCAGGCAAAAAGCCAGCTAAAGCATTCGGCAATTGTTTCTTCGAAGCCGCAGACTGAATCAATTCTTGGGTCAAGGCTTCATGGGATTTTGCCGGCAGACAATCCAGAACAACCGTTACGGGTTGTTGCTTTTTCAATTCTTGATTTACAAAGGAGGAACAACGCAAAGCAGCAGGACCAGATAAACCAAAATGGGTAAACAAAAGATCCATCGTATGGGCGACAATAGGCTTTCCTTTTTGATCCAAGACACTCAACGTGATGTCTTGCAAGGAAATGCCTTGCAACGTCCGCTCTTGAATAAAGGATTCTTCTGAAACAAGCGGCGATTCGGTTGGATAAAGCGGCGTAATGGTATGGCCGACTTTTTTTGCCATCTTATAGCCGTCCCCCGTTGCGCCCGTGGAAGGATAGGTGCGGCCTCCTGTCGTCAGAATCACACTAGGGGCAGAGAACTCATCGGTTTCGGTTCGCACACCGCGAATTTGACTGCCGTCATGGATCAACTTTGTGACAACCGTGTTCGTCAACAGGGTGACGTGATGATCGTTGATTGCTTGAAGTAACGCTTCGACGATGGTTTTTGATTTGTTCGTCACAGGGAACATCCGTCCGTGGTCTTCTTCTTTTAAGACGACCCCCAAGTCAGCGAAAAACGCCATTACATCATAGTTATTGAATTGGGAAAACGTGCTATACAAAAATTTGCCGTTTCCCGGAATATGAGCAACTAAATCATCTACCGGCCGATTATTGGTTACATTGCAGCGTCCGCCGCCAGTCATCAATAATTTCTTGCCGATTTTTTTGTTTTTTTCGATTAATAAGACCCTAGCACCTTGTTTGGCAGCAGTGATCGCAGCCATCATGCCGCTCGTACCTGCACCCACAACAATGACATCATAGGTTTTTTCCATTCTTTTCACCTCTTTGGGATTGTAACACATCGGCTACGACTGCTGAAAGGATTGGTCGATTTTTTTCGAATGATAAAAAATTCTGACAATTCTAAAAAAAAGCGTGCAATTTCAGAAAATTTCTTTAAAATAGAAAATATCTTAAAGGAGGTAATGCACTATGACCAAAGCTTCAGCTTACGTGAAAGAAATTCAAGCGAAGATTCACGAGAAAGACCAACACCAACCGGAATTTCTTCAAGCAATTGACGAATTTTTGCCTACGATCGTTCCCTTTTTAGAGGAGCATCCAGAATATATTGAATCAAATATCCTTGCACTCTTAACTGAACCAGAACGTTTTATCCAATTCAGAGTCCCATGGCAAGACGATCAAGGCAACTGGCAAGTAAACCGTGGCTATCGGATTCAATTCAACTCGGCAATGGGGCCTTACAAAGGCGGCTTGCGTTTTCACCCAAGTGTCAACTTGAGTATCTTGAAGTTTTTGGCGTTTGAGCAAATCTTCAAAAACAGCTTGACAGGTCTGCCGATCGGCGGCGGCAAAGGCGGAAGTGATTTTGATCCAAAAGGCAAATCAGATGCCGAAGTGATGCGTTTTTGCCAAAGCTTTATGACGGAGCTGTCAAAACATATCGGACCTGACTTAGATGTTCCTGCTGGCGACATTGGTGTCGGAGGACGGGAAATCGGCTATTTGTTTGGTGCCTACAAACGATTGAAACAATACGATGCTGGTATTTTAACTGGTAAGCCATTAGACTTTTGGGGCAGTAAAAACCGCACAGAAGCAACGGGTTATGGTGCTGTTTATTTCGTTAAGCATTTATTGACAGACCTAGGTGAAACCTTTGAAGGCAAAAAAGCGATCGTTTCTGGAAGCGGCAATGTTGCGATTTATGCAATTGAGAAATTGCAAGAATTAGGTGCGATCCCTGTCACTTGTTCTGATTCCTCTGGTTTTATTTATGACAAAGACGGCATTGATCTGGCCTTATTAAAAGAAATCAAAGAAGTGAAGCGCGAACGTCTGACAGCTTATGCGAAAGAACGTCCATCAGCAGAATATCATGAAGGGGCATCTGTCTGGGATTTTGATACAACAGCGGAATTAGCCTTTCCTTGCGCGACCCAAAACGAGATTGATCTCTCACAAGCCAAACGTGCAAAAGCCAATGGTGTTCGGGTCGTTTCTGAAGGCGCGAATATGCCTAGCTCATTAGAAGCAGCAGAATATTTTATTGAAGAAGGAATTTTCTACTGTCCAGGAAAAGCAGCCAATGCTGGCGGCGTAGCCGTTTCTGCGTTAGAAATGAGTCAAAACTCCCAACGACTGCAATGGGAAAAAGCTGAAGTCGATGCCAAATTGGACGATATCATGAAGTCGATCTATGAAGCATGCCGTGATACTGCTGAAACCTTCGATCAAAAAAATAATTTTATGTTAGGTGCGAACGTCGCAGGCTTTGAAAAAGTTGCTAAAGCAATGTTTGCTCAAGGACTTGTCTAAAATCACCCAACAGGCTACCTATCAGGAATTACTTGAAAAAAGTTGGAAAAAAACGTAAAGTAGGTAGTGTATGAAAAACTATTTTTTCAAGGAGGACAAATCATGTCACACATCAAGTTTGACTATTCGAAAGTAGCACCATTCGTAAACGAATACGAATTGAGCTACATGCAAAGTCAAGTTACAGCAGCAGACAAACAATTACGCGAAGGAACAGGTGCTGGTAGCGACTTTTTAGGTTGGATCGACCTTCCTAAAAATTATGACAAAGATGAATTTGCGCGTATCAAAAAAGCGGCTGAAAAAATTCAATCTGATTCTGAAGTACTAGTCGTGATCGGGATCGGCGGATCTTATTTAGGAGCGAAAGCAGCGATTGATTTCTTAAATCATTCTTTCTTTAACTTGTTACCAAATGAAGAACGCAAAGCACCACAAATCTTTTTTGCCGGTAATTCAATTTCTTCAACTTACTTAGCAGATTTGATCGAAATCATTGGTGACCGTGACTTCTCTGTGAATGTGATATCAAAATCAGGAACTACTACTGAACCAGCGATCGCTTTCCGTGTTTTCAAAGAACGTTTGATTGAAAAATACGGCAAAGAAGAAGCCAACAAACGGATCTACGCAACAACGGATAAAGCGAAAGGTGCAGTAAAAGTTGAAGCAGATGCTGAAAACTGGGAAACTTTTGTGATTCCAGATGACGTCGGCGGCCGTTTCTCTGTATTGACTGCTGTTGGTTTATTGCCAATCGCTGCCAGCGGAGCGGATATCGATGCCTTGATGCAAGGGGCAGCAGATGCTAGCGATGCTTACGCAAGTGACGACCTTGAAAAAAATGAAGCGTATCAATATGCAGCAATGCGTAACATCCTTTATCGCAAAGGCAAAGTAACCGAATTGCTGATCAACTACGAACCAGGCATGCAATACTTCTCAGAATGGTGGAAACAATTATTCGGCGAGTCTGAAGGAAAAGACCAAAAAGGGATCTATCCTTCAAGTGCAAACTTCTCAACAGATTTGCATTCTCTTGGTCAATACATCCAAGAAGGCCGTCGCAATATCTTTGAAACCGTCGTAAAAGTTGAAAAACCACGCAAATCAATCGCGATCCCTACACAAGAAGCCGATCTTGATGGTCTTGGCTACTTAGAAGGAAAAGAAGTTGATTTTGTTAATACGAAAGCCTTTGAAGGAACGTTACTTGCCCATACAGATGGAGATGTACCAAATCTGTTAGTAAAAATCCCTACAATGGATGCTTACACGTTAGGGTACACGATGTACTTCTTTGAGATCGCTGTAGGAATTTCTGGCTACTTAAATGGCGTGAACCCATTTGACCAACCAGGAGTTGAAGCTTACAAGAAAAACATGTTCGCCTTACTTGGCAAACCAGGTTTTGAAGATCTTGCAAAAGAATTGAACGAACGTCTATAATAAGATAAAGAAACGCCTCGAGCCAGTTCTGATCGGCTCAAGGCGTTTTTATTTTATTTAATAACAAATCAGTAATCCAAAAAATCAGCGGTCTTCTTTTAATCCCCAAAGCAACGCAGCAGACAATAGTCCAAAGATACAGGTTTGAATAATTGGCATTTGACTCATCTCCTTTTGATTTTCTTTAGTATAAAATGAATTCTATTCAGTGGCACGAACAAAGCAGTGGGTTTCAACGAACGAAACTGTCATTTCTTGGTGACAAATGCGTGATGAACGAAAATAAACCGTTTTCATTTTGATGCTTTTTTGTTATTATATCTTTAAGAAAGAAAACGGTTGAGGTGAGGATATGGAGAATATTACGATTGGTGAAAAATATGTCTGCCGACCAGTAGGGGCGAGTAAGCCTGTGATCGGTGTGGTGGAAAAACTATACGTACATACGGCGTTGATCGTCGTTTCAAGTTGTGAAGAAGAAGATCAAGTACAAGTAGAAGCTTGTAATCGTCGGATGATCGTCAGCTTCAATAAAATTTTTACACAAACCAATGTTGCTTAACAAAAGAGTAAAAAATGCTGCTCCACGGATTACCGTGAGCAGCATTTTTCTTCGTGTGAGATCAGCCAACACCAATCACAAAGTTCAATAGTTTGTCTGAATAAGTCATGTCTTCTTCCGTCACACTCAACTCTTCATTTAAAATCCCCATTTGGTCGGTAATGATCCCGTCCACACCGTAAAAACGCATCCGGCTGATGGTATCCGCATCGTTGGGGGTCCAAACGAACACTTCCTTGCCGTCAGTCCGAGCAGAAGCGATGAAGTTGCGGTTGATCGTACTGTATTCCATTGTCAGAAAATCGGCACTAGTCAGTGGTGGGCCAACGACATTGAAGGGCATGATGTATCCTGACGTCAATTCAGGTGCTTTATCCTTTAATTCTTCAACAACTGTATAGGAGAGGCTTTGCATAATATGCCCATTTGCAACTAAATCCTCTTGGTATCGTTCTAAGAAGTCATCTACGAGCTGCGCAGTATCTTTTTGCTGAGTTTTGATCTCCACCAGCAGTTTTTGATCCAATTGGTTGGCAAGCGCCAAGTACTCGTCAAAAGTTGGAATACGGGCTGTCTGGTTGTTTTCCGAAACTGTCAGTGATTCGGCATAGCTCAAGGGTAATTGTTCTGGTTTTCCTTTGCCGCCGGTTAGTTGGCGGTAAGAAAAATCATGATAGACAATAAAATGACCATCACTTGTTTGCTGGACGTCCATTTCAACATAATCCGGGTGATACTTCTCACTAGTAAAGCGTAGTGCTTCAAGAGAATTTTGGACCCCTTGTCCGTCGCTTACCCCTCGATGGGAGATCGTTACCGGATGAATCGAAGCAGCTGAAGTCAGATAGTTCATATTATATAGACTAACACCGACACCGAAAAGCACCGTCACCAAGGTAAACAAGGAACTTTTTAGACCTAAGAAATGACGCTGGTTCAATGGTTCTTGGTGGAACCAGGAAGGAATCTCTGGTAAAAAACCTTCGTCATCCATGAAATCAACGATGATATAAAAAATAGCTACGGTCGATAAAATGACATTCAGTAACAAAATAAACTGTAAGAAAGTCATAATAAAAACAGCACTATACAAGGCATAATTCGGTGCAACAGCTTCGATTACTGCTTGAATCGTGATCAGCAAAGTAAAGCTAAGTGTCGTGATCAATAAGATGCTACCACTAATAAAAACAAACTGACCAACGATAGCAAAAAAGCGGCGTTTAGTCACTTGAAGGCTTTCTTTGATCGCTTTTCGAAAAGGCAAATCACGCAAAATCATTTCTGGCAAGGCAAAAATCACGCGAATTCCTAAATAGATCAACAAGACATAGATCAAGAGCACTGCTCCGATGATTACGACACGGTTGGCAAAAATGAAATCCATGATAAAGGCAGGGATTTTGATTTTTGCGAGTAAATCCGAATTAAAGCTCAACCCACCGATGGGTAGAATCAGTAAGAAGTAAAAGAGGAAAAATAAAAAGGTCATCGGCCGTAATTTTCGCAACTGCAAAACAGTCATCCGTAACAATTGGCGCAGGCTGATGGGTTGTTTCTTTTTGATAAAATAAACACTCAGCAACAAGAATGTAAACTCAAAAAAGACGGCTAATAAGATCAAAAGCAAAATCACTGTTAGTGAAAGCAATACGACAGGATGATCTGTAAAAATACTCCCGATATTGTCGAATGAAAGGTAAGGTAAGCCTCCCCGTCTTAGAACGAATTTGGTGGAAGAAGTTAATATGGGAATTACTAAGAACAACAAGGCACCGTGCATCAATAAGACATCACGGAAGTAGGCGTTGCTGTCTTTCAAAAAATCCCAAGTGTTGATGAAGCTGTTTTTTAAATAATTCATGGTTGTCATCCTAACAATAGTAAGTATTTTAGTTCTCTGGGTAATAAAGGTAAAGGCGGTAAAAAAAGCCGAACAGTTTAGCAGCAAGTTCGTCACAGGCATAGATCCTGTCTCAAACGTAGCTCCTTCACCTTCGGCTCAATAAATTGATCGCTTTTCTTACTCTAATTCTTATCCGCCTAACAAACCAGTTAAGAATGTCCCACCATAAATCAATGCCATACTGTACAAGAAAATTGAGGCAGGTTTTGCTAATAAAATAATCAACGTAAACTTCTTAACGGACATGTTGGTCAATCCAGCCATAAGACAAAGGGCATCATCTGGGGCAACCGGTAGAAAGATCGCAAGGGCGAAAAGTTTTTCAAATCGGCTTTGGTTATCTAACCAGCCAATGTATTTATCGTAAGTTTTGTCACTGATCATACTTAAAATGAATGGTTTACCGTATCGTCGGCCAAGCAGGAAAATAATGACAGAACCAATACTGATTCCTACATAGTTATAAACGAATCCTAGGTAAGGACCGAAAATCAAAACACCTGCAGCGCTGGAGACACCACCGGGAATGATTGGGATCACGACTTGCAAGATCTGCAATAGGATAAAGACGATTGGTCCTAAGATAACAGAATTTCCAACTAGACCTCGTAAGGCATTAATGTCTTTGAAAACACCTAGATTGATAAAATAGATCGTTAATGCGATAGATAAACCTAAGCCAATAATAGAAATCGTATTAATGATACGACGAGAAGTTGCTATGCTCACAGGACTTCATCTCCTTTTTGTTTCATAATCTCACTATACGGGGTGAGACCAGAAAAATCCAGTAAAACAAATGACAAACGTCAAACAGTTTTGTAAGGTATGCCTTTATTATAAGAGAAGTCCGCAAAGAAAACATTGTACCAAAGTCTGAAATAAGAAAAATTTATAGTTTCGGCACGCTATTAGTTTTAGGAGGCTTTTTTATCTGGGTGACGTTTTTTTGTGCGCTTCACTTGCCAACGATTGACGATCTTTTCAACCACACTCGTCATCATGAAGCCTCCGGCGATCGCCCCAGCAGTGATAACCACGATCATCAGATTTTCAAAGCCGACAAAGTTGTCTCCTAAAGCAAATTCTCGAACGGCTTTATAGGCAGGTCCACCCGGTACGAGGGGAACGAGACTAGGAATGTTAAAAATGATCATAGGCATTTTTTTTCTGCGGGAAAAAAAGATGCTGACGCAACCGACAGCAAATGCGGCTAAAAAGTTGGCGCTACCTAAACCATAGCCAATCGTTTTTAATGACCAATAGATCATCCAGCCAACGGTTCCGGCAATGCCTGTGGCAACCAAAGCTCTTTTAGGAATATTAGTCAAAATGCCAAAGGTCACGGTGCTTAAAAAGCTGAAGGAAAGGTGAATAAAAATCGTCATGAGATCCCTCCAAATAAGGTGAAGACCGTAGCGATGCCGACACCGATCGCGGCAGCTGTGAAAATGGCTTCAGTACCTCGGGCGGTTCCGCTGATGAGATGACCCGCCAAGATATCGCGAAAGGAATTGGTGATCGCTACACCAGGAACTAAGGGCATGACGGCACCGATAATCAAATTATCGACGTTTTGTGCGACATGAAGGGAGACCGCTAAGACAGACAAAGTACCGATTAGTAAAGAGGCGCAAAACATATCCAAAAAGCGGATATCGATCACTTTCTTGACCCAATACGCGCATAAAAATCCCAGACAGCCAATAATGAAGGTCGGTAGAAAGTCAAACCAAGCACCGCCAAAAATAATCATTAAGGTACTGCTGACTACACCAGCACTAAGGACCTGCAGCCAGTAGGGGAAACTTGGTGTTGTCGGATTGACCTTTTTTAATGCCTCGTGCAGTTCCGCTAAAGAAATTTTCTTTTCTGCATAAGCACGAGAGAGTCCGTTAACGGCAACGATTTTTTCGAGATTGATGACTCGATCATGGACATTTTCTACTTGCGCATAGTGACTGCTGCGCAAACCCATAAAAAGACCAGTTGCTGTTACATAACTAATACTACCTTGCTCCCCAGCGTTGGCTGCAATTCGATTCATTGTATCTTCTACTCGATAGACTTCCGAGCCGTTTTCCATCATGATTTTTCCTGCTAATAAGCAGGTCTCCAATAATAGCTCTTTTGATTCAGCCATTTCCAAACCCCTTTTTCAATCGAATTTGCGCACTACAATCTTAGTGTACAATTTCAGCGAGTTTTCAACAAGAAAGAAAAGTAGATTTGAAAAATAACTAGCAACCTATACGCAGGATTTTTTGTGATAAGTGAAAGGAGAGGCACTTCTCTTTATTCGTAAAGATTCATGTTTAATGAGCAAAGTGAATAGAAATAAGATAACGGATGGAGTGTTTTATTTTAAAAAAATGAATAACTCGGTTACAATTAAATAAATAAAAAAAGGGGGATTTATTGATGCGAAGGAAGGTCTATACAAGAGAACACATTTTGAAGGCCGCTTATGAACTGATCAATAGAGAAGGTTTTGGCAACTTTACGGCACGGAATATCGCTAAGCACATGGGAATTTCTACTCAACCAATTTATCTTGAGTTCGAAAATATGCAGGACTTAAAAAATACTTTGGTAGAGGCTGTTTTCAAAGATTTATCGGAAAATGTTTTTCCAGTTGTTCGAACAGGAGACAAACTCGTTGATTTAGGCCTGAATTATATACGCTTCGCGCAAGAGCAGCACAATCTCTACATCGCCCTTTTTATCGATGATTATGGCGGTGGGAAATTGATGCATGATTTTTCATCCACCTATTTCAAATCCTTGATCAAATCAGAAGAAAAATATGCAGATCTATCCGAAGATGCGATAAATGCACTACATAATGGCGCATGGATCGTTGTGACTGGTTTGGCTTCCTTAATGTCGGCGGGTATTATCACACCCACCGATGACCAAATCATCAAAATCATCAACGAGACGATCGAAGGCGTAATCGAAAAGAAAGAAAACTATATTTTCGATTAAAGAATAAAAAATCTGTATCCATTTCTATTTTGGATGCAGATTTTTCTTGACATTTTTTGTGAAACTAGCGAAAATAACTGTTATGGAGAGTTGGCAGAGTGGTAATGCAGCGGACTCGAAATCCGCCGACCCGGTTCATCCCGGCGCGCAGGTTCAAATCCTGTACTCTCCTTATACCAACGCTTTAGAGCGTCTAGCCTATCTTTCGAGATAGGCTTTTTTGTTTGTTATGGGCAGAGAAGATAATTGACTGCCGAGCTTGATCGATAACCATCTGAAAAAACCTCAGTTTACACTCAATCGGGAAATCAACAGAAATACACTAATTCGCTGAACCCCTTTTTGCTTGTGGTCCTCTACAACAAACGAAAAGAATCAATCGGGCAAACGTGTTAAGGCGTATTCAATTTGTTCAGAAGTAAAGCCTTCATAGGAAAGTTGGTTCGCCACACGCTCATCTGATAAGGATAAATTTTGCGAGTAGCGAATTGCTTTTTTCAATGCTTGCTCATTCCAATCGGCATCCACAGTGGCTACGGCAAAGTCTGCTGCGCTCTCAGAAAAATCTTCATAGAGTAGTTGGCGTTTCAAGCTCGACTGAGAAAACGCATTGCTGGATAAGTATCTTTCTGCACGATTCAGTGCATTTCTTTCTTCACGAGAAAGTTGAGGTGTATGTTGCTCGTTGTTTGCGGGTTCTTCTTGTTGTGCGCTACTTGCTTCGTTGTTGCCAGCTTTTTGTTCTCCTTGTGGTTGTTCCATGGAAGCAGCGGCATCGCCAAAGGATTCGCTTTGCCTTGATTCGTTACGTAAAGAAAGGCTTAATTGCGCAGTGATGCTATCGAAAGATGTCACATCTTGGTAGAAGGACAAGCCACCATAAGAAAACAAGGCAATAAAAGCGGAAGCGACAATGATCAAAACGTTTCGATCTCGTTTTGCATTTTGTTTTACAAGCCCAATATAAAATAAGACAATGCCAAAAACGAAACAGAACAATCCAATGAAAAACAAAATGGCGAAAAAGGTAGCCATAAAAATTCCTCCTAAATAAAAGTCTCCTGAAAAGACAATAGTACTATGTTCTGTACCAGAAAACAGATTTGTCTTTTCATGAATAGAGGAAAAGGATGATTTGACAAATGTAACGTGTATGCTATTAATGGATCATTCATAAGTATTAAAGGAATGACGCTCAAGAATGACTAGTGAAATAGATGGTAAACTTAATAAAAGCACAGTTGTATCAGTAGGAGGGAAGAAGATGGATTTTGAAGAAAAAGATTACTTTATGCGTTACACAAAAGTTGCGGCACAGGGATTGAGCAAATTTATTACGCAAGGATCTGTTGATGAAATCTTACAGCTAGATGAACAGCAAAGCGGTCAAAAGCAAGAAACGGATACTGAAAAAGATAAGAGCGAGCCAAAAAACAAGAAAGCACCTAGCTAATTATTTCCTTAGCGAGGTGCTTTCAGTACGAATCGGTATCCTTCATTTGGATGAACTCCTTATGCAGCTTTTTTCAATTCTTGTACAGCTTGCTCGATCGTAATTCCAGTCGCAAAATGATTCGCATCTTTTTTATCGAAAACGATAAATAAATTCAATTTGGTATCCAGAGTTACACGATATTGTAGATCTGTGTTATAGAATGTCATAGTCATTCTCCTTTCTTAAAACTTGTCATTGAAAGGCAACGGTTAGTTGATAACGAAATTCCATAGTTAGAATAACACTTTTTTTCACAATAGTCCAATAAAACTATCAAACGAAAAAATCTGACTGATTATTTTCAGGAAATCAATGCTGAGAATGGAAGCAAAAGAAGTTTGCTAGAGTCAGTAAATTCGGGAAAAGTATCTTTGTATATTTCAGAAAAATAGAATTCATAAAAAATTTCTTAAGAATTTTGAGGATAGCTATTTTCTTAGATAACAAATTTGTAAGATTGAGAGTATGAGATGATTGGAAACCTTGATATCATAAGGTTTATCTTCAAATTGTGTTTTGTGCAAAAATATATTGATTGTATTTTTTTGAAAAAGAGATCGTATCTCTTGAATTCTATGGTATGATTTACTTTAGAAAAATGAAAATGGATTATGAAAACGGATGTGAAAATATGTGCGGAATTGTCGGCTTTGTCAATTCAAAAGATCAAAAAGAAATCATTATTGAACGCATGATGGACCGGATCGTTCATCGCGGACCAAACAGTTCAGGGAAATTTACCGACGACCGAGTGGCATTAGGGTTTCGTCGTTTATCGATCATCGACTTAGAAGGTGGCTCACAACCAATTTTTAATGAGGATCAAACAAAAGTAATCATTTTTAATGGTGAAATTTACAACTTTCAAGTATTGCGGGAGGAATTGATCCAAGCAGGTCATGTCTTTTCTACCCATGCGGATACCGAAGTAGTCTTACATGGCTATGAAGAGTGGGGCATTGATGTGTTGCAGCGCCTGCGGGGAATGTTTGCGTTTGCCATCTGGGATACTCAAAAACAAGAGCTTTTCGGCGCGCGGGATCACTTTGGCATCAAACCGTATTACTATGCGCAAATGAATGGCAGTTTTATGTTTGGTTCTGAAATTAAGAGCTTTTTGCCTCATCCAGATTTCAAGAAAGAATTAAACCAAGAGGCGTTGAAACCTTATTTGACGTTCCAATACTCGCCTTTGAACGGAGAAACCTTCTTTAAAGGCGTTCATCGTTTGCAAGAAGGGCATTATTATCTGTTTAATGAACAGGGATTGACGATCAAGCAGTACTGGGATGCAGATTTTTCAGTGAAAGAAAATCATTCAAGAGAAGAATGGGTCGACAAAATCGATCAAGCAGTCCAAGAATCGATTGCCGCTCATCAAATCAGTGATGTTGAAGTCGGCTCATTTTTATCCAGTGGTGTCGATTCAAGTTATGTGGCCTCGGTCTTGCGCCCAGATCACTCATTTTCAATTGGGTTTGATGACAAAACCTACAACGAAGCGATCGAAGCCCGCAAATTGACGGAAAAACTCGGTTTGAACAACACAGCAGCAGTTATTGATGGTGAAATGTCCTTTGAGGCATTCCCGTTGATTCAGTATCACTTGGACGAACCAGATTCTAACCCAAGCTGTGTCCCTTTGTACTTTTTAGCCAATCTGGCAGCACAACAAGTGCGGGTCGTTCAATCTGGGGAAGGGGCAGATGAATTATTTGCTGGTTATGCTGCCTATGGCTTCCACACAAACTCTAAAGCGGTCCGCGTTTTTGCCCAAGGGTTGAAAAAATTGCCGCAAAACATCCGCTTTCGTTTAGGGCGTCAAATCGGCAAAATGAAAAACTTCCATGGTCGAATTCATCTTTATGAAGCAACGGCACCTGCCCAAGACTTCTTTATCGGGCAAGCCCTGGTCTTTGAAGAAGAGGAAGCACTACAGCTTTTAAAACCAACGTATCAAAAAGGACCCTCTGTTGCTGAAATCGTTGCGCCTCATTATGAGAAAGTCAATGGTCTCAAAGACGAGGTCAATAAGATGCAATATTTGGATCTTCATCAGTGGATGCCGAAGGATATCTTGTTAAAAGCAGACAAAATGTCCATGGCGAGTTCCTTGGAATTACGGGTTCCTTTATTGGATATCGAGATGCAAAAGTTGGCGCAAACAATCCCGACGAAATATTTGATCAATCAAAACAACACGAAAGATGTGTTCCGACAAGCGTCAAACCGTCATTTGCCAAAAGAATGGGCAAACCGTGAAAAACTAGGCTTTCCTGTACCTATCAAGGCATGGCTGAAAGAAGGAACCGGGTATGAAGCAGTCAAAGCACTTTTTGAGTCAGACTTTGCGGCAACCTTCTTCGATCAAACAGCGATTTTGCAAATGCTAGAAGACCATCGCCAAGGAAAACCGAATCTTCAACGAAAAATCTGGACGATCTTTACGTTCTTGACCTGGTACAAAGTATTCTTTATTGATGAATCGATTCCCGAAGCCAAAGAAATCGTTTATGAAACACTTTGATTTGAATATGGAAGCAAAAAAAGCTGATGCGGATATCCCGCATCGGCTTTTTTTATAGACCTAAATATTTTTCCAAGTAATCGACCATGCCATCTTCCGCATTGGTTTTGTCGGTAACATCATTGGCGATTGATTTTAATTGCTGCGTGCCATTCGCCATGGCAACGCCCCAACCCGCATAATCCAGCATCTCCAAATCGTTGTGTTCATCACCAAAAGCGATGATATCTTGCCGATCCAAAGACAAAGAATCCGCGATCACCGAAAGACCAAGTGCTTTATGGACTCCTTTTGGTACGATCTCTAAGATGGCTTGAGGTCCGCCCCATGTTCGAACATCGACTGCATCGTCAAATTGATCCTTGATACGTAAAGAAACAGATTCTGCTAATTCATTTTCGGTTTTCACCAGTAATGAAGTGGGATCCGTTTTTAAATTTGCTAATAGATTTTTTTCGGAAGCATTGCCCGAAAAGAAAAAGTGTTGATCAAATCCGCTTAGGTCATCGATGAAAAAGGTTTCGCGATTTTCTGCTGCCACAAACGTCAGCCCCAGCTGCTCTTTTTGTGCCATGAGCTCAAACGCAATTTCTCGAGAGATCGAATGCTCCATTTCATTTGCCCATACTTGTCGAGGTTTATGGACCAACCCACCGTTAAAATTGACCATTGGTGTTGTGAGCGCCAATTCTTTATAGAATTGATCGCTCATCCGAAAAGGTCTTCCGGTAGCGATGGTAACAAAGTGTCCCGCTTTGGTGGCGCGAACCAGTACCTCACGTGTGCGAGGGGAAAGTTGGGATTCAGTATTTAAGGTTGTGCCATCTAAATCAATGGCGATGATTTTTGGTTTCAAAAGACTCGCTCCATTCTCTTATACTAGTGGCTTAAGTGTAACATATTTCTGTCATTTCACAATACAAGTAAGTTTTCGATAAGTTTTCATAATATTTACAAAGTAAAACACGAACATTAAACATTTTTGGTTCGTTTTATTCGGAAAAAGGTTTGAAAAGCGAAAATTATTCCCTTATAATTTGTAATTGTTCGATGAAAAGCGTAATTATTCATTTTTTCTTTTCATAGAAACGATTAAAGTTCAGGAGTGAAACATAACATGGAAAAGTTTTTCAAATTAAAGGAGAATAAAACGACGGTTTCAACAGAAGTAATGGCCGGGGTCACCACCTTCTTCGCGATGAGTTATATTTTGTTTGTGAATCCGACGATTTTATCTGCTGCAGGCATGCCGTTTCAAGCTGTTTTCTTAGCAACGATCATCGCTTCAGTGATTGGTACCCTGATCATGGGCTTATTTGCAAATGTGCCTTATGCGCAAGCGCCTGGAATGGGACTTAATGCATTCTTCACCTTTACCGTTGTTTTTGGTTTGGGCTATTCGTGGCAGCAAGCATTAGCGATGGTTTTCATCTGCGGCTTGATCAACATTTTTATCACGGTCACTCGAATCAGAAAAATGATCATCCATGCGATTCCAGAAAGCATGCAGCACGCAATCGGTGGCGGGATCGGGATCTTTGTGGCTTATGTAGGGATCAAAAATGCCAACTTGCTAAACTTCAGTGCAGACACTGCCGCAGTGACTGGTTCAGTTGTTGACGGTGAGACGATCGTGAGTGCCAATTTTAATGGGGGGATCGTCCCAGCTTTGGCGAATTTCAATAATGCACCTGTTTTGTTAGCAGTGATTGGTTTAGTAATCACTACTTTGTTAGTAGTGAAAAATGTTCGTGGGGCAATTATTTTTGGTATTTTAGGAACGACGATCATCGGTATTTTGATGGGTGTGGTGGATTTAAGTGCCATTGATTGGCACGGAAATTCATTAGGTAGCTCGATCAGCGAACTAGGCATCACCTTTGGCGCTGCGTTTGGCTCTGAAGGAATGGGCTCACTATTCAGTGATTCTGCCAAAATCCCTCAAGTAATCATGACGATTTTAGCGTTTAGCTTATCAGATGTCTTTGATACGATCGGTACCTTTATCGGGACTGGACGTCGTACAGGGATCTTTTCGAAAAAAGATGAAGAAGCGGTTGAAAACAGTAACGGGTTGAACACGAAGATGGATAAAGCCCTTTTTGCAGATGCCGTAGCCACTTCTGTAGGTGCCATCGTAGGGACCTCAAATACAACGACTTATGTGGAATCAGCAGCTGGTATCGGTGCTGGTGGACGCACGGGCTTGACTTCTGTTGTAGTGGCAGCACTCTTTGCGATCAGCAGTATCTTTTCTCCACTGATCTCAATCGTTCCCGCACAAGCGACAGCACCAGCGTTGATCTTAGTTGGGGTAATGATGATGGCTTCGTTTGCAGACATCAAGTGGACCGATCTAGAAGAAGCAGTTCCCGCTTTCTTCGCGTCTATTTTTATGGGTTTGTCTTACAGTATTTCCAACGGGATCGCTGTTGGTTTCATTTTCTACGCATTAGTGAAAGTAGTGAAAGGAAAAGCCAACGAAGTGTCTCCGATCATCTGGGTCGTCAATGCGTTGTTTATCCTAAACTTTGTCATTTTGGCTTTGATCAGTTAAGTTTAATGAAGAAAATCTTTCTGTATGTTACCTGCAGAAAGATTTTTTTATTTGATTATTACTCACGATACGGTATAGTATTTGTGAAAGAAGGTTTGTAAATGAAGATTGATTGGAAACGAAATCTACTGATTTCATGGGTAGGTTGTTTTTTTACGGGTGCCAGTTTTAGTCTTGTCATGCCATTCATTCCCTTATATATAGAAGAGTTAGGCGCTCCAGAGAGTCAAATTGAGTTGTTTTCTGGATTAGCAATCTCAGTAACGGCGTTTGCGGCGGCTATCATTGCTCCAGTATGGGGAAATCTAGCAGATCAAAAAGGTCGTCGTTTAATGATGATTCGCGCGGCTGCGGGGATGACAGTGACGATGGGTTCTTTGGCTTTTGTACCGAATGTCTATTGGTTATTGATCATGCGTTTCTTTACCGGAATTTTATCGGGGTATATTCCAAATGCGACTGCGTTGATCGCTTCGCAGGCGCCTCGAGAAAAAAGCGGTTGGGCGCTTGGGACATTGGCTACAGGAGCCATCGCAGGGAATTTGATTGGTCCTTCCATGGGTGGGGCGTTGGCGCAATGGTTTGGCATGAAAAATGTTTTTATCATTACTGGTGTTGTGCTGCTAATTACGCTCTTGCTTACGATTTTTCTCGTTCAAGAAGATTTTGAGCCGGTTGAAAAGGGCGATTTGCTGTCCATCAAAGAAATTTTTGGTCAAATCAAAAATATGCAGTTGCTTGTCGGTTTGTTTATTACGTCACTGATTTTACAGCTAGGTGTAACGAGTATCAGCCCGATCCTTACATTGTATATTCGTGATCTAAGCGGGAACAGTGGCAATATTTTGTTTGTCAGCGGATTGATCGTCTCTGTTGCTGGTGTTTCGGCAATCATCTCTTCGCCATTTTTAGGCAAAATCGGTGATCGTTACGGCAATCACAAGGTATTGTTAGGCGGTTTATTGCTATCATTTTTCTGTTTCATTCCGATGGGCTTTGTTTCTACTCCGTTTCAATTAGGCGTGTTGCGCTTCTTGCTTGGTTTTTCTACCGGTGCCTTGATGCCGTCCATCAATACACTGATCAGCAAGATCACCCCGATGGAAGGGGTCAGCCGCATCTACAGCTACAACCAAATGTTCTCTAACTTTGGGCAAGTGTTAGGTCCGATGGTCGGCTCAACGGTAGCAGCTGGTTTTGGTTATCCCGCTGTCTTTTGGGTAACTAGTGGGTTTGTACTGATCAATATTTTTATCTCAGGATTTAATTTCCGTAAAAGCTTGCGCAAAACGGACATCAGTGAATAGTTGAAAAGAAAAAAAAACCAGTTACAATAAAGGTAACTGGTTTTTTTTTAATGGCTTGTCTTTTCAGGCGCTGGTGCGATAATACCAACAAGAATGATCACCACACCTGTGACCAAAGAGATGATTGAAGTTAATTGAAAATCATAAGTTGCTCCAGCAAGTGAGCTGCCTAGATAGCCAACGACTTGACCTAATACAAAAGTCCAAAATAAAGTGACTAGGTAACGCATGACGACACCTCTTTTCTGCGTATCTTCCATTTCGACTTTAGTTTATCACAAAAATATTTATTGTAAAGATTTTCACTTTTTCATTTTGTTTTTCAAATCTATTTACTAGCAGAAAGAAAGAGAATTTTCATTTTTGGAGGGATTTCAATGTATTCACAGCTCACCACCTTAAGCGCCTATTCGTTGCTGCAAAGTACGATCAAAATTCCTCACTATATAGAGCAAGCCAAAAAGATGGGCTATCAGACATTGGGTCTGACCGATCATAATGTTCTCTATGGCGCGGTCGAGTTTTATCAACAATGCCTAGCACAGGGCATCAAGCCGATTTTTGGCGCTTTGTTCGACTGTACCTTCGGAGAGGAATCAATGTCCTTTCCATTGTACGTATTTGCAAAAAACCTCAAGGGCTATCAAACCTTGATGCGTTTATCAAGTGAAAAAATGATCACCGAGCAGTTGAATTTAGCTGCTTGTGATTCTTTGCAGGATCTCTTTGGTTTGCTGCCTGAAGGCGAAGGCTTTTTGCCGTCTCAGCACGATGATTTAGAAGCTAATCAAAAAGTACTGCAAGCAATCAGCCATAAATTTGATTCTGAGAGCTTGTTTTTAGGCATTACTAGCAAGGGGCTAGATTCAGAAACGATCGCTTGGTTTAACGAGCAAAACATTGCACCATGTGCGTATCAACCAATCGCGGCTTTAGCACAAGAAGAAGCCTTTGCAGTCAAAGTGATGACCCATATCAAAGAGGGCTCGCAAATTGAAGACTTTCGTCAGGCAAAAGAGCAAGCGACTACGCAGTTTTTTTTACAACCGGCAGACCAATTGACTGCGGCATTTGGCGAAGCGTCGCAGGCATTGATGAATAATCAGCGGATTGCAGCTGAATGCGCCGTCGAGCTGCCACTGCATCAGCGGCTATTGCCTCATTACCCGTTACCAGCAGAAGAAAATGCTGCAGACTATTTGCGGAAAATTTGTTTTGAACGTCTGCCTCAACGTGTTGCCCACGTTACATCGGCGTACGAACAGCGTTTGGATTATGAGTTGTCTGTCATCCATAAGATGGGCTTTGATGATTACTTCTTGATTATTTGGGACGTCATGGACTTTGCCCACCAACAAGAAATTGTTACCGGAGCTGGACGGGGATCTGCTGCCGGAGCACTGGTGGCGTATGTTTTATCGATCACCGACGTGGATCCAATCAAATACGATCTTTTGTTTGAACGATTCTTGAATCCAGAACGTTACACGATGCCTGATATCGATTTAGACATTCCTGACAATCGCAGAGATGAGATTTTACAATATGTGCGCCAAAAATACGGGCAAGAATATATGGCACAGATCGCCACGTTTGGCACCATGGCGGCCAAAATGGTTCTGCGAGATGTTTCTCGTGTCTTTGGTCTTTCGCAAAGTGAAGCCAATCGCTGGTCAAAAGCCATCCCCAATGCCTTGAAAATGACCTTAGATCTTGCTTATGAACAATCCAATCAGCTGCGAGAATTGGTGTCGTTTAATGAGCGCAACCAAGTAATGTTTCAAGTCGCCAAAATTTTAGAAGGCTTGCCACGTCACGTATCGACTCATGCCGCTGGTGTGGTGATCAGTGACAAGAATTTGCTTGATCTGGTTCCCTTGCAAGAAGGCAGCGATGGGATCTGGCTGACCCAATTTACCATGAATGACGTAGAAGCCATCGGCCTATTGAAGATGGATTTTTTAGGCTTGAGAAACTTGTCGATCATTGATAATACCTTGAAAGGTATCAAACGAATCAGCCAACAAATCGTAACCCAAAAAGAGATTCCTCTTGATGATCCAGCAACATTGCGTTTGTTTCAAAAAGGCGAGACCGCAGGGATCTTCCAATTTGAATCAGCGGGAATACGCAATGTGCTGCGTAAGTTAGGACCAGAAAGTATCGAGGATATTGCCGCAGTCAATGCCTTGTATCGTCCAGGACCGATGCAAAATATCGATACCTTTATTAAGCGGAAAAAAGGACAAGAGCGGGTCTCTTATCCGGATGACAGCTTGATTCCGATTTTGCAAAACACTTACGGAATCATTGTCTACCAAGAGCAGATCATGCAAGTAGCTTCCAAAATGGCTGGTTTCAGCTTAGGACAAGCAGATATTTTGCGGCGAGCAATTAGTAAAAAGAAAAAAGACGTCTTGGATGAGGAACGTCGTCATTTTGTGCAAGGTGCCTTGGCCAATCATTATGACGAAAAGACCGCTAATTTGGTCTATAACTATATTGAACGCTTCGCCAACTATGGGTTTAATCGATCCCATGCGTTTGCCTATTCCTTTATCGGCTTTCAAATGGCGTACCTGAAAGTGCACTATCCAGCACCATTTTTTGCTTCGATCCTGCATTCGGTACGCAACACTGCCAGCAAAATGAAAGAATACTTAAATGAAGCCGCACGTTACGGCGTAGAAGTGCTGCCACCATCGATCAATACCAGTGGGTTTAGTTTTCAACTGCAAAACGAGAAACAAATCCGTTTTGGGTTCAGCAGTATCAAAGGGATTCGGCGCGACATGATCCAAGACATTTTGGCAGAACGAAAAGAGCATGGCAATTTCACGTCTATGGATCAATTTTTGCTTCGCTTGAATCAGCGGAACAGCAAATGGTTAAAATTGGATTATTTATTGCCGCTTTTGAGCATTGGCGTTTTCGATGTGATTGCCCCCAATCGAAAACAAGCACTGATCCAGCTAGAAGGAAAGATCCAAAATATTACTTATAGTGGCGGCAGTTTGGATCTCTTAGAAACTATGGCATTAAAAGAAGAAGCCGTTGCCGATTACAAACTGGAAGAAAAACTGGCTTTGGAAGAAGAATATTTAGGTGTTTATTTGTCTGGCCATCCCGTGGAACAGTTTCAAAAATTGCACCAATTAAAACAAATCACGGATATTGCTGATCTGGTTCCAAACGAACGAGTGCGTATTCTTTTGTATGTCCGCAAGATTCGGGAGATTCGTACAAAAAAAGGCGAACAAATGGCGTTTGTCGAAGGAACGGATGCCAGCAAGGAAGTTTCAGTAACGATTTTTCCCATCGTTTATCGACAAGTGCGTTCCTTGATCGAAGAAAATGCTGTTCTCTATATTGAAGGAAAGGTCGAGGTAAGTCGTTACAATGGTGAAATCCAACTCATTGCTGATAAAATAGACTTAGCAGAAAACGTTCAGAACAAAATTGCGTCACAAACTTGCTACTTAAAGATTTCTGCTGCAGCTGAAACGTCGCACCTGCAAGCATTGTCGAAGGAAATGAAGCAGCATCACGGAAATATTCCAGTGGTGATGTTCTATGAAAGCAGTGGCAAGAAAGTGTTGTTAGCAGATGAAAACTGGGTAACGGATGAGCCAGACTTTGTCACACAACTGAAGACATTATTAGGAAATGGAAATGTAATTTTCAAGTAATTTTCCGAAAACGGCAATTCAACTTACACTTTTTTCAACTTTTTCCCACTATTTCAAGACATTTTCATGGAATAATGGTAGAATATGTCTCGTGGTTATTACTTGAAAACTAGCAAACAGGGGCTTCCCTAAACAAAATCTTTTGATGAGGTGAAAGAATAATGAAACGCATTGGAATTCTAACCAGTGGCGGCGATGCACCAGGAATGAACGCAGCGATTCGCGCAGTTGTCAGAAAGGGTATTTTTGACGGACTTGAAGTATACGGAATCAACTATGGCTATGCCGGACTAGTCGCAGGCGACATTCGTCGCTTAGATGTTGCTGATGTTGGTGACAAAATTCAACGTGGTGGAACATTCTTATATTCAGCACGTTATCCAGAATTTGCGACACAAGAAGGACAATTAAAAGGAATCGAACAATTAAAGAAATTTGGCATTGAAGGGCTAGTCGTGATCGGTGGAGATGGTTCTTACCATGGTGCGATGGCACTTACTCGCCACGGTTTCCCAGCAATCGGGATTCCAGGAACGATCGATAATGACATTCCAGGAACAGATTTCACGATTGGTTTTGATACAGCAATTAATACTGTCTTGGAATCGATTGACCGTATCCGTGATACAGCGACATCACATGTCCGCACCTTTGTGATCGAAGTAATGGGTCGCGGTGCTGGCGATATCGCTTTATGGTCAGGTGTGGCCGGTGGTGCGGATGAAATCATCATTCCAGAACATGATTTTGACATGCAAGTTGTTGCTGATCGTATCCGTGAAGGACGCGACCGCGGGAAAAAACATTGCTTGATCGTTTTAGCCGAAGGTGTGATGGGCGGAAATGATTTTGCTGACAAACTTTCTGAATACGGCGATTTCCATACCCGTGTATCAATTCTAGGACACGTTGTCCGTGGTGGTTCACCAAGCGCTCGTGACCGTGTGTTAGCAAGTAAATTTGGTTCATATGCTGTTGAATTATTGCAACAAGGCAAAGGCGGTCTATGTATCGGTATCGAAAACAATGAAATGATTGCTTCTGATATCATCGATACCCTTGAAAACAATCGTCACAAACCAGATCTTAGCTTGTATAACTTGAACAAAGAAATCTCATTCTAAAGAGATTTTTAAGCAACGCAACAGTAATTTTGTAAAAAAAGCTTATTAGCTATTTTAAATAAATGAATAGGAGCGTTTAGTAATGAAAAAAACAAAGATCGTAAGTACATTAGGACCAGCAAGTAACAGTGTGGAAATTATTTCTCAACTGATTGAAGCCGGTGCGAATGTCTTCCGCTTTAACTTCTCTCATGGAGATCATGAAGAACAATTAGCGCGTATGACAATGGTTCGTGAAGCCGTAAAGAAAACTGGTAAAGATGTCGGTATCCTTTTAGATACAAAAGGTGCTGAAATCCGTACAACTGTACAAAATACGACAGAAGCAGACTTTGGTCGTGCTGGATACATCCAATTCAACGTTGGCGATGAAACACGCATTTCAATGGATCCAGAACACAAAGGAACAAAAGAAAAAATTGCTGTAACTTATCCTGGTTTATTTGAAGATGTTCATGTGGGCGGACACATCTTGTTTGATGATGGCTTGATCGACATGGAAATCAAAGAAAAAGACGAAGCAACTCGTGAATTAGTGGTTGTTGTTAAAAATGCTGGAATGTTAGGATCACGTAAAGGGGTCAATGCTCCTGGCGTATCAATCAGCTTACCTGGTATTACTGAAAAAGATGCAGAAGATATCCGTTTTGGTCTTGATAACGATATCGACTTCATTGCCGCTTCATTTGTACGTAAAGCGCAAGACGTTTTAGAAATTCGTGAAATTTTAGAAGAAAAAGACATGACTCATGTGCAAATCTTCTCTAAAATCGAATCACAAGAAGGTATCGACAATATCGATGAAATCATCAAAGTTTCTGATGGTATCATGGTTGCTCGTGGTGACATGGGTGTTGAGATCCCTGCTGAAGAAGTACCAATGGTTCAAAAGAGCATCATCAAAAAATGTAACGCTGCTGGTAAATCAGTTATCACAGCAACACAAATGTTAGAATCAATGCAACAAAACCCACGTCCAACTCGTGCGGAAGCTTCTGACGTTGCCAATGCTGTCTTTGACGGTACTGATGCAACAATGCTTTCTGGTGAGTCAGCAAACGGTGACTACCCTGTAGAAGCAGTAGCGACAATGGCACGTATCGACGTTGAAGCTGAAAAAGCTTTATCAGAAAACAGCACATTCCAAATCAACCAATTTGATAAGACAGATGTAACAGAAACAATCGGTTTATCTGTTGCTCGTGCGGCGAAAAACCTAGGGGTTAAAACAATCGTTGCAGCAACTGAATCTGGTTACACTGCGAAAATGATCTCTAAATATCGTCCAGATGCTGACATTTTAGCTGTCACATTTGACGAACGGACAAAACGTGGCTTGATGCTTAACTGGGGTGTCTATCCAACGGTTGCTGATAAACCATCAACAACCGATGAAATGTTCGAATTAGCAGCAAAACAAGCAGTTGATTTAGGCTTTGCTAAAGAAGGCGATCTAATCTTGATTACAGCCGGTGTTCCTGTTGGTGAACGCGGAACAACCAACGTAATGAAGATCCAATTGATCGGTTCAAAATTGCTTGAAGCGCAAGGGATTGGTGAAAAATCAGTTGTTGCCAATGCCGTGATCGCTCACAGTGCTGAAGAAGCAATTGCGAAAGCAAAAGATGGCATGATTTTAGTTGTACCAACAACAGATAAAGAATATATGCCAGCAATCGAAAAAGCAGCAGCATTAGTTGTTGAAGATGGCGGCTTGACTTCTCATGCAGCAGTTGTCGGAATCGCGAAAGATCTACCAGTCATCGTTGGTGCCAAAGACGCAACAACTACCATCAAAGATGGCGAATTGGTTACTCTTGATTCTCGTCGCGGTATCGTTTATCGTGGAGAAACAACAGCGATCTAATGATTTTTAACGATTGATCAAGCAACAGGCAAGTGCACGTTGTGCGCTTCCTGTTGTTTTTTTGAGAGAGTCGAAATCCCTTAAGAAAGGGCAGTAAAATGACACGATCAAAAATGAAAAAGGTGTCAAGAAAATTTCATTGACAAAGCCTCAGAAGCCCTGTATAATTGCTTTTGTTGCTTAGGGGTGATAAAAATGAAATGGTCTTTATTGGAATTAAAAAAATACCAAGAGACACCGCTGATGTTTGAAGAAACACTTGACTTAAAGAGTCAACTGATAAAACGCGATGGACAGATCATTGATTTGTCTCCTGTTAAAGTAAAAGGGCTGATGAGTGTTGATAAGCAAGGATACTTGCTGCACTATCAAGTAGAAACGACGATGACATTGCCATCTACTCGTTCTTTGACACCTGTAGCGATTCCTTTTGATTTTTCAGTGGACGAACAATTCATGACACCAGAGCAATTTCAGCGTCGCGATGAAACGATCGTCGAAGAAGAGGTTTTGATCATTGAAGGTCAAACCATCAGTTTAGATGAATCAGTCGCTGATAACCTATTACTTGCGATTCCATTGCAAGTCCTGACAGAAGAAGAAAAGCAAGGTTCAGCAATGCCATCTGGCAACGATTGGGCTGTTTTGTCAGAAGAAGACTTTGCAAATCAAAAAGAAGCGCAAGCTCAACAAGTTGATCCTCGTCTTGCAAAATTATCCGAATTATTCAATGAATCAGATGACGATAACGCGTAGGATTGGAATAAATTGCAGCCTCAAGGTTGCGTTCATTAACAAGGAGGTGTAGCAAAATGGCAGTACCAGCTAGAAAAACTTCGAAAGCGAAGAAAGCAAAACGTCGTACACATTACAAACTGACAATCAACGGTTTGAACGAATGTGCAAACTGTGGTGAAATGAAAAAAAGCCACCATGTCTGCTCAAACTGTGGTCATTATGATGGCAAAGACGTAGCAACAAAAGAAGCATAATTCCTTTTTTTCAGAAAGAGGATTCTAAAACCTTAGGCTAACCATGGAGCCTGAGGTTTTTTTGTTTTTTTGACGAATATGGAACTTTTCAGAAATATTTTTGTCCAGCGAAAGAGAATAGTTCAAAAGCAGGTACATTTGCGCTATAATGAAAAAGATAATTGAATCTTAGGAGGATGAAAGATGACAAAACAACAAATCGGCGTTGTCGGTATGGCTGTTATGGGCAAAAACTTAGCGTTGAACATCGAAAGCCGCGGTTATTCAGTTGCCTTATTTAACCGTACTGGTTCAAAGACAGAAGAAGTAGTAAAAGAACATCCAGATAAAAATTTTAAAGCAACCTATACGATAGAAGAATTTGTTCAATCTATTGAAAAACCACGTCGTATTTTATTAATGGTAAAAGCTGGGTTTGCGACAGATGCAACGATCCAAGAACTATTGCCTCATCTAGACAAAGGCGATATTTTGATCGATGGTGGAAATACCTTCTTTAAAGATACGGTTCGTCGTAACGAAGAGTTGGCAAACTCAGGAATCAACTTTATCGGTACAGGTGTATCTGGTGGGGAAGAAGGCGCCTTGAAAGGTCCTTCAATTATGCCAGGAGGACAAAAAGAAGCGTACGAATTGGTTGCGCCAATCTTGGAGCAAATTTCTGCAAAAGCTGAAGATGGAACACCTTGTGTGACTTATATTGGACCAAACGGTGCAGGCCATTACGTAAAAATGGTTCACAACGGGATCGAATATGGGGACATGCAGCTGATTGCTGAGTCTTATGACTTAATGCAAAACATTTTAGGTCTATCTGTTGATGAAATGGCTGATATTTTTGCTGAATGGAACAAAGGTGAATTAGACAGCTACCTAATTGAGATCACAGCAGATATTTTGACCCGTAAAGACGATCAAGGAACAGGCAAACCAATTGTTGATGTGATTTTAGATGCTGCTGGTAATAAAGGAACTGGGAAATGGACAAGCCAAAGTGCCTTAGACTTAGGCGTACCACTACCATTGATCACTGAATCTGTTTTTGCCCGTTATATTTCGGCTTACAAAGAAGAACGGGTCAATGCCAGCAAAGTCTTACCAAAATCAGAAGCAGTTGCTTTTGAAGGAAACAAAGAAGAGTTTATCAATAAGATCCGCGAAGCCTTATACTTCAGTAAGATCATGAGCTATGCACAAGGATTCGCGCAATTACGTACTGCATCAAAAGAGTATGATTGGGATCTTCCTTTTGGTGAAATTGCCAAAATTTGGCGTGCAGGCTGTATCATCCGTGCGCAATTTTTACAAAAAATCACGGATGCTTATGACAAGAATGCCGACATTGAAAACTTACTATTAGATGACTACTTCAAAGATATTACGAAACGTTATCAATCTTCTGTACGTGAAGTAGTTGCACTAGCTGTCCAAGCAGGTGTACCTGTGCCGACGTTCTCATCGGCGATCGCGTACTTCGATTCTTATCGTTCTGATCGTTTGCCAGCGAACTTGATCCAAGCACAACGGGATTACTTCGGAGCGCATACGTATGAACGGACAGATAAAGAGGGAATTTTCCATTATTCATGGTATGACGAAGCGTAAGCTTTAAGAGAATCCAAAAGAGAAAGGCCGAAAGTGAGAACTTTCGGTCAATCTCTTTTTTATTTTTTAGATACATGATAAAATAAGACAGATAATGTCTAATTTAAAGGCAGAATAATCAATAAAGGGGCTATCAATAATGAGTAATATTCTAATCATTGAAGATGAAAAGAACTTAGCTCGATTTGTGGAATTAGAATTGAAGCATGAAGGGTACAATACGGAAGTTCATTACAACGGACGGACGGGACTGGATGCGGCACTGAATAATGAATGGGATGCGATCTTATTGGATCTAATGCTTCCTGAGTTAAATGGGTTAGAAGTTTGCCGCCGCGTGCGTCAATCGAAAAACACCCCGATCATCATGATGACCGCAAGAGATTCCGTGATTGATCGAGTATCAGGTTTGGATCATGGTGCTGATGATTATATTGTGAAGCCTTTTGCAATTGAAGAATTGCTGGCACGCTTACGTGCGTTGCTTCGCCGTATCGATATCGAAGGGGACAAAAACGTCGCAAAACAAACTACGATCACTTACCGCGATCTAACGATTGAAAAAGAAAATCGTGTCGTACGTCGTGGAACAGATGTCATTGAACTAACGAAACGCGAATACGAGCTGTTGTTGACTTTAATGGAAAACGTCAATGTCGTTTTAGCCAGAGATGTTTTATTAAACAAAGTCTGGGGCTATGAGACAGAAGTGGAAACCAACGTTGTCGATGTTTACATCCGCTATTTACGTAATAAAATTGATGTACCAGGGGAGGAAAGCTACATCCAAACCGTTCGTGGTACAGGATATGTGATGCGGTCGTGAACCTTAAAAAAAGAATGAAAAAATTAAAAGAACTGAAGGGGCCTTCTTTAACTGTAAAGTGGGCCTTCGCAAGTTCTTTCTTTATATTTGTCGTATTTACGATCTTTGCGGTGATCACCTATAAGACCTCCGTAAATTTGATTGTTGCTAAAGAAGAAAACAATGTTGAGCGGACAATGTCAGAAGTTGCTTCCCGTCTAGCCAATTCGGACCAAGAATTAACGCTCGTTCGAACGTATCGTAATTTAACCAAAAATGATGCGGGGACGACGAGCATCTATGATCGAACCTCAACGATCGATGGCAACTTAATGAAAATCGACTCCTTTATTTCGGAATTAGGCCAAGCACCATTGAGCCTGTTTGTTTATAATTTGAATGAGGACCTTGTGTTTAAGACCCATGAAAATGATTTAGCCTTGATCGACACACAACGTAAAGCGCCAACCATCGTAACACTAGATGGCATCACCGGCTTTCTTTCGATCCAACCTATTTATTCAAAAGGCACCAGAGAGCGGATTGGCTATGCTCAAACATTTTATGAATTGACTTCTTTTTATGAAATACGCAGCAAACTGCTGCTGACTTTGATTATCTTAGAAGTTGTCTCTCTGATTCTCAGCAGTGTGCTTGGGTTCTTTTTATCAGCGTATTTCCTTCAGCCGTTAAAGGTACTACGGGATACGATGGAAACCGTCCGGAAAAACCCGCAGTCAACCGTGCATATGCCAGAATTGAATACCAACGATGAGTTATCTGATTTAGCAGATATATTCAATGAAATGTTAGATCGCATGCGCCTGTACATTGAGCAGCAAGAGCGATTTGTTGAAGATGTTTCTCATGAATTGCGAACACCTGTAGCAATCATTGAAGGACATATGAATTTGTTGCAGCGTTGGGGAAAAGACGATCCAGAGATCTTGGATGAGTCCCTCGCAGCCAGTATGCAAGAGATCAGTCGAATGAAGACGCTCGTACAGGAAATGTTGGATCTCTCAAGAGCGGAACAAGTGGATGTTCATTATGCAAATGAAACAACTAATGCAAAAGAAGTTGTCTATCAAGTGTTCAATAACTTTAAAATACTGTATCCGGATTTTGTCTTTACATTGGATGATGATTTGTATCATGAGTTGAAGCTGAAAATCTATCGCAATCATTTTGAACAGATCATAATTATTGTCTTGGATAACGCAGTAAAATATTCCACTGATCGAAAAGAAGTTCATCTATCCATTTCATTGGATCGTCAATCTTTTGAAATTGCCATCCAAGATTTCGGGGAAGGCATCTCCAAAGAAGACCTCGATAAGATCTTTAATCGTTTCTATCGAGTAGATAAAGCCCGTGCTAGAACCAAAGGTGGCAATGGTTTGGGGTTATCTATAGCAAAACAACTATTAGAAAGCTATAAAGGAAAAATCACGGCGGAGAGTGTCATTGGCCAAGGAACAATCTTTCGGATTTATATACCGATCCTTCAAACGGAAGATCGGACGAAAAGAGAACGTTGAGCAAAAAGCTTAAGTTCTCTTTTTTTTATTCTTAAATGATAGATTTAGTGGCGAAACACTGCTTATAAACGAACGTTCGAAACGTTTGGTAATGAATAATTCGCTTATAAAAATAGTTGTCAAAAAGCCTATTTTTTTAGTTGATTTTTCCTTTAAGAATTGCTATATTATTACTTGTCCTTGTTAAGATATTTGTAACAATCACTGATTGATCTATTTTTAAAATAGTTGTTGACGAAACAATTTACAAGTGTTATTATAACAAAGTCGAAAAAATATCATCTCTGAAAAACCTGATAAATCAAAAAAACTTTTCAAAAAAGTGTTTGACATATAACGTTTGAGATGGTAATATAAAAAAGTCGCTGAGGTTAAGAAAGAAGTTAAATAACAACTTCTTGAAAAAAACTTTTGAAAAAGAGTTGACAATCAAACGTCGCTCTGATATGATATAAAAGTTGCTAACACA
>OBXV01000258.1_pt1 | contig 41942 bp, 62 predicted proteins | sample 1495451 | NCBI WGS metagenome assembly OBXV01 (sample SAMEA2580178, study PRJEB22360) | human gut metagenome | biome: human gut; feature: human-associated habitat; material: faeces | place: Denmark | collected 2008/2010 | reverse complement strand
ATGGAGATGGCGGGAGTCGATAAATTGCTGTTAATATAATGTTTTCAAGCTTTTGACTACCAAATTGACTACCAATATTAAAAATCCACATAAGTATTGAATCTATTTGCTAGCTGTTCTTTTGCGGTTTTTGAAACGTGAGTGTATACATCCATTGTGGTTTGAATATCTGAATGACCTAATCTTGATTGAACATCCTTGATAGATGCCCCGGCTTCAAATAGGAGAGAAGCGTGGGTGTGACGAAAACCGTGTATTGAGATCTGTTTAAAATCTTTGGGTAATTTTTTCATTGTGACTAAGTACCATTTTCTGGGTTTCGCAGGTGAAAGAATTCCACCGTCTTCACTTTGAAAGATTAGACCATCCGGAGATTCCTTTTTGAACTCCTTTAATATAGCGATCGTTTTGTCATCTAATGAAATCCTACGAATAGAAGAAGGAGTTTTTGGAGTTTGAATATAAAGTCCGCTAGCGCTTCTTGATACGGCTTTATTAATGTTGAGTGTTTGATTTTTGAAATCAATGTCAGTCCATTTTAGCGCAAGTGATTCGCCTTTGCGTATTCCGGTGAAAGCCAAGAGACGAAAGTAAACATATGCTCTAAAATTGCTATCACTTTCTAAAGCTGACATAAATTGTTTTAACTCTTCTTTATCGTAGAAGTTTAAATCCTTGTCCTCGGTTACTTCTTTTTTCCTAACTGGTTTCTTTATTACCTTAGTTGGATTCATGTTGATCAGTTGCATGCGAATGGCGTAGTCGAAAACTAGACCAGCATAATTCATGACCATGCTTGCTCGTACCAATTTTTTATGCCAAATGTTCATTTGGGTTTGTACATCCATAGGCTTTATTTCTAGAATATTTTTTTCTCCAAAGGCAGGAAGTATATGATTCTTAAAAACACGTTCGGTCTTTAAAAGAGTTGAGGCTTTAACTGTTGATTTGTATTCCTCATACCATAAGTCATATATTTCTTCATACGTTTGAATTTCGGGTTCCTCAGCAACCTCTTGTTTTTGCATACCATTTACTTCTAAATTAGCTATTGCTAAACGAGCTTCTCTTGTTGTCTTAAAACCACGCCTTGTTGTGCGAATTGGCTTTCCTGTATCTGGGTCTGTCCCTAGGTACAGTTTAAACATATAAGCTTTTTCACCATTTTTTTTGATGTACTCTTTTATTCGGATATCTTGCTCTTTCCTAGCCAATTGCTTCAACTCCTAGAATTTGTTACAATAGGCGTAACCTATTGGTTATTTCTGTTTGCACGCCCCCTGACTGCCAAGAAAGAGGGGCGTGCTTTTTTTATTTTGGTAAATTATCTAAGGCATATTGTGCCTCAGATTCAGTAAAACCTTCAAACAAAAGTTGATCGTATAAACCTTGATTTGAAAAAGAAGAATAATCCAGATAGTCTTGTGCTTTTAATAAGGCTTGTTCATTCCAATCTACTACTATATGATCAACAGCGAATTGAGCTGCATCTTCAGGGAATTGCTCAAAAATTAGTTGATCACGCAATCCGGATTTTGAAAATGCGGTGTAATCTAAATAATCTTCTGCCTTGGAAACCGCATTTTGATATTCTCTGGAAGAATTCGTTATGGCGTTTATTCTATCGTTCTCTTCTTGTTGCTTTTTAGCCTCAGCTTCTTGCTTTTTCTTTTCTTCAGCTTCTTTTTCCTTGCGTTCTTTTTCTTCAGCTTCTTGTTTTCTTTTCTCTTCAGCTTGTTTTTCTTCTTTTTTCTTTTGTTCTTCTTTAGCTAGGTCTTCCAATCTTGCTTTTTCTTTTTCCTCAGCTTGCTTTTTTTCTTCTTCAGACATAGCTTCGAGTTCTAACGTTTTCTTAGATTTAACCATAACCGATTGAGTAGAATCGTCTACCTCAACTCTGTATGATCTGTTATCGACTGCTGGGAGAGAACTTTCATATGAAAAGATTCCTTCCTTATCGCTGATCAGTGTTTCTAAATAGCTATCTTCAATATACAGCTTTATCTTTGTGTCAGGCTCAGTTTTACCGGAAAAACTGAATTTGTTATTTTCTAAATCGTGAATAGGTTGTTTTAATGAAATATCAACCTTCTTTTCTGATGAAAGTGTAGCTATTGTGGTAGAGGTAGTTTCTTCGGCTTCGGCTCCATCTCCACCTTGGCTGCCACACCCAGAAAGAATTAACAAACTGAACAGTAACCCATAAACCGCTTTTTTCATTTATTTTCCTCATTTCTTTGATATAATAATTTTGTAACCTCTCAGAAATGAGTTGCCCTTATCGAAGCTGTAACTTCGGTAGGGGTATTTTTTTCATCCATAGTTTAGCATGCTTTCACGAACATAACTTTCGAGATTCCACGGTATGTTGTAATACTCCATGAACTTCACTGCGTTTAGTTGTTCTCTCTCTATATCATATTCGTTTGACCAGATAAATAGAAGTATTTCTATGGCTATCCGATTAGCTTCAAATTCCAACTTTCTCCTACTGTAATCTGTTGCATTATAATAAGCAGAAAGTTCTTCATGCTTTTTAATACAATGACCTAGCTCATGAGATATCTCAAAATCAGAATTATTCTCAAGTAGTTTATCGCTTAAAAAAATAGCTTTTTCCTTTGCATAATAAATACCACTTCGGTTCATCTCTACAAAATATAATTCCAAACCCATATCATTTACAAGTTTCAGTAAATGTCGATTGACCTCAAACATACACATCACATCACTTTACTTTTTATCGGCAGCTCTTTTGGCAGCTAAAACTGATTTCAGGAATTCCACTTCTTCATCTGTTACTGGTTCTCCGTCGAATGCGAATACACCGTATCTTTCTGCTAAAGAAGTCTTCTTTTCTCTGCCTAGTAGATAATCTACACTTACACCAAAATAATCAGCCAAACGGGCCAGTTCAATCGAGTTAGGTGTTTGCCTTTTCCAACTTCCCAAATATCCATTTGAATATCCAAAGTTTATTTCCAACTGTCTGATCGATAGTCCTTTTTCCTTTGCCAACTCTTTTATTATTTCGTAAGTATTCACTGTTTAATCAACCTTTCTGAATGCTTACAAAAATAGTTTAGATAAATAATGTAAAAAAAGTTTGACTTATATACATTAATAATCTATACTATGTTTTGTAAACAAGTTTAACAACTAAAAAGACAACAAAAATACCGTTGATTAATAAATGCCAACCGCCAAGAAAGCTTTTAAATCAATGTTTTAAAGTCTTATTTAACTATGCCTTCAGTATAGATTATTAATCTATCGATGTCAACTAAGTTTAATGCATTGTTGTTAAATTTGTTTACAAGTTTATGGGAAAGGAGTTTTAAAATGGCTGACATTGCGGAAATTACACAAAAAGATAGAGAAAAAATCAGAACGTATGTTGAAAATTCAAATTTCCTAACATACAAGATGCTTGCAGACAGATTTGGAATCGATAAGAGCTACCTGTCTTTAATTTTAAATGGCAAGAGAACATCCGCCGAAGCTAACAAGATTATCGATTCGATTATAGCGATGTATGAACTTTGAGATAGGAGGTAGATTATGCCTGAAATTGATGAAAAAACCATTCAACTTATTTTGAAAAAGTACGTTCCTAAGCGCTACCTGAATCAGCGTGAGGCTTGTATCTACGCTGGGACAAGTCCAAAGACTATGAATGCATGGATTAAGCGAGGACTGAAACAAATCGTATTTGATGATGAGAGTAACCCCAAATATGATGTTCGAGATATCGATGCTTTCATGGAAGAACACAAAATCGGGATCGGGAAGTGATTGTATGAACTACACCTTGAAACAAGAACTTATGATCCATGCTCTCATCAAAGAAAAGATGAGGACCTTACACGATCAACTTAACGATCGAAAAGTACCACTGACTGACACGCAACGAGATTTATCGATTCGGGAATTAAGGAGTTACCAAGAGTTGATTTATCAGAATCGGCTTAATCGGCAAATAGAATTGAGGTGATTTTATGAAAGGTTTACGAAGATCAGCATTCATCATCACAATATTCTTTCTAGGCGTTTGGTTCGGAAACCATCGTCAATTGCCAGATTGGGCAATCATAACATTACCAGTGTCAAGCATGTGGTGGTTTTTCAAGTATGACGAGATTGCTTATAAGAGGTGGTTAAGGAGGGGAATGCAAAATGCTAATAGAAGAAAAGCTTCATCAATTCCAATGCAAGAGCTGCAATAGGAAGAAACTCATCAACGCTACAGAATTGAAAAAATGTGAGCCGTGGAAAGGTCCCTACTGCACGAAGTGTGGCAGACGCCTCAAGGAAGTCAAGAAATTATATACAAAAAAATAGCGACTTCGCCGGCAAGCAAAGAGTCGCATACAAAACATATCTGGCTACATTGTAGCACGAGAGGAGAAATTTTCAAATGATTACTATTACTGGACTTAACGATGACATCTATACAGCAATGCTTGGGAACGCTCAAGAGCGAGTAATCGATAGCATCATGACTGCCGCTTGTCAAGGGCGCACAAGCATTACGATCGCTAGTAAAGGACTAACGCCAGGGTTCTTGTCTCAACTTCAGAACGAAGGTGTGGACAATCTGGTAGAACAAGACGGACGTTACAAATTGTTTTGGGAATTTTAAGAGGTGATTATATGAATGATTTCGATTCATTAGGCGCTCGTCAACAGCCTGAAATTGAACCAAATCAGATTGATGTTGATTGGAATGGCGAACCGCTTTACAAAGGCGACATCGTCTACACAACTGATTTGGGATTAGTTCACGAAGATCAGATCATCGACTACGTGAACGAAAACTACAGAAAAATAAATATTGGAGGATTTTAAAAATGGCAAATGATTTAACTCAAACAACACAACGTTCATTAGATGAGCAAGTAATTGGCAATCTAGATCGATTAAAAGATCAAGGGTTAGAAATGCCACCAAATTACAGCCCCCAGAATGCATTGAAGAGTGCTTTCTTCGAACTTACAAATAATACTGCTGGCAACTTGCTTCAAGCAGCTGCTAATAACCAAGAAACGAAGACATCTATTTCTAATGCCCTGTTGGATATGGTTATTCAAGGATTATCACCTGCGAAGAAACAATGCTACTTCATCAAGTATGGAAACAAAGTACAGCTTATGCGTTCATATTTTGGCACCATGGCAGTTCTAGATCGTGTTACAGGTGGAGCTGATATTACCCCTGTAGTCGTACGAAAAGGCGATGATTTTCAAGTGGGTATGGATGGACCAAACATGGTAGTCACTAAACATGAAACCAGTTTTGAAAATCTGGATAACGAAATTGTTGCTGCTTATGTAGTGATCAAACTTGCTAATGGCAAAGAGACTACAACAGTCATGACCAAGAAGCAAATTGATCAGAGTTGGGCTAAGTCAAAAATGAAGGGGTCTGGACCTCAAAAAGAATTTCCGGAAGAAATGGCAAAGCGTACGGTGATCAACCGAGCAGCTAAAGCTTTAATCAACACGAGCAATGACAATGATTTATTCGTTCAAGCTGCAAAGGATACACTTGAAAATGAATTTGATGATCGTGAAATTAAACCAGCAGAACCAGTAAAAGTTCAGGCGATCGAAAATAAATTACAACAGAAAATGGGCATTAAGCAAGCAGAGCCGATTGAAGAATCAGCACCAATCGAAGAATTGATGAAACCGAAAGAAGCTGTTGAGCAGGAGACAGACGAACAACCAGTTGATTTGGAATCGTTAGAAAAAGCATCCGAAGAAGCAGAACCTGTTCAAGGAAATCTTGGTATCATTCCTAACTTTGACAGAGAGGAAGGTGTCAATGATGAAGGGATCCTCGCAGAAGAAGATTACCCGTTCTAAGATCAAGCTCACTGATGATAATTACTATGGCAATGAAGCGGACTGGCAGTACATGTCGGTATCTCAATACAAAAACTTTCTCAAATGCCCTACAGCTGCTTTAGCCAAACTAAAAGGTGACTGGCAACCATCATCTGATCCAATCGCTCTATTAGTTGGAAACTACGTCCATTCTTATTTTGAGGATTTAGCTGTTCATGAAAAATTCAAGGAAGAAAATAAAAACAGGATGCTTTCTTCTAGAAAACCTTATGGACTTTTGAAAGATTTCAAGATCGCTGAACAGATGATCGACCGATTGATTGTCGAAGATGCGTTCCTTAATTTATACCAAGGCGAAAAAGAAGTGATCATAACTGGGGAACTATTTGGTGTCGAGTGGAAGGGGAAGATTGATTGCTTAAATCTCGAAGATGACTATTTCGTAGATATCAAAACAAGTAAAGATATTCACGAAAGAAAATGGAATGAGATTTACGGTCAACGATGCACCTTCATTGAGAATTTTGGGTACGTCTTGCAGATGGCTGTTTATTGCGAAATACTCAAACAGCAATACGGAAAAGATTTTGTTCCTATAATCGCTGCAGTTTCTAAACAGACACCTAGCGAAGCGAAGTTAATCACGCTGGACGAGGACAAAATGTCATTCGAGTTAATCAACTTAAGAGACAACATCGATCGTATTCAACGGATAAAAATGGGTGAAGAAAAACCAGAAGCTTGTGGAACTTGTGAGTATTGCCGGGCAAATCAACGAATAACCGGATTTACAAGTATGAACGACTTGTAAGGTGGTGATTTCATGGTGAAAGGCGCATTTCAAACAAGTAGAGAAATATTTGAAAACCCAATTTGGACGGATGTCGTTAAGTTTAGAATCTTCTTCTACATTTATGGAAATGCTGTTTTTGCCAAAGAAGGCACCAACATTGCAGGCATCCATCTGAATCGTGGTCAGTATTTAAGATCGTACAGGAATTTACAAAATGATTTGGCTTATATGGAGAAGCGTGCATTTAAAACCTACTCACTTTCGACTATTAAAGACAAAATTGATCAATTAGTGAAAGAAAATCGAATCAAAATTAAACAGACCGATTACGGAACACTATTCACAGTGTTGAATTATGAAGAATACCAAGGGTTTGAGCGATACGGGAAACCTTTATCCGAACAGCAACCGAACGGCAACCGAACACTATCCGAACAGCAACCGAACAATAATAAGAATGATAAGAATGTTAAGAATGATAAAAATAATAATCCTCGCAACACACGCAAAAAGCGTGTCTACGAAGACGACGCCCCTAATAAAATTCTTGCAAAAACTCTTTTCAAATTAATCAGAAAGAACCAAGACATCAAAGAACCGAACCTTGATGATTGGGCGAATACAATTCGCCTAACAATCGAATCAGACAAACGATCAGGAAAAGAAGTTCAAGAAATGATTGTGTGGGCTTCTCAACATGAATTTTGGAGCACTGTTGTTTTGTCACCATCAAGCCTACGAAAGCATTTTGACAAAATGAAGGCTCAAAAGGACAAGCCTAGAACAACAAGCGGAACTAACAAACTACAAAATACAGGTTCAGATGAGTATGATGATCTGCCTATATAGATTGAGGTGAAAAATGGAAAGCATAGCCAAAGGTATGCAGATTCTGATAGAAAAAGTACTCATTGTAAGGGGCGAATGTCCAGAGTGCGGCGGTAACTTGTATGGCTATCGTGCAAAAAATAAAGATGGTTCGGAACGATGTGCGCCTACGTGTATGAAATGTGGTTTTTATGATCTTAAACGCAAAGAAGATATTCAAACGGAACGCATCTATAACGAGAGCCTAAAAAACAAAACACTCAATTTCTTTAAATTTGGGTCAGTGATTACCGACAAATCTTTGTTTGACTGTTCTTTTGATAACTATAAAATTATTGATGTTGAAACAGAGACTGCTGTTAATATCACGAAAAGTTTTGTAGAAGCTGTACTGAGTGGTGAACCCAAACACCTTGCTTTGAATGGAAAGTCAGGTAGCGGTAAAAGTCATCTAGCCATGGCTGCCACTTGGGAAATTATCAAGCAGTCAGACTACGACAAAAAATGTCTTTTCATTAGCTACCGTGAGTTGTTAGAGCAAATCAAATATTCGTTTAATGACGAGCAGTTGAGAAAAGAAATCCAAGGTTCGCTGATGAAAGATATTAAGACAGCTGATCTAGTCGTTATTGATGACTTAGGTTCTGAACTTGGCGGGACCAAATTTAGCAGCAGCACAAATTTCAACAACGATACTTTGAACTCGATTTTGGAAGCGCGTCAAAATCAGGCAATCATCTTAACGACAAATTTGACGGGAAATGAAATGCGTGAAGCCTATGGCGAAAGAATAGTATCTCGATTATTCAAAAATTCAAAAGGTTTTGCGTTTAAGTTCGTAACTACAGCAGATAAACGATTAAGGGCGGTGTAGCTATTGGTTCCAAAAACTAGAAGTAAGTACGGAAATACTAAACATGAAGTAGACGGCATTCTCTTTGATTCAAAAGCCGAAGCCAGATACTACAAGATTTTGAAGCAAAAAGGAATAAGTTTTTTACCGATATCTGAAAACTTTTGCGAAATGCAGAAAAATATGGTTTTGCAAGATGGATTTTATAGCGATGGGCTGAAGGTGGCACCTATTCATTACCGAGCGGATTTCGTCATTTATGAAAAAGGCAAGCTGGTTAAGGTAGTCGATGTTAAAGGGTATCAAGATGCAATATCAATGTTGAAAATGAAGATGTTTGCTAACCGCTATGGGTTCCCAGTGACCTTTGCAAAGTTCAATTCTAAAACAAATAGATTTGAGGAAATGAGTTGCTTTGAATCAGCTCGTCAGCAGCGCAAAAGAGCAAGTGATCGGCGCAAGAGAAAATTGGAGGGAACCAAGTAATGGAGAAGTCTAAAGAATGGAATGTTCAATTTCTGGACGTAAATGGCGATGTGAAATATCAAATCAGCCAAACCTGTACAGAATCGAAAGCAATAACACTTGCTCGGAAGCTAGAACAGATGTGGCGAACACGACCGGCAAACGAACGCAGCAGTAAGAAACAATCAAAGTTAGTTGCAATTCGATCAAGAAAAAATCTTTTATAAAAAAATTGGAGGAAAACAAAAATGACTAAACAAGTAAACTTTCGACCAGAGGTAAAAAAGGCTACATCAAAATCTAACGGAAACGTAGAAGTGCTACTAGTGGTAAACAACGGATCGCTGAAAGGCCGCTATGACGATTTGAGCGACTTTCTAGGCAAAACGGTATCAGTAACAATCCAACCCGAAACCGTTGGCTACACGCTTCCTATCAACAAACAGACTAAACGTCCAAATATCAATTATGAAGTGAATAGCGACGGAACGGTTGAAATCCTGAAAGAAGAGCAAACTTCATTAGATGTTGGCGATGGTGTTGAAGAAATCGAAGTAATTGAGATCCAGGTATCAAAAGACACGATCGATGAATTTATTAAAAAAGCTACTTCGTTGCAATTGCCAGACAGCATCACAATCAATCCTCGTGACGTGTTAATTCAAATTGAAGACGGGGAAAAACTCTCTGAAGTAGCTGCGGTTTATGAAATGTCTGAAGATGCATTGATTGATCAGATTGAAATTTCTCGTCAGTACTTCGCACCATTCGCTGATACTTGGAGCAAGAAAAAAGAAGATGTGATCTTTAAAGAATCATTAGGTGATTCGGATGGGGATGAATGACGGCAAAATAATCATCTTGGAAGATGCTAAATTCTATTGGAGCGTTGGCGTGATAAATCAAGCGAAGGACCTGTTCTTAAAAGGATTTAAACCCAGCGAAGTTGCTCAAATCATGAATGAAGATCCAATTGACATTGGCTTGTTGTATCTGCACTTACTGAAGTCTAAGCAACTCAAGAAGGTGTTTTGATGAAATGTTATCGATGTAAAGGCGAAAAAATTGTTTGGAAAGAAGATAAATGTGGTCGGGCAGTAGCTAATAGCTGTCCGATCTGCAACAAGAATGGCATACCAATCAGAAAGGAAACGAGGGATCTCAAGAATGGACATCATAGAGATATTTTGGACCAACGTAATATGGCACGCAGAAAACAAAAATATTAAACTCTCAATTTTTATGAATGGAAACATAAGCGCTTTGAAGAGTAAAAAAGTAAATGTAACGCTGAAAAAAGTACAAGAAATAGCTGAGATTCTGGACATTGATGATTATGCCATTTTGTTCGAGCAAGTAGATTGAGTCGGTAATCGGAAGAGAAAAAAAGAAAGCGGAGGAAACATAATGAATGAACTGGTTGAGTTAGTAGAGATATGGGCCAAAGAAAAAAGATTGGATAAAGCTGATCCTAGCAAACAAATGCTGAAAGTTGTAGAAGAAACTGGAGAAGTTGCGGCAGCTTTAGCAAGAAATGACCAGGATGCATTACGGGATGGCATTGGGGATGTTGCAGTTACTTTAATTATCTTAGCTTTACAGAGCGATATGGATATATATGAGTGCCTGAATTTTGCTTATGACGAAATAAAAGGGCGTACTGGAAAGATGGTTAATGGTGTCTTCGTTAAGACCAGCGATCTAAAATAATTCCAGAATCGGAAGAGATAAGGAGAGGTAAATGTGATTCATGACAATACCAAAGAGCAGTTAAAAGAGCTAGAAGAAATACAATACAAAATGAAACAAGCGAAAGCCGCAGTCGAAGTAGGTCATCAAGATCCTAAAGGGCCTACTGGAAGTTCGCCTGTTTTCATGGCTTGCAATAATATCAATTCGGGAAAAGATCAGTAAATTCCCTTTTAGCTTCATCTAGATAGGCTGGTACCATCTTTTCAAAATTAGTAAGTAACTCAACAAAGCTTTTCGGGTTACTGTTTATCAAAATTGGCATTTCTTTCCAAAGTAAAGGATGTTTTTCGAAAATAGGTAATAGCAAAGTAGCCAAGTATCTTTCTTTTTTTCTATCATAACGTTCCAAAGCGATATCAGAATTAACAGTAAACTTTTCCATTTCGTTTTCAGACACGCAATATGAAAGATAATTTCTGTAACGTAATGAATTTTGTATGTCGCCTCTCTCAAGATGATACTCGCTCATTTTATTCAGAAAAAATAGAGATGATAGATCGCATATAGTTTCTTCAAACCATTTCATGCTGAAAGATTCTTTGTTATCAATAAAAAAGTGACAAAGTTCATGAGATGCTTGGAAAACAAATTGTGTGTCGTTCCAGACGTTAGATTCAACAGCTAAAAAGATAACTTGAGATTCTTTGAAATAAACAGGTCCAGTTTTTGTCGGATTAACAATAGATAATGTACCTTTTGAAGCTACGGACATATGATTATTAAAAATGGGGTAAAAATTAGAGAACAAATGAAAAAAATGAACAAATTCAGATTGGCTATTAGTATCAAAATATAATTCGGTATTCAAAAAAGAGTAGCGTAACATAATTAACCTCCTGAAGATACTTTTTTTTAATTATACCAAATAAAAAAAGAAAATATAATGAAGTTTATTAACGACAGAAATTATTAACTAGAAAAGAAAGAAGCCATTATCAATTAAAATTGATAATGGCTGAAATAAATATCTAAATTGATATTTATTGAATAAATTGGCTACAACTTACTTGAGTTTTTTTAACTCTTCAGGATCTATAAATAACCTTACATCACCTGTTTCTAAATTTACTTCTGCTTTTATTTCTGCTGTGTCTTTTTCTTTTATAAATTTGCTTACTTCTGGATTTACTTTCAAAGGTAAGTTTCCAAAAGTAACAGTTTTAAAAACCTTATTCATAATATAGCAGCTCCTTTTATTATTAAACTACAAAAAAGTTACAAAAATACTATGTGTTCAAGTTTAAAGCTCTTCATAGATAATGTAAAGGAATTGATTTTAAGCAGAAATGTAGATTAATTGGCAATTATACGAAATAAAAGATGTAAAAAAAATGTTAATTAGTAATCCACCAAAATAACCAACTGAAGGAGTGAAGCCGGTGCTTCAAATTTTAGAATTGTTCGGAGGGATTGGCAGCCCTCGAATTGCATTAAGAAACTTAGGAATACCGACCAAATCGATTGATTATGTGGAGATTGATCAGAAGGCTGTTGATAGTTACAACGCTATCTTTGCAAATGAACTGCCTTTTAAAACTCAATCAGTAATCAATTGGAATCTTAAGCCAGACATTTTAATTCACGGATCACCTTGCCAGGATATATCTATTGCTGGGCATCAAAAAGGTGCTGATGAAGGATCGGAAACTAGGTCAAGCTTGATGTGGGAAACAATCAAAATCATACGTGATATGGGAATGTGGAAGCCAAGGATTGTAATTTGGGAGAATGTAAAAGGCGTGCTGCATAAGCATATGAGAAAGAATTTCAATCGGTATCTTGATGAAATGGAGAAACTTGGTTACTCGAATAGTTTTGAATTGTTGGACGCAAGGGATTTCGGTCTGCCACAAGCGAGGCAACGGGTATTTACGATCTCAGTTCTTAATCAAGAACCTTTTAACTTTCAAATTTTGAATCGTAAGCCAATGCAGAACATTAAAGAGTTCTTGCTTAATAACGATCAAGTTGATCCAATCTACAACGTAACGCAGCCTAGTGTCTTATCTGTAATCGGAAAGACAGGTATCAAACGAGCGACGGTGATTCAAGAGTACGCCTACACGATCACCACGAGGCAAGATCGTACACCGGCACAAGTCATTGACTGTGGTAACGATCGATTTAGATATCTAACGGAACTTGAGTGCTGGAGACTGCAAGGTTATTCAGACGATGACTACTTTGCAGCGGCTTCAACAGTTGAAAGAAACGGCAGATTTAGGATGCCGATGTATAAGCAATCTGGCAATAGCATTCCCGTCGGGATCTTTGAGAGTCTTTTTGAGGTATTGATTTAGTCAGCTATCCGACGAAATAGATGAGTAGATTTACTTAGGATTTTTTCTGGATTTCACTTTTTTATAAACTGTACTAATAAAAAAGGTCACCATGCATCCTAAAAAGAAGATTAAAGTTGAGTATAGAATTTCTGAAAAAGGTATTGTATCGAACGTGAAATCTTTAAAAATAATACCAATAAGAATAGTGACTACAGCAAAGGAAATGGTCATCAGCAAAACTTCTACAAAATATTTCATTAAAACACTCCTTTTTATAAGGATATCATAATGAAATGACTTGGTAAATAATTAGTGTTAGGAATGATAAATGAAGTGAATTGCCATTTCAAAAAATACAGTATGTAATCGTCAGCGATAGCGAACAGGAGGGATAAGATAACTATGGAAAAATGTAAAGCATGTTCCGACTATTTCAAATGGGATGATGAAGTAATAGAAGTGGATGATGAGTATTATCACAAAGACTGTGTAACTCTCTATCCAACAGGATATGTTGCTTTTTTAGATGATGACTGTCTGGGAGAAACTGAAAATGCAGATGGAACTACGGCTTATAGTATTTTGGAAGAAGGTCAATATATAGATGACGAAGATTAAGAACAGGAATAAGCAAATGAATGATAGTCTATCCATCATCATAATACTGCTGACGATCGCAGGCATGAGTTGGCTATCCTATACAATAATCAACCAGCAACAGCAGATTATTAAGCTAGAGCAACAACTGCAGCATGAGCAACTAAAATATAAAATGCTTTTTCGTGATCCAGTGGTTAGAGATGCGATTGAGAGTGGAGGGTGAACATGACAATAGCGGTTTTAATATTCGTATCATTTGTAGCCTTGGTGTTCTTCGGAATTATTATAGGCAAATCAATAGATGAAGGTGAGGATAAATATATTGGGAAAGACTAAATCAAAAGTGAAAAAGAAGAAGCGGCGACAACAGGAAAAAGCCAAGGCAAATGGTACGGCCAACAGGAAAGTGCTTGGCAATGATCTAAAAAGTTTGATTATGGATGAAGCAAATGGATATGCGGCTCATTTTGACAAATAAAAAAAGCCACTACCTTTTGAGTAAGCGACCTGTGACAAGACTATTTTACCATAAAGGGGTGGCGTTTGTGAGGTTTCAATGGCTTAAAAACTACCAAGATTTAGAAGAACAAATTCTCTTCATGAAATGGAATCTTAACAAGAGTAAATTGGAATTAGATCGATGGGTCAATGGCGACTTAGCAAACGTACGCCTAGAAAAGAACTCACGATCATCATCACTTGAAGAGAGCATAGAAGTAATCGAGAGAGAGATATCAGTCCTAGAATGTGAGAAAGTAGAACTGTTGGAACTGATTGACTCATTCAACGGTACCGATAATAAAATCGTTAAATTGAAATACATTGAGGACATGGACGTATATGACATAGCAGATGAAACAGGCTACAGCGTGTCGTACATCCGCAAGAGACACACAGAGATTCGTAAGACACTTTCATTCGTTGATGAATACGAATCAAGACGAGAGGAACGCCTGAAGAAGCAAGAAGAAATGGACTACTATTCAGCAGACCAGGATCAATTAAGTTTGTTTTAGCGTTGCCACAAAATGCGACCTCTATCACAGTGTATATTTCTTGATTTAAACAGGTTATATTAATAGCGTAGAAGAAACGGAGAGACGGTTGTTGGACTACTCACACTAATCCAAATACCGAAAGGAGGCAATCTCCTTATCGCGAAACTTCTTTGACGGATACGAAAGACAGCACAATTTTTTGAATCGAGGTGAAACTCTTCATTTCAAAATTCGCTAGTGCTGTCTTTTTGTTTAGAATATATTGTTGCTCTTATAATATATATTTGGTTTACTTTAAATATATAAAGACTAGAGGAGTGGAGCAAATATGTCGTTAAATGTTGATTTAGGAAATATATGGGATATGTTGAGTGCTATAGGAACTGTCGGAGCTGTAGTTATTTCTTTAGTACTTTCTTTTAGAGAAAAAAGAGAGAGTATAAAAGTGGCTATAGTATCAGAACCGCATAATGATAAATACTATAATATAAGTTTGTCAAAAAATAACACTAGTGCATTTCAAATCGAAGAAATTGGATTCATAAAGAATTATAAAAAAAACTCTTTGAATTATTTGTGGAACGACAAATATTTTAGCATAGAGGATATTTATGGAAATCATATTGATACGAGAAAACTACCCTTTAGTTTTTCTGGGCTCGATAGAATTAATATAAGTTTATATGGATGGAACTATGATGAATTGATTGATAGCAATATCAAACTATACATTAAGGATAACAATGGTAAGTATCACAAATCAAATTCACAAAAGATAGTAAAATTACGAGACTAATACCACTCTTATTGAATGTATTTTTATATAAAATTAAGGAGAAATCACAAATGATAGTACATATCAGAGAAAAGTCGAGTAAACAGAATTTTCGAAGCGTGAAACAAAAAGTGATTTTACTTTAAAAATATAAAAATGAGATATTTCAAAACTTCAAGTTTAGTTTTCTATTAGAATTATTATTTTTGAGAAACTTACCTTTATCATAGATTGAATCAATTTAACTCATTCAAGTGCTTTTTTTGGTCTATAATATAAGCAGTTTTTATTGTTGCAAAAAATTATTTTTGTTAAATAAATATGATAGGAGGATTTTGAGTGAAAAATTGTGTGTTAGTTTCTGACTTAAGCAAAACTAATGAGAGAGTTCTCTGTAAGGTTATGAAATGGAAGAACATTAGAATAAATCTGAAAATGAATGATCCCGAAATATATTACGATAAAGAAAATGGTAATTTTAAAATAAAAATTTTAGATGATGATAATAAAGAAATATTCATTATAGAATTTAGTGAGCCAATTGATATTCCAGGCATCGGAATTGGTATAGAATTATTAAGATTAAATACTCTAATTGATAAATATAGAAACAAGGGATTAGCAAAATATTATATGAGTTTGTTAGTAGATTTATGTAAATCAAATGCTATTACTACAGTAAGCATTTTTATTGGCACGGACAAACATAATCATCCTGGTTCTGAAAAAATCGAAATGGATAAGATTAGACTCAAAGAATTCTATAAGAGTTTTGAAAGTAATAACTTAAAGATTATTGTTGATTAAAATGTGTCATCTTTATTGTACTAAATGTGGATATATTGCTTGTCATAGAATTAAATAGCCTTTTTTATTTTTGTTTACTTTTATTTTTTTAATTTTATATTCATCTATAAGAAGAGGAGAGTATCAAATTGAATTTAGATATTGTTAGTTTTATAGTCGGTATACTTTCAAGTATAGTTTTTCCTTTATTAATCTATGTAAAAAATTATATTGTCAAAAAAGGCGAAAGACTAAGTTTCAGGTTAATGATAAATAATGAATACATAAAGCCACTAGTAAAAGTATTTGATGAAGGTTTGAGTGATGATGAAACGAAGAAAAGAATAAATAGACAAGTTGCAGATATTTTAAAAAAGCTTGATTATCTCAAAACAGATGAACTTCCGTTTTTGACAACAGATAATCAGTTTTACTTTATAAGAGTAGTTGAATATACACTGAGATTACTGCACAGTATAGTTGAAATTTCCAATTCGTATGAATTTAGAGATACTTTGCCTATAAACGTCAGTGGTAGACAAGCTGAAAAAGATATATTCGAGAAAAAAATAAAATCTCACATCAATTATTACGAACTAAATATTGATAAATATGCTAATTTAAAAACCGATAAATTCCAAACACCTAACTAACCTTAGGTGTTTTTATTATGTCTAAGGGAGTGATAGAAATGAAGAAACCGCAAGACCATAAAAAGAAATCTGTTCCAGAAAAACAAGATGACTACATCAAGATACTAACTCAGTTACATGAAGAGAAGGACATGGATGCCATTTCTGATTTATTCTGGAAAGTCATTATCGCATACGGACTGAAGGTAGATGAACTTGCAGCGCTGAACTACTACATGATGAAGAGGTCTCTCGAGGCACCTGTTAATGCAACGTTTATAAAAGAACGTATGAACCTAAATGTCACACAGCTTGGAGTAGATGGGATCTTACAAGTGCAAAGAGCCTTGGTAAATGTTTACGTTGAGCAATTAGCCAAAGAACAATGATACCTGTTGTCAAAACCAAAGCAGATCGTGCTAGGTTTTATGGATCGACTAAGTGGAGAAATCTAAGACAGGCAATACTTGAGAGAGATCATTACGAATGTCTATGGTGTAAAGCCGAAGGCAGACTAACCACACAGTATGATTCGATACTGGAGGTCGATCACATCAAAGAGTTGGAAACAAATCCAGAGCTTGCGTTTGATCCAGACAATCTAAGAACGTTATGCAAGGACTGCCACAACAAGCGACACGACCGAATGAACTATCGTGGTCAACCAAAGAAAAGAAAGTGGGATGATGAGTGGTGGTAGGTATTTTGAAAAGATTATTCAGTACACAGAAAGACTGGGTTCCTACGCCTATATTGGGTGTGAGAGGTATTAATTACGAGGGAGTGTTGAGATTGAATAGCGAAGACGTTAGCTTCGATTTGAAAGGGGAAGTACCTAAGCTTTATATCAAAGGCCAAGAGGTTGGGGTTGCATCTATGACTGCACATTATGTTACTGACAGTGATATGCCAGGAACAAATGTAATCACATTTGTTTATATGACAAAAGATGATCCTAGAAACAAAGTCTTGTCGATCGATCTTAATAACGGAAGGGTGTTTAATCAATGAGTAATGATGAAAGAACATTTATAAAAGAAGGATCAGCAATTCAAAATCTAAATGAATCAAGACATGATGCCAGCGCTTGGATTCAAGATACAATTGATAAGTTGAATTCATTTAAGCAGCGAGTTGATGATGGTCATGTGATCATAATGGGTGGAGACTACAGCGAAACTCATCCAGTACCAGACAGAGAAGAAGTAACGTACGATTACATCTCATTGTCAATCGATTTCGTGAAAACTAAATCCCAAAATTAGGCCAAATAATAAACGAAAGTGGGGAGTGACATACCCCCGGTCGAAATATTTTGGGGTCAAATCCCAAAATTGGGAACCGGTGGATGGGGTCAACTGTCCAAATTTATGACTAAAAATTTTTTGCTAGGGGGGTGAGAGCCTTTGAAGATGTCAGATTTAAAGAAGCAGTTGCTGAGACAGATTGACGTAAACGATCAGATGGAACTTGAAAAAGTTGAGAGATACCTTGATTTAGTTAGGCTTTATCGAAAAATGGATAAAGCTGTTAAGCAATACGGACCAATTGTCGAAGGCTTTAACGGCACTCAAACGTATCTTAAAACTAACCCAGCAATCGCTCAAAAAGTTACGATTTCTCGTGCAATTATTGCTCTTGGTAAAGACCTTAACCTGGATGATCTAAACGGAAAAGTAGTTACTGACAATCGAGATGATTATGATGAGAGTGATCTAACATGATTCATCAAAAACATGTCGATTATTATATTGAGCAATTCAAATCAGGAGAAATAAAGTTCAATAAAGAGCGGAAAGATTTAATTGAGTATGTAGAACGTGATGTCCTTAGTCGTGATGATGTTTACTTCGATGATGTGATGATTGATAAGTGTATTGCTTATGGTGAGAAATGGTATTTCCCAATGCAGCCATTCCAGAAGTTCTTAATCGCATTTATCTTTTTTTATTTCAAAAAGAATGACCGGAATGTTTATCGTAAGTTTCTTTGGATGTTTGGCCGTGGTGGTGGTAAAAACGGGCTGCTATCAGTTGTTCTAAACTTCCTTCAAACTGAAATGCACGGCATCATGGACTACAACGTTTCGATTGTAGCTAATAGTGAAGATCAAGCGAAAACTTCATTCGAAGAAATATACAATACAATCAAACGGAATAAGACGTTACAAAAAGCTTTCGAATATGGGAAGTCAGTGATCACGAGCAAAAAGACTGGAAGTAAAATAAAATTCCGTACTAGTAATGGCGATACAAAAGATGGATTGCGTGATGGAGCAGTAGCTTTTGATGAAATCCATCGATACGAATCGAACAAAGATGTAAAAGTCCATATTAGTGGGCTTGGTAAACGCCCGAACCCGAGGGAGTTTTATGTGGGTACTGACGGTTATGTTCGTGAGGGATTCTTGGACAACATGAAAGAAAAAGCGAAAAGAGTGTTGAGCGGTTCAGTCCGTTTCAATGCTCTTTTTCCTTTCATTTGCAAACTAGACTCAGAAGAACAGGTCAATGACCCAGATAACTGGGAGTTAGCAAATCCAATGTTTCATCATCCGCTATCTGAGTATGCGGACAATCTCTACGAAACGGTCATGGAAGAATACGAGGATTTGGAAGACGACCCAAGCAACCGAGAAGAGTTCATGACTAAACGTATGAATTTGCCTGTCACGGATTTAGAGCGATCGGTGGCTAGTCGTGAAGAAATTCTAGCAACAAACAGACCGTTTCCAACGAATCTAATTGGTAAACAAGCTATCGGCGGTTTAGACTATGCTAGTTTGCGAGATTTCGCCGCCTGTGGGCTTTTGTTTCGTGATGGGGATGATTATGTATTCAAGACCCATTCGTTCGTTAGAAAGCAATTTGTGGACATTTATTACGGGTATTCTCGTAAGGCTTCCGAAACTACAAAAGAAAAATTTGCACCGATAAGGGAATGGGAAGAAAAAGGTTTGCTGACGGTCATAGATGGGCCCACAATCGATCCTAAAACAGTTGTCGGATGGTTTGTTGAGCAACGTGAAAAATACGGCATAACGAAAATAGTAGCCGATAATTTCCGCATGGATTTATTGCGGCCGTTGTTTTTGGAGGAAGGATTTGAAATTGAAGTGATCAGAAACCCAACTGCTGCAGATAATTTACTAGCGCCAAGGATTGAAGATGCATTTGCAAATAATCACATTATCTTTGGTGATAATCCATTGATGCGCTGGTACACGAATAATGTACTAGTAAAAACGAATGGAGACGGCAACAAATCATACAAGAAGAAAGAAGAGGTTCGGCGCAAGACAGACGGGTTCAAAGCTTTTGAATACTGTCTATGGCGTGCTGATGAAATCATTGATTACGACTACGATGATGCCTTTGATATGTTGGATGAAATTGAATTTTAAAAAAGAGCTAGGATGGGCCCTAGCTCTAATTAATCACTTTTTAGTCCATTTATTACCGGGCTTTTGTGTTGGGGGTAATCTATCACCAGAGTCGATTTTAACTTCTCTTGGTTTTGAAACTTCGCCACCTCTGGGACCCACTTCTTTATATTTACCAGGTCTTTGATTATCAGTGCCGGGCGGTATTAATTTGTCTGCCATAGTAAGTATCCTCCTTGTTTTATTTCAGTTTAAAGCGACTGATAACTTATTATATCACCTTTGGTAATGCTTACAATTTAATTTTTAGAAAGCGAGTGATTATTATGTATAAACCTCAATATCTAAACATAGAGCGAAAAACGAAAAATGTAATGGCAGGCAACACAGTCTATTTCACTAAAGTAACTACAACACCTTTGGGTTACAAGAAGAAACCGCCTGAACAGGTCCAAAATAAATCAGGTAGGCGATTTGCCGGAAAGTGAAGGTGATCCATACATCTAATCCAATTGAAAGGTGGTGAAAATATGTGAGTTTATTTGATGTCTTTAAGCAGTCCATTCGAAACGAAGAGCCTTCAGACTGGATTCCTGATCTTGTCTATGGTGATGATGAATCCGCTCGAGCATATCTGAAAATCATGGCCAAAAACACAGTGCTTGATTTTGTTGCAAGAACAATGTCCACGTTGGAAGTAAAGTTCAAAAACAAAGATGGCACGGCAGATTGGGAATACATTTTGAATGTTCGACCCAACAATGATATGTCGGCTGCAACGTTCTGGGAAAAGTTCTTCTACCGACTCATGGACGACAACGAAGTGCTAGTCATTTTTACTGAAGATAATCAATTGCTGATTGCGGATGATTTTTCTCGCACGGAATATGCCGTTTACGATGATGTGTTCACTGGCGTAACAGTAAAGAACTATGTGTTTCAAAAAAGCTTCAATATGTCTGACGTTATCTACATTGAATACAACAATGATAAACTTGATCGTTTTACAAAGGGCTTGTTCGAGGACTATTCGGAGTTATTTGGGCGAATTATTGAAATTGCAATGCGAAACAATCAAATTCGCGGATCTGTGTCTATCAATGCAACTGCTACTGCCAACGAAAAGAAAGATGAAAACGGCAAGACTCGAACAGAAAAACTTCAAGAATATGTCGATAAAATCTATCAAGCCTTTAAGACAAAATCAGTTGCGATCGTGGCAAAGGTGAAGAATATTGATTATGAGGAATACACCAATAAACAAGGTGTGTCTAATCAATCGCTGGATGAACTGAATAAAATGAAAACATCTTTGATCGATGATGTAGCCAACGCCATAGGAGTTCCTACGGCGCTTATTTATGGTGAAAAAGCTGATCTTGATTCTAATCTAGATGCTTTTCGTAAACTTTGTATCGCACCGCTGATGAAGAAGCTTCAGGACGAGTTGATGGCCAAAATCATTACAAAAAAAGAATACCAAAAAGGTGAACGCATCAAAGTTTCTAAAGTATTGCCTGTCAGCATTCTGGAAAACGCTACTCAGATCGATAAGATCGTTTCTTCTGGAACGTTCTTGCGTGACGAAGTGCGTGAAGTGACTGACTATGATCCGTTGCCGAATGGCGAAGGCCAGCAACTGATTATGACTAAGAACTATGAAAAAGTATCGAAAGGGGGTGAGAACGAAAATGCCGGAAATTAAAAAAGTACCTTTTGAGTTTCACAATGAGTCAAAAGAAGGAAAACATATTCTCACCTTATCTGGTGTTATCCAAAAACGATACTGGTCAGATGACAAGTATATCGATGCCAAATTGATTCGAGATAACTTAGATGGTGTGACTGATGATGTTGTGATTCGTCTGAATTCTAATGGCGGAGATGTTTTCCAAGGTGTTGAAATTTATAACTATCTGAAAAACCATAGCAGTCATATCACTGTAGAAGTCATGGCAACGGCTGCTAGTGCAGCGACATTTATTTGCGCTGGTGCGGATGAGGTGGTCATGAATGTTGGAACTTCATTTATGATTCATGAAGCTGAAACAGTTGGATGGGGAAATAAAACTGATATCAAGAAAACCTTGCAGGCTCTTGAAACAATCGATGATTCTATCTTATCTATTTATGCAGATAAAACTGGTCAATCAAAAGATCAAATCACTACATGGATTAACGAAGCTAGGTGGTTCACAGCAGATGAAGCTGTAGAGTTTGGATTTGCTAATTCTGTAAAACGTGCCGAACCTCAAGAGGAACCGCAGGATATTGCTTCTATGATTCAAGATGCAGTGGCTGTTGCCATGGCTAATTTAAGCCAACCTGTAACAAATCAAGTGGAACAAGAACCAAAACCAAAATCATTAATCGCACGATTGCGAAAAGGAGAATAAACTATGTTAAAAATTACAGACAAAACTGCAGATGCGAAGAAAGTCTTTAACGCTATTTCTGCAAAAGAAGATGCAACACCTGAACAAGTAAACGATGCTTTAGAAGCTTATGTGACTGCGATTGCAGAAGATGCAGGATCGCAAGTACGTGCTGAGTATGAAGAATTGAAGAATGTTACTGACAACCAAATCCTTCAAGCACGTGGTATTCCAGTTTTAACAGCAGAAGAAACTAAATTCTACAATGAAGTAGAAAAAGCCGGCGGTTTCGACAAGGACATTACATGGCCAGTAACCATTTTCGAACGTGTATTTGAAGATCTTCAAAAGGAACATCCTATTTTACGTCTGGTGAATTTCACGCCAACTGTTGGTCTAACTAAAACAATTCGTTCTCGCCGCAAAGGGGTTGCCGTTTTCGGTCCATTGCATAAAGATCTTGAAGGGCAATTAGATGCTGAATTCGGAGTGGAAGAAGCAACACAGATCGCCTTAACTGCTTTCTTCTTAATTTCAAACGATACATTGCACTTAGGCGCTCGATGGATTAACCGTTATGTACGCCTTTGCTTAACAGAAGCTGTTAAAGACGCTTGGGCAACTAAAATTGTTACTGGTACCGGTAAAGATGAACCGATTGGTTTGTTGAAAGATTTAGATGGAGCCGTTGTTGGTGGGGTTTATCCGGATAAAGCCAGCGTTGGTACTTTAACATTCAAAGACGCAGCATCAATGGTTACTGAATTTGCAGCTGTTATGAAAAAAATGGCTTCTTACAAACATTCAATTGGTACTGGTGACACAAATGCTACTGATGAAACACGTGTGGTTGACGGTAAGATTTACTTAATTATCAACCCAGTCAACTACTACGATATTGTTGCACGACTAACGATCCAAAATGCAAATGGGGTATTCGTTACGAACATGCCATTTATTTCCCCAGATCACATTATCCAGTCGGTTGATGTTCCTGTGAACAAACTAATTGTATTTATGGAAAATGGCTATGATGCTACGCAGTCTCAGCCTGAAAAAATTTCTGAATACAAAGAAACGTTTGCGATGAAACGTGCAACCCTTTATGCAATTGACATGTTGGGCAATGGTAAACCTGTTGATAATTACGCAGCACAAGTCTACGACATTGCTATTCCAACAAGTGGTGAATCGGGGGAGTAACAACGCCTAACGCTCGTATGGCGACTGTAGACTATTCTAGCCTTACGGTTCCAGAACTAAAAGCGTTGTTAGACGAGCGTGCAATTGATTATGCAAGCAACGCTAAGAAGCAAGATCTAATTGATCTATTGGAGGGGTGACGAATGAAAGATCAAGTGTTTATTGATGAATTCAAGGAACGTTTTCGTATTTTTCATTCGTCCGAAGATGAAAGTATTGGCAAACAACTGGAAAGTGGGTTTGCCGATATAAAATCGATCATTGGAGAGTTTGATCCTACGAAGTATGAAAAGGGCAAAGAATTAGTCTATGAGCGCACTCGTTATTTAAGGAACGAGGCGCTCGAATACTTTTACGATAACTTTCAGATGATGATAATGGACGCTTCAATTGACTTGGTAGGTGATCAAGTTGCCGATTAAAACAAAATATGAAAGACCTAAAATTGTAGCTGGTGATTTGAATACGCCGGTTACTTTTTTTGAAGTAAAACCCAATGATGGTCCAGAACCAGGTGAGCAAGAAAATAAGGAATTGTATTCTTGCACCTGCTTAGTCTATAACCCTTCTTCTAAAGATAGGGATATCCTTAGTGGCAAAGGAACCAAGAAAGCTGTCACAATCAAGATTCGAGATCCATTTACAGATTATTTGCCAGACAACGCGCATAAAGTAATCTTAGATGATTTTCGATACAAAGATGATGTATGGGATATTGTAGATTTTGCGCCAGATTTGGAGAACAACGACTTTCTCAAGATTATTTTGGGGGTGACTTCATGAGTTTTTCAATCGAGGGTATGGATGAAATTTTAAAGAATATCGAAGCTAAAATTGGCCCAGCAAGAACCACTCGTGTAGTCAACAAAGCACTTAAAAATTACGGTAACGAATTGAAGCAGGATGTAGAAGCGGCAGCGGCAACATATATGGATACAGGGGAAACCCACGACACAGTTATTGTTTCTAGCGTCAAGAAAGGACCGCCCAAACGAATTGAAGTAGGTTGGGGCCAAGGTTCTCGATGGCGTTTAGTCCATCTAAGTGAATTCGGTTATACACGATTTGGCAAGTATGTCAGTCCTAGAGGGATGGGTAAACTCCAAGGAGTAGTTGATAAAACAGAGGTTTCAGCACTTCAAAAATTGCGATCAGACATGGAGGAGTTGGCACGATGAAAGATATGATGATGGAAGTCTATAGTGTTTTGTCTGTTGATCCTATGATTGCAAAAGAAGTGTCAGCAAAGAATATCAAGTTTTACGAAGTGCCGGAAAGTTTTGATTCTACCAAACCTTTCATTATTATTGACACACCTCTTGGGCCGCCGACTAGCGCTTACTATGCAGCCAATAAAGAGATGTCACAAACATTCAGTTATCAGATTAATGTCGAAACCCAATCTAGGATTTTGACGAAAGAAATTGCTAAAGCAGTGAAAGTTGCGATGTGGAAATTCGGATACACACAGTTGAACGGTGGGCTTGATGAATATTTCCCAGAAACAAAACGCTTTGTGGATGCAAGGCGGTACAGAAAAAACACACAAATTCATGACACTGATTATTAATCGGTGTCTATTTTATTAGGAGGAATTTATAAATGGAAACTTATGGCTTTGATAAATTATCGGTTCGAAAACTTACCACAGCATTGGAACCAGATACAACAGCAGAAATTCACATTTTAGAAGGTAAACAAAAAGAAGGTGGACCTACTGCCTTCGACTTAACGGGGCTATCCAAAGAAGCGGTCAAAGTATTTGCCGGTAACGTTGAATATTACTTGTCCAAAAAAGGTACCGGATCAGTAGCTGCAAACTTTGGTTTACTGGATGTTCCAGTGAAAGTTGAACAAGAAATCTTAGGATTGATCAAAATGGCAGAAGGTATCGACGGTTTCGGTGATGAAACGGATCCTCCTTATATGGCTGCAGTCGCTGAAGCAGAAGATTTATATGGCGAACCAGTTGCTTTTGCTATGGTAGCCGGTTCGTTTAACCGCGATGGATTTTCGCTGGCCACTAAAAACGATGAAAATTTTACACCAGAAGCGGGCGAGTATGTTTACAACGCAATCTCTCGAAAAATTACTATTGGTGAAAATGATAAAACTGTTAAAGTCTTACGTGCATTTGGGACGGCCGCAGTCGCTCAACTAAAAACTGCCGTTCTTGGTGGTGCTGTTACACCTCCAAGTGGTGGTGGACAGTAATATGACAAAGGTTAGTCTTCGGACTAGCCTTTTTATTTTTGATTAATAGGAGGAATTATACATGTCAGAAATTGGAAAAGAAATCAGATTGGATTTAATGATCAATGGAACAAGAAAGACCTTCACTCAAAGTCACGTGCCTTATTCAAAAGCTTTGGATTACACGGATGGCGAAGCAAAACTTTTTAAGAAAGATGACGACGGCAATGAGATTGCTCCTTCAGCCAGAGTACTTACTGAATTCCGTGCTGAGTTTGTAGCAGGCTTGTTTGATGATAAAGATTTAACAGGAACTGTCCTTTTAGATGGGATTGATACATGGGACAAAGATTTGATCATGGAAATTATTATGTATCGTGTCTTAGGTTACGAGAAGGAAGTAGAAGGACCAGAACTAACAGATAAGAAAGACCCAAAAGGAAAAAAGGACGGAAAATAAGTTCGTCCGATCATCATGAGTTGCAGGTAGATGTTGTGAGATCAATATTGAAAATTTATCCCAGTTGGAACATCAATGATGTTCTGAATACAGATACGCTGTACCTTTATGAAATTATGTTTAAACAAACGCCAAAAGGAAAGAAAAACAAGAAACGCAAAGAAATTAAGCCGTTGGCTGATTTAGCGAAAGGGGGCGGATGATTTGGCTGGTGCAACTCCATTAGGGAATATGGTCATAAAGCTAGGTTTGGATGATGCTGATTTTGGGAAAGGCGTTGCTAATTCTAAAAAGCAAGTACAATACCTAGCAAAAGAAATGCAAGCAAATATGAAAGTTGCTGACTTGGCAGGGAACAAACTTGGTAAATTAGGCACACGATACGATAGTTTAACACAGATTATCAAAGCACAAGAAAATCAAGTGTCCGCCCTCAAGAAAGCCTATGACGAGTCTTTTGTTGATGGAAAAGCGACTGATTCAACTAAACGTCTTGCGGCTCAACTACAGGATGCTAATGGCAAGCTTGCTAATTATAAAACGCAGTTGCAAAATACTGCGGGAGCAATAGCAGATTATCAGATTAGAAACGAAGGTTTGACAGGTTCAATAAATAAAGCTAGCGATTCTCTGGTTAAGAACGGTGAGAAACTTAGTAAACTAGGGTCCGCTATGACTAAAACATTGACTCTACCTATAGCGGCAGGCGCTGCAGCAGTCACTAAAGCAGCGGTCAGCTGGGAATCTGCTTTTGCCGGAGTAAAGAAAACCTCTGACGAAGTTGTAGATAGCAACGGAAATGTTGTCTATTCCTACGATGATTTAGAGGCAAGTTTGAGAGGGCTGGCAAAAGAATTGCCATCTACTCATACTGAAATTGCTGCAGTAGCCGAAGCCGCTGGACAATTAGGTATTCAAACGGACAATGTCGCAGCCTTTACTAAAGTTATGATCGACCTAGGTGAATCAACGAATATGGGTGCGGAGACGGCGGCTACCGAATTGGCCCGTTTTGCCAATATTACCCAAATGTCTCAGGACAAGTTTAGCAACCTTGGTTCGGCGATTGTTGATCTAGGTAATAACTTCGCAACAACAGAATCGGAAATATCTGCAATGGCCTTACGCTTAGCTGGTGCCGGTTCACAAATTGGAATGTCCGAAGGCGATATTGTTGGTTTTGCGGCTGCACTATCATCTGTAGGTATTGAAGCTGAAGCAGGTGGATCAGCCTTTTCTAAGGTCATGGTCAACATGCAACTTGCTGCTGAAAAAGGTATGGGTTCCTTCGATGAGTTAATCGAATTAGGAAAACAAAGTGGCGTTTCATTCGAATCAATGGTAAAAGCTGTTCAAGATGGCGGGAAAAACCTGAAATCAACAGCTGGTGAAATGGGATTAACAGGCAAACAGTTAAAAGCTATGTATAAAGAAGCAGATGAAGCAGCAATTTCTTTACAACAATTTGCAGATGTTGCAGGTATGACCAATTCAGAATTTGGTAACTTGTTTAAAGAAAACCCTGCAGAGGCAATCATGGCTTTTGTCGATGGACTGGCTCATGCTGAAGAAAAAGGCAAATCAGCTATTGCAGTGCTCGATGACATGGATATTAAAGAAGTGCGTTTGCGAGACAGCTTGTTGCGTGCCGCTAATGCTAGTGGAGTTTTCGCCGGTGCCGTAGAAATGGGGAACGAAGCGTTCGGAGAAAACACCGCTCTTGCTGAAGAAGCTGGTAAGCGTTACGAGACAACAGAATCCAAACTTAAGATGCTGAGAAACGAAGCAGTTAACGCTGCGATTGATTTGGGCGGTCCGTTTGTTGATGCATTAAGAGATGGCTTAGAATCTAGCAAGCCTCTTGTTGAGCAACTAGGAAAACTTGCAACTGCCTTTAGTGAAGCTGACCCTAAAACCCAACAAATGATTGTTAAATTGCTAGCAGCAACAGCTGCAGCAGGTCCATTGCTATCAATAACTGGTAAATTGAGTGGTGGCATTGGAAGTCTTGGAAAATCGTTTATTGATTTGAGCGCAAGCATGGCTAAGAAAAAAGCCATTGATGAGGTTAAGGAATCATTTATCGATGGGGACATTTCTGCCAATGACTTTCTAAAAACTCTATCTGGTGGATCAGGTACAATGACGAAGTTCGGTGCGTCCGCCAGTGCCGCTGCAGGTCCTAGCGGTATAGGTGCAATGACAGCGGCACTTGGGCCTTTAGGTCCGCTTATTCTTGGTATCGTTGGTGTTGGTGGTGCTCTTGCGGTCGGGTATGGTGCATGGAAATTATTTGGTGAAGAAGCTTGGAACTCTAGTCAACGTGTCCAGCGTTGGGGAGCTGATGTTGGAGAAGCAACCGACACTGCTTTAGGTAAGGTTCAAACGAATACAAAAAGTGCATTGAGCGAATTTAGTTTGTTGGAACAAGGTATCTCTACTGATACAGAAACTGTTGTAGGTAGCTTCTTGAAAATGGGCGAATCGATTGAGACAAATCTAGTCAATAAAATATCCGCATTAAAAGAAATACTAGGATCTCTTCCAGAAGACGTTCGAAAGGCTGGAGAAGGTGTTACTGAAGATGAGATCGCAAAACAGCAAGAACAGTTAAAAACTGTTCAGGAAAATAATGCAAAAATCCAAGCGATAAAAGAACAGGCCTCGAAAAACAATAGAGAATTGTCGTATAACGATGCTATAAGAATAAAAGCGCTAGCCCAAGAGTCTGCAACGGCATACGTGGAATCACTTGGTAGAAGCGAATCTGAGACCAAGAAAATTTTATCGGCTATGACAGGAAATGTTCAACAAGCAACAAAAGAACAAGCTACGTCTTGGCTGCAGTCTTTAGGAGAACAAAGGCAAAATTCAAAAGTGGAATACACTAAAATGCAAGAAGATCTAAAATCCCAATTGGTTGATGCTGGATATGATCTAAATAGCGAATACGCTAAAGAAATGCTTGGTCTTCTGGAAAAGAGTAGCCAGTCCGCTACTCAACTTACCGAAGATCAAATGGCAACTATTTTAGCTAAATATCCAGAATTAGCTGAAGAAGTTTTCCTAGCAAACGGTCAACTTATTTCTTCAATGGGAGACGCTAGTCAGTCTGCAGTTGAACAAAATAAAAAAATGATGGAAACTATGGGTGATTTTTCGAAAGCTGCGGCAAAAACTGCGGAGGAAAATAAAGAAAAAATCAAACTAACACTAGACGAAGCTAATCAATTTGGGGAGTATTGGAATGGTTTAGTTTTAGACCCAAAAACTGGCGAAGTAAATACAAATGCACAGGATGAAGTAAATAAAGCTGCGGAGTCAGAAGCTGGATGGAACAAGCTTATGTGGATCAGCAAAGACGCAAATGTTTCAACGAATGTGAAAATGATGATTGCTGAAGCCGCTATCGCTAACGGCAAGTGGGATAGTATGACCTATACTGAACAGCAAGCGCTTCTTGACAGTAACGTTACGCAAATAATGACGCAAGCTCTCCAAGCAAATGAGGATTGGGATAAATTAAATTTTGAACAACAAAAGGCTATTTTGTACTCAAACACACCAGAGATAATGGCTGAAACGATGCTAAAACTTGGTTTGTGGGATAGATATCAGCCAGAAATCAAAGATTTGGATGCTAAGAATTATAACTTCTTAAATACAATTAAAGACTCTGAGGAAAAGCTGAAAAATTGGGATGAAATCCCTGATACTACCAAAGAACTTTATGCCGATAACTATGATTTGTTGACCAAGATTTATGCATCTAATGAGATGTACGGACGATTCAAGGAACTACCAGATTCTGAAAAGAAATTTTTCGGAGAAAACGAAGACTTATTACTTAAGGTTTTAAACTCCGAAACATCTTGGAAAAGCTGGCAAGAACTTCCTGATTCTCAAAAGAATATTTTGCTTAACAATGAGGATTTAATGACGAAAGTTTTTGCATCAGAAGAATCCTTAAGCGCTTGGCAAGAGCTCCCCGATCCAGTCAAACATATGCTAGGAAATAATGAAGATATTCTAGCAAAAGTGCAAGATGGAACAATTTCCGTTGAAGATTACAACCAAAATGTCTTGCCAGCTTTGAAGAAACTATTCGGGGATAATAGTGATATTATTCAAAAATTACTTCAAGGAGAATCCGGATTAAATACTTATAACAGCAATAATCCAGCCAAAAAGATTTTGAATGGTGATTCTTCCTCTGCACAATTAGCTGCTAAGACGGGTGGAACAGCACTAGATATTTTTGCGAGAAATAATCCGGCTAGAAAATATCTGAACGCAGATGATAATGCCAGTTCAAATGCCTTTAATGCAAGAGAGGCTGTACAAAAATTCATAAATTTACCATCTGTTATAACCAAAACATTGAAGGTCGCTACCGCTGGTGCCGCTATTGGAGGTGCCGCCGGAGCTTTTATGGCTGAGGGAACTAATTTCCATAAAGGTGGAGATATGATTGTAAACGATCAGCCGGGACCTTTGTATAAGGAGATTGTTCACGAACCGGGTAAAGATCCATACATTCCCGTAGGGCGTAATGTTCTCATCCCTAATGCTAAAAGAGGAACCAAAGTCTACAAAGCAAGTCGTACCAAATCGATCATGCGGCGCTTGGGCATTCCGAAGTATGCTGACGGCGTGGGTATTCCGGAAGATTCTTCTCTAGTTAGAAATCTAAGGAACCTAACTCCTTCAACCGAATCAAGTTCAATTAATTTCCGTACACAGGATTACTCGAAGCAATTTGAGATGCTGATAGATATCATGTCAAACTTCGGTGAAGATTTGAGAAATATGCAGCTAATTCTCGATGGCCGAAACGTAATGAAATCAATTGAAACTAGACAAACAAATCAACAAAAACTAAATGATATCAAAGCAGGAAGGAGAACGATATGATTAGCGATTTAGAGATTAAATTAAATGATGTCAGTTTGTCAGATTACTTTGATTTAACCGATGAGCCAGATCGTGGTCTCTTTCCTGAAGTGCAACATGATCTGGTTCAGATGGCACGAGCAAATGGATCTCGTGCAACCAATAAAAGATTTGCACATAGAATAATCACTTTGCCATTGTACGCCTTGAGCGGAAACTTTAGACAGACAAAGGATGATTTGGCAAATGTGTTATTCGCTGAAGAACGGCAGCGACTTTGGTTCTCAGATGAACCGGATAGATACTGGTTAGTTGAATTAACAGGAGAATCAAGCTGGAAACGATCACTTGATAGCAAAGGAGAGGCTTTCGGAGAGTTGAAGTTTTTATGTGAAGATGGATTAGCGCATGCTATGGTACCAAAACCATTTCAGATAATTTCAACAAGTGAAGGTGTGCTAGCAGAAGTAAACAATACAGGAACATATAAAACGCCGATAGATATCAATGTTACTTTTACAAGTGATGCAAATTCTATCGGTTTTGTTTCGTCCGATAGAATCGTACAGTTAGGAACATCATTTTCCGAGGATGAAGACAATGCTGTGGCTTCTGATAAGATTATGAATGACGAAATGGGGACGTCAACAAAGAATTTATGGTCAGTGAATGTAGGTCGTCCAAGGTGGCGATATGACGATGGGGATAATACGTCGAAGGTAGAGGGAACATTAACTTGGGGAAGTACTGACGTTACGCCTGCTTCATACGGATCATTTGATACATCCAAACCAGGTTATTGGCATGGTCCGACAATTACAAGAGTGCTTACAGAGACGTTAAATAACTTCGAGGTTACACATCGTCTTGAATTCAAGCCAAGAGGTACTAAAGCACAAATACCACTTTGCCAAGGTTTGATTGAAATAAATTATTCAGATGCAGACAATAATTTTATCCTAGGTTTCGAAATGAAAGATAACACCACGACTAGTGATCGAGTAACATATTCATTCTTTGTCGGTGATTTTCGCATATACGAAGCAAGTTTACCGACAAGCGTTTTGAATTATAGCGGTGGTTTTTTCGGATCAATCACAATGGGTAAGGTAGGAAATAAGTTTTATTTTAGATTAGCTAGAATAGATGGAACAACTTGGAAGGAGACTTGGAGTACACCAACAAAATCTTGGACAAACAATACAGTAGCGATGTTGTCCGCAAGTATTGTTAATTCATTCATGGCACAGTGGAGGAATTATCGAACAATGAGTATCAAGTTGACACACACTAGAATTACACAATTCCAGACTGATAACGAGGCGCTAATTCCAAAAACATTCTACGAAGGAGATAATCTTTTTGTGGAAGGAGAAACGAATCGTGTGTATATCAATGGAATACGTGACGACAGCTACCGAGTGACGGGGAGTAGTCAATTTTTGACTGCTGAAAAAGGTTTGACAGAGATTGTGGCCATATCTGACGGATCCTTTGAAGGAAATCTAGCAATTAGGGAGAGGTATCTATGATTTATCATTTTCTAGATCGGCAGTTTAATCCTTTAACTTTCATCGACACAGATGCTTCAAATGGAATTGTTGTAGCAGATGATATCCACAATGTCGGGTTGACAAACAGAACATTGCTAAACACCTTGACCATGGATATATACAAACAAACTGGTCCAAGAATAAACGACTATGATCCTAACGCCCCTTATGAATCATCTTTAATCAAAGAAGCAAATCATGTGGTATTCCAGAATGATCGTGGTGAAGACATTTGTTTGTTCGTGCGAGCGCTAGAGTCAGAGGATGAGTCAGTACGTCCTATATCTTGTGTAGACATAGGAACCGAACTTAGGAACGGTTCCGCTTCTATTTTTACCAGTAACAATGCCCAATATGTTGATTATTACATTAATCGAGAATTATACGACACAGGGTGGTCCATTGGGGTTAATGAGCTTGGCTCAGATATTAAACGATTAGTTGATACCAGCACAGATGAAACGCCGTTAGCACGCATACAAAGGATATGTGAAGCCTTTGATTGTGAAGTTACTTTTACTGTTGATTTTCAAAATATGAAAGTCATCCGCAAGTTAGTAAATATCTATTATGATATAGGCGCCAAAGACACTGGGAAAATTTTGTATTCTGGTGTAGATGTGATTTCAATGCAAAAGTCAGTGGATATTGATAATGTTATTACTGCAATTGAAGACACAAACAACGGATTTGACTCTTTAGGCACAGGTGATGGGCGTTTTTTCACTAGAGTTGGAGAATCAATCATCTATGATCGAGAAGCTAACGCATTATACGGACGAGGAAACACATCCGTTGAAAGGTTTAGTGGGTTTGTAACAGGGCGCTATGCAAGTACAGGAACAGCACCCATTGAAAACTATAACGAATTAAGAACGATATTGGAAACTCGTAGCCAACCTACCTTTTCCGCTGAGGTCGATATGCTCTTTAATGATGGAGATTTTGAAGTTGGTGATTGGCTCACATTTATTGACGAAGAGTACAATCCATCTTTAAGAGTCAAAGCTAGGGTATTAAACAAAGAACTCCATCGAAGCAACCCAGCTGAAAACAAGGCAACCATCGGAAACTATCAACTATTAGAAAGCCTTATCAGCAGCGATCTCACGGCAAGGCAGCAGCAAATGAACAAACCAAACAGTATGTATTTAATCAAGTTGATTCCGGATAATGGGGTTAGCTTTGTTGACGGAGAAGAAAAAACAACAAATATCACTGCAACGATCTATAAAGATGGCATGGATATTACATCCAGTGTTTCAGCGGAGGATATCTTATGGTTCAAAGTTGATAAATCTGGTAACCACGATACCGCATGGGAGGAACTAAATAGTCAATCTGGAGCGACGGTACAAGTTACATCTAATGATTTCACGGAGGTGTCCAGTATCCGTTGTGTTTTGACAATATTTGATAACCACTTTGTTCAAGCTATTTACTTTTTAAATGGTTTGCGAGACGTGGCCCGCAAGGTTTTGCGTTTGCAAACCAAAGACACGATCACTAGCGTCCATATATCAGATACACATTATGCGACTGATTCCATAGGGCGTGGCGATCTAGAAAACTATGGACGTAGTAATAGCCATATTAAAAACGTTGCTGAATTTACCAATTTTGTAGATGTCGATTATGTCGTTCTAAACGGCGATACACATGATGGATCAACAGCTAATAAAAATATCGCACTGTCTAATTATCGAGAAGCAGTCAGCACGTTGGGGATGTCAAACGCACCATACTTTGTGACTTGGGGAAACCATTGCAACAATTCATGGGGAGACAATGTTACGAATTCGATCACGAAAACCGTGAAGAATTACCAGCCTAAAACTGCAATGACCTCACTGCACGGCAAACTTCGCCAAGTGATCACACATGAAGAGATGTACCAAATTGCTACAAGACCAAGCACGATCTTCGATATAGTAGAAAACCCTCTCGATAAGAAGGGGTATTATTACTACGATGTGCCTGATAAGAAAAATAGAGTGATTATACTAAATGCACAGGATGTACCTATTAGTTTAGATGACGATGGCTTTGCAAAATATATTGATATCAACGTATCTGGCTATCGTCAAGCCCAAATAAAATGGCTATATGATGTGTTGAAAGACACCCCAACTGATACGACTGTATCCATATATCAACATTATCCGTTTGGCAAACGTTATAAAACAGATATGGATTATTACGCATATAACTACGAAATGATTGATGGAATCATTGATAGTTTTGTTACTGGTGGTACGTACAGTCGAACATACAATGCAAATACAGACTTCACAGCAAGTATTTCTTGTGACTTTGAGGGTCATAAAGGAACGCTTGCTTTTTTAGCGCATGGACACATGCACAATGACCGAATCAGTAAAGATACTAACGGAACAGTGAACTACTCTATCGGCTGTTCTGTGAGCCGTCCGAAGAAAGACCAAGGGGACAGACCGCTTGGGGTTTTAGAAGAAGATTTATGGGATGTGATCGTATTGAACACAAAAACAAGGCATGTCGATTTGATTCGCTTTGGCAAAGGCACCGATCGGTCATTTGATTATTAGGAGGTGGGAGAATGCCAGTAGTACAAGATGAAATTAGTTTAGTCAAAGTTGAAAACGGTGACGATGGCCGAGGGATACTTGGTACACCGGTTGCAACATATGCACAATCAACGAGTGGAACGATCCCACCAACCTCATGGTCAGCAACACGACCTAATGTTCCAGCTGGTCAGTATCTTTGGACAAGGGTTGTCACAACATATACCGATAACACAACATCCGAAACACAAACGCCTACGCTTATGGGTGCTGAGGGTGAATCTGGATTAGGCATCAAAGATAAATCGATCAGCTATGCGGTAGGAACAAGCGGAAACACGCCGCCTACAAGTGGGTGGCAAGAAACAATTACGACCGTATCAGCAAATCAGTATCTTTGGACTAAAACAACACTGATTTATACAGATGAATCAAAGACTGAAGCGTATTCTGTAGGAAAGATGGGAGCGAACGGAGCGGATGCCAAACTGCTTTATCTAACTGCTTCAGCTGAAAACATGGCTTTTAATGCCGATGACACGCCTAAGACGACACAGACGATAAATATATCGGCAAAGCTTCAAAACGTCACTGGAACTGCAACGTTCACTGCTATTCCTTATATTGGTAACACTGCTCAAACCGCAATCACTCTAGGTGGAACTGGTAACACAAGAACTTTCACAAGTGCACAGTGGACCAACAAAAACTGGACACTGATTGCTATTACCGCAACTTTGGATAATCTAAGCGATACATTGAGTATTGTGAAGGTGAAGGATGGAGCAACTGGTGACAAAGGAGATCAAGGGAATCAAGGAATCCCTGGGACACCGGGTGCCGATGGAAAAACTCCTTATACACATTGGGCTTATGCTTGGAGTGCTGATGGCAAGGATAGATTTACTAGCTCCTATCCGATTGAGAATATTTTAATTGGTACTACCTCGGATACACAGACCTTAACAACAAATTCAGGCTGGTCAGACAAAACTGGTGCTACTAATGCTTTGATGGCTGTAGGGGCTGATCGTTTGGTAAAGGCAGGAGATACAATAACCTATTCTGCTTTTATAACAGCTCCAGCAGACGTAAGGGCTTATATTTATGTAAGACTTAACCGACCCGGGGCATCTAATGGTAGCTACGAAGATAAAACAAGTAACCGATTAGATCCGGGAACTTCTGGGTGGTGTAGCGTAATGGTTACTGTACCTAGTGATACTACATCGTTGAGGTTCACAGTTGGGCGTTATGAAAATAGCAACGCAGTTACAAGAACCCTAAGCTGGGCTAGTGAGAAAGCCGAAAAAAGTGATAAACGGACTATTTACACGCCTAGCCCAGCAGACGACTTTGCCAACGCCTACCCTACGTATGTCGGAACCTATACCGATTACGAACCTACGGACAGCGAAGATCCCAGCAAATACACATGGCAAAGAATTTTAGGTGAGTCAGGTCAAGATGGTAAGGATGGAGAAGACGGAGCAAACGGACAAGATGCAAAAGAAGTCATCAGTGGGTATCTTTCAAATGATTCTATTATCGTGCCTGCTAATGCATCTGGCACAGTAACTGACTTCACGAAAGCTCTTGGAGATTTTATTATCTACGAGGGACAAACTAAAGTTTCATCTGGTGTGACGTATTCCAAGGTTTCTGAAACTGGGATGACTAGCACAATCAATTCAGCAGGTCATTATACAGTTACTGCTTTGTCGGCCGATGTTGGAACGGCAACATACCAAGCGGTGTACAAAGCTGTGACAATTCAAAAAATAATGATTGTCGTGAAGAACAAGCAAGGAGCCACAGGTCCAGCAGGATCAAACGGAACAAATGGAAAAGGGATCGTATCTAGCGCTACTACTTATCAAGCTGGTACTTCTGGTACAACACCGCCTACAGGAACTTGGAGTATTTCAATACCTAGTAGTTCTGAGAACCAGTACCTTTGGACAAAAATTGTTCTTACGTACTCTGACAATACAAATTCAACTGCATATTCAGTTGGTAAGATGGGAGCAAAAGGGGAAACGGGTGCTACTGGATCGACAGGAGCAACGGGAGCAACCGGTAATGGGATTAAAAGTACAACTATCAACTTTGCTAGTTCAACTAGCGGAACAGCAGCACCTAGTAGTGGGTGGAGCACATCAATTCCTACGGTTGCTGCTGGAAACTTCTTATGGACGAGGACGGTATTAACTTTCACAGATAATACAACAAACACTTCATATACTGTTGCCAAGCAAGGTGAAAAGGGCGATCCGACTGGTATCATTAGTCAATCGACAGTGCCAACTAATCCTTATGTTGGTATGCTTTGGCAAAATACCGGAGCAAGTGGCTATATTATCGGTGCGACCTATCAATGGAATGGCAGCAAGTTTAATCTATATATTTTTACAGCGGATAACATAGTAACTACTACTTTATCTGCAATCACTGCTAATCTAGGAAATATTACTGCCGGTAATATTTCAGGTGTGACAATCAGTGGTTCTAAGTTCATCAATGAATTTTCCTATCAACCTTATCCTACTAATTCAAGCATATTTGTTTTCGGTACTACCACAATTGAAAACGGAAGATGGAATACCGAATATCGACAAGAGGGAAATAAAGGTATAGGAATCGTTGATCATACTGGTACAGCAATTCTTGATCCAACAGGAGTACAATTTTCTCAAACTATGGTTGCTAGCAATGGCGAAAATAGCTTTGCAAAGTTTAATGCTCTTGAGCTAACTATGAATTATGGTGGTCGCGGCGGTACCTTGACATATAACGATTTGTACAGTCTGCCTAAAACGGGTATTCCTTCAGCAAGTGGTTGGTCACAATATAATACAAGTGAAAGCTCAGAAAACTTCCCCAGTGCTACAAGACAAGGAAGAATGGTCCAACTTTCAGGAGCGTTTAAAAATAATGCTGTTAAAGCAGCAGGTACAGAGAATGATGTGATGGGCACACTCCCACTAGGGTATAGACCAACAGCGGATTGTAACTTTATATGTCAAGGGACAGGATCAAATATTTATCTTTTAACTGTTAAATCAAATGGGCAACTCACATTTAGCAGATATAGAGGAGATACTGGAGCCTCTAATAATTATAGATTTGATTATAAAGAATGCGGAGCAAATTCTTGGTTAAATATTGCTTGTACATTTGCCGCCGCTGACGTTTGAAAAAAGGTGATGGAATAATGACAAATAAGGAGAGATACAAAGACCTATATGTTCAGCTTGTTATTAAAGAAAATGGAAGTACGACACCAGAAATGGATGATTTATTCGTTTTAATTCTAGGTGAATTTGATGACGATCCAGAAAAAATGAGTGAATTTATCCAGTCGATCATAGATGAAAACACCGAAAAAGAACCGTCTGAGTTAGATTTACTGAAACAAGAGAATAATGAAATGAAACAGCGGCAGGAAATGACAGAGGAAGCCTTGTTGGCTTTGTCTGATATGTTACTAAGCAGATAAGGAGGGGAATAAGATGAACTATTCAGCACTAGAAATGTTATATGCAACTCACATCATTGAAGGCAAACGAACAATCGAGAGCGTGCCTTCATCAATTCGTGAAGATGTTGCAGAAATTGTTACAAACGCAAAAAAGCAAGAAGGAACCAAGTAGTAGGATATGTAGTAGCAGGAGCAATCGGCTTAATGGTCGGTTGCTTTTATTTTAGGAAAGTAGGTGGCATATGTTAAACGTAGGGGAGTTAGCAACTTGGGCGGGTTGGATCATGACGATTGTCGGGATGCTGGCATTTGTAATCAAACCAGTCATGTCCAATTTTACAAAAATTGCAGATAATCTAACCAAATTAGCTCATAATCTTGATTTATTAACCAGAGATTTAGAAGCAAGTAAATCTGATCGTGTTGCAATTCATGATGAATTAAAGAGACATGACAAGCGCTTGGATAAGCATAACGATCGATTGATTGAGCATGGAGAACAATTAAAATCTTTATGGAAAGAAAGAGGGAAGTAACATGAAATTGACGAACAAGCAATATGATTTAGCAAAAAAAATTTTAACCGTCGGGGTGCCAGGAATCACTGCGTTTATCGTGACTTTAGGTGGTTTATATGGATTCTCAACAGAAATCATTGTTGGAACGATCACGGCTGCTGCAACTTTAGCAGGTGTTTTCTTGAATATCGCTAGCAGCCAGTATCAAGATGAACAGAAACCTGATTATGGGGACGGACAAGAGTTTACCGACAAGAAGGAGTAGCCGTTGGCTACTCTTTTTAATTTGAAAGGATGATCAACATGAAAATTGAACAAATGATAAAATGGATGACTGATCGTGAAGGTAAAGTAACCTACTCAATGACAAGTCGCTTAGGACCTAAAAGCTACGACTGTTCTTCTGCAGTATTCTTCTCCATGATAGCGGGTGGGTTCTTGCCTGTTGGATCAATGGGAAACACTGAAACATTGTTTGCAATGTCAGATACTAAACTGAAAAAAATCAGCCGATCAGAAGTGAAGCGTGGAGATATTTTTGTTGCTGGTACTCCTGGTCAATCCAACGGATCAGGGGGACATACAGGTATTTTCCTAAGCAATAAGAGTTTCATTCATTGTTCGTATTATTGGAACGGAATCCATACAGATAGTCATGATTCATACATGAGTACTAGGTTAACACATCATTTTTATCGAATTGTTGCAGCTGGCGATGTTAAACCTACCGAAAACAACCCTCAGATGATTCAATTAGCAATCGATGGACAATTCGGCAATGCTACGGCGAGACGCTTGCAAGAATACTTTGATACTGCGGGTAAAGATGGCATTATAAGCCACCAATACAAGCAGAAATTTAATCAAAACGTTTATGCTGCTCAATTCGATAGTTCTTTGATTGGATCAAATGTTGTTGTGGCATTGCAAAAGTATTTGGGTGTAACAGAAGATGGTCTAATGGGCCAAGCGACTATCAAAGCATTCCAAAAACGATTGGGTACTACACAAGATGGCATTATCAGTCCGGTTTCAAACATGGTATCTGCCTTGCAAAAAGCATTGAATACCAACAAATTACCTTAAAACTATTTCGTAAATAATTGCAAACCATTGATAGGAGTTGTCAACATGACTAATGAAACCAGGGCACATATTCGCAGCATACTATGGCAATATAAAAAGATCGAAAAAACATTTAAAGAGTTCTCAGATATTATTGCAACAGATAGGAATCCTTATATGGAGTACCCATTAGGCGAAGAAAATCCAAGTTGGACAATGAATCAAATTTTATTTTACAAGTCATTTTTAAGAGTGGTCAATAGTGTTCTAGAAGATTCAACACTTGATGTTAGAGATATATTTTATGTGAAGTATTACAACGGCCATTCTAAGAAATGTATAGCGATTGTAGCTGCGGAAACTTTTCTAAGCGAATCTACTATAAAGAGAAGAGATGCAGAATTTATTAATGAAATCGCAAAAAGATTAGGATGGTTATCGGTTTGACCTCTTTTAAAACCTATTATGTTTTATCCTTTAATTAGGGACGTACGTTCACCATGGACGCATGGTTAAAAAGAGAGGGGAAATTAAAATTGGCAAGTATTGAAAATATGATTAAATGGTTTAAGGATCGTGAAGGTAAAGTAACTTATTCAATGAATTCACGGTTAGGACCAAACAGTTATGACTGTAGTTCGGCTGTGTATTTCTCATTGATTGCGGGAGGTTTCTTACCTTCTGGAACAGGGATTGGAAATACAGATTCACTTTTTGCGCTAGAAGGTAAATTGCTTACTTCGATTACTCGTTCTGAAGTGAAACGGGGGGACATTTTTGTTGCAGGGTACAAGGGAAACTCTGGCGGTTCGGATGGACACACTGGGGTTTTTGTGGATAGTACAAATATTATTCATTGTACCTTAGGAGGCGGGAAAAATGGAATCGTAACGACGCCAGCTACAAATTGGATGGGAGATTATAGTGGATTGCCAGTATACTTTTACCGATTAAAAGGCGCTAATCCTCCATTTAAGTACAAAGTGGATGACGTTGTTTATATCAAAAACAATGCTACTCATTACTTTAATGGTGACTTAATTAGTGATAACGACAAGAAACTTGCTGGAAAAGTAACGGGTGTTAAGTATGACGACACCGGCCGAAATGGTGAGCATAACTTAGTGTTTGTAAAACAGGTTCAAACACCTACAATTATTAATCACTGGACCTTAGAACGTGATTTGGAGAAGTGGTCTCCAACAACTACCTATATTTCTAATGGGGAAATTGTCAAATTCAAAGCAGCAGCACAGAGAACAGTAGAAGGAACACTATTGACATCTGATCAGAAATCAAAAAGTGTGAAAAAAGTCGATACAATAGATATTGCACCAGTGAATGTTGGTACAGGTACTAGTTATCGTAAGTATAAGCTTGAGGGTATTTCTGGATGGATCTATGAAACTGATGTTCAAAAATGACGTTTCAAGTTAATCGTTTAGTATATCCCAATCACAAAAATACCACTCCGTAATGGGAGTGGTTTTTTTAAAATGAATAGCCCGCTTCGGCGGGCTTGTACATAAACTCAGATAAATTATAGAGGGGAATCAACTTCTGCCTGAATTACGTTAAAAGTTTTTCTTTTTTTCATTATAAAATAGAAAAATTCCAAAAAGTACAATGAACGATTTTGGACTTAATATATCGTTGAATA
>OBXV01000256.1_pt1 | contig 42941 bp, 39 predicted proteins | sample 1495451 | NCBI WGS metagenome assembly OBXV01 (sample SAMEA2580178, study PRJEB22360) | human gut metagenome | biome: human gut; feature: human-associated habitat; material: faeces | place: Denmark | collected 2008/2010 | reverse complement strand
CTTGGGAAGCTGCGAAAGCATTCTGGGAAGCAAACGGTTGGTACTAAGATTCATTATTTGAACGTTTAAACACATTCAAAATAGGAAGAGGCCATGCGAAAGAATACATCGCATGGCCTCTTTTTGAGTTGTTTTGTCACATTAGAGCGAGTTTTTTGCTCATCTATTACTTCTATGACTTTCTTACCGAAATCTATTTTATATCAGATTTTATAAAAAAATACCGATGGGATCTCTCCCTCGACATCTTTTCTCAGTATATATAAAAATTATGGGGCTAAGAAGATTCGAACTTCCACGAGGTCGCCCTCACTAGCGCCTGAAGCTAGCGCGTCTGCCAATTCCGCCATAGCCGCATCATATGTTCTAGTTTAGGATTACATTTGTTTTTTGTCAAGAACATATTTTTTGTTCTTTTTTATCTCTACGCGTTTTCCCTCTTGCAACCAATACAAATAGTTCATCCGAATAACTCCATCATCTATTGAAGGGCGATAAAAAAATTCTGTTTTTTCCATAAGCTCAATTTCACTTTTCAGAAAATTGGTCACATGATGCGGGACGCTGTCGATGCAAACATAGACATAGTCAACAGCACGGATTCTTTCAAATAGTGCTTTCTCCCCGTACTCATATGCATCGATTCTTTCGACAGTTTCTACATATTTCTGCAATCCTTTTACGAATCCTTTTATTTGTTTGTTCCCGATCACAGCAATTTTGAGTGATGATGCCCACTTTTCAGCGTCTATGCTCAATTGCTTTTTACTTGACTGTTTAGATTTTTGTCTTGTTCTCTTTAGATATTTGTCGCTTCTTCTTTTTGACTTATTCTGTTCAACGATAGGATAGCAATACCTTAGATATACTGGACCGTCTACTATTTTTTGATGTACTCGTACTGCTATGCCATCTGTTAAAAGATCTTTGCGTTTAAAGCTCTCTTCTACTATCAGTGGTCTTCTTTGCTCCGTATTGACCTCATAGAAATAAATGTTGTCCTCTTCTATTTCTACAAAACCATAAAAAATATTTGTTTCTTGATACTGCAAATTATTCGCTTGTTGTTCAAAGATCCATTGATACCTATTGAACAGCTTGTTCAGCTGATTGAACTTATAAAATGATTGGGTATCTAACTGTTGGATCAATGCATGGATCAGATCTTGAGGAGCTGCTTGTACGAAGTTTTGTTTTTTCTTTGCTAATTGTTCTGTTTGTCGCTGGTTGACTTTATACAACTGTTGCAGTTCTTGTTTTTTCTTCTCCATGATTTTCAGATACGTAGCATTTCTATTTGAAAGCTTTTCTAATTTCTTGTTCAGTCGATCATTTCTTTTCTTTAATAAACCTGACGCTTTATGTATGCTCTCTAGATAATGTTGCATTTGGCTATTTTTTTGCAGCAAATAAATGATGATCTGGTTACGTTTTTGGAGTTCCTGAAGTGCGTGATTATCTGTATCCCAGCCCACTTCTTCTAATTTTTGATACAATAGTTCTGTTTTCCTCTGCTGTTCGATGGCTTTTTGTCTCATCTCTTCTTTTTCTACTTTTGCTTGTTGGTGCTGTCGTTCGAGTTGCTGTGACAGCTCTCTGATGTGTTTCTTGTCCTCTCTTCTTTTCTTGCTCACAGTAGCTACTTGTTTTTTTGCTTTACTCAATTCTTGCTTCAATTGATTCATTTCATTGTTTAAACGAACGATTCTGGGATCGGTAGCTATTTTATTTTGCTGCTTTTTCTTCGTTTCTTTGTTCTTCTTTTTCTCTCGATTCAGCTGTTTTTGCTGCATTTTCTCCAACAACTGTCTTCTTCTTTCGTTTTGATACTGATCATTTTTTGCTTCTGTTTGCCGCCATCCTTCTGGAATTCTTTTATAACCGCTAAAGTAGTTCACGAGATCTCCTTTCTAGTGATCATAAGCAACGGACGAAAAAACTTTAAAAATAACACATTTATTAAAAATTCAATTTATCTTGAACTTTCAATATCAATCAATAAGATCATTTTTAAAAGATAACGAGGATTCATCTATTATAAAAACAATACAATAAATAACAAAAATCTGCAATCATTTATTTTGTTAAATTATTCTTAATACGATACATCACAAAAAAATAAAAATAAGAATGGCTATTCGCCAAAATAGTGCTATAGTAGAAAAAATATGTTTACTTAGGAAGAGGCGGATTCGATGAAATTGATCAAACTATGGGAAGCAGATTTGGAGAAAGCTTATCGGCTGCAAACTAGCTTCGGACCAAACGAGAATGGATTTATCAACAGTGCTTATGGCTATACACTTGCTGAATTTTTAGATTATGTAAAAAAATGCGAAAACACTTCTTTAGGTATTGATCTTCCTGAGAATTACGTTCCCGCAACCGTCTTTATTTTGGAAAATGATGGACATGAGTATGTAGGAATTTTTAATCTGCGCCATAAACTGAACGAATCATTAAGAAACGGCGCTGGCCATATCGGTTACGGCATCTCCCCTGACTATCGTAAAAAAGGATATGCAACACAAGGTTTAGCATTAGTACTACAAGAGGCAAAAAAAATCGGCATCGATGAGGCACTTTTGTCTGTAAATAAAAAAAATCTTGGCAGTCTTAAGGCGCAGCAAAAAAATGGGGCCACGATTTATCGTGAAGATGAGAAAGAATACTATACGAAAATCAAATTGATGTAAAAAATATGGATGGCAAAAGAAAAGAGATTTGAATGTCCTTTATCAATAGAACACATTTATTTGATTAACTTCTAATATAGCAGACAAAATTTTATAAACAAAAAAACCTCTTATCTCTTTTCTTCTAGAAAGGATAAAAGGTTTTTTGTTTTTACTATTTGCTTCTCATAGCTAGTCAGTCAAGATCCCTATCGAATCCCCAACGCAATCCGTGCATAACGGCTCATCTTATCGGTCGTCCATGCGGGATACCAGACAAGTTTTACTTCTGCTTTCGTTACTTCTGGTACTTCTTTCAATGCGTCATGGATAGATTCTGTTAAAATATCGGCTAGTGGACAGCCCATAGTTGTTAGCGTCATTTTGATGACTGTTTCTCCGTTTTCAGGATTGAATTCTATATCATAAATCAAGCCTAAGTTGACAATATCGATTCCTAATTCAGGATCGATCACCATTTCCAAGGCAGCAAGAATACGTTCTTTGATCAGTTCTATTTCTTGCGCAGACCGTTCTTGGTTTGCTTCGCTCATCGTACGACACTCCTTAACACGATTTTTATTTATCATACTCTTTTTTTAACTACTTGTAAATGAGAATTTAGAAGGAAGATTCTCGTTTAAATTTATAAAATGTCCTTATTAGACGGAATACATTAAATTCATTCTAAATAAAACTGATTCCTCATTTTTTTTGTGAACGATTTTTTATTTCTGGCAACACACCTGTTGTACGATACATTTTTTGTTCGTTTTCATTTGCAAATCGGCCAAATACTGAATGAGTTGGTAAAATATTGATAAATGCATCGTCGTCGATTTCATGAACGATCTGATCAAGATCATACATTTCATAGCGGGTGATGACCATCATGATCATATTTCCTTGTTTTTTTGAATAGCCACCGACAGACGGAAGCAATGTCATTCCACGTACCATCCGTTTCGCTAGTTCTTCTGTTACCTCTTCCGGTTTGACGGTCACGATCATCGCTGTTACTTTTTGATGACTCGTATGGATGGCATCAATCACTTGAGTCATTGCATAAATGGAAATAATCGTATACAAGGCACTTTCCCAGTTAAAGAAGAAGCCTGCGATGACTACAATGATCCCATTTAGAATCAGCATGTAATTTCCGACTGTTTTTCCAGTTGTTTGTGAAAGCACAAGAGAGATGATGTCCATTCCCCCAGTTGTAAAGCCCATTTTTAAAGATAACCCTACGCCAAGACCTAATAAAACACCGCCTACTAAGGCATTCATCAAAATATTATCAGTGATCTGTCCGACTGGAAGTAGCATCGTCATCACTGATACGCATACAACGTTCACAAAACTAAGGATCGTTGCTCGTTTTCCTACTTTGAGGAACCCTAATACAAACACAGGGATATTCAAAATAAAAATAAATGTTCCTGTGTCTACCTTGATATGAAACCATTCATATAAAAGCGAGGAAATGATTTGAGCGATCCCATTCATCCCTGCAGAAAAGACATTGGCTGGAATCAAAAAATAATTTAAAGCGACCGCAGCGGTCAATCCGGTTATCAAAATAACCACTATTTTTTTTAATCTTTCATTTTTATGATACGCAGTCATAATTTTGCTCACAAGCACCTCTCCTCTACTTTGTTATTCCAAATGTAAGAATAACAGTTTATCTATTAAAATAAAATACTTCGAACTCAAATGAGAAGAATTTTAGCAAACAAGTAAGAATCTGCCCCATTCCTATGATAAGATAGATGTATAGTAAACTTATACGTATATCAGGAGGGTTCTTATGGCAAAAGATGCTAGCTTCGACATTGTATCAGAAGTCAATACAGAAGAAGTAAAAAATGCGATTCAGCAAACAACAAAAGAATTGACTAATCGATTTGACTTCAAGGATTCTACGGTAGAAATCAAATTAGAGAACAGCAATCTAGTTGTCTTGAGCGATGATGATTTCAAAATCGAACAGATCAAAGATGTATTATTTGGTAAGTTGATCAAAAGAAATGTGCCAATCAAAAATATCCATTTTTCCGAATCGGAACACGCGCTAGGTGGCAAAGCTCGTCAAACTGCCGATCTTGTCAACGGAATCGATCGTGAAAACGCGAAAAAAATCACTACAGCTATCAAAAATGAAAAACTGAAAGTAAAAGCACAAATCCAAGAAGATCAGATTAGAGTGACAGGTAAAAACCGTGATGATCTTCAAGCTGTGATTGCTTTATTACGTAAACTTGACTTACCAATCGAGTTGCAATTCACTAACTATCGTTAATGAAAAAAACGAGGCTGACATCTGTCATCCCTCGTTTTTTTGATTTACTGCTTCTTTGGATGACCAAAAACGCTGTATTCCTTCTTCCAATTCTCCAACACTTCGTACTTCTCTTGCTGTTTGCCAATGTTGTGGGAATAAATGTCGATAAGAAAAACGAGCAAATCGTTGATCTGCCAATACCACGATTCCTTGATCCGCCATGCCACGAATCACTCGACCACCAGCTTGCAAGACTTTGTTCATTCCAGGAAGCTGATAAGCGTAAGCAAATCCAAGGTGTTCCTTCTCATCATAATATGATTTGATCAGTTCCTGCTCATGATTCATCTGCGGCAAACCTACACCTACAATCATACTGCCGATCAATCGGTTCCCTCTCAAATCGATTCCTTCTGAAAAAATCCCACCAAGTACACAAAATCCTATCAATGTTTCATCGGGATCTGATTGGAATTTTGCTAAAAATCGTTCGCGTTCTTCTTCATTCATGTCCGTTTCTTGAATCAGCACATCGCTGTCAGGATATTGCTGTTTGAATGCTTCCGCCGCAAGGTCTAAATATTGATAAGAAGGAAAGAAAACGAAATAATTTCCGACCTTTCCATCAGCAAAAGCATGGATTGTCTCAACTAATTGTGCCAGACTTTGTTCCCTTTTTCGATAAGTCGTCTCTAAGTAATTTGCGATGAAAACTTGCTGGTTTCCTTCTGGAAAAGGACTCGGCAGTTTGTAAGCGAGACTTTTTTGTCCGCCCAGTGTTTCCTGATAATAAGATAGGGGTGAAAAACTCGCAGAAAAAAGGATACTGCTTCTTCCTTTATCCAACGACTGCTCAAGAAACAAGCTTGGATCAATACAAAACTCTTTTACTATCAGATCGCGATACGTTTTTTCGACCGTTGTTTCATAGTGATCATCATAAAATTCACTGACCTTCAAAAAATGAAGCAAATCAAAATAATAAGGAAGCAATTGTTCTTGTGATGGATGCTCAGGAAATTCTGCTAGCCATTCTTTGATTTTTTCGCTTAATTGATAACCTGCCTTTACTAAAGATTCAGCCGGTGCTTTTTGATGATGATAATCCCAATGATCTTCTTTTGCTATTTCTCGGATCGAATCAAATTCTTTCAATAGTTTGTTGAAACGACGATGGAGTTTTTTGAATTCCTTTGGTATAGCTTCCTTACTTCGTTTCGTTTTTTCATAAGATAGTTCTGCCGAATACATCTCTCGGGAACGATTCACCAAATTATGTGCCTCATCAATCAAAAACAGATAATCCTCGTTTTTTTCATCTTCAAAAAAATGTCTTAAATAAACAGTGGGATCAAACAAATAATTGTAATCCCCAATGATCACGTCGCACCAGATACTGACATCTAATGATAGTTCGAAAGGACAAAGTGTATGCTTCCTTGCATAAGTTTCGATGACTTCTCGAGTGATCTGATTCTCATGATTCAAAAGATCCCATAATCCTTCGTTGATACGATTGTAATAACCATTGGCATACGGGCACTGATCTGGATTACAGGTCGTCTCATCTAAAAAGCAGATCTTATCTTTAGCCGTCAAAGTGACACTTTTTACTTCAGCTCCAGTATCTTTTAATGCTGTCATGGCATCTTCAGCTACTTGTCTAGTTATTGTTTTGGCCGTTAGATAAAAAATCTTTTCTCCCTCTTCTTCCCCTACAGCTTTCAAAGCGGGGAATAACGTAGAGATTGTTTTTCCAGTTCCGGTAGGTGCTTCTACAAACAATTTCTGTTTCGTACGGATTGTTTTATAAGCAGCTACTGCTAGTTCACGCTGGCCTTTCCTATACTCATCATGGGGGAATTTCAAAGCCATCAAAGAGGCATTGCGTATAGTACGCCAGTTTTCTTGAAAAACAAGCCATTCTTTATAATCTTCAGTCAGTTTTTTAAAAAAAATTTCTAACTGCTCTCTTGTCTGATGTTCGACCTTTCTCGTAATCACTTCTTCTGCCGTCTGAAAGTAAGTCAACTGCAGATTTATTTCTTGTAAATCATGCTCTTGACTATAGATATAGGCGTATACCCTTGCTTGATGAAAGAAAAGTTCCACTTGTTCTGGTTCTAAATCTTCAAATCGTGGTTCGGAGGTTTTGATTTCATCTATATAATAAATACCGTCTCTTTTGAAAATACCGTCTGCACGGCCTTCAACGATCAGGTGATATTCATCTAATGGAACTGTTGTTTTTAAAAAAACTTCTTTTTCATAGTCTTCTCCCGCATCTTTTTGGAGCTTGCGGTGGATTCTTGCTCCTTCTAATGCAGTATGGCTACTTTTTTTACGATTGTCGATACTTCCACGTCGCAAAATAAATTCTACTAAGTGCCGCACAGATATTTTTGACTGTTTGATCATTTCCACCACCTCTTTCTCTCTAAGATTACCTGAAAAAGCCTAGTTTAGCAAAAAGAGCTCTCTTTTCAAGCATAAAAAAAACACCCTGCTGATTAGGCAGGGATATAGGATATAGAATTTGGATTTTTGGATGGGTCTAATGTAACAAGGACATATTAAAATGCTATGAAAACTTACTTTCCTTCTCTTTAGAATATCCAAATACTTTTCATATAGTCTGATAATTCAGATAAGTAAAGAGAAATAAGTACCTGTTTTTGTTTCCTAGCAATGAATGCGTTATACTAATGGATGAAAGAAGTTTTGGCTATCAAGGAGGAATGCACATGCATATCGAAAGATTAAAAACAGGAATGATTGAAGAAAACTGTTATTTGGTCTACAACGAAGAAGCACTTTTGATCATTGACCCTGGAGAAGATGCGGAACAAATCAAACAAGAAATCAAAAAAACAAACCAACAACCGGTAGCGATTTTACTTACCCATACCCACTATGATCATATTGGTGCAGTAGAACCCTTACGCGCATATTATCAAATCCCGGTGTATGTCAGCCCACTAGAACAAAAATGGCTAGGTGATCCGATTTTGAACCTTTCTGGACTCGGACGACATGATGATATTGCTGATATTATTGTCTCGCCTGCAGAATATGAATTTGAAATGAAAACTTATACTTTAGGAAACATGTCTTTTCGTGTGGTCCCTACTCCAGGGCACTCCATCGGAAGCGTTAGCTTTATTTTTGATGATTTTGTCGTTTCTGGCGACGCCCTATTTAGAGGAAGTATCGGTAGAACCGATCTGTATACAGGAAATTTAGAACAATTACTTCACAGTATTCGGACCCAGCTGTTTGTTTTACCTGATGAATTTGCAGTCTATCCAGGACATGGTGATGCAACAACGATTGAACAGGAAAAAAGGACAAATCCTTTTTTCAATCGTTAAAAATGATTTAGGAGGAGAATAAAATGACAGAAACTACACTTTATATCGTACGGCATGGAAAAACGATGTTCAATACAATCGAACGCGTACAAGGCTGGTGTGATACGCCACTCACAAAACAAGGACAAGAAGGCATCCATTATTTAGGGCGCGGGTTAAAAGATGTCGACTTTTCTTTTGCTTATTCTAGTGACAGTGGTCGGGCGATCGAAACTGCCCGTATTATTCTAGGAGAACATTCTAAGGGAAAAGAAATTCCTTATTTTATCGAGAAACGGATCAGAGAATGGTGCTTCGGGTCTCTTGAAGGCGGCTATGACATGGAAATGTGGGGTGTGATCCCTCGCGTATTGAATTTTAAAACATATGATGAAATGTTCACCACAGAAGTTTCTTTTGAACAAATTGCCAATGCTGTATACAATTTGGATACGGCTGGATGGGCAGAAACTTATGAAACATTACGAGATCGTGTGTGGACAGGATTTGAAGATATCGCCCATCACTGCGAAAAAAACGGCGGCGGAAATGTTTTAGTCGTATCACATGGTTTGACGATTGCCTTCTTGCTTAATCTGATCGATCCTAAACAGCCTGTTCGTGCTGGTCTTTTAAATGGCAGTGTAACAAAGGTTACTTATGCAAACGGTCGATTTTCTATCCTTGGTATCAACGATACGTCTTATATCGAAAACGGGAAAGCACATAGTCGAAACTCGTTTTTATGATGGGATATTTTAATTTTTAACAGAGAATCATAAAAGGCAAAGTCTGAACGAGGGCTTTGTCTTCTTTTTTTCTCTTCGTATTCTTATCTGCTTCATTTCTCAAGTTTTTCTTAATATTAAAAAACAGATTGGGTTTATCAAAAAATAACGGTATACTATAAGATGTATCTTAATTGGGAAGGAAGGAATTTATGTTTTTTGCAAATATTATCAAAGCAGTGATTCTCGGTATTATTGAAGGAATAACGGAATGGCTGCCCATCAGTAGTACTGGTCATCTGATCCTAGCAGATGAATTCATCAAACTGGATGCCAGTTCACAGTTTATGTCGATGTTCAATGTCGTTATCCAATTAGGGGCGATCTTAGCTGTCGTCGTTCTTTATTTTCACAAATTAAACCCCTTTTCTCCAAGTAAATCAACGATAGAAAAAAAAGATACTTGGACACTTTGGTTTAAAGTGATCGTTGCTTGTATACCAGCCATCATCATTGGTTTGCCTTTGGATGATTGGTTAGAAGCAAATTTCCACAAGTTCTTACCCGTTGCCATTGTTTTGATCGTTTACGGTATTGCCTTTATTATTGTCGAAAAACGTAACAAAAACAAAACACCTCGTTGGACTTCGCTGAATGACTTTACGTACCAAGCAGCTCTTCTTGTTGGGTTATTCCAAGTCTTGGCACTTGTTCCCGGAACATCCCGTTCTGGTGCAACGATCCTAGGAGCTATCTTGATTGGCGCTTCGCGTTTTGTCGCTACAGAATTCTCATTTTTCTTAGGGATTCCTGTCATGTTTGGCGCAAGCGGCTTGAAGATCGTCAAATATTTAGCTGAAGGGAACTCATTCAAAATGGAAGAAACTGTTGTTCTTCTTGTAGGAACATTCGTATCTTTTGTGGTTTCTGTCTTAGCTATTAAATTCTTATTAAGTTATTTGAAGAAAAACGACTTTACCGCTTTTGGCTGGTATCGTATTATCCTTGGTATCATTTTAATTGGTTATTGGTTTATCGCAATGTAAGAAAAACCAGAACACTTCTCTTGTATGAGAAATGTTCTGGTTTTTTATTTTCTTTAATGATAATTATTATAAACAATAAAAACTATATAAAGCTTCATAGCCATCTGATAACCATTATCGTTCTCATTTATCTGTTTTTATTATCAATTACATTGTTATTATGCTATCCTTGTTTTGACAAGGAGGACTGATAACGATGACTAATCAGAAAAAAGCTTTTGCAGCAACAATTGGCTGTCTTTTATTTATGATTGCCGGTTTTATTTTCGACCGATTCTCTCTTACCATCACCCCACTTTTTTATATCAGCGCTATTATCATCGGTGGATACAAACAAACATCGGAAGGCTTGAAAGAATTGTGGAATGACCGAACACTGAATGTGGACTTATTGATGGCTTTAGCTGCTATCGGTGCCTGTTTGATTGGTAATTACTTTGAGGGAGCAATGTTGACATTCATCTTTTGTTTAAGCGGTGCATTAGAGGAATACACGACCAATAAAAGTCAAAAAGAAATTACCGCTTTGATGAATCTTCAACCACAAAAAGCTCAGTTACTAAAAGAAAACGGACAAATGCAAGAAGTAGATGTTTCGCAATTAAAGGTGGATGACTTGGTGTTCGTCGCTAAAGGAGCGGCTGTTCCGATCGATGGTTGTTTAGAAAGCACACAGGCAACGATCGATGAGTCTGCATTAAGCGGTGAATCTGTACCTGTAGAAAAATATTTAGGAGATGAGATGTTTGCAGGAACGCTGAATCAAGGAAATCCCATTACGATTCGAGTAACAAAAACGAGTGCCGAAACCGTCTTTGCTAAGATTATCCAATTAGTGGAAGAAGCACAGAATACGCCAACTCAAACAGCTTCATTTATCGAACGGATCGAAAACAATTATGTAAAATTGATTTTGCTTGCTGTGCCTCTAATGATCCTTCTCCCCCACTTTTTCTTAAGTTGGAGTTGGGATGAAAGCTTTTATCGAGGAATGGTATTACTAGTCGTAGCTTCTCCTTGTGCGCTTGTCGCATCTGCTACTCCTGCTTCTCTAGCTGCTCTTTCAAATTCTGCAAAAAATGGGATTCTAATCAAAGGCGGGATTCATTTAGAGAAGCTTTCTGAATTAAAAGCGATTGCCTTTGATAAAACAGGAACACTCACTAAAGGAAAACCAGTTGTGACTGACAGCTTTTTCTTTGATGAGAAGGATTTGGCACAACAACTTCTTGTTGCTATGGAACAAAAAACGACACACCCTCTTGCTCATGCGATTTTACAATATTTCGATTGCACAATACCCGAAGCAATCCAATCCCTATCAATAGAAGAAATTACTGGTTTTGGCTTACAAACTACCTATTTAGGTGCGCAATGGAAAGTTGGCAAACACGCTTATGATCCTGAGACGATGAGAATCAGCAAAGAGATTGAGGAAATGATCGAACGTTTAGAAAATCAAGGAAAAACTGTAATCTATCTGTCTAAAGATCAACAGTTAATCGCTGTTTTAGGTCTGTTGGATATTCCAAAAGCAAATGCCCAACAGGTGATTTCTTACTTTAAATCCCAAAACATCCATACAAGTATGATAACTGGCGACCATTCTGGCACAGCAAAGGCTATTGCTGAACAAGTAGGGATCGAACATTACTATGCAAGCTGTACTCCGGAAGAAAAAACACAACTAGTCAAAAAAGAAAATGAACTTTACCAAGTAAATGCGATGGTTGGTGATGGAGTCAATGATGCGCCTGCTTTAGCAGCTGCTTCATTAGGTATCGCTATGGGACAAGGAACAGACGCCGCTATGGATATCGCAGACATCGTCTTAATGAAAAATGACTTAGATAAATTTGTCTACAGTCATCGGCTGTCTTTAAAAATGCGGCGGATCATCAAACAAAATATTATTTTTTCGATTCTTGTTATTCTCTTGTTGATTGCTTCTAACTTCCTGCAATTTTTAAATCTACCTCTTGGAGTTGTAGGACACGAAGGAAGCACAATATTGGTTATTCTGAATGGCTTGCGTTTACTAAGACCTTTACCTGCTCTTTCTGATTCTTCAAAAAAATGTAAGTCTTGTCCACTATACAAAGCGCGGCTGTCTTCTGTTAAATAAGCGAAGTGTTTTTTATAATTTTATTTATTTTATGAAAAAAACAGCTTATGAATAGGTCTTGAAGGATGAATTCCTACTTTTGCAACTTTCCAAAAAGATGTTATGATTGTTTCGAAGAAAGTGAGGAATATATTTTATGGAAAGTTGGCTTTTTTTAGGAATTATTTTACTTGTAGCAATTTTAGCTAAGAACCAAAGTCTGATGTTAGCGGCAGCTTTTGTGTTGATTATGAAGCTCATACCAACCTCTCGTTCCTTTTTCCCTTGGCTTCAAGGCAAAGGAATCAATATTGGTGTGACGATCATCACTGCAGCTATTCTGATCCCTATCGCAACAGGAGAAATCGGTCTACGTGATTTATTAGAAGCCTTTAAATCCCCTATCGGCTGGGTAGCTGTTTTTTGCGGTGGGCTAGTGGCTGTCTTATCTTCCAAGGGCGTAGGATTGATTGCTTCTGATCCGCAAATCACTGTTGCGCTTGTTTTTGGCACGATTTTAGGTGTTGTCTTCTTAAGAGGAATCGCCGCCGGACCAGTCATTGCTTCTGGCATTACTTATTGTATCTTACAAGTATTTGCTTTAGGAAAATAGATCAAATTTTGCCTATTTTTAGGAGATTCTTAATACCCCCAATTTACTGATCCGTGATATACTGACAACGAGGTGATACAATGTTCGAAAAATTGAAGTATTTCATAGGAACAATTGGCTGGTTTCTTTTAGCGGTACTTTTGATTCTAGGCTTAGCTTATCTTTTATTTCCTGATTTGATACAAAATGTGTTAGATACTGCTTTTTGATTGACCTATTAGAATGATATAGGGATGCTCCTGCGATGCAGGGGCTTTTTTTAAACAAGGAGCGAGCGAATGAGATTCCCTATTGAAATCGATGCACTTTTTTCTTTTTGGCTCTTCTCCTCTTTTTTGTTATACTAGATTACAGTGGACAAAAGAAGGAATGATTGCATCCGCTTTAACGAATATCAAAATGGAAGAAACAGTACCTGTTTTCAGGTTACTTTGGAAAGAAAGGAAGACGCTTGTGGAAACTTTTGAAGGTCTTTTAATTGATACGTATGTTTTACAAGAACAGCCAATGATGCTGACTGGAATCAACTTGCAGCTTGAGGACCGTGTGATCAATGGACTGCTTAAAGATCGCTATTTGGCAAAGTACATCTTACGTTTGCCACTAAATAAATATGTACTGGAAGTAAGTGGCAAATGGAACCGTCGAAATCAGTTAGTCATTAAAAAAATGTTGATAAAAAATATTGATGAATATATTAAAATAATCGGTACACCAGAATAACCTTTACCGATCAAAGGTGACTGGTTATAAAATAACTGCAGTTTCTTAATAGAAAAACAAAGAACAATAGGGAATCGTATCCCTTTTCAAAAAAAACTTTGCAAACGGTTCTCTTTGTTATATAATGACTTAGTACCAAACATTCCCATTCAATCTTTGTTTAAATAGATAAATAAAAATCTAGTTTGGTTTGACGCTATTGCCTCCCACAATAGCGTCTTTTTGATCTTTTCAGCTTGATTTATCTGTTTTTACTGATAAAAAGTTTAAATAAAAGACTGTTAAGGAAAAAAACTTGTCATGTTCATATTGCAAAGCGCGCTGCCTTTAGGTATAATAATGAATGTTGAATTATGCGGTCACACGCGTAAGAACTTAAGTTATCGGAGGTGAAACTAATGCCAAACATTGAATCTGCAATCAAACGTGTTCGTACAAGCGAAAACGCTAATGTGAAAAATTCATCTCAAACAAGCGCTATGCGTACTGCAATCAAAAAATTTGAAGATGCTGTAGCTTCAGGTGCTGACAACGTAGATGCGTTATATAAAGAAGCTGTTAAAGCTATTGATATGGCTGAATCAAAAGGTCTAATCCACAAAAACAAAGCTAACCGCGACAAATCTCGTTTAAGCAAAAAAATCGCTAAGTAAAAGAATCGGCTTCGGCCGGTTTTTTTATTTGTCAAAAAAACCAAAAGCAACCGGTATTCTTGCATGCTTTTGGCTTCTTCTTTCTTCCTATCGATTTCTCAACAACTGCCCTGTGCGCAAAACGAAAAGTTGAAAACTTAATTCTTTTTCGATTTGCCCCGTTTTGATTTGATAATCCATTTCGACTAATTGATCAAATAATTGTACTAGCAACTGTTCATCGAATTTCCTTACTTCTTGCATGGCAAGTTTTACACGGTAAGGATGGATTTTTAATGTTTCTGCAATATTGGCCTGCTGATAGCCAATCTTTACAAGAAATTTTGTCTGTAAAAACAAACGTAATTGAGAAAGTAAAATCGCATTGATTTTGATTGTTTCCTCCCCTTGCATGACTAAATCTTCATATAAACGCAAGGCTTGTTCTGTCTTCCCTTTTAAAATATATTGGGTCATGTCAAAAATATTATGTTCCAATGTTTTAGGAACTAATTGTTCTACTTCTCGAACAGTGATCTGCTGTTGATTTTGTCCATAAAGAATTAATTTCTGTAACTCTCTCATCATTTTGGATAAATCTAAGTCAGTCAACCGCAAGAATAAATCAATGGCGTTGCGTTCCATTTTGATGGAGGAGTTCTCTAAGGTATTCATCAGATATTGACGTACTTCTTTTTCATTCAACTGTTGGACGTTGATGATGGTTGCTGTTTTTTTCAATTGTTTCGTTACTTTTTTCCGTTCATCCAACTTTTCATATGGTGCAAAAAATACTAATACAGTCGATTCTAGTGGTTCTTTCAAATAAGCTGTCAGTAAATCAGTATTTTGTTCGATCCCATTGTTTACTTTCTCACCTGTTAAAAAATATGGGTTCTCCACAAATACTAATCGTTGATCTCCGAAAAACGGCAATGTCTCTGCTTCAGCCACTACCTCCTCTAAACTTGCATTTTCCATGTCAAAACTTAAAAAATTTAAATCATCTTCGCCCTCTAATTTGATTTTTTTAACTATTTCTGCCCGAACTTGATCTTGGAGAAACTTTTCTGTTCCTAAGATCAAGTAACAAGATGCAAGTTTTTCTTTACGTATTTTTTGTAACTCTGCTTGTATACTCAAATTACTCACCACTTTCAAAATTATCCTACCATGAGAAGATGAGAATTACTAGTCTATCATTGTTTCCACTAGACCATGAGGATGAAAAACTGGATGCCAGCGATAGGTGATCATTCCTTGCTGATCGGTTCGCCATGTTCTTATCTGATTTTCTTCTAGTGCCTCCAATACTTCGCTGTGAGGGTGACCATAACGATTATTTACTCCGCAGGATATAATTCCATGTTTCGCTTCAATATGGGAAAGAAAATCCGTATTACTTGATGTGCGGCTACCGTGGTGACCTAATTTGACTACGTCGGCTTTCAAATTAGGATAAATAGAAAGCAACTGTTCTTCCATCGCTTGATTCAAATCGCCTAAAAACAAAAAACGGCTATTGTTATATTCCGTCCATAAACCAATTGAATCTTCATTTCTTCCTTCTCCCTTTTCAAAAGGGTTCAATACATAAAGATCATAATAGCCTTTGATCCTGTCGCCATGTTTGACTTCAATGATTTTAGTGCCATTTTTTTGAGCTTCTGTTAAATGCCTTCGCAACGGTTCATTTCGTCCAGCGCCCCAGCCAATATAAATTTTTTTGATGGTGAAATGCTGAGATAATGTGGACAATTCTCCCACATGATCCGTATCGTCGTGTGTCAAGATGAGTTTATCGATCACACTTATTCCCTGTCCTTTTAGGTATGGAACGATATTCCTTTCAGCAGGAGGTCGTGCAATACCTTGCGCCCACTTTTCCCTTTCAAAGGGTAACTTCCCCCCCGTATCAATCAAAATCGTTTCTTTTCGAAAAGGACTTTGCAAAAAGATACTATCTCCTTGACCAACATCGATAAAAGCGATCGTTGAAGAAAAACGTAAAAATGGCAAAGTCAATAGCATCAAAGAAAACAGACCAACATAAAACAAGAGTTTCATCGGCTGCTCGTTCAATCTATCCATACAAATCAGTAATCCGAAAATATATACCCCTGATAGCACAAGAGGTAGACGCCCTATAACAAGAGTCGATCCTGAAAACGAATCGATCATTCGTTCAAACAAGATCAGTCCCTCTTCTATCAGCAAAAGTAAGGTTCTCGGCAACCAGCGATTGAAAAGCGTCAGAAAGAACACACTAGGAAGAAAAAGAAACTTGAATACTGGTGCAACCAGTAATGTAAAAAGACTGCCTAAAAGAGGCCACTCATAAAAATGCCATACAATCAACGGCATCGTGATCATGGTAAATAGGACATGAGAAGCCGTTTTTTCATCCAATCTCCATCAAAAGAAATCAGGATAAACAAAAAACTCATGAAAAAACTAAGCTGCCCGCCCGCATGAAAAAGAAATCGAGGATCAAATAGCAAAAGAAGCCAAAAGACAACTACAAATAAGTCCATAGAGGAGTAACGTTTATTCAATAATTTGACTAGCAACCGCAATAAAAACAACAGACTAGCACGCAAGACAGAAATAGAACTGCCTGCAAGAGAAACATAACAGATAGTTAGCAGGCTCAACGGAATGATGCTGACGTGCAGTGGCCATCCGATACGTCGAAACAAATAATACAGCCACCCTAAATAAAATTGGATGTGTAATCCCGATAGGCTGAATAGATGCAGCAAACCACTCTCCCTAAAAATTTCTTCTGATTCTCTGAAACCTGAATCTTTATAGCCCCATAATAAAGAATTGATATATACACTTGTTTTTTGCGGAAATTCAGATTGGACAAAAGAAATAAAAGCGCCTCTTTTTCTCTGGAGCCAATTTCGCCAAAGATTTTGTATGGTGATTTTTTCGACCCTTTGAATTTGGAATCGACCAGAGATTCTATGGTTCCTGAAGTAAGCTTCTTGGTCAAAAGTATAAGGATTTCGCTTTTTTTCGGGAGAAATAAACTCGCCTTCAGCTGTCAATTCTATCCCCTTCCCTCGGAATCCAAGCCAAGTTTTCAATTCCTCTTCGGTGTTTACTTGATAAGAAAGCTGTACCTTCTGTTTACTCTCTGACAATCTTCCTTCCATTGTCAAAAAACTGCCATTCGCACGAATCGTATCTGTAGATAAAGTCACTTGCGCAGCTGTTTCTTTTTCCTCTAAAAATGAATATTCTTGTAGCTTATAAGAAACGGATACCATTATGCTACCCACAATACAGAAGTACGCGATAAAACGTCCTTCTTTTAGCGAAAACCACAAAAAAATTCCGGCAAGAAACAAACGATAAATCCAATTGTCCGTATCATACAACAAACAAATAATCATCGACGTAATTGCCGGAAAAATCAACCGATTTCGAACATGCCTTTCTAAAACGCTAGACATGTTTTCCTGTTAATTCATTTTGAAGTTTTGAAAAATGCTGCGAGTCTAAAGCAACTTGGTGTACAGATATGCCTAATTGTTCAATCAACGCTTGAGCATACGGATCATTTCGATAGTCATGGAGATAATTGATTCCTTTAACACCAGCTTGCAGCAAAGCTTTTGTACAAGCTAAACATGGAAAATGTGTGACATAGATTTCCGAACCTTCCGTCGGGATACCGAGTTTCGCGCACTGTAGCAGCGCGTTCATCTCTGCATGGATCGTTCGCAAACAGTGTCCATCTACAATATAGCAGCCTTCATCTATGCAGTGGACATCTCCACTGACTGCTCCATTATAGCCGCCAGCAATGATCCGTTTTTCCCTAACAAGTGTCGCTCCTACTTCTAAACGTGTACACGTGCTGCGTAAAGATAACAATACCGCCTGAGCCATAAAATACTGGTCCCAGGGAATGCGTTTGTTTTGAGTCTTATCAGTAATTTTTTCTTTGTTCGTATCGCATGGTTTTGAAGATTTTTCTAACATGGTTACATTCCTCCGTTTTTTCAAGTTGGTCAAAAAAGCACTCCATTGCTTAAACAAAATATTCTTTAAATATACCGAATCATCATGTCTGACAAAAGAGCATATGCTTCACTGCCGAAATGAAGCCCGTCATCCATTAGCCTCCATTTATTGCTCTTTTCAGTTGGTTCTGAATCATTCTATTTAATTGTAACGAAGTTTTTTAGTTTTTCAACTGTCTTTTCACCGATACCAGAGATCTCCTGCAAGTCTTCCACTTTCTGGAATGATCCGTTTTCTTCTCTAAATCGAATGATTTCTTGCGCCTTGACTGATCCGATCCCAGGAATCTGCTGGAGTTCTGAGGGACTGGCTGTATTGATATTTATTTTTGAAGGCTCGGTATCTGCTGTAGACTGTTTTCCTTCGGGGGATGCTGACTGATTAAGATGTTCCGGCGGCTCTTCACCTACAGCAGGGATATATAGGACTTGCTGATCTTCTATCTTCGCAGAAAAGTTGATTCGATCGCTATCCGCTTCTTCTAATAATCCTCCTGCGCGCTTTAGTACATCATAGACCCGTTCTTCTGAAGAAAATGAATAGATACCAGGCTCCTTCACACTTCCTTTGATATCGGTATACATAACCTTTGGACGAGCATCCTCTTCTACAGTATTTCCTTCAGGCAATTGATTTTCTTCACTGGAACTAAATGGAGAAAGTATTTCTTTTGCAGCGATTTCTTCTGGTTCTCTATGAAATAACAGATTTGACAATAAAAAACCACTGACTATACAAAAAATAAGAACTACCGTAGACATAAAAACGATTAACTTAGGGGAGGTGAGTATTTTCTTGTTGATTTTTTCTATCATTATTTCTTTTTACAAAGAATGATCAGTAAAAACCATTCATTTCTCCTTTCATTTGAAATCGAAGAAACAATGTGCTCTGACAAAATCGTCCCTTCAACATCTAATTACGTCAATTTTTTCTTTTTTTTTAGCAGAAAGATATTTTGACGAAAAAAAAGGATTGTGACAGAAAATATGTCACAATCCCTTATTCAAAATAAATAGTAGTCAATTAGCTCAAAAGCTTGCATCTGCAGTAAATAAATCCAAACAAAAGAGGAGAAGCTGTTTTTGCGTAGCTATTCTTATTACTTGATACAGAGTAGCTTTTTCACAATTTTTTTAGTTGGTTCATTTCATTTTCTCTAGATAGTCAAGCGCATCTTGTACTGTTTTTACTGGTACGATTTTCATAGAGGAATTCAATTTTTTGGCAGCGGCTTTTGCTTCTTCATAGTTGGTTTTTATTTCAGGATATTCTTTCTTAACATCGTCTGAGATCGTATCATCTGGTGCAAAGAAAATCTCTACACCGGCTTTATCCGCGCTTGCTACTTTTTTATCGATTCCTCCGATTCGGCCGACTTCTCCTTCGCTGTTGATCGTTCCAGTTCCGGCAATTTGCTTACCATGTCGCAAATTTTTACCAGTGACCTGTTCATAGATTTCTAAAGTGAACATCAATCCTGCTGACGGCCCACCAATAGAGCCAGAATTAATGCGAACATCTGTATCTGATTCGATCTCTGTATGATCAGTAAGTGTGATGCCTATTCCTGCCTTTTTATCTGTTGGCAACTCAATCAGATCACCAGAAGCTGTTTTTTCTTCACCATTATGCAAATAACTGATTTCGATTGTTTGTCCAACTTTTTGGCTTTTTACATAATCCATAAATGCTTCTGTACTTTGAAAGCTTTTGCCGTCTACTTTTGTTACTGTATCTCCTACTGAAAGCTTGCCAAAAAAGTTCGATGTCTTCTCTACGCTCATGACATATACGCCTTTGAATTCCATTTTATAAGGCTTGCCTGCAAGCTTCAACGCTTGTTCGATTGCTGCGTTTTGGGAAGAATCCATATAATACTGTTGCATTTGATTATATTCTTCATTTGTTGCCCCACCAGTCAATTCTTCTTTACTAATCAATTCTTCAAAGGGGGCTAGTTTAGCCTTTAGAGCCAAAAATCCGGTAGCTTGCCTGATACCGACGGATGTAAGAGAGAAAGAGCCAGAACCTTTGTCTTCTTTGTCATTGACTGTAATTAATTCTTTCAGATCAATCGTTGCTCCTGGTGATTCCACATAATATGGCAGAGGAACTACTACAAATCCGATGATCAACATTCCAAATATGATAATCAGTACTGTTTTGAACCATTGTTTAGCTTTCATTTGATTCACGCTTTCCAGCTAGAGCTTCGTTGATAACTGGCGGTAAATAACTGCTTACGTCTCCACCAAAGTGCAGTACTTCTTTTAAAATACTGGAACTGACATGGTTATATTCTGGTTTTGCCAATAAGAACACCGTTTCCAATTCCTCGTTTAGATGATGGTTCATCTGAGCGATTTCTCGTTCATATTCGAAGTCTTTGATACTCCGTATTCCTCTGACCAAGGCATCCGCGCCGATTTCTTTTGCCGTTTCCACTGTCAATTGATTTTCCTGATGTATGACTTTTACATTAGGAAGATGTGCCACAGCTTTTGCAATCAATGTCATTCTTTCTTCTGGAGGAAACAAACTGTTCTTTGAAGTATTGATAAAAACACCAATTACCACCTCATCGAATAATTTAGCCGCACGCTCCACTGTATCTAAGTGTCCTTTTGTAAAAGGATCAAAACTTCCTGGGAATAATGCACGTTTCATCGTTTTCCCTCTTTTCTATAGATAGTCACAGCTGTTATGCCATAAATCTGTTTTCTTATTTGATGAAATCCAGCCACAGATTCTGGCAATTCGACTGTTTTATCCGTTTCGCATACGATAACTGCGGTTTTAGAAAAAAGTCCCAGTTCTTCCATTTTATGGATTTGATCAATGATTTTTTGTTTTGCATACGGCGGATCAAGAAACAAGTAATCAAATTGTTGTTTCTCTGTTGCTAGCCGTTCGATTGCTTTGTCCGCATCAAGTTTTATTGTGGTAAACTTCTCTGGTTCTTTCGTAATCTCGATGTTTTCTTTAATGATTTTTAGCGCTTGGTAATTTTTGTCTACGCATACTGCATGACTACAGCCTCTGGATACGGCTTCGATAGCTAAACCTCCGCTTCCTGCAAACAGATCCAATACTGTCTCTCCATCAAAATAGGGTCCAATCATATTGAATATGGATTCTTTTACTTTATCTGTAGTTGGTCTGGTATTCGCCCCTGCTAAACTTTTTAAGCGGCGTCCGCCATAATTTCCTGATATTATCCGCATCTACTCACTCCTTAGAAATGGTACTGGTACTAGTATACCAAAAAAAAGACAAAAAAATACTTGGACAATGATCAATTTTTGATAGTTGTCCAAGTTATTTTTCTATTAAAAAACTGCTCATAAGAGATTTTTAAAGATGTTCAGCTAATCGGATTTCTGTATTCAGCTCTTCGATTTCGAAACCTTCTTCTTTTAATACCGTTTTATTACCTATTTTATCAGCAAAATTCATTTCGATATCTGGTCGGTAAGAACGTTCTACGTTTCGAACAAAATGTAATTTACGGATTCGTTCTTCTGTCTCTTCAAATGTCTCTTCATTCAAGTAAAGAACGACATATTTCATTTTTCTTGAGACATAATGCAACAAGCCGAACTTTTTTAGATTCTTTAATTGTTTTAAGCTGTAGACCCATACGATCAGCCCGCGTCGTTTTATTATTTCAAATTCACTATTGTCAACTTGCATGACAATTCCCTCCGCATCCAAAGTGTTTTTTCGTTTCAAAGAACGGACTACCTGCATCTATCTTGATTTCATTAGAAACTTCTTCAGCAAGTGCTTGGACAATTTGATCCAACAGACTTTGTAACTGTGTTTCACTATACCTAAAAGCTGCGACATGCTCATTCAGATCAAGCTGTCTTTTTGCTTTTCGAAGAGCACGTTTTTTTTCACGGTAATCAGGTGCATATTCACCGTATGCCGCTACATTTTCAAACACCTTTTTCTGCGACAGGAACGCTTCTTTTAATTGGCAGACTTCTGCAGATTCTTTCATTGATTGTTTATGTTTGAAATAAGAAGCCATCGTTTTACTCTTTTTTATCATTTCAGCGACTCGGAGGCATTGATCCTCCAGTTGAAACAGCTCTTCATTAACGATCACTGCTATCACTACTTTCTCCGTTTTCTTCTTGCAATAAGACTAACATATTTTCTTTAGAAAAAGCAATGCCTAATGAATCCGTTCCCGGATCCATAAAGCGGTCATGATTATATGGATCGCTGTACCAATATAAAAACGAAAAAGTAGCGTCGATTGCTGGATGAATAAACAGTCCACTAGTATTTTCTAATTTCTGTTTACTGATTAACTTCTCCAATTCATCATTCGTCAAGGAAAATTTCGTTATCGTTTGTCCACTACCTAGCGATTTTTGCCAATCAGCCATACGTTCGTCTGACAAGATTTCTTCAGGCTTTGTCAAGAAATCATGTAGCAGCAGCCGACTGTGGTTTTGAAAGGCAAGTGGTTGGTTGTATATAGGAAGTTCGTCTTCTCTTCTAAGCATGTTTAGTAAAGTCGTACTTTTTCGTTCTTTACCGCGATTGATCGATTCCCAGTCAGCCGATTTATCTGCTTCATAATGTGGGAGACCTTCACCAAACACTTGATACGGTAAAAGTTTCAAAAGACTATCTTTATCTAAATATACAACTGAAAACAGACCGTTAGTTGTTTGATCAAAAAACAAAATAGCAAAAGTGTCGTTATCAAAAGCAATCAGTGGACGATAATTCATATCCTCTTCCATCAGTTCGATTCCAACTTCTGTGTCATGATACTCAAAAGTGAAATTAGTATAGATAGTCGTGAGCTTTGTTAGGTCCTGCATCGTCATCCCTAAATAAAACGGCGTGATATCAGCAGGTCCTGTTTGCAGTACTTTAACAGTTGTGACCATGCTATCTTGGACATTCACTTCAAAAGTGAGATGACTGGCTTTGTTTTCATAATATCTTGTTTCAAAACCAAACCCACTAGTTAATCGATCATAGGATGGTCCAAAATCTTTTTCTAGCTGTTCGATCGGTTTTCCAATATAAGTAGAAAAACCAGTTGCTTTAAGCTCCTGGTATTTCCACGTTGTCATTTGATTTGAGAGTTGTTGATCAGAGTTTTCCTTCACTTCAAGTTTTGGCGGGAACAAGACTGGTTCCATATAGAATGCCGCAATAACTAATAGCAGAATCAGCCAAAACAAACCCAGTCTTTTCATATTTCCCCACCTTTCACTTATTATTTTTCAGTCACTTCAATCAAAAGGTCGCCAGATGAAATCGTGTCTCCTGAAGATACATATACATGTGCGACTTCTCCGTCAAAACGTGCTTCGATGGCTGTTTCCATTTTCATTGCTTCAGTAATCATCAACGTGTCGCCTTTTTTGACGTTATCCCCTTTTTTCACTAATACATCAAGCACAGAACCAGACATCGTTGCTCCGATTTGTTCACGATTTGTTGGTTCAGCTTTCAATCGAGTTTGGACCGCACTGATGATTGAATTATCTTTGATAGTGATTTCACGTCTTTGCCCATTCAAATTGAAGAACAGTACGCGATTTCCTTCGATATCGGGTTCTCCGATTTCATCTAAACGAATGATAAGCGTTTTTCCACGTTCGATTTGTACATTGATTGTTTCACCTAAACGTATCCCTTGGAAGAATGTTGGTGTATCCAGTAATGTAACATCGCCAAATTGATTGTACGCTTTTTGATAGTCCAAAAAGACTTGCGGATACATCAAATAACTTAATACTTCGTCTTGTTTTGGTTCATAGCCGATTTTTTCTGCCAATTCTTTTTTCACTTCGTTGAAATCGACTGATTTCGCCAATAGACCTGGACGTTCACTCAACGCGGGTCTGCCCTTAAGAATGATCTTTTGCAGTTTTTCAGGAAATCCGCCGACTGGTTGCCCTAGTTTTCCTTGGAAGAAAGTTACTACAGATTCAGGGAAACTTAGTGTTTCGCCTTTTTCATAGATGTCTTCTTCTGTGAGATCATTTTGGACCATGAATAGTGCCATATCTCCTACGACTTTAGATGATGGAGTTACTTTAACGATATCGCCAAACATCAAATTGACAGTATGGTACATTTGTTTGATTTCATCCCAGCGATGACCTAGTCCGACAGCTTTTGCCTGTTGCTGCAGATTCGAATACTGTCCTCCTGGCATCTCATGCATATATACTTCTGTTTCAGGAGCATTCAAGCCATTTTCAAATGGTTTGTAATACATACGCACATCTTCCCAATAATGGTTCAATTTCTGTGCATTTTCAATTGTGATTTCTGGCAGCCGTGGCCCATTGACCAGCGCATAATACAAGCTGCTCATGCTAGGCTGACTCGTGTTCCCACTCATTGCACTCATTGCTACGTCAACGATATCTACTCCTGCTTTTGAAGCAGCGGAATAAGTGATAATCCCGTTTCCACTAGTATCATGAGTATGCAGATGGATTGGCAGATCCGTCGTTTCTTTCAATTCACTAATCAAGCGATAAGCTGCTTGCGGTTTAAGCAATCCAGCCATATCTTTGATTGCAATGATATGCGCACCCAATTGTTCTAGTTCTTTTGCCATGTCTTTATAATACTGAACATTGTATTTTGCTCGGCTTGGATCGTTGATATCGCCAGTATAGCAGATGGCTGCCTCTGCGATTTTACCAGTATCCCGTACAGCTTGGATACTTTTTTCCATTTGAGGAGTCCAGTTCAGACTATCAAAGATTCGGAAAACATCAATCCCTTGTGCTGCTGCTTCTTTGACAAATTCCACCAGTACATTGTCAGGATAATTAGAATACCCAACGGCATTTGATCCCCTGAAAAGCATTTGCAGCAATGTATTAGGCATTAAAGAACGGATTTTTCTCAATCGTTGCCAAGGATCTTCATTCAAAAAGCGGTAAGCCACATCAAATGTTGCTCCCCCCCACATCTCACTTGAAAAGAGTTCAGGAAGACCTTCTCCCGTTAAGCGTGCAATCTGCTTGAAATCCTTTGTCCGAACACGAGTTGCTAGCAGACTTTGATGGGCGTCTCTAAATGTCGTATCCGTCAACAATAAATTTTCCTGTCCTTTGATCCATTCGACCAAAGCATCGGCACCATTTGCATCTAATACGTTCTTAGCCGTTACGTAATCAGTTCTTGTGATTAGATCTTTAGGCATACGTGGTTCTTCATAAAATGGTTTTTCGCCACTTTCGATACCTGGAAAACCATTGACAGTAATTTCACCGATATATTTCATCGTTTTATTTCCGCGGTCTCGTAGTCGAGGAAATTCAAATAATGTTGCTGTACTATCGATAAAAGTTGTTTTTGCATTTCCTGATTGGAATTCAGGATGTGTGATGACATTTAGCATAAATGGAATATTTGTTTTTACTCCACGGATCCTGAATTCTTTCAAGCAACGTTCCATTTTCTGAATGGCTGTTTCAAAAGTAGCGCCATGCGTACATACTTTTACTAACAATGAATCAAAATACGGCGTCACCACATAGCCAGCGTAAGCATTCCCTACATCCAGACGTACGCCAAATCCGCCAGGTGAACGATACGTATCAATTTTTCCTGTGTCTGGTAAAAAGTTATTCAACGGGTCTTCCGTAGTGATTCGGCATTGAATAGCTGACCCATTCAATTTGATTTCTTCTTGCTGAGGCAATCCGATTTCTTTATGCAAATCTAGCCCTTGGGCAATCAATAGTTGCGTTGTCACGATATCAATATCTGTAATCATTTCTGTGATCGTATGTTCCACTTGGACGCGAGGATTGACTTCGATAAAGTAAAAATCATCTCCTTCAACAAGAAATTCTACCGTACCCGCATTGACATACCCAACATGTTTCATCAATTGGATAGCTGCCTGACAAATTTTTTGACGTTGCTGTTCGTTCATAGAGACACAAGGCGCTACTTCTACTACTTTTTGGTGGCGACGCTGAACAGAACAGTCTCTTTCGAAAAGATGGATGACGTTTCCATGTGTGTCACCAAGAATCTGTACTTCGATATGCTTAGGATTGGCGATGTATTTTTCAACATACACTTCATCGCTACCAAAGGCAGCTTTTGCTTCGCTTTTTGCACGTTCGTAACCTTCTCTTGCACTCTTTTCATCATGAGCCACACGCATTCCGCGACCTCCGCCGCCTAGAGCTGCCTTGATCATAATCGGATAACCGAATCGTTCAGCAAATTCCAATGCATCGTCTACAGAAGCGATTGGACCATCTGTACCTGGAATTGAGGCAATTCCTGCTTCGATGGCTGCAGCTTTTGCTTTGATTTTATCTCCAAAAATATCCAAATGATGCAGTTTGGGTCCAACAAAAGTGATGCCCTCTTCCTCGCACCGTTGCGCAAAATTCAAGTTTTCCGATAAAAGACCATAACCAGGATGAATGGCATCAGCCCCGCATTCTTTCGCGATCGAGATGATTCCTTCAATATCTAGGTACGCATCAATCGGTTTTTTTCCTTGTCCTACTAAATATGCTTCGTCCGCTTTAAAACGGTGTACGGAATATTCATCTTCTTCTGCATAGATTCCAACAGTTTTAATTCCTAATTCTGTACAAGCACGAAATACACGTACAGCAATTTCACCCCTGTTAGCAACTAAAACTTTTTTCATCGAACCACTCCTACATCTTTTTTTATTATAAACCTAAGCTCTTGCGTTTTTCATCCGCACTAATGTTAAGGACAAAGCCGACACAGATCGAAAGCATCAGCAAACTGGATCCTCCTTGACTTAAGAATGGGAATGTAATCCCTGTCAGAGGAATGACACCAGTGATTCCTCCCAGATTGACAAACACTTGGATCAAAAACATTGCGCCGATCCCAATGCACAAAAGCGAATTGAACGGATCTCTTGAACGAATCCCTACAAGAATAATGCGCACGATCATAAAGAATAGCAACGCTAATATCAAAATCCCCATAATCACTCCGAGCTCTTCCACTACGATTGCATAGATAAAATCGGTTTGTGCTTCTTGTAAAAATCCCTTTTTCTGGATACTGTTACCTAACCCTCTGCCAAATAACCCGCCATTGAACATGGCATAGTAGCCGTTAACTAATTGATGGCCTTTATTTAATTCATCCGAGAAAGGATTTTGGTAAATAGCAAAGCGATTATAGATATACTGTAAACGCCCAGGCAAGATTTTTCCGTTTGTAATATTGATTAGCCAGATCGTAAAAGTACTTAAACAAAAACCGCCTACTCCTACAATCAAAGTATACACATAATTGACTCCGCTGGCTAAAAGCAGAACCAAAATAATCAAAAAGATAACTGCCGCATTCCCAAAATCGGGAAGGATAGCGACCAAAGCAGTCAGTCCGATAACCATTGCAAGTGGACGTTTTACAGTCCCTAGGAAATCTTTTTGTACACTGTTTTGCCTTTTTGATAAAGTCAGAGACAGATACCAGATAGAAATAATCTTTAGGTATTCGGCAGGTTGGATCGAAAATCCTGCAATTTGAAGCCAACCTTTTGCACCATTGATTTCTTTACCGAAAAACACAACGATTAGCAGCAAAATCGTCAAAACTGCGATGGCTGCCATGATTAAACGCTGGTTTTTCAAAACATCTGTTTTCATTTTGTAGAGTAGTGCGATAGCAATCAAGCTGAGCACCCAAAAAATACTTTGGTTAATGACTGATGCGGACGGATTTTGTCCGTTTTCTAATAATAGATACGACGTAGAACTATATACCATGATCAAACCCAAAACACATAAAATCAAATAGGGAATCAAGATACTATAGTCTAATAGATGCCTTTTTTTTACTTTCTTAGGCAAGTCTATTCCTCCTTGCCAACTTCTTTTTTATCATAATTTTCTTGGTAAACCTCACTGTATAACTGATTCAATTCTCGTTCCAGCTCACTTAACATCAGCTGCCCCTCGTTTTTTTCGATTACTCCTATACGAACAGCAAACCCGACTTGCTGGGAGAAACCGTACATCTGTGTATCTACCACTTCTTCGAAGGCTTTGCATTGCGAGATACAGAGACTGTTATTTTGGTTTCGGATTAATCGTTTGATCCGTTCTGCTTCATCATTTAATACTTGGATCGCAAGTTTTTTCGACAAAGAATCCATCTGTGCTTACCTCCCGTTCTAATTCCTCAATTATAACATATTTCATTTTCATAGGGAGCAAAAAAACAGATTTAACCAGTTGTTTTTATTCATTTTTACGTAATGGTCCTTCTTGCTTATCCAGAACATTAGGATCCATATTTTTTATCCGAGATAAAAAGGCTTCTCCGTATTTATCAAGCTTGCTTTGACCAACTCCCTTTATCTGAAGCATCTCCAGTCTGCTTGATGGACGTATTCGGCTCATTTCTTTCAAGGTGGAATCTGAAAATACGACATACGGGGGAACGCCTGCTTCTGATGCTAGATCCGTTCGAAGTTCCCGCAACACTTCAAATAGTGTATCGGTCTCTTCATCCGACAGCTGCTGGACTTTCTTGGGTTCCTTTCGATAAACAGCTTCTTGTCCTTTTAATACTTGGATCCCTCTTTCTGTTACTTTCAAGATAGGATATTCTCCATCAACGGTCAGAAGATAGCCATTCGATATCAAATATTCAATCAACTGCATCGTTTCTTTTTGCGATTGATTTTTCATCAGTCCATAGGTAGATAAACGTTCAAACCCTAAGGCTCGCAGCTTTTGTTCTTTCGATCCTGCTAAGACTTTCATTAGCATCTGCTTGCCATAATTCTCCCCCATACGTTTCAAACAAGAAAGGACCATCTGTGCTTGTGTCGTTACTTCTACTATTTCTCTATCATCTAAACAGTTACCACAACGATTGCACGGACTGCTTGTCTCGCCAAAATAGTTTAGGATGTATTGCTGAAGACAGGATTCTATATACGCGTATTCTGTCATCGCTTTTAATTTTTCATATTCTTTTTGCTTTTGCTCCTCTTCTCTTTGGGACTGCTGGATAAAAAACTTTTGGACCTGAGTATCTTGAGGAGCGAAAAGCAGGATGGCTTCACTGGAAAGACCATCTCTTCCCGCACGACCAGCTTCCTGATAGTATGCTTCTAGAGAGCCAGGGATTTGATAATGGATAACAAAACGGACATTGCTTTTATTTATGCCCATGCCGAATGCATTGGTCGCTACGATTAGCTGTAAGCGATCGTATAAAAAGGCCTCTTGCATTGCCGTTCGTTCATTCTCATTTAGGCCACCATGATATCTGCCTATAGAAAATCCAAATTTTTTAAGCAAATGATAGATTCGGTCTACTTCTTTTCTCGTCGCTGCATAAATAATACCAGATTGATTTTTGTTGATTTTCAAATACTCGACTAGATACTGTTCTTTTTTTTGGTCTTTCACTACTTGAAAGCGGAGATTTTCCCGTTCAAAACCAGTCTGGATGTGATTGCCGTCAGGGATTTTTAAAAGTCGTTTTATGTCAGCGGCTACTTGTATAGTTGCTGTAGCTGTCAGTGCAACAATAACAGGTCGATTTGGCAGTTGATTTAGCTGTTTCGCCATTTGTAAATAACTTGGACGGAAATCATGCCCCCACTGAGAGATACAATGCGCCTCGTCAATGGCAATCATACAGACGTTCCATCGATTCATCGCTTGAATGAAATCCGGCATGATAAAACGTTCTGGAGCAATATAAAGTAAACGATACTGCTGCCTATCGATTTCTTGGAAGCGCCTAGCTGTTTCGTAATCATCTAACGAGCTATTGATAAAAGTGGCGGGTACACCTAATTGATTTGCTGCATCCACCTGATCCTTCATCAGAGAGATCAAAGGGGATACAACCACAGTAAGCCCATCTAATAGTAAAGATGGAAGCTGGTAACAGATTGATTTCCCACTTCCGGTAGGCATGATCCCTAATACATTTTCCTGATCAATGACTTTCTGGATAATTTCTTTTTGACCAGGTCTAAACTTATCATAACCAAAGTATTGTTTTAATAAGTCGTTCATCTTCCCGCTCCTTTCCCTTGCCATTTTACTTCGGTTTTCACCGAAGGACAAGTCGGCCCTCTCGTGAAACATAAGTGCGATATGAAACAAAAACACGTCGGAGTTAAGTTCTTTAAAAGTCTTTAAAATGTCTTTTGGCGTATTTTCTGAATTTATGTCCATTGACAACGATGACTTCTCCACAGAAATGAGTTGGACAAAAAAAGAAACCAGCTATTTTTTATAACAAGCTGGTTTCTCTCTTCATCCTTTTACAGATTATTTTTTCTTTTTAGATGCTTTTTCACGAGCATTTTTCTCTAAAATTTGTTTTCTCAAGCGAATGCTTTCTGGTGTTACTTCGCAATATTCATCATCATTCAAGAATTCCAAAGATTCTTCCAACGTCAATTGTTTTGGTTTTTTGATAACAGATGTTTGGTCTTTAGTAGCAGACCGTACGTTTGTCATTTGTTTTGCTTTCGTGATGTTGACAGTCAAATCATTATCACGGCTGTTTTCTCCGATAATCATTCCTTCATATACTTCTGTACCTGGTTCTACGAAGACTGTACCGCGTTCTTCGATACTCATGATAGAATAGGTCGTTGCTTTTCCGGTATCGATTGAAACAAGCGCACCTTGGTGACGTCCACCGATTTGACCAGGAAGCATTGGCAAATATTGATCAAAAGTATGGTTCATGATTCCGTAACCGCGTGTCATTGAAAGGAATTCAGTTGAATAACCGATCAAACCACGGGCAGGGGTCAAGAATGTCAAACGGATTTGTCCGTTTCCTGTATGGACCATATCTTGCATTTCACCTTTACGTAAGCTCAAGGATTCGATGACACTACCCATATATTCTTCTGGTGTGTCGATTTGTACGCGTTCAAACGGTTCGCATTTTACACCGTCGATTTCTTTTTCAATAACTTCTGGACGAGATACTTGCAATTCGTATCCTTCACGACGCATGTTTTCAATCAAGATAGACAAATGCAATTCTCCACGACCAGAAACAGTCCAAGCATCTGGAGAGTTTGTTGGTTCAACTCGTAAAGATACATCTGTTTGAAGTTCTGCCATCAAACGTTCTTCAATTTTACGAGCAGTTACATATTTACCTTCACGACCGGCAAATGGCGAATTATTAACTAAGAAAGTCATTTGCAATGTTGGTTCGTCAATGTGAAGGATAGGTAACGCATCTTGATGATCCACAGGAGTAACTGTTTCACCGACAAAGATGTCTTCCATACCTGAGACAGCAATCAAGTCTCCAGCTTTTGCTTCTTGAATCTCTAGACGTTTTAGTCCAAAGAAACCAAATAATTTCGTTACACGGAATTTCTTAACTGTTCCGTCTAATTTAATTAATGCTACTTGGTCGCCTACTTTGATTGTTCCTCTAAATACACGTCCGATTCCGATACGACCTACATAATCGTTGTAGTCAAGTAATGAAACTTGGAATTGTAATGGTTCGTCGCTATTATCGACAGGAGCAGGAATTTTTTCAATGATCGTGTCAAAAATAGGTGCCATTGTTGGTTCTTGATCTGCAGGGTCGTCTGATAAGCTTGACGTACCATTCAGTGCAGACGCATAAATCACAGGAAAGTCTAACTGATCATCATCTGCTCCCAATTCGATGAATAGTTCAAGTACTTCATCAACGACATGCTCAGGACGAGCAGAAGGTTTGTCAATCTTGTTTACGACAACGATTGGTGTGATATGTTGTTCCAATGCTTTTTTCAATACAAAACGTGTTTGAGGCATTGTTCCTTCATATGCATCTACGACCAACACGACGCCGTCAACCATTTTCATGATCCGTTCTACTTCGCCACCGAAGTCCGCGTGTCCTGGAGTATCCATGATATTTACGCGAATTCCTTTATAGTCTACAGCTGTGTTTTTGGCTAAAATCGTGATACCACGTTCTTTTTCTAGCGCATTTGAGTCCATCGCACGTTCTTGCAATTGTGTATGTGCGTCTAATGTATCTGATTGTTTTAACAGTTCATCAACTAATGTTGTTTTTCCGTGGTCAACGTGGGCAATAATTGCGACGTTACGGATATCGTTTCTATAATTCAATGTAACTAACTCCTTTTTTATTGGTTCTTTATGACAGGGCAAATTTTACTCGACTGCTAATTATAGCAGACTTTTTTCATGAAATATAGTAAAATGTTTTCATTTTTTCGAGAAAATTAATCTTTTGCCCGTTTTTATCATCTTTGTGAATGTTTTCTACCTTTTTTCAGCCTTCTTTTTTCAAAAGGTCTGCGATTTCTGCATATGCACAAGGAGTCCCTGCTAAATAGTATTCCCTTTTATCAAAGGTCAATGGAGTGCCAAAAAGACCGCTTGTTACCATACCAAACTCTTCCAATAAGACATTTCCCGCTGCATAATCCCAAGGACTGAGGTTCGAAATGTAAGCAATATGGTTTCCTTTCAAGATTGCGGCTAGTTCAAGACCTGCACACCCGTACATACGTGTTCCCATGCTGCTTTCCGCAATCTCTCGGATTCCATATTTATTATGACCGAAAAGATAGCTATTCACACCAAGTAAGCCTTCTGATAAAGATTTATTTGCTGGTTTAGGCATTGGTTTATCATTTTTGTAAACACCTATTCCTTTTCCACCCCAAAAAAGCTCATTTCTCATGACGTCATAAATGAAACCAAGTTTTCCAACGCCGGATTCATAAACAGCGAGCATGATACAAAAATTTTCCCCTTCAATCACGAAATTCAATGTGCCATCAATAGGATCAATGATAAAGACTCTTCCATCAAGATCTGCTAGTTGATTATACCCTTCTTCTTCTGCCAATATTTTCGCCTCTGAATCATAGGAATGGATTTTTTCGATTAGAAAATTCTGGATGTTACGGTCAACATTTGTCACTAGATCCGTTCGATTTGATTTTTGCGAGATCGTTAATGTTTGTTGAGAAGATTGGATTTTCTCACCAGCTTCTTCTAGCCAGGATTTGATATGATCAATCATCTGTTCCATTTATCTCACCCGTTCATTCTCAAAGTTTTGTTTGGATTTTTTTTTGCTTGCTGCACTGTACGATATAAGGAGTACCCGGAAGCTTTCTCAAATTCCCGACCCAATCGTTTTTCTTCTCCGATGGATTTGACAACTGTTTTGAACTGCTGATAGGTCTTCAAAAAATCTTCATTGTTTATCCCTTTTTCGTTCGCACGTTCCAGATCTTCCCACATCTTCATTACAATGACCATTTCATCTGTTGTCCAGTCTAAATCAAGTGGATACTGATATTCTTGCATCTTCAACTCTCCTATTTCATATTCTTCTTTAGTGTAGCATAGGAGACGGTAATAAACCAAGAAGTAGTCGTATCACAAGTTTACATAATTAAATTATTGATAATAAAAAAGAAATAAAAAAGGAGACTGAAAACTTACTCCTTTTTATCATTCTTATCTATTATTGAGTTTCTTCGTATTAATTCCAAAAAAACTTGATTTATCTTAGATGATCACGTGTAAGATTGCTTGTTTTTCTACTCTTGGCGAGTAATTGAGAGTTAATCACTCGGATTGTCTGGCCGTTTTTGTTTTTTTCTTCCATTTGACGTTCTGCTTTCCTTCTTAGCCTTTCTTGTACTCCATTATTTATAAAAATTTTTTCTTCATTGATAAGTTTATCAAAGCTAGGGTTCATGATTTCACGAAGGGTATGATCTTGATTTTTAGCGTATGTTTCCCATAATGTATTACTTGCTTCTATATCAGATTGTTCTCTAAGCGCTATAATCGTATTTTTTTTATACCAAATCAATTCAGAATCATCTGCAAATACTACTTGGCTTCGTTCAATTCCTTTACCTTTACGCTCAAGTACCTCGAGCAAAGAAGGTCCATCGATATTAGCATTTCGGAGCATGATAGTTTCAATCTTTGCGTATTTCTCGGAATCTGCGTCAAACAAATCAGACAAATGATCAAAGAAGCGCTCTTCAGTTCTACGAATCAATTGTCTAATCTGTTCTATTTGTGGTTGTTGATCAAGTGATAACGATGGGTCAATTTGGATGCTTGCGCCTACCTCAGTTCCTGGAATTTTCATTTCTAACTTCCTTCTTTCCCATTTGATGGATTACATTACTCAAATATTTCTGTTTATTTTTTATGATATCAGTTTATGTAATAAAAATACGTACCATTATTTTCCAGAAAAAGAAAAAAACGCAACTGATTTCTCAGTTGCGTTTCGCCTATATTATTCAAATCAAATATGAATTGGCAAGCCTAATGCTAATTCCGAAGCATCCATGACGATTTCGCCAAGAGATGGATGCGGATGAATCGTCAAGGCGATATCTTCAGCATTCATTCCTGATTCGATTGCTAAAGCTAATTCAGAAACCATATCGCTTGCACCGACTCCCCCGATTTGTGCACCAATCAGCACGTTATCTTCAATCGTCGTAACTAGACGGATGAATCCTTCTGTTTTACCAAGCGATAATGCTCGACCGTTCCCTGAAAATGGGAATTTATATGCTTTTGCTTCGATACCAGCATCTTTTGCTTCTTTGATCGTCATACCTACAGAAGCCAATTCAGGATCAGTAAAGGCTACTGCCGGCATTGCTTTATAATCTACAGCTACTTTTTTGCCAGAGATTGCTTCAGCAGCGATTTTTGCTTCATAACTGGCTTTGTGTGCTAATGCCGCCCCTGGAACGATATCACCGATGGCATAGATATTAGGTACGTTCGTACGTCCTTGTTTATCTACCATGATCAATCCTCGTTCTCCTACTTCGACGCCTGCTTGTTCTAAGCCCATATCATCCGTATTCGGACGACGACCTACAGTGACCATCACATAATCAGCAGTAACGGATTCTTCTTTCCCATCCACTGCATATTTCACTGTCACGCTGTCGCCGTTATCGACTGCTTCTTTCGCCATTGCATTCGTTACGACTGTTACGCCTTTTTTCTTGAAATCATCTTCTACTAATTTTACTAAATCTTTTTCGTAAGTTGGTAAAATTTGTGGTGAGCCTTCAAGGATCGTTACTTCTGCTCCTAAGTTTGCGTACGCTCCGCCCAATTCGGCACCAATCACACCGCCACCGATGATCACAAATTTCTTAGGTACTTCTTTCAATGCTAATCCGCCAGTAGAATCTAACACACGTCCTCCGAACTTAAATCCTGGAATCTCGATTGGACGGGAACCTGTTGCGATGATTGCGTTATTGAACGAATAAGTTTGAGCTGAATCTGGATGAATGACGCGTAGTGTGTGATCATCTACGAAGAACGCTTCTCCTTCGATTGTTTCAACCTTATGTTTTTTTAATAGGAAACCAACACCAGAAGTCAACGTATGAACAACTTTGTTTTCTTTCCATTCTTGTGTTTTCGCAAAATCTAGTTTGACATTTTCACTAGTTACTCCAAACATTTCAGAATCTAGTGACTCTTGATAATGGTGTCCTGCAGCTATCAGTGCTTTTGAAGGAATACAGCCGACGTTCAAACAAACACCGCCAATATACTCTCTTTCAATGATTGCTACTTTTTGTCCCATTTCAGCAGCGCGGATGGCAGCTACATAGCCACCAGGTCCCGCACCGATTACAACTGTATCTAATTCTACAGCAAAATCTCCAACTACCATTTGTTTATCATCCTTCCATCATTAATAGCTCTGGATCAGCTAAAAGACGTTTGATATTATTCATTGCTTGTTGCGCAGTTGCTCCATCTACGATACGGTGATCGAAACTTAATGACAGTTTCATCACACGACCGACAACGATTTCGCCTTCAGCATTTACGATTGGTTGTTGTGCAATCGTTCCTACACCTAAAATAGCTACTTCTGGATAGTTGATGACTGGTGTAAACCAACCGCCACCTACAGATCCGATATTGCTGATCGTAATCGTTCCATTGCGCATATCTTCTGCAGATAGTTTGCCGTCATGAGCTAATTTTGCTTTCTCATTGATTTCGTCTGCAATAGCAAACATTCCTTTGCGGTCTGCATCTTTCACATTTGATACATATAGTCCGTGATCCGTATCAGTTGCAATACCGATATTGTAGTAATGTTTATAAACGATTTCTTGGTTTGCATCGTCGATAGATGCATTCAATACTGGGTATTTCTTCACAGTCGCTGTTAAAGCTTTCACGACATATGGCAAGAAAGTAAGTTTCGTACCATTTGCAGCAGCAACTTCTTTAAATCGTTTCCGGTTATCCCATAGTTTAGACACTTCTACTTCATCATGCAATGTCACGTGTGGAGCTGTATGCTTACTGTTGACCATTGCTTTAGCAATAGCTTTACGTGTTGGTGTCATTGCTACACGTTCTTCCAAATCTCCTAAGTTGGACTTGAATGGTTTTGCTGTTGCAGCTGGTTTGCTTTCTGCTGCAGCAGCTGCTTCTTTCGGCGCTGCCGCTTCTGGCGCTACTGATTTCGCTGGTGCACTGCTTGGACCACCTGTCAAGAAGTTTTCGATGTCCTCTTTTGTTACTCTGCCACCTTTTCCAGTTGCAGTTACTTGTGAGATATCTACATCTTTTTCGCGGGCAAATTGACGAACAGATGGCATAGCCAATACACGTTTATTTGGATCGGCAGCTTCAACGACACTTGCTGAACCTGATGTTTCCACTTTTTCTTTTGGTGCTTCAGCTGATGGCGCACTAGTTGATGGTGCACCATTGTGTCCAGGAGCATCGATTTCTACTAACACGTCCCCAACATTTGCTACTGTGCCTTCTGGGACAATCACGTTTTTAACTGTCCCGGTTACGGGTGACGGGATTTCTTCTACTGATTTGTCGTTTTGAACTTCTAATAATGTATCATCTTCATTAATCGTATCTCCTGGTTTGACGAACCATTTGACGATTTCACCTTCTGCAATTCCTTCACCGATATCCGGTAACTTGAATTGGAAGACTCCTTCGCTTGACGATCCAGCTGATCCTGTATCAACAGTTGGTTCAGCAGCCGGGTTAGCTGGAGTTTGGGATTCTGCGGCTACACCACTGTCCCCTTCATTGTCTTCGTGTCCTGGTGCATCGATTTCTACCAATACATCCCCAACATTTGCTACTGTACCTTCTGGAACAATGACATTTTTAACCGTTCCTGTTACAGGTGAGGGGATTTCTTCTACTGATTTGTCGTTTTGAACTTCTAATAATGTATCATCTTCATTAATCGTATCTCCTGGTTTGACGAACCATTTGACGATTTCACCTTCTGCAATTCCTTCACCGATATCCGGCAATTTAAATTGATAAGCCATGACTTTGTTTCGTCCCTTCTTTTCTTAAAATTCCGCGATTTCTTTTACTTTGTCTTCGATATCTTTTGCGTTTGGTAACCAAACATTTTCTGCTTGTCCAAACGGGAAGACTGTATCAGGTGCAGAAACTCGTCCGATTGGGGCTTCTAATGAAAGGATAGCGCGTTCTGAGATCTCAGAAACTACTTGCGCAGCAACACCCGCTTGTCGTTGTGCTTCTTGGACAACGACTACGCGACCCGTTTTTTCCACGGATTGAATGATCGTTTCTACATCTAATGGCGCAACTGTACGAAGATCAATGATTTCAACAGAGATATTTTCTTTTGCAAGATTATCTGCTGCTTTGATTGCTTCACGCACCATTGCCCCGTATGTGATAACAGATACATCTGTTCCTTCACGAGTAACTGCTGCTTTGTCCAAAGGAACTTCGTAAGCTTCATCCGGCACTTCTTCTCGGAATGAGCGATATAGTTTCATGTGTTCTAGGAAAACAACTGGATCGTTACTTCTAATAGAAGAAATCAATAGTCCTTTTGCATCGTAAGGATTTGATGGGATCACTACTCGAATACCAGGAGACTGGGCAATCAAACCTTCTAAATTATCTGAATGCAGTTCTGGTGTATGAACACCGCCACCAAATGGTGAACGGATCGTGATTGGTAGATTTCTAGTACCGCTCATTCGATATCTTGTACGAGCCATTTGAGCTACTACTTCATCCATTGCTTCGAAAATAAAACCAAAGAATTGGATTTCAGGAACTGGACGAAATCCTTCCAACGCAAGCCCAAAACTCAACCCTGCGATTCCAGATTCAGCTAAAGGAGTATCGAATACTCGGTCTTCTCCGAATTTTTCCTGCAATCCTTCAGTTGCCCGGAAAACTCCTCCGTTTTTCCCAACATCTTCACCAAAAACAACGACATTCTCGTCATTTTCTAGTTCAAGTGCTAAGGCATCGGTGATTGCTTGGATCATTGTTTTTTGTGCCATGATTATTTCGACTCCTTCGCTTCATAAATTGCAATTTGTTCTTTGATTGATTGTGGAGATACTTCGAACATGTTTTTCAAGAAATCTGAAACCTTTTGTTTTGGAACTTTGTCGGCTTCTGCGATAGCTGCTTTGATTTCTTCTTTAGTTGCTTCAATCACTTGTTCTTCTTTTTCTTCAGACCAAAGTCCTTTTTCCGTCAGATATTTACGGAAGCGGATCAATGGATCTTTTTTCTGCCATTCGTCATCTGTGTCTTTTGTACGGTAGCGTGTTGGATCGTCCCCAGATAGTGTATGGGGTCCGTAACGATAAGTCAGTGTTTCGATTAGGACTGGTCCATTTCCGCTGATCGCCCATTCCCGTGCCATTTTAGATACAGTATACACTGCAAGCGGATCCATTCCATCGACTTGAATACCTGGAATCCCAGCTGCGACAGCTTTTTGTGCAAGTGTTTTTGCTGCGGTTTGTTTTTCACGAGGTGTAGAGATCGCATACCCGTTGTTTTGGATATAAAACACAGCATTTGCATGGTAAGCGCCAGCGAAATTGATTGCTTCGTAAAAATCACCTTGTGATGAACCGCCATCACCAGTATAAGTGAAGACAACATTTTTCTTGTTGCGTTTCTTCAAACCTAATGCAACACCGGCTGCTTGTACATATTGTGCACCGATGATGATTTGTGGTGGTAGAGCTTTCAATTCTTCTGGATAAGAATTACCTGCAGCATGTCCTCTAGACCATAAAAATGCTTGTGATAAAGGTAAACCATGTTTTACTAGTTGAGGGACATCTCGATAACCTGGAAGAAGAACATCTTCTTTATCAAATGCATACGCGCTGGCCAGCTGACTTGCCTCTTGTCCTGCAGTTGGTGCAAAAAAGCCTAGGCGTCCTTGGCGGTTCAGCGCTGTGGAACGTTGGTCTAATACACGAGACCATACCATGTGAGTCATTAATTCAACGAGTTCATCATCGGATAAATCAGGTACTAAATCTTTGTTAACTACGTTTCCATCTTGATCAAGTGCTTGATATACTGGGAAATCTGCATTGACTTCATCTAGCAGTGCTTGGAAGTCGATCGGTGCTTTTTTGTTTGCCATTTGTCACACATTCCTCTCTCATCTATAAGAAAATCTCTTCATTCTGCGATTGAAACAGCGAATAAAACTGTATCACTATTTAACCGTCTTCATTAATAAATTATCATGGATTTATGAGAAATACAAGCTAAAAGCACAAATTTTCACGATGAAAGGAAATTATGTCAATCCGCATATTAACAGCTTTAGTGAATATAATCACAATGAGGAAAGCGTTTTATATTTAGGCTGTGTTTTTTCTATTTTCTAATCAAACTTGCAATGATCTGTTTCTATTTAGAAACGCTGGTGTTATACAGTTTTGCTGCAACTATTTATTTTCTTAAGACATCGTGAATGGCTATACAAAGAGTGTATTTTTCTCTAATACTTTGCCTCGTCTTCTTTTTACGAAAAAAAAGAAACAGCCGGAAATTTAAATCCCAGCTGTTATATTCTTTAATCTTTTTACTTTGTGAAATTATTCTGTTAACCACTGTTCTAAAATTTTCATCTTTGAATAAAACAACGATATGTTGGCTTCATCTAGACGACTGTAATTGATTCTGATTCCATTTATATCTTGCCCAAAAAGTAGACTTGGTGCGATTCCTAGACCCAAATCTACTACTTTTTCTGCTAGTTGGGGGTCCAGCTTTTTTCCATCCCAAGTGATCCAAGCATAATAACCACCTAAAATCGAATGAAGCTTGAAAAACGATTGAGACTCCGCCCAAATGCTTATCAGTTGGCTTTTTTCTTTCAATTTTTTTCTTACATCCAACATTTTCAAATCAATTGCTTCATCAAATACATTAGCGGCCGTGATTTGTGTAAGGATGTTCATCGAAAACTCCATCATTTCTTGCGCTTTAGCTAGTTGCGAGATAAAGGCCTCTGGTCCGATCAACCAACCGATTTTCGTTGTTTTTCCTAAAATTCTAGATAACGAACCGACATATAATACATTATCCGGATCAATCGTTCGTATAGGAAGAACTTCATCTTGGTTTAGAAATGAAAGGTCCGTAAATACATCGTCTTCAATAATTGGAAGCCGATACTGCCGACACAATTCTACTAGCTTTTCTCGTCGCTTTTGACTCATCACTTTTCCTGTAGGGTTTTGAAAATTGGGGTTGATCAGCACTGCTTTCAATTTATTTTTATGGATCGATTCTTTCAGTTTTTCTAAGTCGATCCCTTCTTCATCCATCGGTATCCCAAATAAACGCGTTCCTGAAGCTTTGAAAAGAGGTAATCGGTAAAAAAAAGAAGGTGACTCTACAGCTATCCCCTCTCCAGCAGAAAGAATCGTTTGTAAGATCAAAAAGATTGCTTGCTGACCACCACCAGTCACCAGAAGCTGGTTTAGGGAAAAGGTCAGTTCAAATTTACTTTCCAAATACTGTTTGATTTTGTTACGTAACGGAGTATAGCCTAAAAGATCCATTTCTTTTTCTTCCACTAAGATTTCTTCAAGAGAATAAGAAGGAAACTCAAAATTCGGCAAAAGCTCATCTGGCATCTCACTCGCATATAAGTCAAGGAACAATGTTCTTTGGCTCTGCTTTGCTTCTTTTATTTTTTGTTCATACCAATCCGTCTGTTCATAGCGAGGTGAGATCATTTTTCGCCAATCGATTCTTGGAACGGCGAATTTCCCCCATTCAGTCTGATTGACGAACCAACCGCTACCACGTTTACTTGTTAATACGCCAAGCTCTCTAAGTTCTTCCAATGCATGAACAACGGTGGAACGATTTACACCAAAAAATTGCCCTAGTTTTCGTTCCGATTCAAGTTGATCTCCAGGATTGATTCTTCCACTTTCGATTTCTCTCATGATCTGTTCCATGATTTGACGATAAATCGGTCCTTGTTTTTTCTCTACTTTTCCCCACATAGTCCTCTCTTTTCTGTTGTCCATTCTTTCTATTGATTTTACCGAATTTACGAGAAAAAAGAAAAGCTTTTTTTGCAAAACATAAAAAACGGAAGGTTCTGTTATGAACCTTCCGCTGATATTTTACTCATTATTTAGATCGTATCTCCATTAAAAATCGAATTTTTCACGATGACATAATCAACTTTCCGAATGGATTCCAGATCTCTTCCTCCAGCATACGAAATAGATGACTGAAGGTCTTGTTGCATTTCCACTAGTGTATCTTTCAAAGATCCTTTATGTTGGATCCAGATTTTCTTTCCTTCAACATTTCGTTTTTCACCTTTTTGGAATTCTGAAGCAGAACCAAAGTATTCTTTATATACAATTCCGTTTTCGACTTTTGTTTCGCCAGGAGATTCCTCGTGACCGGCAAACAATGAGCCAATCATAACCATTGTCGCTCCAAAACGGACAGATTTTGCAATATCGCCATGTGTTCTGATCCCACCGTCAGCGATGATCGGCTTACGAGCTGCTTTCGCACACCATCTAAGAGCGGCCAGTTGCCAGCCTCCAGTTCCAAAGCCTGTCTTGATTTTTGTAATACATACTTTTCCTGGACCAATCCCGACTTTTGTTGCATCTGCACCCGCATTTTCCAATTCACGGACGGCTTCCGGTGTACCAACATTACCGGCAATCACAAAAGTTTCAGGCAAATATTTTTTAATATGCTGGATCATATCAATAACTGAGTTAGCATGTCCATGTGCGATGTCGATAGTGATATAATCAGGATTTAGCGATTCTTCTGCCAACTTCTCTATAAAGGAATATTCCTCTTTCTTGACGCCAACACTGATTGAGGTAATCAATCCGCGCTTTTTCATTTTTTTGATAAACGGAATTCGGGCTACTTCATCAAACCGATGCATGATATAGAAATAACCATTTTCCGCTAAGAATTCTGCAATCGTTTCATCAATAATCGTCTGCATGTTGGCAGGCACTACTGGCATTTTGAATGTATGTTTACCTAATGTGACCGTTGTATCACATTCAGAACGGCTATTTACGATACATTTATTAGGAATTAATTGAATATCTTCGTAATCAAATACTTTCATTACATTATCCTCCTGATGTTCACATCCAGTAAAACACGAACATTATTAATTTAATCAGGGCTTTTTTTAGCGCCCTATGTAATTTAACTCAATTAAGCGAAAAAATCAAGAGCAAAAAGAGAATTTATACGAATGGATAAAAAACATATATTATTTTTAGTCTATACAAACGAAGCAATGAATGTTCGCTTTTAGCGAAAACATACTAAGATTAGAGGGGAACATCATTGACGAATGATGTTCTCCTCTATTT
>OBXV01000250.1_pt1 | contig 43725 bp, 73 predicted proteins | sample 1495451 | NCBI WGS metagenome assembly OBXV01 (sample SAMEA2580178, study PRJEB22360) | human gut metagenome | biome: human gut; feature: human-associated habitat; material: faeces | place: Denmark | collected 2008/2010 | reverse complement strand
GCCATCCCGGACCCGATGTGCGCAGAGATCGGCGTGGTGTTTTAGCCGTAACGGCGGATACGTCCTGGTAGTTCCCGGGGATGGCGGCTACTGTCACATCGGACAGGCCATAATAGCCGGGGTCGGGCGTCACATTCTGCTGGGACTTGGTTGGCGTGACAGTCTTGCTCTGGAGGTTATAGTTTCCGCCACCGGACACCCCTGACACCGTGCCACTGCCGTTGTGGTAGCCTTTGGGGATGGTATATGTATCGCCCTCTTGGACAGTAGCAGATACCGCTCCTCTGTTCTCAATTCCATCAATTTCCGTTGCCAGCTTGGTCAGATCGTCCGTGCTTGTGCCGATGCCCAGTTCAACGGCCTTTGACCTGATAGTGTTCCGCGCTGTTTGGATTCTGCTGATTTCAGTTGCTACACTCATACTTTCCCACCTTTCAAATTGTCCCTAACAGGATTTCGATATTGCCTACCGTCTCCTGCACCGCGGCTGCGGTAATGGGGAGCGTATTATCACCCTCGTCAAAGCCGCTTACTGTGTCCACAGATAACGTCCTTGTGTCTCTGTCCAGCTTTAGCCCGTGCCCGATGTTGTAGGATGTACCTCCTCCACCCTCCGGTAAAGGGATATCCGACGCCTCGTACTGGCCGCTATCCGGGTTCCAAATCTCCCAAAACCCATCCAGGCCGGGCCTCGGGGGATGCTGGTTTAGGTCTGTAATGCGCTCCTCCATCTGCTCAAATTCGGAGGGCAGGGGAGGTGGGAAAGCGTCTACGGCGTTAATGGAGTCATGGACAGTTGCGTAAAATATGTTGCTATGCCGCACCTGCTCCCCGAGTGTACCCCTGACCTGCAGCAAATACTGTCCCTCATCAGCCAGCATGGAGGAGGTCAGCAGGGCAGAGTACACTTGCCCGACGCGATGGAGCTGGATAATATTCTTCTGACCGCTCTTCTCCACATCCACCTTTAAGTCCCACTCGTCTGTGAGGTCGGTGGAGATTTCGAGGGCTACAACCTCATTGTCGCCCTCAAACCCGAGGCAAAATTTAGGCGGGGTGCAGATGTACCAATTTGTCATGATGAGCATTATGTCCCGCCCCCATCCATAGCGGCCACCTTGTCCAGAAGGGCATCGATCTCCTCACCGCTGTATTTGCTGGTGTAGTATTCGGTTGGTTCTTCTGCCGCTTCTCTGGCTAATAATTTCCGCTCAAGTGCCGCTACACGCTCCTCCAGAGTCAGTTCCATTTTCTCACCTCACACAATTAGCCGACGGCCAAGCTTGTCCAGAACAACGCGGCCATTTTTATCTTTCACTGGGCCGGAGACTATCTTCTGGGGAACGCCATAATACAAAATAATGCATCCATCCATTGAGCTCCCCCCGTTTCCTCCTGCTCCACCAGTTACAACTGAAGCCTTTTTTACATAAATGTAGGCAGTGCACCGGACATTAAGAGTTTCCGTCTTACTGGTTCCACCTGCACGATTAGACCATTTTAGTTTATTTGTTACAGAAAATCTTACTGACCCACATACTCCAGCGCCGCCACCACCGCTTCCTCCACTTCCGCCTGAACCATACGACGATGCATTATCTCCATCTTTACCTTTTCCCCCGCTTCCACCGCCATGTTGATATGCCTCTCCTTCTGCGTTTGCTCCATTGTATGTGGAGCTTGCGCCTGTATAGAAAACGGTCGCTTTACTGGCTACCAGTGCTGGGCTACCATTTTCTCCGTTCCCTCCGGCACCACCTCCTCCTGCGCCACCACAATCTGCCTCACAATTTGCCTCAGAATCAAACCAAAGAGTATTAACATTACTTCCTGAGGATGTTTTTCTGTCAGAATATCCTCTTTGGCTTATTCCTTCTCCGCCTTTTGCAGTTCCGGCATCCTTACCAGGCTCACCAGGGCCTCCACCATCTCCTCCATCAATTCCATCTTTTCCTGCTAAAGCATATGTTTCTCCTGTAACTGTATCAGTATATCCAAGGTTATTTCGATTCCCACTAACAGACGAAAGTGAGCCAAATGTTGTGACACTTTCCCCTCCATAGCCAGTTGCTTTTCCACAAGAATACGCTATTTTTTGACCGCCCGTGACATCGAGCGACGATTGAAAAATTCTACCTCCAAGGCCTCCAAGGCCTTTCTTTCCGCCTTTTCCTTCTGATTGGCTTCTGAGTGATGTTGATGCTGTAGTCGAAACAAATGTATTTTCAGGTACAGAACTAGTGTTACTAGAGTAATCGCTAGCAGCTCTGGCAATATTACCAGATTCTCCATTCCCTCCGGGTTGGCCGCTTTGCCCACCATCAATCAAAACTGCTCTTACATATGTTGTCCCTTCAGGAACAGTCCACTCGCCTGCGCCTGTAAGAACTACACGGTTTTCGAGTAATTCAGTTTCCTCTATTTTTAATGGTACATATCCAACAAGCATCTCCGAACTTGATTTTAATGTGTTTGAGATGGTAATGTCTTCTTTTTCAATGCAAGCCGTAACTGGCTCTTTGTTATATGGGTCCCACGTTAACACACGGTTCCCCGTTGACTCCCCATTATAAACAACTGGTGCGTGGATAGATTGGGCATGCTTATAGTAATTTTTCATTCGATCCGCAACAGCCGCAGAGTTTGTGAGCGATACCAACGTAGCATTTTCGACCTTCTTTACATTTGGCTCTTTGGCTGAAACAATATCACGTATGATTTGGCTCTTGTTGTGCGTATACTTTGTTCCAGTAAGCTTCCCAGACCCAGATGTTAGTTTCGCGTAATTGGCCCCACTCTCTAAAATAGTAAAGCCAGATGCAGACAGGTCAAACACAGGGTCATCAAATGTAACAATTTTCCCTTCTTCTACAGACCCTTCAAAAAGTGTAGATGACTCACCAGATTTTATATATTGATGTTCCGTAACAATTACTTGGGTTACTTTGGCCGCGTTAGTGACGCTCGGGCCCTGATACATTCGGTCTAAACCAAGGTTCCCGCTAATTCCATCCCAAAGGGCCGCAATCCGAAGAACTCCATTTAGATCAGTTCGAATAGTTGCGCCAATTGCAAATAGAACCTGTGACAAGTTATCCCTTGCCGTAGCGATAGGTAACCAACCATACAATTTTATGTCTGCTAAATTTGTTTTTATCTCGTATGGTATTGTGCCGCATATGGAAGCAAGAAGTTCGGATGCAGTCTCGCCAGAGTAGATTCCTCCATAATGCTGATTTTCAGATAAAAGCCCAATTGCGCTTGTTGCAGATATCTTATATGTATTGGGCCCGTTCCGGTCAATGGATTTCACATAAAACACACCGGTCTGAACGTCATCATAAAAGTAGACAATCGGAGCGTTTCGTTCAAACTCTGTAATTGTTCTGTCCTCAGTTTCAATTACGACAGATAAGGTATTGGCTTCCAGAGAGGAAGATAGAAGAGATGTTGCAATATGAAGATTTCCGCTTTTAATTTTGTTGCCCTCAAAAACTCTGTCGCCATACACAATTTTGTTTTTGTTTGCCATCGCCTATCCTCACCTTTTACGGCTTGACCTGTGCGTCTATCGGGACAAAGCTTACCTCTATTTCTCCCCAATAATTTACGCTACCTTCTACCTTCTCCATGTCTTGAGATGCGCTAGTATAATACGCCTCGTAGGAGATGGTTGTCTGTCCGTCCGCAGCCTCCAACATAACGCTATCATCGACTGAGTGTTGGTACAGATAGTCCCAAAAGGTATCCAGACCTTCGTAATTGTCTCCTCTGCGAAACACTGTAATCTTATGTCCAAGATAGGTTCCAATAACATCACGTATCATTCGACCGGAAAGCACTCGGCCTGCATTATCTCCATCTAGTACATTGAAACTTCGATTATAAGTCGAAATTGCAACATCTGCGTCAAACTCAATGCCGTTCAATTTGATATAGCTCATTTAACCCTCCACCAAATTTACGCCGATACGCTGAACTTCGCTCTGAGTTGCTTGATAAGATACGCGACCAAGCACCTGCTTGTCGATTTCCAAGATAACTGTATTGGAGCCGCCGCCACCATATCGCTGCATCCCACGGGCAACAGCGGCTTCAATCTCAGATGTTGGAGCCTCTATATTTGTCCCGCTCTTTTGATCTCCCAGTACGGCGAGGAACTCTTTGTTAGGCGGTATGACCGCGCCTTTTGCAAGGGCAGGAACGTCATCAATTGAAAGCCTTGGTACTGACATTCGGCCTGAGCCGGATCTGGCTGAATAAGAACTCCCCTTCGTACTGCCACTTCCAAGCTTAAGCGCTGTCCCCCCACCTAATAGTGCAATCCCGGCCAGTATGAATAGAGGGTTTAATGTCATTGCACCAATAGCGACTAATGCAATCCCAGCAAGCAGCATTGCTGTAGATACCCATCCAGCCACCTCTTCAAGATGTAATGTTTCTACCCAACTACGAAACGTCCCACTTTCATTCCCAACGACAAATCCAGCAATAAGGAGTGCACATCCACCTAAAAACATAAGAACGTTCATAGTCATTAGCCCGATTGCAACAAGCCCGATTCCTACAAGCAAAATTGCAATCGTTACATACTCCATTACTTTTTCAAGGCCTAATGTTTCAACCCAATCCTGCAAATGATCATCATTTATTGCGGCAACAATTCCAAGGCCGAGCACCACTGCACCAGCAATTAGCAAAATAAGATTTCCAGTAGCAGCCGCAATAGCTACCATTACGATGCCTACCAAAAGTATGGCGACAGATACCCATTGAACAACGGTTGTAAGTTTCAGTTTTTCCCACCATTCCATCAGTGTCTGTTCTCCAATTACTTCTGCTGTCACCCCTGCTCCTAGAAGAACTGCTCCAGCAATAACCATAAAGATATTCCCCATTGCCGCTCCAATACAGATGAGGGCAAATCCAGCTATTTGCATTGCAGCTGTTACATAGTCAAACGCGGAATCAAGTCCCAGCGTCTTTGCCCAAGATTCAAAAACTCCACTCTCACTCCCTACAAAAACGCCAGTTGCAATCAAAGCGATACCAGATATAACCATAAGAATATTCCCTAGTCCTGCGCCAATACAAATAAGGGCAAATCCAGCTATCAATAGAGCGGCAGTTATAAACTGGGCTGCTCTAGAAAGTCCAAGCGCTTCCGCCCAATCTTGCATCATTCCGCTTTGATATGCATAAGCCACAGCAACTCCGATCAAAGCTAGTCCAGCCACAACAAGTAAAATATTTACAGTTGAAGCTCCAATAGCAACCATGGCGATGCCGCCGAGTATAATTGCCAATAACACAAACTCTTGCACACTATTTAAACCAAGTGCATCAACCCAAGACTGTAATTGTTCATTTTCTCCAGAGAAATCAATGCCAGCTCCAAGTAAAAGTAACCCAGAAAGAACCAGAACTAAACTCCCTATAGATGCTCCTATAGCTACAAGTGCAATACCACCTAGCATTAATGCAATTGGCACCCAAGCAGATACACTCGCCATCATTTCTTGGAGCCATCCGCTATTCATACCTTCTTGAAAGGCAGAAAAGTCTGGCCCAATGTCTTGATTAGAAGATTCACTTTTATTTCTGCTCCCCGAAAGCTGGTTGATTTCATCAAAAGAAGCGAGCGATTTCCCGGCCTCCTCAGCCGCTTCACCCGTTTTTTCAAGTGCTTCTGTTTCCTCATACAGATTTTCAGCGGAGTCCGCAGCTTTCTCTGCTGTTGTACCAAACAGCGCAGCAGTAATCCGGGCGGCCATTGAAATTATACGGGCCAACATATCGACAAAACTTGTAAATGCTGGTATAATGACCTCAATCATTGGTTGGGCGAGTGTCAGGAGAGCCCCTTTTAGGCGTGCAATAGATGCTCTAGCCTCGTCATTTGTTTTGATGACTTTCCCCATCCATTCACGGAACTTCGCAAGACCTTGTGTAATGACCGTGAATACAAGCGCACTTCTGATAACTTCACGCATGCGAGAGGAAAATTTGCTTGCGCTCTTTTGCGCTCTATCTACTGATTTTGCCATTTTGGCGGCGGCAGGGCCGGACTTTGCCATGTTCTGCTGGAGCCCTCCGGCTTCCTCTTTTGCCAGGTTCAACTTTCCTTCTAAGCCAGAAATTTTGGAATCATAATCTGAAAGCGCTTTTTCAGCCTGCCTCCACTCTTTCTCAATTGCGTCAACCTTTTCTTGTTGCTTTTTCAATTTGGAATCGACCATAGGCCTGTCAGAATAGGCACGCATATAGTCATCAGCGGACGAACCAGGTTTCATGGCGGCATTGATAGCATTCTGTTCGTCCTGGAGCATGGATAACTGCTTCCTGGCCTCCTCCAACTCCGCATTTACAACGTTGAGGTTTTCTACTAAAGGAAACCTTCCCTGCTTTTTGGACGTAAGTTGATCTTCGAGCGATTGGATTTTCTTAGCAAGCTGATTCAGCTCTTTTTGTGCTTTCTTATTGTCAATATTGGTTTCAATGACGATGGAGCCGTCAGCGGCCACATTAAACACCACCTTGATAGGAGAGATTTACATTGGAAGGGTACAAGGAAATCATTATTACAAGAGAAAAATCGCCGTGGGGATGCGCTGTCGACTTCACGGTGCTTTTGGATGATAAAGTGGTTGGTATTTTAAGAAACGGCGCAACCGTTTCTGCATACGCTCAAGATGGACCACATACGCTTTCGTTCCAAAAGGGACGTAAAATCGACTGCTCAATTTCAATCCTCGTATCGCCGGATGACACTGCAAAAGTTGTAAACACAGCAATATCTGGATCACACCTCGTAGTTGAGAGTGAATCCGCAACAAACACACCAGAAACCGCTGTTTTCGATAGCGAGAACGCCCCGGGAAAAAGAAGCAGAAAAATTAAGGGAAATGTTGCCTTTGCAGCTGTGATTGTCGTTGCTATTATTGCCGCTGTATCTCTTACTTTTGGGGGCCGCTCTGATAGTCCGTCAAACGATGGCTATAGTCCAAGCCAATCAACTACTACGACCACGCAGCCATCCGATAATTTAGCGCAGAACATCCAGCCGGAGGAAATTACCATCTCCGCCAACAGCTTGTGGGCGGCATATAAGGAGAATGCAGTGAATGCCGATGCGCTGTATAAGGATAAAATCTTGGTTGTGACTGGCACAATTCAAAACATCGGGCAGGATGTTTTAACAAAAGCACCTTGCATTTCGCTCGAAACAAATGACGGTTATGGCCTTTATCCTATACAGTGCTTCTTCCCGAAGGATGGAGACCAAACGGATTTGATTGCACAGCTAAAGGATGGAGACTACATCACTATCGCTGGTGAGTGCGATGGAATCCCTCTTGCTCAAGTTCAGTTGACAAAATGCACGATACGATAATCATAGCCGCCCCTCCGGGGGCGGTTTCATTTTGCGCCCGTCCAGAGGTTGACGAGGTCATTCTCCGCCTCGCTGTATGTCTGCTTGATGTCGATGATGTCACGGTTCTTTCGGTAGAACTCCCTGTCAGACTTGTCCAACGGCTTGCCCTTTGCCTTCTTGTCGCGGATGCGGACGATCTGGGCAAAGAGGCAGTCCCCTATTTCCGCATAGGCCGCGAGGATAGTCCACCAGTGGATGCCGCCCGTGTTGGTTTCGATGTCGTAGTCCACAGCGCGGGCTTCATAGCCCAGCACACGGTTGATAGGGGCAATGATGCGGGGGAAGTCCATAGGCCAGTCCACAAGGTGGGGGCCTTTCTGCTCCCGTGGCTCCTCGCCGCCGTTGATGAATCGAAAAACCTCTTTCATGGCCGCGTCATAGTCGGTCAGCTCGTCAAAATCCACATAGAAGACTTGGAGCACGTCAAGGGCCCGGTCTTCCTCGCTGGAATCGGGGTCGTTCATGGCCTCGAAAATGTCGAGGATAACCCGATAATCATAGCGGATAGCAAACTCCTGCCCGTCTATATCCACGCTTTTTGGAAGTCCATAGCTCATGGCGTGCTCCTTTGGTTACTTCTTCTGATACTTCTGGTATTTCGCTGTGTACTTGCTGATGCGCGGGTTAGTAAGCTTCTGCTCTCTGGTGAAAGTGGTATCAATCTCATCCATGACCGCCATCATCAAGTTGCACCAGACAGGGAGGCCGTTGGCAATGGCATAGACATTCATGCCTCCGAAGACAGACTCGCTCACAGGGGCATCGAACACGCCGTCAATAATGCCGCGCATTTCAGCGTCCCGCTCTTTGGCAAACTCGAAGATTTCCTTCTTGTCCACCATCTTCTCGATCTGGGCCTTGTAGCTCTCCTGCTTCTTGTCCAGATCTTCAAAAGTGGAGTACAGCCGCTCAACGAAGTTGCTGTCAGTGGGGTTGAACGACACCTCGCACTTGCCATTCAAAGAATATGTAACAAGGCCGGAGTCAAAATTCAGTTCCTTCATAAGTTAAACCTCCACGGTTCCCGGTGTGAATTTCACAGTTCCATCACTAATCGATGCTGTACCAACAGTTCTGGTGCCGCCATATGTAACATCAATTGGCATCCCAATTGTGCCACCGCCTTCACCACCGAGCCCGGACGGCAAAATAGAGCATGAGGAGTATCTTTCAGCAAATACCGCTGTTCCGGCCGTCCCCGCATACAGATGGACAATAAGCATATCTTGATTCATCAAAGCGTTCACGTTCTGATCTTTGATAGCAAGGTTCCAGATTTTTTCCTGTGCTGCGTCATCTGCATCCAACTCACATGGGTCAAAGGTTTGTGTAATGGTTGGTTTCTTCCCGTTGGTATAGGTATTTCCAAAAATATCAACTTTGGTTTCTGTTTGCCAGTCGTATTCGGCTGAACTGTCCTCTACACGCTTACCGATTGGAGACCACGTAGGCGTAGAGCTCTCTCCAGTGTTTAGGTAAGCAATTAACATTTCACGGCCTACGGTCTGGCCCGGCGTAGTATTAAAAGTCAAATCAGACTCAGGCATTGTTTTTCTCCTTTCAAACGCCAACTTCATATGTCAGTTTCATCAAAATCTGGTAGTCTTCATAACCGTCCTCATAAGCGGCAAATTTAGAGGATTGTGTGGTGGGCTCAACTCGGAGCGCCCGAATCTCGTCTCCCAAATCAGGAAGATTTTTTCTTGCCCAGTCACCGAAGTGGTTCAGTAGCTCGTCAGCCTCCAGGCGCTTGTCGTTGCTGCGCCCAGGCTTAATACGATAAATTAGTTTGAATTGGTACTCCGCCTGATAGCCGCCCAGGATGAACCGCTTTGTGATATAGGTCCCCTGGATGGTAGACAATGCCATACCGGTCTCGTCTCCCTGGTCAGCGGACAGAAACTCATATTTAATGATGTCCACCGGCTTTTCCGGGAAGGTATTGGCCCACACCCGCATGGAGCGGGAGATTTTATCCACTTCTTCTGTCGCCGCCAGCATGCGGGGTTTCTCTTTTTTCTCAGAGTTCACGTTTCACCGCCTTATCCGCCGTCCGAATCCAGTTATCCAAATTCTCGGCCTTGCTGGCTTCGAACCAATGGGATTGTGCCTGCGCATGTGATGCTGTATTAAATACAAGGTTTTTGTCAGTCAAGACCTTTGTTGTGCCCTTTGATGCATAACTGCTACCTGTAGCCGGGTCTACCATTAGTTTTCCAAAATATAAGTAGCGTGCATATGGGCCTGGGTAAATCACTTCTGAACCATCTACCCGCGTCCGTTTGTCCAATGATCCGGTAAGCATCGGAACATATGGTGATGTGTCCTTCCGCACCTGGAGTGCCACAGTATGCTCCGCTTTGGTGCACTCCTCATCCAACTTGTCCCTGATTGCCTCCAGCCCTTCGGCGCGGAAACTGAATTTCAGCATTAAACCCCACCAACTTCCCAGTGAGCCATTTCACCGCCGAAGTCCTTTTCATCGACTTTAGTAATATCGTACACACCGTCGTAGTCGGCCTCTATGGTCTGTACCGTCCATTCCGGGTGTATAGCCTCACCCTTGATGAAAAAACTATCACGGGCCACAGAGAGCGTCCATAGGTCGCTTTTATCATCTGCTTTCCAGAACTCGACTGGCCCGACATACCTTCTTTGGATGCCTGTCACACCGTCCAACGCCTCAACCGAAAATGGAATGTACAGGTTGACTGCATCCGCGCTTTCCAGCCCGCTCTTGGTTACATTGGAACCCTTAGAGGCATCCAGAAGGACTCCCCGTAGGACAGTGATGTGGTTCACTGTGGTCTCCTCAAAGGTGGAATGGTCCGTCTCAACGTAGGTGTTATAGACCGTCACAACATGGGGGAACATGTCCATAGCCGCACCCCCTTCCACGGTATAGAAGGCCCGTACCGACCAAATACTGCGCTGCAACAGATGCAAGATGTGTTTGTGCCGACTGCGCCGCTGTCGCGGCCTGCTGGGCACTTTCACCGCCGCTTCGGTAGGTCTTGGACCAGCTACCCACACTCTGGCTTTGCAACTCTCCAGTCTCTCCAGCATTTGCGGAGTTTTTAAGAGCATTCAGGGCCGCTTGCTGGGCAAGGTCGATGCTCTGGTACTGTTCTGCCACGGCGCAACAGGCCATTTTCAGTGCATCCAACTCGCTGTTTGAGGCCGCCCGCCCCTGCGTGTAGTAATCCAAGAAATAACTTGCACGCAGGGACAGACGAGGGAAGTCAGCCTTTTGGATAGTCTTGCCTAGATACGCAGCAGTGTAATACTCATAATCTGCGTAAGCCATCAGGCCGCCTCCTTACTTCTTCGCACGGGCTTTCGTCTTAGCCTGCGGCTCAAACGTCGCCCCAGTGAAACTAAATTTCGCTACGCTGGAATCATCAACAAGCACCTCGAAGGTGTCATCCTTGGTCACCTGGAAGACAATGTCCGCGTCAAACAGGATGTCTTCCTTTGTAGGAGAGCCATTTTTCTTGAAGGTCATCTTTGTCCCGGTCTTTGTCAGGTGAACTGGGAAATAATACCCGCTCTGCTCGTCCGGGGCGTCGCTGAACTCGGTGTAGTTGGTCACATAATGAAATGTGCCCGTTACAGCGCCACTCTCATAAACCTTCAGGTCATCACCCACAAGCTCGGAAACCTGTTTCCCCAATAGGGCCTGACCGCTGGGGAATAGCGTTAAAGTGTCAGACCCTATTAACCCCCCGCCGGTGCGTAAACAGCAAAAGGGAAGGCGTTCTCATTGCCGACGTTGAAGGCGTTGATGGGGTTGGGAATCTCCCAGCCCAGCCGCATGACGGCGCGGAGGGCCACCATGTCGTTCTGCATCAGGTTATAAAGGATATTGCCAGTGGTGGGATCTTGCACCACGCCGCTATCGAAAATCTTAAAGGTCATGTCCTGTCGGATGGCATAGACCAACTGGCTCCAGTCACCCACGATAGCCAAAGATTCCTCCGGGTCGTAAGCGCCGTTCACGGGGAAGTACATGCTCATGCCGTCCAGCGCGTAGCGGGTATCTCCCTGCATATCGGTCTTGAAAATGGGCTGGCCGTTCTTGTCCACAAGGCCGCGCAGCTTGGCGCGCATCTGAATGGCAGCCATCACGCCGTTGGGGATATAACCGCTCTCCTCCACCTTGGCAATCACGCCACCCTCACCCATGATGTCCTTGAAAATATCGCTGGTAGCGGTCACAACAGCGCTCGCGGTAGTGGCCGAAGGGACAAGGCCATCACGCCAAGAAGTCGGCTTGTCCGTGCCGTACAGAATAGCGGCGTCGATGACCTTTCCGAATGCCTCCTGAAGACGGGGCCGCACCTCGCCCCAGATATCGTAATCGCTATCATCCAACACCGCTTCAGGAATGGGGACGATGACGGCGATTTCCTCGGCGTAGATTTTCTTCTTGTCCCACGCCATGTTGGTGGTCTTTTTGAGGGATGCCTTAGAGTCGGCTGCTCCGGTAGTAGCTTCACCGTTTACAAAATAGGCGGTAGGCAGTGCATCCAGCACATTGAGGGTCTGCGTCTTACTGGTCATGTTGGGCAGTCGGCGGGCCATCCGCAGCACAGCGGACTCTGTTACGGCCCCCTGGATAATTTCACGGGTTACGGGCTCGGGAATAAGCCCGGAAAGTTTACTTCTGTCGATAATGTCAACAGCCATTTATGTTCTCCTTTCATTTCAGTGCGCCCCGGATCAGGGCGTTCATTACATCGTTTTCTCCTGTTTTTTGCGTCCCTCCGCCCACTGGAGCAGTCCAGTCAAAGGAAGTCTTCTTGCGGTCGGCGGTGAGCGCGTCCACGGCCTGCTCAAAGGTGGTCTTGTCGTCCACCATCTTCCCTGCCTTGAAGGCGATGAACTCCGCCTCTTCTCCGGTCAGGCCCTTAGAAAGTACATATTTTTCTTGCTTTAATTTTCCAAGTTCAGTTTTGCTCTTGTTCAACTCCTCTTCAAGGGCAGAAAAGTCCTCGGAAGATTTCATACCGGAGCTTTTCTTGATTTCAGCGTCCAATTTTGCCTGAACAGTCGAAAGTGCCTTTGTGACTCTCCTGTCAAACTCCGACTTATATGTCGGGTCTTCCAGTATTTCGTCAAAAGTCATAATATCGTCTGCCATATTTACACTCCTTTATTTCCACTGCGTCATTCCCCACAGCGTTTTGCAAAAAAGAGCCATCTACCCAACAAGTGAGTAAATGGCTCTAATTACCCTTCTTTTGCGCCAATCCGCAAAAGGTACACATTATTTAGTTAAAGTCTTTTTTTGCTACTTACCCTGTGATTTAGCGCGTCATCATATTGTTGTTCCGTCCATCCATACAGTTCCATGAACGCCTGTTTCCCAATCTCCATCGCCTTGTTGTAGTCTTTGATGCTAAAGCTTTTTGTGCTGACAAGTTTAATGGATTTTGGGTCAAGAACTGGCTCGCCATCGCTCCCAATCGATACAACATCTCCAGTTACCGCATACATATGCTTGAACGAATATTTAGGCGATTCCCAAACCGAAACGCCGTCCTCGGCTTCTCCTGTATCGTGGTTTTTTGATGCTCGCATTGTCCCGCTTTTCAGATATTCTATTTCAGCATCGTTATCCGTTCCACGGTAAAACAAACCCTCACGCTTTAATCCGGCTAATCTTAATGTCTAGGCCTCGACAATTCCGTGTAGTTTTGTATTCATATAATTGTTGTAGGAATAATCGTTCAGAACAATGCGCCCGTCTGAAAAAATTGTATTTACATTTTCATCGGATACATACTTCCCATCAACAAACCCAGAAGTATTGGGGGCCTTAAAAACAACTACTCCATCTGTATCGTTTTCAGGGATTTCTATTTTTTTACCAGCTCTATCGCCAGTCAATGTATACTCATTTGTTGAAGATGCTTGATAGGTGCCGCCTTCATCTTTACCGTAAATCCTTTGCGTTTCTCCATCCTTTAATCGAGTTGCTGTTTTTGCAGGATCGGCACTCTTCTTCTCACTTCTCTTTGGCTTTCTGTCATCACCAAACTTGCCGCTTTCCTTCATTGCGTCAGTTAAACTTTGACCTTTCTTGATAAAAACGCGCCGCCCACTGATTGTCCGCCACACTCCATCTTCTGACGCCATAGATTTCACCTCATTTTAATTATACTAAACAGCACCTCATTACACAAGGGTTTCATCTGTTTCTTTGTACTTTATCCGCCTCTTCACTTCCAGAACCATAATGCGGCCTTTGTTCAGCTGTATCTGTGCATCGTTCCCTCGCTTAAGAATCTCGTTGATAGCGTCCATAACCGCCTTTGTGTCATTCATAAAGTATCCTCATCCTTTCCCGCTGCAACGGCAGCTGTGCCGCCTCGCTGAACGCCTTGTATTCTGCATTTAACCGACGTATGCGGGCTGTTACCGCTTGGTAGTCCTCCGTTAGTCCAGCGGATTTGTATGCTGTCTGTTCCCGCTTCAACTTTCGGGCAGTTCGCTCGACCTGCCGCTGTTTCTGTGTGGCCTCATAAGCTGTGTAGTGCTTTCCCTCAAAATCCACGTCGTGCCCATCGTCTATGTGAGCAAGTTCTTCGTCGGTATATGTTCGCTCCATCACACCATCCACAAAGGCAGTCCTGATATGTCGGCAGTTTGCACCCTCCAAGCCGTCCACATAGCCAAGCCCGCACACCTCATAAATGCTCGGATACTTGTCTACGGTCCTTACGGAGTACACCCGGCCCTGCCATGCCTTGTGGTTTTGCCAGCCGACACCCTTATCTCGTGCCCCGATGTGGGCGGACACTTCAAAATAAGGAGTTTCCAAATACTCTGCACTCTGCTCCGTGTACTTGGCACAAAGCTGAGACACCCCCGTCATCACCGCCCGGCGGGCTGCCACGTCGATATGGTCACGGTGGCCGCTCTCGTAATCCACAACCTTGATACCGCTGTCCGCAAGCTGTTTGACGGAGCTTTTGATGGCCTGATTGTAAGAAATGGCCCCGCTTGTGATCTGCATCTCGGCATTGTCCAGCGCCCATTGGTAGGCTCTCGCCGGAGCCAGCATCGTTCGCCCGTTGTCAACCAGGAAGCCCATAGAGCGGGTCAGATTGCGGAAGGTCTGCCGCGTCTGCTCGTAGATAGCCCAGATATCCTCAATGCTCACCAGCGTCTCCGTGGCCGTCACACCTGCAAGGTCCATGACATCCCGGTAATACTGCTGATTGCGCTCCACAACGTCGTCCAGAAGCTTTTTCAAGCCCCGTTGGCTGATGTTTGCGGTGCGCTGGATGGCCTTTTCTATGTCCTTCAGGTCGATGCCGTGTGAGCGGAGTGCCCGGATGTCCTGCACCGTTACCTCGTTCAGTTCACCAGAAATTTTCAGGCGGGAACATATCTCTTCAAGAAGTGTCGCTTCCAGACTGCGGTACAGTTCGGCCAGCTCTTCTGGTAGGGCATCGAGAAGCTCTGGAGTGAATGGATACCTCATTCAATCTCTTCTTCCTCCTCGTCCGTCATATTCTCCATATTCGGCAGCATCTTCTTTGCCGTGGCCTCGTCCTCGTTGTACCACTTCATGCGGTACTCCCAGTCGTTCATAATGCCTGCCGCAAGGTCCTGCCGGTCATTATTTCGTTCCGTGGTCTTGTCCTCAATGATGGAATCATCAAAATCAATAGTCACTTTAGCTTCTTCGTCCAACCCGGCGTTCATGGCTGCATTACCGAGCCGAAGAATGATATGACACAGCTCTGTAATGGCCTGTTCCAAAATGATTTCATGCTTCTTGATGGTACGGAACATTGTGCTGTTTTCACTGATGACCTGGGTGGCTGTGGTAATGCTCCCCTGGTCGAAGCGGTAATGGTTTTCTCCAAAGCCACACTTGCTGGACAGTAGATTCAGTTGGTCTTGGATGCCCGTGTTGTGCTCCTGGGTACGGAGTGTCATGTCGATGGGCGTGATGACCGCACCGTCGCTTACATCCTCCGGGAGTACATAGTAAGCCAAGTCGTCCGGGTCAAAAAATGGCTCTCCGTCGAGGTCTTTGGTTGCAGACGGCTTGACCATGATGCGCTTTTTCCCAAGGACAAACTCATTTACATAGCTGTCATAGGCCACATCTACGCCCTTAAGGACATCGATGGCATTTGCATAGACAGAAATTCCAAGCGGGGAATTGTCAAAATTGTTGGCTATATTAGGCCGATCAATAACAAACTGCCTCTGATCTGATCCGGTATGTACCACGGGAGGGACTAACTCAAATCCCTTGACGTCGGATAAGTCCAGTTCTGCATCCACATTGTTATTGCGGTAATGATAGATGCGATTCTCAATGTCGTATAAGCCATCTACCTTGTGATGAATTTGGAGATAACAATAATCCTCCCCGTTGACGGTCACGATGCTGTCAAAGGCGCACTCCGTAATGATTCCGTTCTGCCATGCTAGCGGCCAGATATGCTCCACGGTCACATAATCCATCACAATGCCGTCAGCACTACCAGGTACGGGGCCTTCTTCCGTGGCCTTCATTCCCACTACACGGGGAATAAACGCCACCGTCCCGAGCGCGAATGCTTTCTCCTGCATTTCATTTGACTTGACCAGAAAGTTGTTTTCTTTGAGCACATGGTCAACAAATTCCTGTTCCCTCTGGCCCTCAATGGTAATCTCCACCTTCTCGTTCATCAGAAGGTTTGCCCAATCTTCCGGGATCTTCTTGCCCATGTTAAGCGTGAAGCGCTTGCATTTGACCATGCTCGTGCCGTTTCTGACCTTGTACCTGTGGAAGCCCTTCACGTCGCCCACATACCAAGATTTCCACTCCTGCACTTTGCGGTAAAACTCCTCTGGAACGGTGGAGTAACCGAGCTGTTTTAGTTTTTCGGTAATGTTCATTCGGGCACCTCATCCGAAAGCAGGCTGTTTAGAAACGCAATTGCTTCTTTCTTTTTGTCAATCCATCCAAACCGCGGAGATGTCCCATAATCCCCGAACATACAGACAAGGGTAAACCATAGGATAGCTTCAACAGTTTCGCTTTCATCCCCATATTTAAGACTTTTAGGGGGTAGAATCGTCCCTCCTTCAGAAAACATAGATATATGCTCTAGCAATGAATGAACGATTTCTTCATATCCATTATAAAAAACAAGATAGTTCATCGCTTGTTCAAGGTTCATGCAGTCATCCCCATTCTCCTAAATACACGCTCGAGAGCATATCTTGTGGCGTCAATAAGGTGGTTATTCTCGTCAGGATACCCGCTGATGATCTCCCCATCCTTATTTCGCTCATACTCATAATTCACAAACTCGTTATATGCGTTTGGTGTCCTCCGGCGGTCAATAACAATCTTCCTCCGCTGGAGCCACTTCATGCCATATTCCACGCTTCCAGGGCCTTTGATTGCTTCCTTGGCCGGAAGCCCCATTGCCCGGTAGTCCGCCGCTGACTTCGGCTCGGCGCTGTCGCAGGTAATGTAAGCATCCTTGTATCCTTTGGATAGGATCAACTTTGCGCTCGCCTCGTTGGTCAGCTTATTTTGGTATATCTCGTCCATTAGGTATATTGTCTCTCTAGCCCGGTCATAGTGGAGTCGGATAAAGGCAAATGGGTCCGGGAACCAGCCCCAGTCCGCACCTTGATAGATACGGTCAAAGGAAGCGAACTCTTCGTCCGTGATTTCCCTCAACTCCAGATTCTCAAATACATTCCCGCCGGTGCCGACAGCTTCGCCCAAGTATTCATGGCGATAGGCCCTCTCGTCCGTGGTCTTCAAGTGTTCAGCTTCTGCTAGGAACTGCGCCCCCAACCACCCCGGTGGGGCTTCCAAGTATGTACTCTTGTGGCACAGCCTGTCTGCTCTTTCCTCCAAGCTATCCTTATTGGCCCAGTTGTCCCGGCTTATGGGTGGATTGTAGCTCTCAAAGTTCCAGAACTTCGACCCGCCGCGCATGGTAGATTGTAAAATGGTTCGAATCTCCGCCCGACCGGAAAACTGATCTTTTTCTTCAAAGTGTGTTACAGCGATATATCCGAACGGAACCTTAATGGACTTTATTTTCATGGGGTCATCAGCGCCCCGGAACATGATTTTCTGCCCAGTCGGCTTATAAATCAGCTCCATAGGTTGAACCTTAGCGTCCCAGTACGCCGCCATACCCAATTCTCCGATTGCCCATAGATATTGTGCATACACGCTGTCCCGGATGGTGTTCGCCACTTTGCGAAGTACCAAGGCGTGGGTGTTTGAATTGGTCAGCAAGATAAGCGGCACCAGCAGGGAAACGCAGGAAGATTTAAGCGAGCCTCGGCCACCAGACAAATCATAGTGTGTGTGTCCGTGTTGGAATACGTCACGAGCCAGTAGGTGGAATGCAGGTCCAAGGACGGACGATAAACGAATCTCAGACATCTATGACCACCTTAACCTCCGTATCTCCATCGCCGTTCGCCTTTCCATCGAACGCTCCCACATGTTTCCCTAACAGTTCAAGTGCTTTTATCTTGCTGGAATACTTCAGATCGCTGTCATTCGCATCCGAGGCCGGTTTATCTGTGATTTCCTTCAGCTTGGCAAGCACATAGTCCTGTGTAATCTCTGTCCGTTCACTTCTGGCTCTCTTTGCTTCCTGAATTGCGGAAGAAACGTTATTTTTCGTAATTAGCTGCCGCCCAATTTCAGGGTTTTTATACCCTGCCCGAAGAGCAGCCTGTGCGGCATTCAAATCCACAAGGTACTCCTGCACAAATCTTTCTTGCTTTGGCGTTAATGCCACACTCACCACCTCTCGCCTAAGTAGAGTCTCCCAATCCCCCCACCGCCACCGACAGAGCGCGCCCTCTCTCTTTCTTTTCGGGGGAGATTAAGGGGGGATTATAGGGGGGTAAGAGATAGGGGGATCGGGGGGAAGGGAGAGGGGGGATAAAGGGGGCCATCAAGAGGGGGACCTTTTCTTTCTCTCTCCCTTGCTTTCGTTTTGCTTTTGAAATGCTTTTAAATGCTTTTAAATGCTTTTCGCCGCCTACTGTCGAGCTCTGGCTCGGATACGGCCAGCCGTCACAGCCTGTTAAGCGATACACCCGTGTGGGTTGTTAACCTAGAAACATGTTGATAAAAAACTGCTGTCCTTTCCCCGTCACCTTCGGAGTCTTGTTTACTGTAACGTGCCCATCTGCATGTGTAATGCTGGTTTCCTTGATTTCAAACAGGCCCAATTCCATCGATCGCTGTGTGGGCATGTTGTAATCCGTGCCCTCTCTGCGGATCAGATATCCGTTGTTCCGCATCCAGTCAAAGAGTCGGTTCTGCCCAGTGTCCACCCCATTCTGCTTGAGGAGCTTTGCCAGCTCTCCAACCAGTATGGATGTATTGGAGGCAGCCACGGAATCCGCAAACAGCACCTTCGGCCGGTTGGCCTCTCTCTCCGCCTCCAAAACTTTTCGCTTCTCCCGCTCCTCCTTTAGAGCAGAAAACGCCTGGATTGCGAGGTCAGGATTTTCGATCAACTGGTCAACCGCATATAGGCCATGTCTGCGGATGCTTGGCAGCACCTCCGCCGTGACCCACCGGCGGAACTTCTTCGCCCCCGGTAGTTTACTGGACAGCACCAGAGAGTACAGGCCGCTCTCGTTGATGATATACATTTCTCGGCTCTGACCTGAGTCGGCGAAACGCCGGGTCAGCTTATCCTCCGGGTCAACATGCCTCTTTAGTGCGTCGGACGTGTCGCTGTACCCCAGCGCCTGAGCCACGTCTTTACCCACCAGCCAGGGCTCTCCGCCTACTTCAACCGTCCGGATCGCCCCAAATTCAGGGTTTTCAAAGAGCTTCATTTCGTTCATGTGAGAGGTCTCCTTTCGATTTGATTGGAGAGGCGGCGGGGGAATATCCCGCCATGCGTTTCCTCTCATTGGTGCCTCCCCCGTCTCCTGCAACTGCGGGGCAACATATAGCCGGTTTGGACGCATCCGCCCCGGCAAGCGTACTCCGGAGAGATACGCCGCAATTCTGGTAGCCAGCTGTGGAGTCGAACCACTATCCTGCGGGTCAAAGCCGCCCGCTCTGCCATTGAGCTATCTGGCCGTTTATGTACGCTTCCCGCTTAGATTGTCACGCCACAACAGGTAGTTTTCAGCGGGATAGCGCGTTTTTGACTCTCAAAGGCTGCCATTCCACCCGGAGTCAGCCAGTTATGGCTACTGGCAGGCCGCTGGTGATTTCACTGGCAAGATACGCGACCCCGATTCGCCAGTATAGTGTCTTTCCACCGTCATTCGCCGCCAGAGGGGTGCGACCCCTAAGCCCCGGATCGTGGGGTGGCTGTTCGACCGGCGGCATATTGCACACAGAGGGGGTGGCGGCAGATGCACCGACGCCACCCCATCCGTGTGAAGGAGGAAGGGGAATGGGAGCGCAGGGGCACACGCTCCCACACTCCCATTTTAAAGTAAGATTCTTTCTTTGCTGTCCAAAAAAGGACAATTTAAAAAATTTTACCTGAAATTTGTTCGTCCGGTTAAGTAGTCCAAACTTACCTCATAGTAGTCAGCCAACGCAATCAAGGCCGCCATATTAGGACGCGCCTCCCCACGCTCATACTTTCTTACCGCACCACTCGGTAGCCCGCATAGCTCCGAAACCGTCACCATGCTTTTGACTGGTCTTTTCTCTTCTCTTAACCTTCTCAGCCTCTCCGGGAACTCGTTCAAGGGCTATCACTCCTCATGCTGTCCGCCCTCCTCCGTCTTGAAGCAGACCACCCGCACCACATCATAGACCTGTATCTCTTTGCTCTTGAATGGGAACTGTTTGCAGTGCGGGCAGGTTATCGTTTCGAGCATTTCTTCCTCTGACAGATCATATCCTGTCCAATTCTGCGTAGTTTCGATGTAGGCGGCGTTGTGTTCACATTCAATGATGGGCTGTTCAATGTCGGTGTCGCTCCCATCATAGAGGAAAGTATCAACCAACAGATGCCCGATTTCCTTTCCGCATTTCTCGCACTTCATTGTCCGCCCTCCCCGTCGTGGATGGAGCCCTCCATATCCAAAAACTTCTGGCACATGGCCGCAGCCTGAATGGCCTCGCAGGCTGCGTTGATGGCGTTTTGTTTTAAGCATCTAATATCTTCATTGGCCGGAAGGTCACTTGTGATATTTCCCCAAGCACACTCCAAGAGTAGTTTCATCTTGCTTACCTCTTCTTCGGCCTCTTCTGCTTCTTCTTTTAGCACCGCCCACCCCTCATGCTGGCTGTGGAACTGCGGAAACCGCTCATTGGCGGCAGCCAGCTCAACGTCCACCAGTTGCCTGACGTTGGCTAATACAGCGTTCATTTCGCACCTCCGATGATTTCGTCCAGCTCGACGGGCTGGCCGGGGCGGAGGGAGGGGAACAGGTCAACCTCTGCGTGAGCCAAAAGGATTCCTTCTTTACCCCATACTTGCACAAACACATCACTATTTTTTAGGCGATACGCATTGGGATATATCATCTTGATAGCCTTCGCCCTCTCCACCTCTTGCTGCGTCCAGCGGGGCTTGCGGATAATGCGGTCGGGGTGGTTTATGGCATAGCAGAGTGTCTCTATACACGTGTTATAGATTTTCCCTTCTTCATCAATTCTGCAATAAGTGGATTTTCGAACCGGCGTTTCGATTGTAAAAACTTCATCCACATCAACCCCCAGAACCTCACAAATTCTAGGCTTGTCCATGTTGGCCTCCTCCGTATATGGCACCCAGCAGCTTCCGTCCTCTTTCCTGTACTGGCATCCCTCGTTCTCATCCCAGGAGCAGCAGGGGCCTCCGTGGGCGCAGTCGCAGCACATACCTTCTATGGCGTTGGTTTCCTTATGTTTTGCCGCCTCCGGCATATCATCCTCCACCACCTCGTACCCCATCAGGCGGGCGGCGTCGTGGGGATTTTCTTTTAGTCGTCCGCATGAGACATTTTTCCAAACCAGCTTACAGCCAGAGCTTCCTGCCCCACACGTGTCACAATGAGTTTCAAATACTTCCCCTGTCTCAGGGTTTCGAAACTTCATTGGCGGCCCTCCTATCCCGTTCCATACAAAACCGGATATATTCCTCGATAAATTTCATGTCATTTTCGGCGCCCTTTATTTTCCCCTTCCAGCCACAGGAGGGGCAGTAGAAGATATCTCCGCGTCCTCCATTTCCGCAGTTTCTGCCGCAGTTAGGGCACTCTGCATCAGCAAACATCAGATTAGCCATGGTCGGCCTCCTTTCGCTGGCCGTAGGAGCAGAAATCATCCGGGCCAAAGTTAATGCTAAACGACGCTCCGCCCTCATGGTCTGTTGCAACATCATCACTCTCACATTCCATGGTATAGTGATTGAACCACTTACAATCCCGGCACCTGACCACAGGCACGGCGTCGATGGTGGGCAGGCTATCAAACATCCGCTGCATGACAGCTCCAGTCACCCCATCACCACCAAAGCACTCTCTGGCTTTATCCGCATCAACTAGTTTCATGCTCGTCCTCCTTCTCCTTTTCCTGCTCCCTCCGCAGTGCGTCCTCGGCTTCCTTTGGGGTATCCCCAAATACACACCCGCTGTCCATATCCTGTAAAACATTGATGGCGCTTGCATAATGGGCTTTTGCCGGTTTGGGGAAGCGCGCACTGCACATATACACCCATCTCGGAGGCTTGAATGGCAGCACCACGCACCGCCCTTCATCGTCGGCCTGCTTGAGTTCGCGGAGGCGGTCAATGGGGCCGAGAGCACGATATTGCTCTAACTCTTGCTTGTCCAATCTTAGGCCGAAAACCTCACCCTTAAGTTGTTCAATTTCTCCTGGCTCCAAGCCAGTCTCCTCATAGGCTGCGAGGCGGTCAACGTGCGGACCGTAATCTTCTCTTCCTTCGGCATCGATAGCTACAAACCATTTTCCACCACCATGCCAATTGTCACACCAGTATGTCAGTCTATCCATGCTCACCCCTCCTCCGGCGGCCCATCAAAGGCCGTCCAGTATCTATTATACAGCTCCATTGCAAACGGCTTGATGTGCTTGCAGTACAGATATCCATCCCTGCACCCTTCTGCAATCTCCAGGCCGCCCCATTGGAGCTGGGCTATCCCTGTTCCCTCAATGTAGATTGCGGTCTCCTGGGTGATGGATTCCAGCTCTGCGCGGGTGTATTGGTGTCTCATGGCGATACCTCCGGCGGGCGGCTGGCAATTTCATTTGCCCTGTTGCAGATACTTTGCAAAGTGCTATTCTTGATTTTCCCGTGCGGTGACTCCCGCAGCTCCTCCATCGTCAGCGGCTCGTTCGGCTGGGCAGCTTCCGCCAGATTTTCCATTTCCGCAAATTTCTTTGAGTAGTCTGGTTTTTCCAGCGTATACCCAGCAGCAAAAATTTCCAGTAGTTGCTCCGCTGTAAAACCTGTTACGATCTGGAGCTTTGTGTACAGCTCGTCAAGCTCTCTCACTCGATTCACCCACTCGTTCGGCGGGGTGAGGGTGGGCGCAGTGCCTGTTCCGTTTCTTGCTCCGCAGCGGCGACAGAAAACAAAATTTTCGTTGAACGTTTGCTCCCCGAAGTCCTCTCGGAACTCATGATAATCGTGGCAATTCGGGCAGATATATTGAGTTGTACCCTTTTCTGTTTCTCTACATATCCATCCCATCCGTTTTCTCCTTCCCTATGTATGCTTGCTTTCCACAGTGAGCACACGCCAGCAGCACCCCCGCATCCGTCAGCCGTTTCGCCGCCTCGTGGTCGCCCAGCAGGGCGCGCGTCTTATCGTCCATCATCCGGCACCTCTTTGGCTGCTTTCCAGCGCTCTTTGCGGCTGCACGTCCCGCCAACCGCATCACAAATGCTCTTGGATGAGCATCGTTCACATGGTCCAGCCTTAAAAAATTCTTTCATGTACATCGCGGTGGTTGATATGCTGTATCCGGTGGCCTGGGATATCTTCTCCGGCCCATGCCCGTCCAGCGCCATGCGCTCCAGCAAATCACGGGACGGTCTGGGCTTTTTTGCTCTGGTATGCAGCAGGCACTGTCCACAGATTGCCGCCTCCTCTGCGTCCCGCTCCGTGATATTGCGCTCCACGATCGGCTCCATTGCGTCCAGGCTGCGCCAGGGTGCCACCGCTCCGCTGATGCCGTAGGGGTCTCTGGTGATCACAGCTCCGTCACCTCCACCCGGATACATCCCCCGTCCCAAAGCCTATGTATGACCTGCCTGTACCAGCGGTGATCGTCGTCGGGCAGCAGGTATCCCTTGAGCGCGTCCACCACGGCTTTTGCAATGGCGGCGTGGTTGTCAATGTCCAGCCCGTCGTCCCATGCAAAGGTGATGGAGACCGGCCCACGTACCATCCCGCGCCTCACACGGGCCTGTTTCAGCGCGGCCAGGGTCAGCGCGTGGAGTTCGTCGGCGTCCTTCTTCCGCTGCGCCCAGTGCTTGCCGGAGTAGTAGGCGTTCAAGCCAAAGCGGCGGCAAAAGGCCGACTTGCCTTTTTTCGTGGGCGGGTATGGTATGTTAAATCTGATTGTTCCCATGTCCAAGCGCCTCCAGTGCCCGGTCCAGGGCTTTTACGATCTCGCCGTGATCATGGGCCAGGTCAGACCAGGTCTCCATAATGGCGCGATGCTTGTCTCTCAGGGCGGACAAAACATCCGCCGCCTTTTCGTCTGTCACTGATATCACCTCGCCGGTATAATCCGCCCCACCGCCCGGTAAAACGCCGCGTCACACGTTCCGGTACTGGCGTGCCGGTTTTTCGCCAAAATAATTTGCATATAGTCAGGCTCCCACGGGTCAGGCCGCTCCTGGTTGTAATAGCTGTTGCAGTGTAAAAAGATTACGCCATCCGCATCCTGCTCCAGTGCCCCGGTATCCCGCAGGTCGGAGAGCTGGGGCCGCTTGTCCTGCCGCTGTGCGTTCTCCCGGTTGATCTGCGCCAGGCAGAGCAGCGGGACTTTGAGCTTCCGTGCCAACGCCTTGAGCTGCCCCGACACCTCGGTCATAGCCTCATAGCGGTTTTTAGCCCGCTCCTCTGTCCGGATCAGCCCGAAATAGTCCACAACCAGCAGCTTGAGCCCTTTAACCTTCCGGGCCATGTTGGCAATATCGTCCACGGTGGCGCGGGGCTTGCGGTTTGTGTAGACAGGTATCTGGGACACCTTCGAGCTCCACTCCGCCGCGCGGGCTCGCTCTTCGTCCCCAAGATTGCCCATCATAAGTGCATCGTAGGCAATCCCGGCTGCCCGTGCCAGCCGCTTGGCGGCCAACTGCTCCTCATCCATTTCGAGGGACACGAAGAGCACTGGCCCATTCTGTTGGGCTACCTGATCCGCCACGGCCAGCCCGAAGGTGGTCTTGCCCATACCGGGCCGGGCGGCCAGAATATAAAATCCGCTGTTCAGTAGGCCGCCGCCCAGCAATCGGTCTAAGCTCCGGTAGCCCGTAGGGACGTAGCCGCCGGCACCGGCATCCACCCGCTCCCGGTGCCGGTAATAGGCCAGCAAAGTATCCCCGGAGGTAGCCAGCTCCCTTGCGGTGTCCTGAGCCTCAATGGCCTCCAGCTCTCGCTGTGCGGCGGAAATCAGCTCCCTAGGGGTTTCCTCCAGGGTAGATGCACGCCGCTCCAGTTCCTGCCCGAGGGCAACCAGGCTGCGCCGCATGGACGCCCGTCGGGTCTCTTCCGCGTAAATCCCGGCGTTGGCCGCTGTGTTGGTGGCCTGCATCAACTCCATCATGTAGGCGTCGCTGACTGCGCCCCTGGCCTCCGCCCGGATGCTCACAGGGTCTACTGGCTCCTCACGCCGGTAAAGCTCAACCGCCGCCCGGAAAATAGCCCGGTTCGCCTCCAGCACGAAATCTGCCTCTGTCAAATGCTCCAGCACCTCGGGCAGGCAGGCATCGTCCAGCAGGATAGAGCCGCATACCGCGCTCTCCGCCTCCAGTGCGTCAATCGTCATAGACTACAAACTCCTGTCCATCCTCGTCCCGCTCCAGGTGATAGGCCCGTGGGCGGTATGTCTCCGTAGTGGCTGGCTGCTCCGCCCTCCGGCGGGCCTCCCAGGTTCGCACGGCGGCTTTCCAGTCTACAATGGGCCGCCCTGCTCCGTATTTCCACCCCCGCGCTGCGTAGAAGTCCACAAAGGCCTCCGGGTCTATGCCGTTCCTCCGTTCCTGGCAATAGGCGCGGACTTCTTCCACCGTTGGGGGGACTTTCTTTTTACCCCCTTTAGGGGGTTTTTCTTTGGGGGATGGGGAAATAGATACAGGGGGCATGGGGGGAGAAGGAAGCGGGGAAGGGGGTATGCTATCGCTTGCTAGATTTTGCTTTAATTTGCTAGACTTTGCTATGCCGCCTTTCCGCCCGTTCTCCGCACGTTTCCGCCCTGTCTCTGTATCCTTGTCCATCTGCGCTTTCAAAATTAGATAGATTGACTTCTCAGCACCACGGGGTTCAACCGTACCTCCGCCCCTACTGTATTCCAGAAGGGACATAAGCAACCGGCCACACTCCGCTTCTCCGAGGGCCAAAATGGCGTCGGCGCAGATTATAGGGATTTTAATGTATTCCATAGGGCGGAGGCCCCCTTAAAACGGGATCTCGCCGTCCTCGTCGGCATCTTCAAAAGGGCCGGACGTCCTCGCCTTCCAGGTCACGGACTTCTGGATTTCCTCCTGCATCCAGGTTGGAAGCTTTTTCAGTGTCTCTTCGGCGTCCTCTGCATCCATGTCAAACTGAATCGTCTCGTTTTCAAGGGGCGGAACCTCCATTCCCTTCATAGGCTTGGAAATACCGGCGATCTTCGCATAAGTACCGCCATTCTTGCCCTCCTGGTTGACCACGGTAAGTAAACAGGGGGCGTTGATTACATTCGCCAGATTGAACCCGGCCAGCTCCTCCTGGGTAAAGGGCTTACCGCGCCAGGCGTCCAAATCGTGGCGCAGGGTGGACTTCTCATGGAGGGAGGCGGTGTAGGGCTTGCTGAGCCAGCGGGGTTTGTCCTCACCGTCCACCTGCACGCGCTCCGTGGGTAGCTCAAAAATAAGCCGTACCTTTTCTTGATCCTTGTTGTTAAAGTCGTTGTGCTGGATGCCCAGATCGACCACGCCCACGCAGCGGGCCGGATACGCTCCTGGTTCAATGGGAGCGCTGCCGCCGCCCTTGGTCTCCTTAACTGTCAAACTCATGTTGCTTGTCCTCCTTATCAAATGTAATCGGGCACTCATTCCCCATCCCGTCAAATGGATAGGGCAGGAACTCGCCGGTGAGGGCGCATTGGTGGCGCTTGAGGCCCTCCCGGTATTGGATGTAGGGGCACCACTGGCAAACCGTCAGCCCATTGGGGAAGTGGACGGCCACTGTGGCCGTGCCGGTGGTGTAGTAGCGCACGCAGGTCTCGCGGCTCATACGTACCGCTCCACTTCCAGCCCCATCTCCTGCGCCACCTGCTCCGGGCAGTCATTCAGGGCCTTATTGACCGCGGCCCGGAAGCAGTCCGGGCAGAGCCACCGCCCCTCCCACTGAAACCGGGCCTCGCCGTGGTAGACCTCCTGGCGGCACTTCTCGCAATAAGCAGATGCCGGAGTCGTCTGGCTGTCATACAATGGGATATGCATTACAGCTCCTCCTTCTCCAGTCCGTTTCCCTGGATTTCGATATAAGAACGGTACATAGATCCGCTTTGCTTCTCCTTTCCTATGGAAACTACATAGCCCAGCTTAAGAAGAAGCGTACCAAGGTCAAGCCAGTCCTGATTGGACATATTTCCATTGCGCTTTTGATACAATTTCATTTGACTTTCCTTTCTAATCGTTATAAAATGTAAATAAACAAATGTTTCCCTTGCCGCCCTCCGGTCTCGCACACCGGGGAGCGGCGCTTTTTGTTGTTCTCCACTCGTTTCCATGGTAAAATGTAGGCGGTAGGGAGGAGGTGAATAAAGTGACTAGAGTGGATTTATTAAAGTGGTGTTGCGATTTTTTGGACGATTACTCAAAAGCGAAAGCAGATGAATTGGCAAGTGCAATTATGAACGGAATAAAAGATTCTGACGATCCAAACACCGTTGCCATGAAAATGGCTGTTAATTCTTCTTTATACACAAGCCAAATTTCGGCCATGACTGTAATATCTTTGCTGATAGACATTGGCGTGATTGAGCCGTCTGAGCTAGATGTTCTTGAACCGCCTCAACCGTTAAAACCACTTTCTTAGTTTCACAATTATTAGAACTTGACATCATATTTCCCCTTTCTGCCTCGGCTGGTGTGTCGCCACTAGCCGGGACGTAGTTATTCTTTCGGGATGGTAATCGTCGCCCACACATCGTCGATGCTCTCCGCCCCCTCCAGTCCGGTGATCTGGATGGTGAGCGGGCCGGTGGGCGTGGGGGTCGGGGTGGTGGTTGCCGCCGGAGTTTCAATGGCTGGCTGCTCCGGCTCCTGGTTCCAGATGATTTCAACTAGTGCAACCAGCGCCAACAAAAAGAATAGGTATACAGTGGTCACGATCAGTTGTTTCTTCATAGGCTGACCGCCACCAGAACAGCCAGCACCAGCGCCGCTCCGGCAACCACCGCCAGTTGTACCCGCTGGGCCATCGCCTGCGCCTGCTGTACCCGGCGGCGGTAGGCCCGGTAGCTGTACGCCTTTGCGCGTCTCTCCCGTTCATTTCTTGGTTCGTTCATACTGCGCTCCCTCCTTCCATCCATCGGATGAATGCTCGGCGCGGAACCAGCGTCCGTGTCCCATGAACATGTACGGGAAATCCCAACAGTTCAGGTCGCTGCCTCGCTTGCAGGCTTATGTAGTACGGGTCACATCCGATTATCTTTCCAACAATGGCCGGAGTGAGCATTTCCCGATCCATGGATTTGATATCATCCAGCGTCATTGTCGCCATTCTCTTTCCCTCCCTTTCCGTGCAGCCGCTCATGCTCGTCCCAAGTCATCCCGTAATAGGCCCGGCATAGGTCGTCCATGACGCGGCGTGCATTTGCGAAACGGTTCTCAATCTCCCGCTTCGTGCTACTCTCGTTGAGTTGCCCATCTTTGGTCATAAAAAATCCTCCAATCTTGCCAGAGGCCGGAGGATGTGATATACTGTCTCCGATACCTCGTAGCTTCGGTACGTGGTGTCATGCCCTGGTCGGTGGTCGCACACCGGCCGGGGCGCTTATTTTTCCCTCGTGACTCCGGGGCTGGATTCGTGATTAGGTCCATTCGCGCCGATAATTAACCACTTCCTGTCGGATGATATGTCCGTCGGAATCCCATTCTTTTACGATGTCATATGATTCCACCCACCTGTTGAGGTGATTGATTATTACATGCTTGGACTCGATCATTATATTCCCTCCTTCTCCGCCCCGTCAGGGGCGGGCTTCTTTTTCTCCATTGGTGTGCTCCTTGGCCTTCTCCGCCATAGCTGCTACGCCTTCTGCATACCCGATCAAATACTCTTTCTTTCCGTCGGGAAGAAGTTCACAAGCACGCGTCAGGCTTTCGGCAATATTGCGCTCTTTTTCGCTCATATTGTCACCCCTCTCATTCGTTTTCTGGATACATTCTACACCTATTTTTTCGTATTGTCAATACATTTTTTGAAATTATATTACTTTGTTTGTATTGACAATACAGAAAATGAATAGTATAATATCTAATGTAGCAAGGGGGTGATCATGTGAATGAACGAATTAAAGCTGTGCGTTTGGCACTGGGGATTTCGCAAGAAGAATTTGGTAAAAGGCTCGGAGTTACGCGGGGAGCAATTACGAATATAGAACTTAACAAGGTGGAGCCAAAGCCACTGTTTGTGGATCTTATTTGCCGAGAGTTCAACGTAAATGAGGACTGGTTAAAGAACGGGGCGGAACCAATGTTTTTGCAGAGGAGTCGGAACGAGGAGCTTTCCGCATTTTTCGGCGACCTGCTCAATGGTGAGCCAGACTTTAAGCACCGTCTAATTTCGGTTATGTCAAGATTATCCGTTGACCAATGGCAAATGTTGGCCGATATGGCGAATATGCTTGTAGAAGAAATGCAAAAAGAAAAGCCGTCCCCCGAATAAGGGGACGGCATGGTATCGGTGCTATTTAGAAATGTGCAGGACAAACTGGTAAACATTTTTTAATTTTTCCTCGTCCATTGCGGATATAAGCCTTTCGATCGACTCTAGCAATTTTTCTTTCGGCGTCATTCTGCACCATCCTCCCAGTTTTTGCCACTCCCAATCAGAACTATGTAATTTTTCTAATTTTGGCACATTTTGTAGCCTCTGTTTGCACTATACGCCCTGTTTACCTTATATTCTGTCAGGTTTTGTCGATGCTGGAAAATTTGTTTCTGTTGACTATTATTATAGAACATTAGTTCCATTTTTCAAGATGGGAATATCACCAAAAAAGAAGTGTAAATTTTCTGTGCGCGTTTGATCGCTTCCGATATAATGCACGGATTATCGGACTTTTGCATGAGCGTAAAAGAACCGCCAGAGTGCGGTAAAATAGAGAGGAGAATGGGATATGGAAAATGAAGCTATCAACGGGACTAACCCAGAAGTCGGCCAGACCACTCCACCCGAATCGCCCAAAAAGTTTTGTAAATATTGTGGCGAGCGCATCGACATTGACTGTGTTGTTTGCCCTAAGTGCGGAAAACAAATCGAGGCGCTCAGGCAAGACCCGTCTCAGGTAATTATCAATAACAATGGAAGCGATTACCCCTATAAGAGTAAAACCGTCGCTCTGCTCCTGTCTATTTTCGTTGGCGGTCTTGGGATACACCGCTTTTATGTCGGGAAACTCGGAACCGGAATTATCTGGTTGTTGACTGCTGGTTGTCTTGGAGTCGGCTGGATTATCGACATCATTATGATCGCCGTAGGCAGTTTCCGGGACAAGGCGGGCATGCCGTTGCAGTAAATAGAAAGGGTAGATATAGTATGCTGGACGAAAAAGATTTGCAGGCAATCCAATCCATTATCGCGGACGCTGAACAGCGCATCACCAAAAACACCGTAATGATGATGGAAACCAAATTTGAAAAGCGGTTTAATTTGCTCGCAGAGGGCCAGAGCGCCATCCTGGAGAAACTGGAGCGCCTGGACGACATGGAGGTCATGGACACCCGGATCACTGCCCTGGAGGCTATGGTGAAGAAGCTGAACCGCGAAATGGAGAAGCTGAAAAAAGCGCAATAAAAATACCGCCCCCGGTGCTACCAACACCAGGGACGGCTCACATAGAGGGCAGTAAGTTTTGACGGGCTCACTGCCCTTTTATTCTATCAAGAATAGGAGGTTTTTGCAAGTGAAATGCAGAAAGTGCAGGGCAGAAATACCCGACGGGAGCAAATTTTGCATGTATTGCGGTGCAGCGCAAAATGTCCGGCAAAATCCAAAAGGCCGCGGTAATGGTCAGGGTTCTGTATACCAATTGCCCAACAAGAAATGGATCGCGGTTAAAACAATAGGGTATGAACCGCTTCCAGACGGTACTACGAAGCGTATCACTCGCTCAAAATCTGGCTTCCGTACAAAACGAGAGGCAATAGAATATCTACCCCTAGTGGGGAAGGAAGATAAAGTGCGTCCCACAACCTTTTTGCAGCTCTACGAGGCATGGGAGCCTACACACCGCGCCGGAAAGTCTACCATGGACTGCTATCGGGCCGCAAACAAGTATTTCAAGCCCATTTGGCACCAACGCCTCTCCGACATTACCGTGGACGATTTGCAGGAATGCCTAGATAGCTGCGGAAAAGGAAAGCGAACACAAGAGAACATGAAAGCCCTGGCCGGGTTGGTCTACAAATACGCAATCCCGCGTAATATGGCAAAGCTTAATATGGGGCAATACCTAATTGTAGGAGGCGAAGAAGGATCGGGGAAAGAGGGGCTACCCTTGGAGGCCGTAAAATCCATTGAGCAGGCCATCGGAGGCGTTTCGGGTGCAGACTATATCCTTTGCCATTGCTATCTGGGATTTCGACCGTCTGAGTTCTTGGCTTTGGATGCAAAAGACTATAACCGGACTGAGAGAGCTTTTGTCGGTGGCTCAAAAACTGACGCCGGACGGGATCGTGTTGTTACTGTTTCCCCTAAAATCCAGCCTATTATAGACCGCCTAGTTAAAGACAAAATAGCCGGACCTATATTTTGTGCGAAGGACGGCTCTCAAATCGGCATATCGGCCTATAGAGCGCTTTTTTACGGTGTATTAGAAAGATGTGGTGTAGATAACCCCATTATCGACGAAGGCGGCGTAAAGCGCCGCAAGTATACTCCACACAGTTGCCGACACACCTTTGCAACTTTGATGAAGCGAGTACCAGGTGCAGATAAGGATAAACTAGAGCTTATGGGGCATACATCTTCCGAAATGCTTCGTCACTATCAGGATGTATCTTTTGAGGACCTTAGAAGGGTAACCGATATGCTCTAAATCTATTATGCAATAGATCAGCAATAGCATGATATATTACACGGTTTTTTAAAATTTAGTAAAATAAAAAAGTGCTGAGAAATTTGGAAAACTCCAAAATCTCAGCACTTTTTGGTCCGAGTGACTGGATTCGAACCAGCGGCCTCTTGAACCCCATTCAAGTAGAAATCAAGTAGTTTCAATGCTTTTAAGAATAAATTATGCAATAGATCAGCAATATAGGAATAATGAAATACACGTATAATATCAATAAGTAGCTCTAAAAAGGCGGAGGCTATTGCCCCCGCCCTTTGTTTAGCCCCTCACGATGTACTCGTAGTAGCGGGCCAGTTTGTCCTCCGGTGCGTCCTTGTCACAGAGGAACGATTTTGCCATGTCAGCGTAAAAATCAATCTTATCACCGACACCGTGCTTCTTGGCTACTTTAACATAGTCTGAGTAAATCATGTTGAGAGCCACCCAAAATTGTGCCGGATCACACTCAATCCCGTGCTGGGCCATGACCTGCTTGGCCTGCTCTAGCGTCCAGTGAGCGCCGCGAGTGCCATCCTCGTTGTCCATATGCTTAGACCATTCATCGGCCATCTCCTTGGTGAAAGGAATATAGCTGGAAGATGCCCCATAACCTGTCATATGTTCTCCACCTTTTCTGTATGCCATCTCGTCCATGCGGTAGTCATGGTCAAACTCTCTCGGAGTCCTCATTTCACCTTCGCCAGAGATAGCGAATCCGATTTTGTTCATGGGACGATTCATCTCCCGTCGCTCTGTGTATGCGCTCCCATCCTCCCGATAGACCGGGGGGACGTAGGGGTAGCCGTAGTGAGACCGGGGACCGTACATCCGATCATCCCAGTATCGGCTCTCTACCCACATACCGCCATCGTTCCGTGGGGCAAAACGCCCATCAGAGTAACGGCGATAGCCCCGATCCTCCGGCTCCATCATCTCAGAGCGCGGTGCATAACGGCCATTGTCGTAATGCTCCCGGCCACGGCGGTCACGAAACTTATCATCGACATCGTAGTTGTCGTAGCTCCGTCCGTCGTTGTAGCGGCGATTGTTGCCACTGGACATGAGCATCATCCGAGTAGATCGTTTCATTTTGACCCCTCCTTACGCCGTAGGGGCGGGTGCAGCACCGCCGTCAATACTGGCAAGATTGTTACTGGGAGAGCAGCAGGGCTGCCCCAACATGCGGAACGAGCCGCCGGTGGGGGTAGTCGTAACGCATACGGAGTAGCGTGTACGGGTGCGGATTCCGCAGGCAGTCACCTGAGCGCAGTTACGCTTGGTAAGGGGATATAGCTCTGTCCCAGTGCCAATAGTAATGTACACAGGTGCATTGATGGTAGTTGTGGCCGGGATGGACTGAGCTACCACAATACAATACTTTCCGCCGTTGTTGTAGGCACCGGCAGGCAGATTGATTTCAAGATTCCCGCCAGTAAAGGTGACCGCCTGGCTTAGCACCAGGTTGTCGCACAGGCGGCAAACAGGCTTACAAGACATAAAATACCTCCAAAAATCAGGGGCGGCAGACACTTAGCCCGCCGCCCCGAAATAGTCACGGCAAAGCCGGAAGACCAACTTACGAGGATTCCTCGTAAGTTTAGCAGCCACAACCGCAGCCGTTGTTGTAGGTCCCGCAATAGGGATAGGGGGCGGGCACCTGGTAAGCGGGCACGGGCATGGGATTGATGCGCCGAATCAGTTCAGAGGTCTGAGCGTCCAGAGTGGCGGTCAGATAACTGTTCTGGTTGGCCTGAGAGGCGGCCAGCTTCAGGGACTGGTTCTCCGCCTGGAGAGAATCAATCTTGCTCTGAGTCAGGAAATCCAGAATGGCGCGGGTGTTGGAATTGTTGTTCTCCAGAATATCGCGGGTGCTGCCCTGGATGGTATTCTGGATGGCGCAGGTGTTGGTCGCCATGTTGTAGTTCACGCCGTCGATGGCGCGCTGGGTCTGGCAGCAGCAATCCTGAGCCTGAGCGGCCATGTTGCACATCTGAGACTGGACACCGTTGAAGCCCTGAAGCAGCGCCACATTGGTGTTGTTGAAGCCGCTGGTGATGCTGTTGTTCAGGGCATAGGTGCTGTCACAGATGCCCTGCTGGATAGCAGAGATGCCGCGCTCCACACCATTGAAGGCAATGGCCTCATTGACATCGGCGCGAGTAGCCAATCCCTGGAGGCCGGGATCGGTGCTGGCACCACCGCCGCCGAAGCCACCGAAGCCGCCGCGGCCCCAGCCAAAAATCATGGCGAAGATGATGATAGCCCACCAGCCATCGCCACCCCAAAAGCCGCCATTGTTACAGTTGCCGCCGTTGGAGTCGGAGCCAAGAGCATAGCCAGTCGCAAAATCGTTATCCATTGTATATACTCCTTTGTCAGTTATTACATCGGGGCCGTACGCTCCCCGGATGTTTCCAAAGAGCGGTTTTTTGTCAAGACACCGAAAAACTGAAAAGAAGTGCTCTATTTTATTTCATGGGTATACCTAGTTGCCGTGCAATTTCCTCAACGGAGGTTCCCCTCTGTTTTGCCATGTTTTCCGCAGTCTGGCGAAGCTGCTGCGGGTTTTTCCCTTGAATGAGCCGCATAGCTTGAGCTGCCTGCGGATTCTGTCCAGCCATCTGCTGGAGCATTTGCATGGGATTCCCGCCGTTCCGCGCCATCTGGAGCATGGCCATCATGGGATTATTCATCGGAGGCATCATTCTTTTTCCCTGCCTTTCCGCCAGACGTGGGCTTTTTCAGTCGTTCTATCTCGTCTTTCAGATTGTTGATGGTGTCCTTCATGTCCATAAATTCATCCAGCGGTGCAAAAGCGGGGGCCGGGTTCTCTGCCTGCTGTTCTTTTGCCTGCTGTTGGCCGTGGAACTCAAACACATCAGCAGCTCCGGTATTGGTATTGAATCGTTTCATATAGACCACATTATGAGCGAGGTCGGGGAAAAACATGGGAGCACCCATGAAGTCAACCGGAACACCCAGCGCTTCTTCCCTGGAGGCCACAGGACGGCAGAAAAAAGCGGGCTGTGTGTTTACATTACTCTGTGGCTGAATGGTCTGTGAGGGTTGCTGAGTAGGTTGCTGGGGCTGATATACTTGTGGAGCCGGAGCAAACGGGGTAACAGGATTGTAGGCCCCATAAGCCGGGTATGTGTAATTAGGAAACGCCATACTGACGCGCCTCCCTCCCCGCCTCCAATGCGGTTACGTAATCCTCTAGGCCCTCGTCATCTCCCTGTGCCATGTACCACATCGCTGTTTCGGCGGCACAATCGCGGGACATGCCAGCGGCTACCATTCTCTCGATTAGAGTCATATCCAACACGTCCTTGTCCATAAAATAAGGAGTCCGTGAGGAGGGCGGCGACGTGTACCAACCCTGTATCCTCACGTCCTCCATGTCTATATTGTCGCATAAAAATACCCCGGCTGGGTGGCGTTCCAGAGGGGTACTTGTGTTAGTCCTGTTCGATTTATGTGACTTTTTGTGACTATATTTGACCGGAGGTTGATTCCCCTTGCAAATTCAGGATTTTAGCATATAATTAAATTACATAGAGGTGATATGGATGTATAAAAAGGAAATCAGAAATTGCAAGTTATTGATTCTTTTCTGTTTATTTGCTGTAGCATACGGTTCTGGTAATTTTGTATGGGGTGTTGTATCCGGGCGGATGTTTTCAATCGTAGGCGGGATTATTTGCGCGTTGGTGTGTGGTTTTTGCGCGATGCGAAGTATTCGAAACATTGAGAGTTACACAAGAATGGAAAAGGATTGCGAAGACTTAATGAAATGGACAAAGCAAAAGGAGCCGGGTTAATTCCCGACTCCTTTTAACTTTGTTATTCTGTTTGCCACCCGTTTCACTTCATTCAGTATGTACGGGATATGCTTGGATACCGTGGACCGCTCCCATCCAAGCTCCGCCGCAATGTCCATTTCCGCCCATTTGTCGATGATACGGCGCTTGGCGATCAATTCATCGTCCCGGTGCAGGGCGGCTTCATAGATGGCCGTCTCCAGCTCTGAGCGCAAGAGGTTCGCCAATTCTGGGGGCAGCTTCACCTTTGCGCTCATTCACTCACGTCCTTTCGACCTCCGGCGGCTCCGTTGGCAGTTGTTTCAGGGCCTCGACCAGCTTTGCCGCCATCCCATTCCCACCCAACTCCTTGTAGGCATTGTACATGTCCAGCACGTTCTCCATCCCATAAATCGGGATATAGCGTTGCTCGGAGTAGTGGTTGTACTCGGCAATGATTTCGCGTCTTAGCAGAGCCTGTACCCCATTCATAAGGGCATCGCTCTTCTGGTTGTCAGATTTGATGCGTTTCCGCTCCCTCGCGGCGACCGCCTCAATGATTGCCACCAGGACGACCGCCGCGCCGGAAATCAGTGGGCCTACCCACTCCATGGGCATCAGCCCTCCTTAGTCAACTGCTTATAGACCTGATTGATACCAGTGGCCGCGAGTCCGCTCACAATCCCAACGGCAGCGGCAGTAAGATAATCGCTGGCCGGGAACTCGGGCATAATAAACATGCCGAGAATACCCAGCGCCGCGCCAAATACGCCGCAGATGATGGGAATCCACTTATTGTCCAGTCCAGTGGCCTTGACCACCTGGCCGACCAGAAAGCAGATCACAGTGATAACCGCCACTCCGGTGATACCCAAAGAAGAAATGTCCATGATATGTACCTCCATCAAATCAGATTAAGCCTGTCCAGCACGACAGCCAGCTCCTGCCGGGTCATATTATCGCGGGGACGGGTGCCGTCCAGTACGCCCTTGTCTTTGGCCTTTCCCCACGCTTCAGCGGCCCAACTGTCCGGGGTATCCTCTGCATTGTCCTCTCCCGGTTCGGCTTGCCACGCCACGCCCAGGAACTCACAGATGCCTTTTGCGGTGGCCTCGGCCAGCTTGTCCCGGTACTTGCTATCCTTGAGATACTCCGTGTCCATCTTGTTGGTATGGAAGCCGTACTCAATGAGCGCGGCGGGGGCGTCCGTCTTGGCGAGCACGGTATACATCTCATGCTTGATAGGTTCATTTCTCAGGGAAACCCCGGCGGCGTGGAAAGTGTTGACCAGCTTGGAGGCCAGAACATTGCGCTGCGCCGTCATAGGCCCTGCGCTGGTGTAGATCTCCAGCCCGGACGCGCTCGACCAGCCCCCCTCCCCGTAAGCGTTGGTGTGGATGCTCACAAAGCAGTCCGGCTTTGACTTATTACTGATGTTGGCCCGCTCTGTCAGGCTGGGGTAATTGTCCGCCGTCTTGGTGAGCACCACGCCCACCCCTTGGGCCTCCAGAAGCGGTTTGATACGCTGAGCCATGTCCCAGGTAAACTCCCACTCTTTGTAGGTGCCGTCCGGGGAGCCGTTAACGTTGCCCGGCCCGTGTCCGGGGTCGAGGCATACAGTGTGCTTGCTCATAGGCTTGTCCTCCTGTTCCGGCGGCTTCTGGCCGCCCTGTTTGAGCCAGACGCAAATCCAGTTGTGCACCTTGCGGCTGGCGGTGATGCGCTCGCCGCCAAAGTCGCACTGGCTGGAGCCGCCCCCATCCAGCATGACGGCGGAGGCCCAGCCCAGCCCGGCCAGCTCGTCCCGCAGAGTTTCCGGCGTGGCTGCATCGGCGCCATCCGAGGAGCAGTAGAGGGCCAGACTGCCACCCCGCAGGCCGATGGCGCTGCGGCCCCTCTTGCCTCCCTGGGCCGAGCCATAGGAGGGTTTATCCACTGGCTCGCCGGAGGAAATAAGGGCAGTCACCGCGATAAAGTTGGCCGCTCCCTCGTACTCGGAGGTCATGTGGATGTCCGGGCCCTTGTCCCAGGCGTAGCCCATCGGACGCCAGGGCGTGCCGGAGAGCATCGCCCCGCCCACCTTAAGCAGCGGGCAGGGGGTGCCGTCTGGGTTCCACATGCCGCCATTGAGCACGTAATGAGCCTTTGTTTCAGCCTTGACCTGAGAGAGCGTCTTGCGGCAGTTGGTGACTCTCAGCTCAATCCGCTCCACGGACGAGAGCGGGACATATGTAATGAGCTTACTCATTTGATTCACATCCTTTTATTCAGCGATCCCGCTGTTGATTACTGTTCCGGGGCCAGTAGCCCGGCCAGCTCTTGGTACTCCTCGGGGGTGAGCCGGTCGGCGGCCAGGTAGACATCCATCTTCTCCTGGAGGCCGTCGGTGCGGCCCCGGTCAATGAGCAGCTTGCAGAGGTTGTATACGGTTGTCATGGCGTCTCCTTTCTCATGTGGCAGCGGTGGTAGTCAGCTCCAGCATACACAGCCGCGCCTCGTGCTCGGACAGCATGTCCAGAGTGATGTCCTCTGCGAGGGGCGGCTGGGGTTCCGGCTCCGGCTCGGGAAGCGCGGCCCGGTCGGCCTCAATTTCTTCCTCGGTGCGCTCTACAGCCTCCCCCTCCTCCAGCTTGTACCGGGGTATCCCGTCCATGGTGTAGACCGGCCCATCCAAATAGTTTCCCTGGGCGTGGTGATATTTGTCGCCGTAGCCTCGGTCAATCTCCGTGCCCCAGTCGGTGGAGACAAAGGCGGAGCTATTGACGGCGGTAATGCGGCCTTGCTCGTCTGTCTGAACATAGACGATGTATGGTTCGAGTGTGTAGTCCATGGTGGTCACCTCCTATAGTTCGGCGGAAAGTGTAATCTTGGCCGTGCTGTTATTACTTCGTAAGAGCTGGGTAGCTTGATTTGCTGGGCACCCAGACAATCCGTTGATTACCATGCTCACTGCGTTTGAGGACATCTGCTGGACGAAGAAATTTGATGCACCCGCTTCTACATTTATAAGTTGCCCACCGCCTCTCAGAAGCCAATTCCCTGTGGCTGCGCATGTCGGCATAATCCGCATCGTAGTAGGTGTTGGTATTGTGATTTCCGCCTCTGTTTCCGAAAAGAACGAACCAACCCCAATATTTGAAAACAATGTGTTGAATCCAGGCAAAACCAGTAGATACCTCTGGCACCGAGCCAGCTCCCCGGCATAATCCGGCGTCTCAAAGAGCTTCCAATTACTCTCCTCGTCCTGGTAAGCGAGGGTTTGGGTGGAGCCAAGCTCCAGCTTAGATGCTTGCAGGAGTACGCTGTTGCCTGCCGAGACGATAGCGCTACAAAAAAACCTGTCCGCCGTATTGTCATAATTAAACTGGACAAATCCAAACGGTTTGATAATGTTTATGATATTTGTCAACGCACTCGGTTTTTCTTCCGGGGCAGACGTGGACATCGATAGCAGGTCTCCATCAACCAGTCCAGAGAGGCAAACTGTTTCTCCCAATAGACGGTCATTTGGAATGCCCAAAAATTGCATGAATTCCAGATTCCCTGTTGTAGCAGTTAAAGTGATTCCATCGCTGCCCAGCGTTGCAGTGCCTTCCCCACTCAGCTTCCATCTGTCTATAAACCCCCCTGAACCGGAACGGCTCGTTTCCCCCCTCTGGTTAATGGGGAACTGCCCGCCGGCCTGCTGGGAGCCGCCGGCGAAGTACCAGTTGTCCAGCAGGTTCCGGCGGGTGGCGATGTTCCTCTTCGCCAAACTCTCATTAAATTCCTGCTCGTTGCCGGTGAAGCCCCCGTCAACCGCCGCCTGATAGGCGCTCTTGCCGGGCAGTCCCACCCCGGCAACTTTTTTGCCGTTTACAACGATAGCCATGTGCTACACCTCCACCCATTGCCACATGCCGGGACTGTCGGGCGGCCATGTGCAGGGAATCATGTCCCCGCCCTCGGCCACCTTGTAGACCTTCCCGTTGTAGCTGTAGTGCTTGCCCGCATAACAGTCCATGCCGTACACCCACGGGATGGGGTCGTCCGCTGTGCCCGCGTGCTCCCGGTCAATGGGCCGGTAGATGGCGAGCATGCCGTCGTCGTGCGGGGGCATCTCCGCCTGTGGCGTTACCGCCTGCACCACCCGGTAGAGCTGGCCGCCGTCGTTGAGGATACGGCCCGCCGGGAGCTCCTCTCCTGCCTCCAAAACAGTCTCCCACGCCGGAAACAGATCGGGCATGTCCAGGGCGTAGGTGTCCGGTATGGCCACGCTGGTGGCCGCGTAGGCCCTCATAGCGGCGGCGTACTGTGACTGCATGTTTGGCGCTGACGGTTGGGGAGCTGGCTCTGGGACTGGCTTGTTGGTCAGGGTCAGCAGCGTACCAGCGTAGGTCTGCTGGGTATAGTTCCCTGCATCATCCTCTGACAAAAGAAACCCATCATCCCGGTACATCTGGATTTTGCCTGTCACCTCTCCGGGCGATGGCTTGACCGAAAGATATTTGATGGTATCCTCTGTCACAACCCGGCGGGAGACACTGTATTGCTTTTCGCCGATTTTTAAGTACATGTTACCTCCTAGAAGCAGAAGCAGAAGGGGACTCCATACGAGTTAATGGGGTTTGTGCCTCCAATCCCTCCATTGATGCCTATAAGGCAAATGATATCCGATCTTGTAGCGTTTGGAGAGCGAGTCCACCATGCGTTTAAATTACCATTTATATTTTTTGCTGTCCTGTTTCCTATCATGTAGTAGTCATACTGGGTGCCCTCTCCGGCGAAAGAGTATTGGGTATATCCAAAAACATCGACTTCAGATGGCAAGAATAAGTCATCACTGGTGGTCACAATGATTGGGCTCTGATTCCCTGCGCTGGTCAGTTTGTTAACTGCTCTTATCCCCGCCTGAACCTCCGCCGGAAGCAGGGCTTTCAACGCGGGCATGGTCTGCGTCCTCATCTGGCAATCCCGCCAGCCGCCCGCATTGGTGTTGCTGCTGTTCATCTGGTAGGTGGTATCGTAGCAGTCGTGCATCTGGAAGGTCAGCGGTGCTTTGCCCGTCCCGTCTGACAGATCATCGTGGTTCTTCCCGATGATGTCGATACGGTATGCCTTGCCGCCGATGTCCATGTCCTTGTAGCAGGAGCCATCAGCTACCCAGGTGTCCGGCACCTCATTGGCGTGGCATGCCTCGATGATAGCGGCCCAGTCATTGTTTGCAAACACAGGGTCATATGTTTTGTTGGAGGGTAGCCCTCTCGACATGAAGAACACCATCAGGCCGACACCTCCTTTTTGGTAAATTGGAAGTCGTAAGGAAGGATCAAAGCGGGGCGGATGCCTGCGTCAGTGTTTGCTCTCCAGATGCTGCTGTCACCGTTAGTTCGGGTATACCACACGTAGTTGGCATCGTTGGTGTACGGAGAGCGGAGCCACCAGTTTTCAGCATTACCATTTCGATTTGCAACCCGTTTGCTGTTGGCTAATGAATTTGTGCCGGACTCGAAGTAGGTCAGTTTTGCACCATCTACAGGGAAGTATGGGCTCGTAATGGTGCTCCATCCGACTTCATAGCCGGACAGCAGAAAAATCTTGCAAGACAGCCCATTTGCTCCGGTGCTGTCTGTTCCTCCTATTCCGCCTTCCTGCCGATACGGGATTTTAACCTGCTTGAGGGCCGACTTAATGTTAGAATCGTACTTCAAAAGCATTGTGCCGTTTAGCCAGCTCTGGATATCGGATTGCTCCAGGTTGTTGACTTCTCCGGAATCCCATATCCGATTTTCAGAAATGTCTTTCCTCAATAGCCATGTCCCTTCGCAGGACGCATCATAAAGAGGGCTGTCCTCCGGTATCCCCTGGTTAACCACCAGATAGTCCACCGGGGTTCCTTTCTCGTTGAGCCGCACAATCTTTCCGACCTCAAGGTCGCCCGCAGAAATACCGCTTGAAGCAGGAACAAAAAAGCGCGATACATATACCATCAGGACACCTCTGATTTTAGGAATTTAAAGTCGTAAGGGAGGATTAAGGCGGGGCGGATACCGTAGGAATTATAGGAATAGCCATTACCATAACTTCCATCAACGGAGATGTACCAATTACCAACATTATTCGCATTTGATGGAGAACGTGTCCAGTAAAGCCCATTCGTCATGTTGAATTTCGCAATTCTTTTGCTCCTAGCATCAGCGCCATCACCATCAATAAAGTAAGATAGTTTTGCTCCATCTATTGGGAGGTATGAGGACAGGCTGTTATTTAATCCAATTTCATATCCGCTTATTGGAAATACTCGGCATTGCAGACCGTTTTCTCCGCTGTTAACTGTAGCAGAACCATTCCAAACACAATACGGCACTTTCACAGTTTTAATGGCTGCTTGAACTGGCAAATCGTAGTCCTTCATATATCCAGACATAGTGCTCAAAATGCTGGAACCAGGAAGCGCATTTCCTCCACCAGAGTTAAACGGTCCCATCTCACGGATGTCCTTCCGTAGCAACCATGTCCCCTCACACGATGCATCATATAGATTGGACGGTATGCCCTGATGTACTACCAGATAGTCAATCGGGACCCCGCTTTCATTTAGATGTACTACCTGTCCTATCTCCAAATCACCAGCAGAGATCCCCATATCCCCAGTTGGGCCGCCCCTATGCAAGAACACCATCATCCCACCCCCACATTGACCGGGATGTTGACGGCCGGGGCCTCTGCCGCGTAAAAGGTCAGTGTCCCAGCTCCCTGCACGGCGTTCTGCGCTGATGGCCCCATCCAGGCGTTCAGCGCCTCTGCGTCCGCGTCCAAATCTGTACCACTCAGCGCTACGTCTACACTCACTACCGCTGTGTCTGCCGCCACAATGGAGCAGGAAACCGTCTGGCTGTACCTTCCGTTCCCACCTTGCGTCCACCCGCTGGACAGCAGAGTAATTGTGGTGCTCTTGGCCGGATCTCCTTTGCTGTTCCAAGCGCTTTTTTCTGTATCGCTTACTGTTCTGTGGCTTTCGTCTGTTGGTAGGTCTGCCAGCTTTGTACGGTTGGGTAAAGCCCCAACCATATTAGCCGTGTAATCCCCCTCCTGGGGGACAACTGCACCAGATCGTCCGTTGAAGGTGATCACACCGCTGCTACCTCTGCCCGCCAGCTCGTCGATCGCCCCCTGCACGTTTGTAGCCTCCAGGCCGCTACCCGTGTTGCTGTAGCCCACCTGTTCGGCGGAGAGGTCGCCGCCCTCTCCGTCTTCGGTTACTTCGATGGTGTACGGCCCTTCGCCCAGGCTCTCCCCCATCTGCATCGTGCCGCCGCCGGGGATTGAGAGCCAGGGCGCAGCCGTGGCGATAGCGGCTAACTGGGCGGCGTACTGCTCCAGTGTGGTGCCCTCCGGGGGTTCTATGCCCATAGCCTGTAGTGACGCTGCGATACTTGCCTTAGCAGCGGACAGTCGGTCAATTTCTCCCTGGATACTCATGTCACACCTCCCGTCAAATGGCCGCCAGGGCCTCCTCAATGTCGCCCGTCAGGCTCACCGAGCCTCCGGTGGTGTAACCAGCAGGGACGGCAAAGGAGGTTGTGGTCAAGCCGTCAATCTCCCCGGATACTGCCCCATTGTTTGCCATTGAGCCAGTGACCTTCGCGCCTTTTGCGTAAGCGGTCTTGCCATTAAGGATATCCCCGGCAACCGCTGTGCCGTCAGAGGTGTCCACATAAGCCTCCGGGATGGCCGCTACCTCAACGGACGTGAGCACCTTCCCGTCCGTAGGCTCTACCGTTTGGACAGACTTGTTGGGCGTAACACTCTTCGTCTCCGGGGTGATCTGCACCTTTCCCGTCCCGCTGTGATACCCCTTCGGGATGGTGTAAGACAGTTTTTCCGGGGTCAGTGTTTCAGTTGCCGCCCCGTTGTTTGGCATGGTACCTGTGGTGGTCTTGCCTGCCTTGTCCACAAACACCTTGCCAGTCAATACGTCAGCGGCGGGAGGCGGAACGGGGGGGAGCGGCCTCGTAGTCAAGCTGGCAA
>OBXV01000248.1_pt1 | contig 43935 bp, 64 predicted proteins | sample 1495451 | NCBI WGS metagenome assembly OBXV01 (sample SAMEA2580178, study PRJEB22360) | human gut metagenome | biome: human gut; feature: human-associated habitat; material: faeces | place: Denmark | collected 2008/2010 | reverse complement strand
CCACGAGGGAGCGAAATAACTCCCTCATATAAAAAATATCACAGTCCTATTCAAAAATCAATATGAAAGAGTTAATAAAAATACTTTTAAAAATATTGCTAGAAATTTTAATGATAATTGGCATTATTATCTTTTTAATCTTCTTTTTGAAAGGGGGATTCTAATTGAAACTAAAAAAAATTAGGATGGATAAAGGTTTATCTGTTCCACAACTCGAGGAGCTCTCTGGAGTTCCCCGCAGAACAATCCAGGATTTAGAAAAAAGAGATGATGGTCGTGTATCCACGATGATCAAACTGGCAGATGCTCTTGGTGTGACTTTAGATGAATTGTGTAGATAAAAAAATAGCTCCTATGACTAGGGGCTATTTTTTATTTGAGACATTCAGATACAACTTTTGTTTTTATTAAACTTTATTTTTTGATACTGAATTTACTGGGTTACATAAATTTCAATACAGCTTCTGTTCTCATTAAACAGAGATCTTTTACTAATTAATTTAAAACATCCGTCATTTCAATACAGCTTCTGTTCTCATTAAACTCCATACGGTAAGAAAATCATTGAATTTTCTAGTACATTTCAATACAGCTTCTGTTCTCATTAAACGTTCAAGCATTGCCATTTCCTTGGCGGTATCAAGTTCATTTCAATACAGCTTCTGTTCTCATTAAACCATCGTATTTAGGTCATTTTTATTTTTCATTATATCTCTCTTTTCTTCAAAATTCAACCTTTTCTTTATTTTTTACCAGCCGTTTCCTATATTTTTTTAATTTATAAAGAAACGCCATATTTACACCATTTACATTACCTTTTATAAAAAACGACTGGTACATAAAAAAATCTTAAAGTGCCTTTGTAATTAATTTTGCTAAATTCGTAGCATTTTTCTTTCCATGTCCTTTGAGGTAATCCTCTCTGTTTGTACAAAAAAATAATTCCAATAACACCGCTGTTGCCTTGCTACTATTTAAAATATAGAGCTTCTTGTCTTTCTTCGCTCCTCTATTTTTATAGACTTCTCCTAACTTCTTACAAATAGCCTCTGCGTATTCTTTCCCCTTTTGTGAATAATAGTAAACCTCTGTTCCTGTTGCACTTGGAGTTGCTGCATTAAGGTGTAATTCCATTACTAAATCATAGTTACCCTTATTTACTCTCGGAACCTTATATCCACGTTCCTCGTATTTGGTTTCGAATTTCTTTTCTGGACAGATAATAAGAGTTACATCATGCCCAGCTTTTTTTAACTGTGGAACTAAATACAATCTTGCGAAATCTTTACAATACTTATACTCTAATACTCCGCCATATTTACGGCCATCTGCACTGGTACAAGCGCCACTTTTAAGAATACTATGCCCTACGGTTACGCAAATCTTTAGTTTTTTATCCATAATACATCCTTCCTTTCCATAAAAAATATGAGGCTCTTCCCTATATAGAAAAGAGCCTCTAGATCTTATTTTATTCTGTTTTATTGCTTTGTTTAATTAGCTGGTTTACATATGTACTTACTCCTGCTACTAAAATCCCTTGTGTAAGGCTTGCAAACACCGCCATAGCAAAATCTTGCGGTGTAGAAAACTGCGATGTAGCACATACCCAAATACCGCAGATAAAGATTCCCACAATCCCAAGTGTAAGTGGGATTAATTTGTCTTTAACAAAGGCCGCCTGTTTTAACCATATGCCTAAAAAGTACAACACTGCTGCAACAATAAGTAACTCTGGTTTTACATAGTTCATTAATGTTTCCATATTAATCCTCTCTTTCTGTAATCAGTTCGTCCAATCGATGGTGTGCAGACTTTACTGACTGTTCCACTACGATCATTCGTTCAACTAAATTATTATGTTTTTTGACCTTTTCTTCTAGCTGTTCTATTCTGTAATTCGTAAGTTTGTTTGCGGTCATTATCCCTGCCAAACTCCCCATAAGAGTTCCAACTAAAGAAAATCCTGCTACTAAAATTTCTGTATTCATATATCTCCTTCTTATCCAAAAATATAAACTAAAAAAGTACCAACTATAGCAAATGCATCAGATGTTGAACTTATAGTAACTGACGTAGATGATGCTGATACAGTAATACCAAACGTGCTATAAGGGTCACGAATACAACTATATCCTAACGGAAAGCAAATTCCATTTATTACACTATCATTCATTCCGGTACTTCCCTGTAAAACTGCGAATACATATTTAGGAACTGTATTTAAACCATGTGTCACAGAGCCTGAAGCTACTCCTGCTGAAGATCTATTTACAGTTACGGTAACCACTTTATGACTTAGTTTACTATTGGCAACATTCATCCAGTTGTTTCTGTCGTTAGTCATATTTGTCAATTCTGTTACTTTAGTGTTATAGTTATTTATCCAAGTATCTACTTCTGTCTGCAATGCATACCCTTGTCCTCTTAGAGTTCCAATCGGTAATAAGATTCCACTTTCTGTAGTTCCTTTAAAGTATTTTGCTGGTGGGAACACAGATAAATCATAGTTGTTTTGTTTCGATACGCTAACAGGAGTTTCTGTTCCCCCTGCAATTGGTATGATTCCCTGTTGCTTTTTGCCCGCAGAGTAAAAAGTTTGCCCAATTAATACCTGTGCTGGTGTGGCTGTTGCATCTGTACTTATAGCACTTATTTTTTGCCCTAAAATAATAGGTTTATCCTTTTTACTAGCTTGCTGTCCCATTCCATTTATGGCACTTGCAATAGGTTCTAAGTTGGTACTTTTTCGATATTCTACTCTTCCTATAGCCATCTAAAAGCACCAACTTTCTGCATAAAATTAAGGAGGGTATTTTCTACCCCCCCCGAATTTTTCCAGTATTCATGCGGTTTTCCTCCTATTCTTCTAAATTTTTATGTATCTCTGCAAGCTCATCCTCTGTTAATTTTGGATAGCTTGTATCGATTTCTTCTAATTCTTCTCCATTCTTTAATCTGGTCTTATATGCATTTGTAAAGATTGTTAATTTCCATTCTGGCATTTTACATTCCTCCTAACATATCCGCAACTGCCATTTCGAGTGCAGTCAATCTTTCTTGAGTTTCATCTACTGGTAAATCTTCTAAGATTGGTACTGGCGGATCTTGTGTAATGTCGATACTAATAAGTCTTTTCCCTTCGGGTACTTCTATTCCCATAGTGTTATAACCTTCCACGTATGGAGTAGAAAAATAAATATTGCCATCTGTGTCGAAAAAATATAATTGTTTCATTTTGTTTTCCTTTCTATCCAAATAAATAGACTGTTGTATCACCACTAAGATTTGTAGCTGTTACTTCAACAGTATTATCGGTTACTGTAATGTAAGCATTTACTTTATAACTTGTATTCCCTCCATAATATTCGGCTTTTGTTCCAAGACTAACAAAAAAGTTTTTCATATAACTATATCCCATTGAACTTCCTGGATTTGGTATAAGAGCAAATGCATATGCAGGAGTTTTACCAAGACTGTGCGTCAATGCAGAATTTAATTGACCACTTACCACTTGACAACTTAATTTACTATTCGCAACATTCTTCCAGTTATCTCTATCTGTAGTCATAGCTGTAAGTTCAGATTGTAGTGCCATTCCAGCTCCTCGTAACTGCGCAAGAGTTATGCTTGTCTCTGGATACCCACTACTAGCATTTGTAAAATATGCACCCTGTGGGATTCTTACATACATTGGATTATTCCCTGTTACACTAATAGCTGGCGTAATAGAACCTTTTACAGTAATGGATTGATCTACATAACCTTGTCCGTTATGATATCCCTCCGGAATTGTAACTTTCCCATTGACTCCTATTCTTCCTGTCCACGCTCCTCTATTAGCCATAGAGCCTGTCTTCTTATTTCCACCTGCATAAAAGGTCTTTCCAGCCAACATTTCTGATTCTACGCCTGTGGCATCGGTACTAATAGCCTTTATTTTATTAGCAAGCACATCGGGTTTGTCCTTCTTATTGGCACTCTGCCCCATGGAGGTAATCGCTTGTGCAATAGGCTCTAAGTTTTGTCCATTTTTATAGCTAACGTTACCTTTAGCCAATCTCTCCACCTCCTTCTAAGACATAGTAAGTCGCTTGTATTGCAGCACTTGGCACAGATTCCGCATAAAAGGTTATTGTCCCTTCTCCACTTTCGTTTGTAGAGGACAAGCCGCAATCTTGTGCTATTTCTTCCGATGCTAGTGCAATTGCAACGTTTACGATAGTGTTAACTGTAATACCTTCTACTACTAAGACCAACTTCTGGGTATATGGTCCATTTACCTCCGTAATCCAGCCTGTGTTTGGAATGGTTAAGGACTTTTGGATAATATTAAAATCACCTATATTATCTAACTTAGCTTTGTCCTGTGTAGACATAAGCCCTGCTTCTTCCTGTGTAGCTTCTGGGATTTCGCTAATAATTTCAATAACAGTTTTATTCTCCACTTTATCAAGCCCTACATCTGCTTTTGTTATCCCTTTAAGCTTATCTTGCAATTCCTTTATGCATACTCCAGTTTTGTTCCAAAACCAGTTAAAATAACTTGCTGGTGGTTTATACCCAGCAATAAACCCTTGTTTCTTTAGTTCTGTAGATGGCTCAATTCCTTCATTTTGCCATTCTGGTGGCTTGTTATTAAATTCCATCTTACACCTCCTTATCCTATTGGTAAAACTGGGATTTTGTCGTCCTCTCCTAATAACAATCCAAAATAACCGCCTATCGTCTGCTCTATATTAGCAAAACCTGCTATTTCGTCATACTCATCCGAGGAATCCGCAAATTCAAAAGTTCCTTCGAAATTGTCAGCGGACAGGGTTACACAAATAGGTAGTAGCATTTCTATCATCTGAACTGCTTGTCTACTGGAAAATCCGGCATCAATCAGGACTTGTACTGGGAATTTAGATAACCTCAAAACACACGGCTGTTCTGTTTCAGTCATTACAAGATCATCCATGGATATGTCTCCCTGTTTTGCATTAAACATCTGGATAATAACTCTCATTAGAGACTTATAATCACTCTTCACAATATTTTGTCCGATTTTAGCAAAAAGCATATATCGATATTGTGTATCGTTTAAAAGTCCTCTCTTTTGTTTTATCATCTTTCCATATTCATCAAGTGTTTTTCCGTATGCTTTGTTTAAATCCCTACTTTCTTCAACATCTCTTATATCTTTTTCAATATCATCTCTTGCCATTTTTCTTAATTGCAAGAGCTTATACAATACTCCATTACTATCTTTACGATACGCGTCAGGAAGATATCTAATTTCATGTTCCATCAATAATCACCTCAATATCTTCCAATGCTAATCTAGCAATTTCATAAGGCTGTATGCTAATATTTGTCGCATTAAATAGTAGACCATCTTTCGATAATTTAAGAGAAACTGTATCTACTACACCAGCAACGCTATCGATGTATTTATACATTTTGGACAAGACAACTGTATCACCATTGGAAAGTGCATACATATATTCGCTTAAATTTTGTTTTATCTGTTCAATTCCATCCGTTTCAAAATAAGCATTTGTAACAATATGTATCTGAGCATAAATTCGTACTTCGCTTGATCGAGAAAATCTAACGATATGTTCCAATCCTCCTTCATCGAGCACTGTAACTTCTACATCTCCAACACATGGAATTCCTACAGGTTTTTTGTCAAAAATTGCTTCTGCAATCAACTGGTCCTGACTTTCTGGAGCAAGTACATAACATTTAAAACTTCGTGGTGGTAAGTCATCTACCTTTATATCTGTTTCGTTCGCAATTACATAAGCCCCAGTTACGTGTTCCACGCGCATAATACTTGCCCTTATTGCATCGTAGTTTCCAGAACCTCCTCCAGAGATAGAATCATCGAATCGGATACGCACTACTGGATCCGTTTCCACTTCTTTTCCAATCTCTACAACTCCTAAATCTTCTACCGTTTCTATTTCTGGGACCTGTTCTTGTACAGAGTCGATTGTGACAGTATTACCTATAATTCCACTCTCTTCACATACACAAATAACCTCTACTGTACCTTCATTTCCGATTACGCACTCCTCTTCGATATCGAAATTTAAGTCTCCACTTATTACAACCGTTCCTGCTTCGATTTCATATCCAACTTCTCCAGTAATTCGTATCTTTCTTCTTACATAAGTAGCCGGATTGCGGTATATACCAGCAAAAGGAAGAAGCCTATCCAAACTCTGCCCTCTTGCGCTGTGTGGAAACGCAGAATAATATACATTTTCTATATCCTCGTAAACATCTGCATCATTATAAGCCCATTCCCGTACTAGTTTCCCAAATGTAGACGTCTCTGTTAAATCGATATCCTCTCCGAAGAGCAATCTAGCTCTTTCACTATATTTTTCTAAAAGTTCTTCATAGGTAGGTCGATGGTATCCATTTTCATCAAGCATCTTATCATCCTCCCTCGTAGTTAATCTGGATATACTCATTTTCGTTATGTGCTTTAAAATTAATAGTTAAATTTCTGTCTACATAACTAGCATTAAACTCATCCATTTCAAAGGTATCATCCACTTGCATAAGAACCTGATATACTGCATCTTGAAGCATATCTTCATCCAATCTATTTTCTTTTACAAAGAGCAACTCTCTATTTATACCCTCTTCTTCGTTGAGGAACCACTCCCCTTGCATTGTAGAGAGTAAGAGTTCAACCTTCTGTGCTAGAAGAGCTTTATCTGATACCATACCAATATCGCCATTACTTAGCACTAAATCGCCATTTTTAATCATTAAATCTTTCATTTGTTTGTCCTCTAAAATAGACCCACAATAACAGCATCTGAGATGGAATGGTGTCTTGTAGGCTTATCAAATTTTCCCTCTGTTGTGTATCCTAAGTCTCTATCTGTACAAACACCAAACACAACATCTCCAACTTCCACAGGAATAACTTTGAATTGCTTATGCATCCCTCCTTGACTATCTGTAACCATTTCTTCTTTAAATTTACAGACATGTTGTAAAATCGGAACACCTAATAAAATAGGGTTTCTTTCGTAAGTTCCATCTGTCTGCCTGAACATCTGTAATGGCTGTACATCTGCTGTTCTTTCATCCACTCTTATAACTTTGGCCACGAAAGCAGTTCGAATGTTTAAAATTTCACTCTGTATAATTTGTTCAATAACTCCTAATTGGCTCATAAAAACCTCCTAATATACAGTTATTTCAGTCAACATATCGTTTGTATCATAAGTATGTTGACCGCTTCGAACTCTAAATTTTCCACTTACATTTTGGGATTTTACACTAACAATTCCGGCTGTTGTAATTCGATGCTGCATAAGCAGAGTGATCTTATAACCTTTGACTGTTTGTTTGACACTGTCAAAACTCAATTCTTCTTCGTAATCTTCAATATCAATTAGACCTGTAGATTCTGACAATGTAAACTTCGTATTATCCCCTTCTTTTAAAGAACGACAATATAACTTACCTTTATTGATATAAACCGATACACCGCATACAATCGCGTAATTCTTTATATTTTCCATCAAATTACCTTCAACTGTGACAGCGTCTTTGTAAATCTTATCTTTTTTTATGCTGAAAACAGCAACAGGCATACCGACTTTATTAATAAGTGTTTTTAAGATATAACTCGCCTTTGTTCCTTTCTTGAAAGAAATTTTCTTTATCTTGTGTTCTTTTCTGTCCTCACTATCTAGTGCACAAATAGTGGTTATTTTGTCAACGCCTTCTCTCTTTGTTTTACGACTAGATATATAGCCACTAAAGATAATTCCAGTGTCGCCTTCATATCCTGCTGTAATCGTTATCTTATTGCCCTTTTTAATTTTTGCAATTGTAGCTTGTGATAAGTTATAAATTTCTATCTCTGCCTCGTTTGCCTCTGGATCATCATCAAATGGTACTGTAAATGTAAAATCCAACTCCGAGTTTTTTATTGTTACATCTCCGGTTTTTATTGTTGCAACATGCCCAAATAATCCGTCAAATTTTTGCTCTAACTTTAATTTTGTGTTTTTTGCTGTTTTAACAACATGAGAATATCGTTTTTTCTTTAACTTTGGAGCTTCTTTATATGTAGAATACCGTTTTTTTTTCGCCATATCTAATCATCCCCGTTTTCTATTGTTAAAAATACAGTTTCATTAAAATTATTGTAGGTAACTTCATTCTCTATTCCAGCTTCATCTAAAGGAACTATCTGTAATGCCGGAAAATCCTCTTGAAAAATATCTTGAAACAAAGGAACTCCATATATAATAGGTTCATAACAAAGCGTTTCTTCATTTTTTATCAATTCTACAGAAAATAAATCCGCTCGTTGATTATAAAAAATACCAATCTCAAACTCTTCATCAGCTAATAGAATATCGAACGTATATGGAATTTGATCTTTTTCAATTTCTATTCTGTCTCTCATACTTCTCACTTTCTGTATCCAACTAGAATTTTTGCGCCTGTTTTAAGTGTTTTCCAGTCTCCTTTTTTACCTAAAACTTTTGTATTATTATTGTTTTTTATAATAAAAGAGAGTGTGCATCCAAGCGATTTATATTTCTTTGCGATCGTGGATGCATTCTCTCCTTTTTTTACAATATGATAAACTGCACCTTTTGTATTTTGTTTTACTTGCTTTGTGCCGTTTTTTGTTTTGCTATTCGTTTTAGATTTTGTTTTTTTCTTGTAATTATTTTGTGCTATCCGTATTTCTCGGATTTTTATATCAACAGAATATCCACCCATAATTTTATAAGTATTATCGGTATTAATGCTCTCGATAATCATTGTGCGAGTAAACTTATTTACTCCACTATATTTCACAGGTCTACCTTTGTTCATGCAAGACACTAGATAATCTAGTGTCTTTTTTGCATTTTCACCAACAATCGCACCTTTTAAAGATAGTGTAATGGGAGAACGCTTGACATTATCCGTAAGCTGTACTCCTTTTTCTACTGGATGATCGCTTGTTTCAATACTTCTATCCACGCTCTCAGTTTCCACCCAGATATATTTATTGTTTAATAATGCCATATGTACCTCCTAAAGTGCTGTAACTGGATTTTTTTTACGTCCTATGCTTTCATAAGATTCCTGTAATGTCTCTTTTACAATTCTCTTAATTTTGTAAAGCGATGCCTTATCCGGACTACCTTGCACTTGTATCGTGTAATTAGGCTGGTAATAGGTTGTATTGCTGTTTTGAGTTCGTGTAGTTGTGGAATAATTATTTGCTACTGGTTCAGCTCCTTCCACGGTCGCATTTACCATGTCGTTAGCAGATTTATAAACATCTGGAGTAGATTGTTGAATCCCTTTAACCATTCCGGCTCCAACCATGTTACCGCTCCATACCATTTTTCTAGATGGGCTATGAATATCTAATTCAGTATTAATCGTTGTAGAAATCTCTCTAGCTATACTTTGTGCTGTGGACATTATCACACCGCGTTTGGCATTGATACCGTTTAGTAAACCGTCCATAATATTTACACCAGAGCTATATAAATTCAAACTAGAGAAACTATTTTTAATTCCAGATGCTGTTGTTTTAGTTAAAAACAAAATTTTGGTCATACCGATTGTAAATGATGATGTTAATTGAGTCGTGCTAGTTTTTGCGGACTTAGATGCTAAACTGAAGTTTTGTGCAAGTATAGTTGAAAATTGTTTGCCTGCACTATTTGCCACTTTAACTAAACCTTTTAGACTGTTTGTAACATTATTAATACTTTTAGTATCTGCATTGACTTTAAGATTTACTTCTGTATTTCCAGCTGTTTGCAATTGATTTGATAAAGTATTTACAGCTCCAACTGCATTCGCCGAACTACTTTGTACACCTGTTGCAAAATTGTTTACCATCTGTGTACCTAGTTGTGTTGAATTAGCTGTACTTGTTTGTAAACCTAATGTGGTAGCATTCGCTAAATTTTGTCCGGAACTTTGCGCTAGATAACTACTAGAATCAATTCCGGATGTAAAACTATTTGCAAGTGTTTGTCCAGAACTCTGTACTTGTGTTGTGCTTTCTGTGATTCCGGATACTACGCCGTCTGTGGCATCTTTTCCAGCTTCTTTTCCGCCAAAAATAAGATTTTTAGCTCCATTTAAGAGACCTTTTCCGACACCTTTGATTAAGTCTTTTCCAACCTGTATCCAATCCGTACTCATTAATCCTTTTATGATTGCTACTACAACTTGAGGAATAACTGCGATTAGATGTACGATCCCTTTTAAAATTCCACCGGCAAGAGCAATAATGATTTCTATACCACCTTGGATAATCTGTGGCAAACTTTGTATAAGCGTTACAACTATCTGTGGTATTAGTCCAACTATTGTATTGATTATCTGTGGAATTGCCTGTGTAATACCATTTATTAAAGATAGTATAATCTGTATACCAACCGGAATTAATTGTGGTATCACACCTAACAATCCTTGTACAAGATTTTGTAACAATAATAAAGCTGTAGAAATAAGTTGCGGTGCCTGACTAAGTAAGCCTTGTACAAGTGTTGCAATAGCCATAACTGCTTGTTGTGTGAGTCTCGGAATTTCATTCGCAATCCCCTGTGCCAAAGCAATTACAAGCTGTATGCCACCCATAATTACTTTAGGTATAGCTGTGGTCCAGTATTCCATCAATGAGTTAATTATTTGCACACCCACACTTGCCAAACTATCCGTATTTGCCAATACAGTATCTATCAACGAATAGATAAGTTGTATCGCGCCATTGACGATGACTGGCAACACACTAGGTAGCATACTAGCGATAGAAGTTGCTAAATTCCCGAGAATCGGAACAACAAAATCTATAATTTTAGGAAGTCCAGTAGAAATTGTCTTTGTTGCTTCATCGAGCATTTGAGAGATAATCTCTGCTATTTTTAATTCATCTCCTGATTGGAAACCATCATCAAATATGCCAGCGATCTCATCTGCAAATTTTTGTAATTTGTTAGCCCCTGTGTTCAAGAGAGGTAATAACTGGTTGCCAATAGGTAAAAGCATACCATTTTTTATAGTTCGACCTATACCTTGCATGGCACTTCCAAGATCATCATACTTAATCTCATTCAGTTGTTTCAGAGCATCAGTTCCACCTTGTATTTGTCCTGTCATCTTGGACATTGCAAGAATTCCTTTCGCTCCAACATCTTCCCACATTGTACCGAAGAGATTGACCCCAGCTAAATTTTGTTTAACTGGATCATCCATTTTCGCAAGTGCAGATGTCACTTCTTGGAAGGCTTTTTTTCCACTCTCGCCACCTTTAGCGAAATCTTTTGTAAGCTGTTTAGCATCTAATCCTAACATCTTATAGGCTTCTAAAGTAGTATTGGATTCGTCTTTTGCCCGGATGCCAAACTCTTTTACAGCATCACCTAACTTATCGACGTCAAATACACCCTCTGCCGCACCATTAGCGAACATATTCATCATCTCGGTTGCATCGAATCCGAGTTGCTTAAAATGCACAGCATATTCGTTCATAGAATCAAGTAAGTTGTCATTTTGGTTAAGACCGTATTGTGCACCTTGTGCCATAAGACTATATGCCTCATCCGCACTTATTCCGAACTGCTTCATCATCATTTGTGCCGTTCTGGTACTTTCAGTAACTTCAAACTCAAATGTATCTCTCATCAAAAGAGCGTTACTCGTTATATTTTCAAGTCCTTTTCCAGTTTCACCTGTCATGTTAGCCACAGTCGCTAAACTGTTAGCTATATCTGAGTAATCTTCTCCTTTATTATCTCTGTAAATGTTAGAAATGATAGAAGAAAATTCTTGTCCGTAATCAGCCTTGTTGTATCCTGTTTGAGCAAGCACAGAGTTTAAAGACTGCTTAAAGTCTGTCGCCTCTTTTGCTACAGTTCCAAACATTCCTGCGGCCGTGACAGCTACCCCTGTACTTGCAACAACAAGTCCTTTTGTCATCACTTTTCCAACACTTAAAGATAATTTAGCGGTTTCTTTTGTTATCTTTCCAACACCACTTAGCGTCTTTTTAAAACCTATAGCTCCAAGTTTAAGCATTACGGAGGTCAAATTCTTCGATGAACCTATAGTTTCTTTTAACTTATTTGTAAGTTGTTCAACTTTTGTTTTTGCAAGTTCCTTTATATTATCTTTAAATCCACTTATTTTAGATTTACCCAATGCCATAGCGTTCTGGACTAAACCTCTAAATCCATTAGGTCGTATCGACTCTACCGATTCAGAAACACCATTAACTTCACTAGCAGTATCAGACAAATTTTCTGCTAAATCTCTTACTTCTCTCGATACATCTGTAAGATTCTCAGCTTGTATATCACCGATTGCCTCTCTTACTTCTCTTGTTTCACTAGTTAAATCTGAGAATTCTGACTGTACACTATTTACGGCATTTGATAAATCTCTAAACTCACTCTCTCCGCTTGATATTACTGCACTTATCGTATTTTCAAACCGATTAATATCTGACATGATATCTGAAAATGGATTGTTTTCAACATCAAATTGTATTTGCACTAATTCTTCTCTTATTGCATTTCCAGCCAATCATCTGCCCCCTTTCGATCTAAAAAGCAGACAAGTTCCCTTGCCTGCTCATCCTTTATTTTTGGAGTTGATTTTTTCAATATAGATATCCAGTGCCGAATTAGCCACAGAAATTTCAAGAGGAGTCATTTGATTAAATACCGTATTGTAATCCATTCCACCATCAAATACTAAGCGCCACAAAGAATAATTACTTTCCGCTCTTTGCCGTATCTGGCTTTTCGTCAGCTTGGTTTCGAAATTTTCCGTTCATGACCTCTTGCCCGAACTTTAATACATCCTTAAATTCATCTACTGTATCGAAATCATCTGCTGTAAGTCCTACAGGCTCAACAATTACATTCTCAAAGACGAATTTTGCCAACTTCTCTGTAGAAGTTGTACTTGTACCATCAATATATGTTTCATCTGTGCAGCGTAAAGCTGTGGAAATCCCATTAAATTGTGCTACATAATCTTTACCATTGATTGTTTTTCTTACTGAATAAAATTTCATCTTTAAATCTCCTTTTTACTGTACTGTATAATCAAAAGCTCTAATTTTAATTTCTAAATCTTCGGCACTCTTTCCTTGCTTAAATGCTGGCATAGAAATGATACGACATTTACTACCACCCATTCTTGTTCCTAATGACTTGTTAACTGCCCAAAACGGAAACTCTTTGTTCGAAGTTGCTAATTGCATTAACATTTTTCGTTGTGGACAAGTTTGCTGTACTGTTAATGTGATGGTACCTTTCGTATCATTTATCTCATTTACCACAATATCTCCTTGAGCACCTGTGGAATCCTCGAAGAAATCCTCGTCTTTTTCTCCTTCGACCATACTTTCTCCAAGTCCTGTAATATATGTCCCATTTACAGTAATAACGCAGTCTTTAGCATTATATCTAGTTACATTCATTTCTTACCCTCCTATACTGTTAAAACTCCATTTACCGTTACATTATGTACAGCACCAAGAATTTCGAAACTAAATCTTCCGTCTTTGTATACCCTGTCCGTCCTATCCTGCTCAGAAACCTCTGAACGCTGTGGGAAATTTGTTGAATATGTATAATTTCCGTCATCATCACTGGATATAATTCCCATTCCACCAGCTTCTAATAGAACATTTATCACTTCATTTTCCATCATAGCAATACCTGCGTTTGAATATGGAATTTTAGGATTGTCATTAAACAACTTTTGTTCTTTGTATTGAATTCTGCTAATAATGTAATCCTTAGAATCTATAATATCTGTATACTGTCCGCTTACAGATTTCCCTTCCGATGGAACTACATCTCCAGCTTTTTTTAAAATTGCGTTTCCATGCGCCTTATGAATCAATTCTAATTGTGTTGATTCCATTTCTTCTGGTTCAACACCTTGTAAAACCATGTTTTTATAAGTAAATGATCCAGCATTTAATCCAGCTGTTGCTCCAACAAGTGCTGCTTCTGGAAATTCTGTTGTACCACTATATACAAAAGCATAAGTTCTGTCTAACCCTGTTAGTCCAGATAATTCTCCTGTACTTGCTACAGTTGTAAAAAGCATTCTATCTGTTGTTTCGATATAATCTGCAATCTCTTTTAAAGTGCTTTCTCCTTCTGCTGAAAGAGATACAACTATCAACTGTCTCCATGCTTGATTCATAAGAGTGCTTAATGCTGTAACCGCTGTCTCTGTACTAGCACACACCGCGATTTTATTCGGCGCATCATCTTGCATAAATAAAAGTTTAGCCGCTTTATAAACCTTGGTTTCTTCGGTGAACCCTGCTGTTTTAACGTCTTCTAACTTGGTACATTCTTTATAAGGTACAGCTTTAGATTCTTTTCCGGCAAAAATTAGAGGCGTTCCGAATCCGCTGTTATCCGTAACCACGGTCTGTTGTGTAATATTCACCTCAACGTCATAATTCTTTGTCATGCGTTACCTCCTGTATTTCAAATTTCTCTATTATTTCTGTTATTGGCTTCTCCAATTTATTCAATAAGTTAAAGGTGGTATCGAATCCTTTTCGGTACTCGTACCCATATGTTAAAATACTATCTCGATTCGTTATTCCTGTTAGAGAACTAGGAATAATCCCACTCTCCGATAGTTCTAAAATCCCTATATTTTCTAAATAATCCCTTGCTTTATAGATAATCTCTAATGCTTCTAAATCGTTATCACTTTGCGCTGTTATGCTCCAAATCTGCTCCACCTCTTTGTAGTGCATGTCTCCATCTACGCAATAGGTTCCAGGATTTCCGGCAGAAGGCGTGGTAATTGTACACGAAATAAAAGGATATGGTGGCATTGTAGCATTTGTATTCGCAAACACTACCTCACAACCACAATATCCTTTTAATCCATTTATTATTAGCTTATTCACTTGCTTTTGATCTATCATGTACACTCACTCTTTTTAGCCCATATACATAGACATCTGCATAATCGCCATAATCTGCCTCTGTATCGACTTTATATGTCTTTCCACTGTGCTCTACATAAAGGTTCTTTTCAAATTCCAGCTTTTCGCTGGAATAAAGCTCTCTATCTTCATTTGTTAGAGAACCTCCGCTTTGGTAAATGCGGCTTTCCTTATATGGCACAATAGCACCTTCCATCTCTCTTCTAGTAGCAGTTGCTTCTTGGTAATAACCATCTACGAACCCACCATTCTCTCCTGGAATAATTAGCGTATAAGGAACACTGTATTTCTCGATAAGGTCTGTAAAATCAAACATCATGTCACTCGATAGGTAATTGCTCCAATCATGTCTCCAGTGTCAACCAGCGGATTAGAACTACCTTTCCTTTCTATCGTAAATTCGTGATTTGGAGGAATTTTTAGTTCTACAGCATAATCTTTAATCTTACTAGATAATAACAGTCCAATCGTTTTTAAAAAATCATCGGAATCCATCTTATCTTCTAAAACAAGACCTATTATTTGATCAATCATTTTCTCGACTTCATCAATATTTTGATCATATCCATTTCGAATAAAAGCTCTTTCAGGGATTTTTATGTATTGAGTAGATTCTTTTAAGTGTAAACCTTGTGTATGCAAATAAGCACGCATTTTAGGTGTCACCTTGATATTACAGCCATATTCATGAATGCCTGCAAGCCAAGCCTCTTCTCCACCAAAAATGCCAACTTCCACAGTCTTTCCTTTTAGCTTTTCTGTTGCCTTTTGCATACTCTTTAGCTTATCTGTCTTAATTGTTACTTTAACTCCCACATGCTCACCTCCAGCGCTTTTTGCAAGGGTGGTATTTTACATTCGGTTTTAGGTATTTCCTAAGTAATTGCTTTGCATTGTTAAGCATAAGAGTTTCTGTACTTTTTCCACTATAAGACTTGGACATTCCTGCAATGCTCTCACTTGTTACATCCTCGTTCTTAGATAGAATCTCCGTACATTTCACAAGAAAAAGCTTTGCACTCGCTGGAAGAGCTTGCACAGATTCGATACTATCTTTATCAAATTCTATTGTTGTATGCTCTTCTATCCATTCCAATGCACTATTTATGTAAAGCAATGTCTTAGAATTTGCTTTAATCGGTAACTCTAACTGTTGCAATTCTTCCAATGTCATTCAATCAGCCTCCTACTCCTGGAGCAGAAGTATTCGCTTCGATCTTATGTTTCAATGCTACAATAGGTACATTCTTATGATGTTTCTTTAAGCTCCAGTTAGCTGCTTTTTCTAAATCTTCATTAGAAGCATATTTTTTATTATCTTTTAGGGCTGCATCCGCTTTCCAAGAACATCCTCGAGGATGTATAATTAAAGCTCTTCTATTAATTAAAATATTTTCTGCTTTACGTTTATTTCTATCTGTTTCAAGACCAACTAAATGTTGTGGCATCCCATCATCACGAGCAAACGCGCCTTTTCCTAAAAAGTAAGTGGTATATGTCTTAGTGCTGCTATCATAAGGCATACCATCATCCACTACTACCTCATATCCAAGATAATAATCAATCTTAATCTGTAAAGTAGCATCATATTCTGTTTCGATATTCTGTTGCTTTTGTAACTGTGTATAAGTAGCACTGTGCATAAATACCATACCCAATTTATCATAAGCATCGCCCATCAACTGTTTTGCATCTAATGTATTATCTACATCAATAATACAATCTGTTCCACTCGCAGCACTAACATCAAGGATGTGGCTTTTTAATGCTCCATTTGTAGCTGTGATTCCTTTAAGAACAGATAACATAACTGCCTGTTCTCTTGTATTCCACCAGTCAGAAGCTAATTCTGCAATTGCAGAAAGTGGGTCTGTTCCACCAAACACTCTTGAAAGATCGGTATCTCCCCATGCTTTTTGACGGATAAGCAAAGTTGCTACTTCATTGTCAGTTGCAATGTTGTCAACCTCAATCTCTTCTTCTCCAAACACTTCATCCTCTCCGGTCAGTGGTTTATAAAATGGAAGTGTAATAATATTTCCACCTTTAGGAGTTCCTGTGATAATCTGAGAAACTTGTGGATCAGATGTTACAATTCCACTCCGTACTAATCTTGATTTCTCTGTTGTTCTTTCTAAAATGTAATCTGCAAACTTACTAGGTACTACCTGTAAATCTGCAATTGTTGTAATTGCCATGTATGTTCATCTCCTTTTAAATTGCACTAGCTTTTAAAGATTTAGCTAGTTCTGGGTTTTTAAGTTCAATTTCCATTTGCTTTGTAAGATTAAATGTCGCCTTGCTCCAAGGGTTATCTCCACCAGCACCTGCATTGCCTTTACTTGGATTTCTTCCATTTTCTCCAAAGACTTTATCAACTTCAGCTTTTACACGTTTGTCAATTGCTGTTTTTAAAGATTTCACTCGGCTATCAATTGCCACCTCATCTTCTCCCATAACAAAGTCAACTAAAGAAAGAGCATCTTCTCCACCATCATCGAGTCCTATTTTTCTAAGAGCTTTCATCGCATACATACGGTTTTCATTCTCTTTTATAGTCCTCTCACGTTCTTGGAGTTCTTCCTCTTTCTCTTTCATTTCCGCAGCTTTTAATTCTTCAGCAGTAAGGTTTTTCTTACGTTCCTCTTTTAGCTTGTCTCTTAATGTCTTATTCTCGTTTCCGAGCTTATTTGTTGCTCTGTCTACAGCAGACTGGATCATCTTATCCATCCATTCTTTGAACTCATCCTCATCGTCTGGAATTTTTCTCTTTTTATTTTTGTCCTTATCTTCTGGATCGCTTCCTGGTTCAGGAGGTTCGTTACTTCCGCTATCATCAATATGCTTTGCCATTTCATCGTACTCTTCTTGGGTAATTAACCCTTTTGCGAGTAAGTCTTTTAATTTCTTTAAATTCATTCTTGTTCTCCTTTCGAGTTGCTATTTACTGCCCCACATTCCAAGAGTTGCACTAAATAACCCCACAAAATCCAACCAGTTACTTAGTTTTACGCCATTTCGGGCAAGAAAAAAGAGATACTATAAGTACCTCCTATAAACATTCACTCTCTTGGAATGCTTTCATCATCTTCGGGAACTGTAGAGCGATCCAATCAACCATTTCTTCATTATCCGCCCAACTCTGTGTTTGTAATCCACTTTCTGTTAAAAAAGCATGTACTAATTCATGACGAAGAACATCATTCTTATATTTCTCCAAATCTTCAATGGAATCTTCTTCTCTCTCAAACTCACACACAACAATCTTTCTAACCGAATGATCACAATACCCATCTCTTGTTTTTAATAAAGAATCTTCATCCAGTTTCTTAAACTCTACTGTATATTCACTACCTAATACATTAACTTTCATCTTTTCCTCCTTTTTCTCTAATACCATATGAAAGATAACAGCGACAATTTATATCCTCTCCAGCAACTCCACTTTGTCCTGGTGCTTTTGTCTTTGCACCACTTGGAAGAATAAAAAACTCATCTACTGGAATAGTTACCCCTTCCATTTTCTTATGGTTGTACTTCTTATTCTTCCCTTTAGCTTTTGCTGGTCGCACTCGCTCGTCTTTCATGGTTCTCCAAGTTTTTACCATCTCAATCTTGCTATCTTCCATAACTTTATTAACTTCTTCGGCAGCATCATGATTTCCAGCTTCTCTGACTCTATGTGTTTCTGTTCTAACGATTCGAATAGACTTCTTGTAATCACCATCTAAGGTAGTTTTCATACGTTTGGCCATTGTACTAAATCTATCTCCATTCATTAATCCAATGTTCAGCTCTTTTTTTATGTCATAGATGATTTCTTTACGCTTCTTTTCCAATGTATCATTTAAAGTGAGTCCTGAAATTGGATTTTCCATGGCTCGTTTTAAAACCTCTGGAGTACAGTTCGCTAAGCCTGTAAGCTCTGTAATACCTTCTGTCGCTTTTTGTACACAGCTAATCATGCCGTTATAGATTGTCTCATATGCTTGTTCTACTGTACTCTTCATCAGCCTCTTGGTCTCTGTACTAATACTGCTCACACGTTGCTCCGCCTCTTCTAAGAAACGTGCATACTCTCCATGTTGTTGTAATATAGCAATATTTAACTTATCCTCTTCGGCATACTGTGAATAAACGTCCGACAAAAAGTAACGTAAATCTTTTAGTAGCCTTTGATATACTGTTCGGATTTTCTTTTCATAGCCTTTTTCTCGGTGTTCTTCTATTCTGCGTACTTGGATAAGCAATTTCTCCAAGTCTGTTAGATCATTCATTTATCTCACCTTCTTGCTCTTGAACGTCCATCTCTTCCCCTGTTCCGGTCTCCTCGATGTCTTCCTCATCTTCTAAGGCCGGAATTCCATCTTGTTCCTCTTCGATTAAGCGCATTACATAATCGATATCATTAACAAAAGAAAGCGCTTTGAAAGCTATTTGCTTAGGAAGTCCTGCGGCTATTAATGCTTGTACTGCCTGTGCATCTCCCACAAAATCTGTCGGGAAGTTTCGATTGTACTGAACAGAACACTGTAAAGGATCGAAGGGAACTTTACGCTTACTAACTGCACTAGCAATTAACTTAAACATATAAGTAGCAGCTCCAAGTTGTTTCGCCTCGAATGCTCCAGCTTTTGTCTCTAGTCCTGTCATTTTAATTTTTAGGGCAATTCCAGATGCAGCATTAAACTCTGGATCGTTTAGGTTAGGAGTCTTAGAAAAACGGTAGATATTGTCCTCTGCCCTGTCAAGATGGTTTTGTACAAAAGATCCATCGATGTTCTTTGTTAAGTAAGTTACATTGTAGGCTTGGTTTGGATCATCCGGCTCAACTTCAATAACACCACTTCTTGTAAAATCCCCACTATCTTCGGATAAACGACAGTTATTAAACACCATATAGGCATTTGCAAAACTCTCAATATCATTACTGTTGTCAGAATAAGCCCCATCATAGTCATCTATAATAGAGAGGACCTTTTCTGCATCTCCCATAAGCTCCAAATTATTCGGAACTCCTTGGAGAGGACAATAGTCAAATAGGTGTAATTCTCTTCTAGTAAAACGAAAAGCATTAAGCTGTCCTTCATAGTAATAGATATTTTTAGAGTCATAGAATTCTACTTTATAGGATATAGAATCATTCAAGTCTAAATACTTATAATATCTAATAGCAAATTCCGGCTCCATCATCTCTGTAGAATATAAGATAATCGTTTCATATGGAGGAACAACCATAACTCTTATATCTCCATTCCCATCTATATAGAATAATCGTCCAGCATATCCGCAAATACTCGCAAACTTTGTTGTTTCCATGTCGATATTAAACATATTATTACGTTTAACAAAGTCTGAAAGACATTTCTGTGCCTCTTCTACGGCTGTTTCTCCGCCTGTTTCTTCAGCAGACTGATAATCTGTACCATATGTATAATTGGCAGGCTTTCCAGCGAAATATCCCACTTTCACATCCACAATCTCGCTAAAGAAATCGTTATTAATTTGATTATTTATCTCATCATTATTACCTTCATCTTTAAAACGAGGAATACGTTGGAAGATCGGAACATTATTCTCCTCTATTTTGTACCTACCATAAAGCTGACGCATATGATCCGCATTGCGAATATGCCTACTAATAATACGATTAAGTAACGATAAATCGGGACCTTGGTCTGTTATGCTTCCTGTCTCCTTTAACTTTGCTAGTTCGGCAGAATAGTCCGGATAATCACAAGATATATCACGCATTTTTCTTCACCTTCTTTCTTTGCATTTGCCTTACAAATTGTTTATCAAAAAAGAGCCTACCGTCTTTTAAAACAGTAAGCCCACATTTCTTACAAACTTTTATATCATTTACTTTTATCATCTCATGCCTACACATTATATTCTCCTTATAATTCCAGAGCCTTTTAGATCCTGTACCTCATAATCATCTAATGCATACCAAATAGCACTAAGTGTATGCGGATCTCGATTGAACTCATCTTCTATCGTATTACCGTCTTTATCTACTTGGAATGTAAGGTCTTTGAGCTCGTCTATTGTGTTTACACAATTGTCTAAACACACAATTTTCTTAAAACGCTTTACTTTTTTGGTGTATGCTGCACGAGAGCCTTGGAACTTACGGCAAGCTCGCATATGAAAGCCTTGTTTTTGGAAATATCGGATTGTCTTAGGCTCTGCACAGTCCGCCTTTATAGTTTCCTGCGTCTGTTTAAACTCTTTAATATCCTCTTCAATTTCTGTATCATCTTTGTTTCGAGAATAATATTCCCAATAGATATACAGAATTTTCTCTTCTCTATCTACGATTAAACGTAACAAAGCATTGTAGGATTCCACAAAACCAAAGTCCATGCCTGCTCTTTTTAACGGATTTCGTATCTTACGTATAAGTTCCATTCCTTTATCATAAGACACGACCTCGAACTGTGGAAATACAAGTTTACCATTTACTCCAAAACGTCCTTTACGAGCAACTCTATACAAGTCTGGATCATGCTGTTGTAGCTCATCTAACTGTTCCACATAAGAAATAGGCACAAAAAAATTATCATCCACTGTGCTGTGATGATAATAAACATTGTCCTTTATAATGATACGTTTCTGATAAAGCTCCTCGTCATCAAGGCGGAAAAATTTCTCTCTAACATCTTGAAAGAAATACTTGTAGCACCAGTTGCTTTTGCTTACAGGATTAGTAGAAAGAATAATATGATTGCTTAGAGTTGGATGTCTTAAACGTCCTAAAATCTCCTTAAAACCTGCATATTTTACCTCTGAACATTCTTCTATCCAAACAATAGACACACCATTTAAGGATTTCAATTTCGCAGGTTTATCCATTCCTTTGAAGATGATAACACTACCATTTGCAAAACGTACACGCATAGGACTTGATGTAAATTCTAAATAATCTGATACACCCATCGCCTCGGCTACTTCCATGAGAAGATCATAACAGGAGTCTCTAATTGTGTCATATACCTCTCTTACAACAAGAGCCTTACGTTTTTCCACCAATAGCTTTTTGATTAGCTTAACAGCGACATGGTAACTCTTAGAACTACCATAACCACCAACTAGGAAATACATCTTATAATCCCAATTTTCGATGAAGTCCATAAAATGATCATTTATTGCGAATTCTATTTGCTTTATATCATCCATGTTTATCACTCGCCTTTACAAACTCAATTCTAATAGGTTTATCATCATTCTTGGTTAATTTTCCTTTTAGCACTTCAACTCGTGCTTTCTGTTCCTCTGTGGCAAGCTCCCAGTTCTTATGTAGCAGTTCATCATATTGCTTTATCAAGGACCTGAGTTCTGCCTGAGCTCTTGCCTGAGCCTTTAAGAAATTAGCTTGTTTATCCCATGCCTGTTGTACTTCCCATCTAGTTTCCTCGGAACTTTCTCCAAACTTTTCTCCGATTTTCTCTATTGTCTTATCCTCTACATCTTTGACATACATAATCTGTTGCGCACGAATAATCGCTGCATACGCAAGCTGTATATTTTCCCAGAGAATATCCAACGGATTTTTCTCATCAATTGCCTGGATAATAGAAAAGGTTTCTTCTGGCAAATACCTAGAAAAAAAACCATACTTTTCAGCATTCCTATTTTGTTCTGGAGCAGAACCACCTTTGTTACCTAGAGCATTCTTATTACCTTCTGGTGCTCCACCATTATTTCCTAAAGCATTTTTATTACCGGGCTGACCGCCTTTACCTTTTGCAACGTTGCATTTCTTTTTCTGCAACGTTGCGTTTGAATCATTATCCCATTTGTATCGATTTTTCCAACTCCGGATGGTCCCTTCTGGAACTCCAAGTTTTCCCGATATATCAATCAGTTTCAAGCCTTGTTTATATAATCGCTCAGCCTCTAAGGCTTTCTCATTTGGTGCCCTAGCCAAGCCCTATCACCTCTCATTCGTGTTGTGTTTGTTTTGTAAATTCCCTCTGATGGGATCGAACCATCGACACAACGCAATGCACGTCTGCTCTACCACTGAGCTAAGAGGGAAACTATCTATAATTAAACAAGGAGGATTCGTCTGTCTTGCGAAAATCCATTAAAAACAAGACAGAATGGATCCTTTGGGACTCGAACCCAAGACCGTCCGGTTATGAGCCGGATGCTCTAACCTACTGAGCTAAGGATCCAAAAAAAGAACCACGTAAGTACATGGCTCTTTCTTTCACATTTATTCTCTATATTCTTCTAAAAAGAATTCCAAAAAACTTCTTCCATAAGAAGTAAGTTTATAACTATCACTTCCCCAGACTTTCTTTACATTCAATTTTGGATTCTTCTTTCCTTTTTCCATGTCTTGCAAATACTGTACAATATTCTTCAAATTATCATCCATTTTTTGAGAATTCTCACTATCAAATAGACCCATCCTATACAATTTTTCTGATATCATACGTCGTTGACCAGGAAGTAATGAATCCAAAATTTTATTATTTTCTTCATTATGAATATATTCATATGTATGGCTCTTCAATACAGCTATATCAATTATATTGAGTTCTTCTAATGTGTCATAATACATCAAAACTACATCTTCTTTTAGCTCTTCAAAATCTGCTAAATGAATATATCCATCTACAATATATTTTATCTTCTCCTTTTGTTTTACATCAAGCACATAATCTGTTACCACACCAAAATAATGTTTGGTTATCAAGTCTAACTTATCTAAATCCAACTTATTTAGTTTCTCATTAAACTCGTCTTGTCTTTCTACGATTTTTGAAATAAAAATTTCAAGATTTTTCTCTGTTCTTTGTTGTTTATATGCTAAAATCAAATTACCAGCCCCCGGTACTAAAGTTCCAGCTAAACCATCTAATGCTATGCCTGACACCATATCCATTACTGGTCCTATTGCTGGTTGTACAATCTGTTGCATTGTTTCTTTAAAATTACTCATTTAGTTTCCTCCAAATACATTTTTATTTTATTATAGCTTATATTTTACTACAAAAAAAGACACCCCTTTGGATGTCTTTCAAAAAAATATATCTGGGAGAAAAATGTGATTTTGATATCTCATATCTATCACTGTACCCATTATAGCACACTTGACATGCAAAATCGTATCAATTTTTTTCTAATCAATTTCTCCGAGTTTCCTTGCTATGTAAAACATAAATCTCCCAACTGCTCGTTTCATGCTTACTTCACTCATGGCCACATTTCGAATTTTCAGATATGGAATAACTTTTCCAGTTTCATTCCAGTACCTTATTCTAATCACTTTCTGCTGTTCCTCATCAAGCCTTGCAAGCGCAGCTTCCACAATCTTATTTTCCTTATCAATCCGCAACATTCGATTACTACTCAACTGAACAATCGCATTCTCTACTCGATTACTAGGAAAATTAGAACGAGGTTGTCCATCATTATAAGGAGTCGCTTCCAGAAGCTGTGCTTTCATTTCTTCATACTCCTTCTTTTGCTCTGGATAGCGCATTACCACCGTTTCCACAATTCGCCAACTGTCCTTTGGTATTTTAGTATAACTCTTCAATGTCTATTCCTCCTGCTATCTATATTCTCTTCCTGTTTTCCTGTCTCGTATTTTTATAGTACCAATCAACTCAAATCCTTTTAATTCTATAAAATGTTTGCAAAGACTTACTGTATCTTTTGCTTTTTGAGACATCAACTTCTCTTCCTTTGTAACTTTCTCAATCGCCTTCCCCGCCGTTGTATCTTTACAACCACTGGCATTATAAAATGTTTTGTTCATGCGCCTTCCCCTTTCTAGTGGTATATGCAATTTATGCACATACCACTAATTGCAGTTTTAATCAATAATTTCTATGTTCTCAATACATTCTGTCCATACAAAATCTTCCACATCCCATAGTTCTGATTTAGCAGATGCACAGTACACTTTATTTCCATCAATAACAGCTCTGCCTTCTACAACTTCTCCTTTTCTAAATGCTGTAACCATCTTCCCCCAGTTATCCCATTTAACTGCTTTTTTAAATGTAATTTTCACTTTTTTAGTATGCTGCTTACAATCAAAACCATTATCACATTTTTCACACTCACCACAACCTCTATCGTCCATTAATTCTAACATTTTATTTCTTACACCTCTCACCTAAATATTAATTTTCTTCTAACATTTCTCTAAGTATATGTATATATGGACTATTATCTGCTTCGATAACTTTTCTACCACATCTTGCACAATATCCAATTTGCCAGAGTTCTGGATATCCTACTAAATTATCTGTCATTTCAACTGTTTCACATCCACAATAAGGACAGAACGCATCAGAGATGCCTAAACCATCAAATATAGTAGTCGGTTTTTCTAATAGCTTTATATTCTTTATTCTTCTTCGTAAGCTACATTTTCCCATTTTGTAGCCTAATCTTTTTTTCTTTGCCTGTCTTTTGTTCACCTTGCTTTTCCTCCACTTTCTTTGCGTATTCTCTCGCGTACTGGACCATCTTAGGCTCTTCCGCCTTAAATCCTGCCTTTTCCATACTGTGATATTCTCTATCACGTGCAATTGTCGTTTTCTTTCCTCTTCTCATATTGCACCATTCCTTTTCATTCACTTGGGAGGGAAAACTCCCTCCCGTAAAAACTACCCAATAATCGTAATATCTAATTTTTCATCTTGAAGCGCATTATGCAAGTATTCTTTAATCCCTTTTATAGCCGCATACTTCCACAATCCACCATCCGCAGACACCAGTTTAAAGTTTGGTTCTCCACCGCTTCCTTCTTTAATCCGAAACACAAACTTGCTTTCTGGCTGTTCCACTTCCAAGAAAGTTCTGTATGGTGCAAGAACTACCGGATTAGGAACTAACACATCCTCTCTACTGGCAATGCCACGCTTAATAGTCGTTTTCTGCGTACATCCGTCATCCCCATAATTGGCAGTCGCTTTGTTTTCCACGTTACCAGCAACTTTTAAGATCAATTCTGTTTCTTCACTTTGTACGAAGGCAGTCTGCATATTGATAACAAAATCTTCTTGACTGTAATATCTATCAAATTCAAAACCGTTTGGATTTGTTGTTACTTCAAACAATGTTTCTCTATCTCTTTCTTCTAGAAGCCCTGAAAGTAATCTTACTTTCGTAGGACTCACCACGTGAAGAATCATAGAACTTCTTAATTCTTCTTTTCTACCTTTTATGTAATCAATCAATGATGTGAGACTAGATGCTGTCAAAGGCTCTGCTTTCTCTTCTTTTCCATAGCGTATTAAATCCTTTGTACAATATGTTTTACCTGCGATTTCTAACACTTCCGGTTTTGCTGCTTCTTCTCCTAAACCTACTAAATAACTAATTGCTTTTTGTAACATATCTTTTTCCTCCTTATGCTTGTTTATTTCTCAAATTAACTACTTTTCCAGCGTTTTCTTGCCGTTCAAAGATTTCTCCTGTTTCTTGATCGAATGCTTTCGGCTCATCTGATTTTTTTCCAAAATCTCCGATAGACATCTGCCCCGGAATCTGCTTTCCAACTTCAACACATTCCACCTCACCCGTTTCCAGGTTAATCCCCATATTCATGGCGGTGGATACAGAAAGTGTTGGTGCTAACGTTGCCTTTGTTTCAATATTGGTTAACACAAGATCCCTTTCATCATTCGGTTTAAATGTAATCGTTGCCACGATTTTTCTTGTTTTCTTAGGATCTGTGTTCGGATCTTGAATGTTACTGGCCACCTGGGCAAGTGCTCTATTAATTTGTTGACTTAATGCTCCTTGAGCAAATTTTTCTAAATCTTGATGTTGCATGTTGTTCTCCTTCCTTTCTGTCCCTGGTGAACTGCCAGAGGCTATCATGGCTTTTAATAAATTAATAGTTGTGTGATATATAACTAACTACTTTTCAGTAGGTGATGCCACAATTTTAATTTTGTAACCTAATTCCTTTTCCACCTCTTCGATCGTCATTTCCTCCCGACGTTCCCAAAGAAGTTTTCCTTTATTTTTTATGAGTTGTGATATATTTGCCACCTCTTCAAGAGGTGCTGCTTCAAAAATTTTCATAACATCTAAATCTTGTCGTGTTGTTTCTGAAAACAATGCAGCTTTTAAGTTATCAGTTAAATCTTGTCCTTTGTAATAGCCACCTTCTGCAACCATTCTCATTTGATTGTTTCTTTTAACGACCAAAAAACAAAGTTTGTTTCTAAGTTGCACTACCATTCCATCTTGTAAATCTGCTTTTGTAAACTCTTTTCTCGTTTCTTCGTTTTCGAAAAGAGTTTTATATGCCAGATAAACACTCCCATCTGTCATTGGTGTACCATTTTTAAGATATAGTTGCACCGGACATTTTGCATAATATCCATACAACTTACATTCTATACAATCGCTTGTTCTCCTGCATTTATGTACAATTTGATCTATCTTTTCTTCTCTAGTCATCTTACTTCTCCTTTATATTGTTTATCTTGTTAATAAAACGTTGTTCCAATGCCTCATAGTCATAAGTGCGCTGTTCGAAGTTATGGAACTTATTAGTAGATTTGTATTTCTGCCTTGATGTAACTGGCTTGTCTGACTGGTTTAAATAACCCTCGAACTTCGTTCCGAACAATGTTTCTGGTCGTAAGTACTGGTCCATTTCAGTTCCCTGCCATTCTCTTACTTTTTTATCAATTACATTCTTAAAGTCTTCCAGAGAATACCCCTCTTCCAAACGAGCACTTATATGACGCTGTGTTGCCTTAGTGCCTGATTTAAAACTCTTATTGGTTTTTAGATTTAAATATTCTACGATCTCTTTTATTGTGTTCTGTCGAGATTCCTTCTCGACTATATTATTAGATCTATTCTCTAATCTCTTATCTCTATTCTCTGGTGGAGAATTGTCGGACATTTGTCCAGTCATTTGTCCTTCGTTTTGTCCTGACGTTTGCTCGGACATTTGTCCTGTTTCTTGTTCAGACATTTGTCCTAAAAGTGCTGTTTTTTCAGCTTCAATTCTACTGCGATACTCTCTTTTTCTATCCGCTTCTGTGCTGCTTTTCCCAATGAAATTTTGAATATCACTCATGTAAATTGCGCCATTATCTAGGACCTCTATGAGTTTTAATTCCTGGAATATTGACAATGCTTTTTCGACTGTTCCGACTTGATGCCTTGTAACTGTTGCAATCATTTGGGCATTGTATGGTATCTTATCATTTACCATTAACTTCCCTTCGTTCCTTAGACTTCTTACATACAATTTCATCAAAATATTGCTATATAAATATCCATCTGGCAGACTTTCCAGTAAGATCATTTCATCCGATTCAAAGAAGTCTTCTTTTAGTTTTAGATAATAATATTTCTTGCTATCTGACACTTTTCTCACCTCAGTTATAAACGACTCTTTCCAAAATCCCCTCGAAAATCATCTCTTGTACCAATTTGAGATTCATAAACCGTTTGTGCCCAGCACTCTAAAACCAATCGGACTGTCTTATTCTTATGCGGAGAATCTGCTCCATTTCTGTGGTGTTCTGAACAAAGTGGCACTACAAGACCATACTTATCTGAGATTTTTCTATTACTCGTTCCGAAGAAAACATGATGTTCTTCCGCAGGTTGTCCACAAATGATACAATATCTCATATCATCTACCATGATTGACTTACTCAACAGCCTTCACCTCCAACTGGATTTGTTTTCTGCAAGCGACGATAAATACTCCATAAAGTCGCATTGTCTGCATCTTCCAAACTATTTAGCTTATATGTAATAAAAATAGTTTCTTCTTTAACTCCTGTTCTCTCTAGTTCCGTGTGGATAAGATTAAGAGCCTGCTTTTTCTCTTCCTTTTCCGCCTGTTCTGCTTGCTTATCCGCATCATTACCATCGTCGATGCACAGAAGACCTCCCAATGCATATTTCCTGGCATAGCTAATTGAACTTCCTGTCAACTGTGCTGTTTGCATCAACTTACTTTCTGCGTCCTCTCTAGCATAAGAAGATACGGATACTTTTTCTCCTGTTTCTGCATCCACAAAATTCGCTGTCGCTTTTACATAAAAACGCCCTTCCTTTACTTCCACATCATCAGTCAAAATGATACAACACTTGCTTTTGGATAGAAGAGGCTTTACAGCCTCTAAAATATCCTCTGCGTTTCTATACTTATATCTACTTGTTTCTCGTGCTTTATTTACAACAAGCTCTTTCTGTACATCTAATAATTTTTTATATACGCTCATACTACACACCCCCTATCGGATTCTAAGACTTTCGCCCTGGACTAAATGTGCAAAATCAGCCTCTCCATGTTCTTTCAAATAGTTCTTAATAGCTGCATTATCAAATACCTTTTTCCATGTAAAGAATTCTTCTGGAACTGCATCCTGGTCATCAATATATAAAGATGGCGGATTCTTTTGGATATTAAAGCTATGTAACAGTGTTTTAAATTTACGATTTCCAGTGAGGTTCATGGCATTCTCGAGATTTTCTTTTAGTTTCTTTTGATTATTGCTAAGCACTTGTTTTATTCCCTGCAAACGCTTAATTTCTGCATCTAACATATGCTCTTGACCTTTTAATGTCTTAATTACTACAGCATAATTGTCCGCCTTTTCTTCGAACTCTCCTTGTAAGCTCTCGAATGTATCAGCAAGAGCCTTTGGATCTAAATCCTCTTCTTCTGCCATAGCTAAAAGTTCCATATATTCTGCTGTTAAGTTATAAAGTGTATTCATCTTCTCTTTCCTCCTACTTTGTTTTTTCTGTTTCATCAGAATATCTTTTTAAATTCGTCTACTTTAGTGGCTCTTTCTATCTTAAATAGCCAGTTCTGTTCTGTTTTATCACAAACTCCAAAATATTCATTTGTCCAAATAAAAACACATTCAATTCCATAAAACTCTTTCATTACCAATTTATATACTTCCCACTTTGCATTACACCAAATATTTGCTTCCTTTGCATAATTTTTTGAAACAGTAAACTCTCCTTCCATCAGTTGTGTTATCCACATATCCCAAAGTGTCAAACATTCTTTCATATCACTTTCAAATTTATAGTTTAGAACTTTCCATCTTCTTCCTCCCAATCTGCTCTCTCCTCTTCTAATTGTTGTCTCTTGTACAATCTATGTAATCTTTCCTGTTCTGCCTCGTAGGCATCATATGTATATCCATCTTCCCAGCTCATCCAAGATCACCTTTTCCTAATCTTTCATCGATTCTCAAATTCTCTTCATCGATTTCCGAATTCAACTCCATATCAATCATCATAAACAAGGTGTTTCGAGCGAAATCTCCTTTATATCCGTATTCTTTTTTATCCAAAGATACATCTTCTTCTGCTCTTGCATCTCTTAACATTTCGTCTCGCAATCTATACCACATTTTTCTATAATCCATTGTTATTTCCTCCCTGTTTTGTTTCTTTTCCCGTTCTTCATCTTTCTATCTAATTTCCTTTTGGAATATAAGGCTCTGGAAGAGGCATCCAGTAAAGCACTTTTCCATATAGAGATTCCAATACAAATCCATCAAAACGACGCATATCTTCACTGATTCTTCCGTTTGCATACTGTACCAATGCTTTTTTATTTAATGGTGCCTTTTTCTCTTTAATGGATATCCACTTTTTACTTTTTCTTTGTTTTTTCTTCCACCAATACAATGGCTTTGGCATCTCTTGCCAAGCAATAATTTTCCCGTATTCCCAATTATCCAAAGCAAATGTATATCCCAAGCGAAGGCTAGTACATACATCGCCGTTTTCAAAACACACTAAAAATTCTTTAAAGTTTTTAGAATCCTCAGGAAGTCCTTTTTCTACTGGAATCCATTCATTTTTCTTAATCTGTGGTTTTCTAATTTTCTTCATATCTCTCACCTCTAATTGCTCATACAATTTCTTTTCTACGTCCTTGTCCAGTTCACAAAAAGAAATACCCATATTTTCATACTTAATGCCCACAAATAACACATTTCCCATGATAGGAGAACCATGCTTATCTACTTCATACAAGTAACTTGCAAGTACGTTCATCTTGTTTTCTTTTAATAATCCCTCTTCATCGACTAGCATCACTACGCCTTTACTGCTACCAGGATCATTAGTATGATTTAGCTCAGAATATAATCGTCTTGGCAGTACCTGCTCTACGCAATCGCAATTGTTACCAATCAATTCACATAACATTTTGTTATTCAAACTTACTTCATGTACACTTATTTCTCTATCTACAGAAACTCTAATAATACTCATTTTTTCACCTTCCCTTGAATTATTTGTACAAATCACTTTGCATTATCTTATAAACTTCTACTCCAGAGTAGAGGCCTGAATTCAGCAACTCTTGTGCAATTGGGTCTTGTGTGGTATTATTAAGTCCTAAGTTATTTTTTGTGTGCTGCTTTTGTTTGGCGACGGAGCAGCACTTTTTTTGTGTCTTTATAACACCACTCTTATAGGAAAACTTTAATCTTCCATATTGCATTGTTCTTCCTCTTCTTTCTTTAATTTACTTTCTAGGTTTATTGTGGCTATTCCGTTTATCGCTGTTATCCCAGTAAATAGGATGTAAAAACAGTCTTCGAACGTAACAAACCAGCTAAGAACCATACATCCACACGCCAAGATAAATTCTATCCATAACAGCATATAGAGTCCTTCTACTATTTCGATTAGTTTCATTTTTTACTCTTCCTTGTACTATTTCTAACAATATAAATTTTATTTTCATTCCGGAAAGCATCATAAATCTCCTTATGTTCATGCTTTCTTCTATATGTTTGTATACTCGCTACCTTTTTCTTTGCCTCATCTACCGTTTCATATTCAAAACACATATTTTTCATTTTACTAACAAGAAAACCTTCGATTGCTATAGTTTCATCACTTTTTATACCACCACGAAAGAATTTTCTTTCTGGTACTTTCACGTTATACGATATATTCATTTGCTCTACTCCTATCAATTCTAAATTTTTCTTTGTAATAATGTCGTGATATATCAGATTTTCAGTTCCTGGTACTGGAGAATCCAAACTAATTGTCTTAACTTGTCTTTTTTGTTTCTCTAACTCATTTCCTATAGCGGAACGCATCGCTAAGAAACACACAGACCGAAATGAATATTTTCTAAGTTCAGGTTCATGGAACCATCGATATACAGAGCGTAAGTATCTAAATACTACTATGTCATACCATTCGTCTATAGGAAGGCCTTTCATTCTTAAATACTGCTCAATCAAATGATGTTGCGATGTCGCAAATTCTTGTTCATGTTTATTTAAAATAAAATCAGCTCTCATTCACTTGTACTCCTGTTGATTTAACATCACCCATCATAAAATTAATCATTATTTGCTTAATATATTCTGGAACCACAATAGTTCCCTTTCTCAATCCTTCGTTCCATTCCTCAGCTGTAAATTCTCTTCCATCCTTTAAACAATTTATTACTCTCATAATCTGCCTCCTTTCTTATTTAATTACTTTGAATTGCTGTGGAATCCTTTTTCTAGGCTTTGAAACTTTAAAGCATTTCCCCGTCTGATTACCTACAATCACATCATCATACTTTGTAAATGTTTCAACTCCTTCTTTTTCTAAAAATTCTTCTATCACCCCCTTTTCTCCTTGAAACCTCCGCAAGTCACTAAAAGTTACCATTCTATGGATCATCATTTCAAAAATCTCTTTGTTAGAATATTCCATAAGAAAAAAATCAATTTCTTCATCACCTATTGGTTCATCTAACTCCAACTTTCTAATATATTTCATAGTCGAAAAATAATCTTTAATACTATATTTCTCTCCGTCAAATCGCTTTTCTACTGGAAATACCTCCATAAACTCTCTTGGTGTAAGAAGTGACATGAAATTCGATATAGTAAAAAATAGATTTGTATCATTTTGAGCTGCTTCATATGTATTATTTTCAACAACCTTAAAATACAAATTTCTTTCCTTTACACAGAGGAAAACCAATTTTTTCATAGCATCTCTATCTTTATCAAAATCCTTTTTCTCAATTAAATTCAAAATAGACTTATGGTAGAGATTTATTTTTCTAATTATCAAAGACTTTTCATTCATCTCTTGCAAATCTTTTTGTCCTAATATAACCTTTGGCACCATTTGCTCCTTTCTATTATGCAACGTTATACTTAATAGCCATTTCTTTTACAATAGCCGTGTAACCTTCAATTAGTTTTTTATCATCTGCAATAATATCAATATAAGAAAGGCGATCTCTCTTTGACTTACAAATACCTTCATCTGCCATTCTTCTTCGTTTATTGGTGAGTCTTTGTTTTAAATTCACGCCCATACGTTTTTCCAAATAACTATAACTTTCTGAACGTACTTGACTATAAGCCTGTCCACCACCCAAAGATAAGCCAATTTTTCTGATAATATTTCCTGTATCATCCCTCCAAGAAGTTGTATCAAGAGAAACTACCTCTCTAATACTATCAACTCGCTCTTCTACTTCTCTAATATGTTCAGCCTGTCGTTTCTGTTCCAGTTCCTGCTTAGCAACTGCCTCAAACATCTTGCTAAACATTTGAAGTTCTGGTGATAACTGTTGCATACCTAGTGTAATTTCTTTCTGCCTTTCTTCCACCATTGTGAAATATTCTCTTGCTTGTTCTCCTCGTTCATTCTTCTGCATCATGGAAAGTTTCTTTGCAAAACGAGAAGTAAGTTTATAATCTTGAGTTTGATTACCCTCGACATAAATGTCGAACCCCCAATAATCTATATTTTCTTCTGCAAAATTGTTTTCGAGAATATTGGTTTTTGCCCATCTTGAAAATTGACTTTTAGCAAGACCTAAAAACTCATATAACTTTCTAGCTGTTGTCATTCCTTTATCATCAATACCCAACGCAATTTCGATGGGTGTCTGATTACTTGTATAATTACTTAATTCATTCATGTAATTTCTCCTTTTCTATGCTGTTTTCTGTGATTCCTGTTGACTTTTAAAGAATGCAATTCCTTCTCCAAAAGCTAACAATCTTTCTTTTTCTAGCTCGGTCATTTTGGGAATTGTTTGACCAAATACTTCAAGAATTCTCTTTTCTTTATCTGACATAAAAATCTCTCCTTTCTTCAATTTTTTTTCTAGAACACTCGACTTCTACACTCTCTTTTCTTTAATAGAAACCATTCATCTGTATAACTTAGTGGGGGGCGATATATTCTATTTTGAAACACTTATTTGTGCTTATGTTGCAATTATAAGTGCTTTTGTTGCATATGTCAATATCTTTTTGTGATTTTGTTACTTTTTGTGATTTTGTTGCATTTTTGTGTTGACGTTAATATAATATACTTGTATAATTAATACCAAGAGAAGAAAAGAGGTGACTAATGAATGAAAGAAAGAATCAAGAAAATTAGAAAAGAACTTGATTTAACACAGCAAGAATTTGCTGATAAAATAGGTGTAAAACGAGGTGCTATCGCAAACTATGAGGTTGGAAGAAATGAACCAACTGATTCGGTTGTTTCCCTTATATGTAGAGAATTTGACGTCCGAGAAGAATGGCTACGAAATGGAACAGGAGAAATGTTTATAGAACGTTCCCGAGACGAACAAATAACTAATTTTATAAATGATATTCTTTCTAATGAAAAAGCAACTTTTAAAAAGAGACTTATATCAGTATTGTCTGCTTTGGGTGAATCTGAATGGGAAGTATTAGAGCAAATAGCAATTAATATTGTTGAACAGAAAGAAGATACTTCAACAAAATCTCAATCATACATATCACCAGTTTTAAATGCAGCGCACGAAAGAACAGATATCAAACTAACCAAAGAAGGTAAAATACATGATGATGCTATTATGGACGATGATAGCGAATGGGAATAATTATTGGAGAGTGATAATGATTGACTTATGAAGAACTTATGATTGAGGCAGATAAAGGGTTGATTATTAAGGAAAAGCCATTAATAAACAACGATGGCAGGATAAAGGGGAATCGTATTGCAATACGGAGAGATATCCCAACACTAAAACAAAAAGCTTGTGTCCTAGCAGAGGAGCTGGGACACTATTATACAAATTATGGGGATATTTTAGATCAAAGCATTACAGAAAATCGAAAACAGGAACTGAAAGCTAGAGCATGGGCATATAACAAACAAATAGGGTTAATCGGCATTATAAATGCGTACCATTCACATTGCCATACTCTTTATGAAATGGCGGACTTTTTAGAAGTAACAGAAGATTTCCTACTGGAAGCGTTAGAATATTATAAAGGTAAGTATGGAACTTGCATTGAGGTTGACAATTACATAGTCTATTTTGAACCAGTAATTGGAGTATTAGAGAAATATAAATAATCCTTTTAAAATTCGCCTAAAAAATTGAAAAATGTTAAAAAAACAACTAAAATAATGAACAAGAGATTATTGTTTATACAATAAGTATTTTTTCTATTTAGGAGGATTTAATTATGGGATTACGATTCAGAAAAAGCATTAAAATAGCACCAGGAATTAGATTAGGTGTCGGAACAGGCGGAGCAAGCCTATCTTTTGGAGGAAAAGGTTGTCGTTACTCTATAAACACACGAGGGCGAAGTCGAGTAAGTGCAGGACCTTTTTCCTTTTCTTCCTCTTCCAAAAAGAGGCGCTCTCGTAGCTATAATTCTAGTGCTTATGCCAAACAAGCTAAGATTAAAAAAGAACTGCAAAAGCAAAAACTGGAGGAGTTAGAGAAAAACAAACTAATTGTCGAACAGTACGAAACTTATGTAGATATGATCCAAAATGTGCATAGGGAATGTGATGAACCGATAAATTGGAACAATATCGCAAATGAACCAGAACCATTTCCAAAAGGAATGCCTGGTCCAAAAGAACAAGAAGCTCAAAAACAGCATGCAAATTTTAAACCACGTTTTTATGAAAAGTGGATTCCAAGCATGGGTGACAAAAGGAATGATAAACTAAAAGATGCTGTTGCCACAGCTAGACAAGATGATCTTGAAGATTATGAAACATGGGAAGAAAGTATTTCTTTTGCAAAACGTATCTTATCTGGAGACATAGAGGGATATTATGAAGCTATTCAGGAAGCAAATCCATTTGAGGATTTAACCGATTTCGGAAGTGGTTTTGAATTTGGCACAGAGAATCCACAAGTAATGGAAATTGAGTTTATGGTTAAATCTGAGGATGTTGTTCCTAAAACTTCTAAATCCTTAACAAAGACAGGGAAAATATCTGAGAAAAACTTAACTAAAACTGCCTATTATGATATTACACAAGATTATGTTTGTAGTTGTAGCATAAGAATTGCACGTGAAATATTTGCCCTTTTGCCAGTGCAACTTGTTATTGTCCATGCAACAGATAATATTTTAAATACATCAACTGGACATGAAGAAGAACAAACAATCTTGTCTGTAGGATTTACAAGAGCAGAATTTGAGAATACAAATTTTGATAGAATAGACGCTTCTGATTTTGTTGGAAGATTTAAAAACAATATGAATTTTAAAAAGACAGCAGGATTTTCTCCTGTAAATAGATTAAGTTTATAATAAAAAAGACTCCCTGCTACCAACAGAGAGCCTAAAAGAATGTTACCTACTAACCTAAAAGGTGTACGGTAAACACTAAGTCGCATTAGTATTTTACCATACATCCTGGCATTTTTGTAGGGTGTATTTTTTGCACCCTTTTTTAGGATAAGAAAGGATGATAATTAAATATGATAAGAGCAGGAATATATGCTAGAGTAAGTACAAGAGAACAGGCAGAAGAAGGATATTCCATCGGTAGCCAAATAGATAAATTAACAGCATATTGCCAACTCCATGACTATGAACTTGTGGATCAATATATAGATCCAGGTTTCAGCGGAGCATCTTTGGAACGGCCGGCGATGCAACGTTTATTAAAAAATGTGAAGGAGAAAAAATTAGATGTTGTAATTGTGAGAAAACTAGATAGACTATCTCGTTCTCAAAAGGACATTTTAACTCTGATAGAAGATGTTTTTCTTCCAAATAACTGCAACTTTGTTTCGACAACGGAAAGTTTTGATACGCAAACACCAATGGGGCGTGCTATGATCGGAATTTTATCTGTTTTTGCACAGTTAGAAAGAGAAACGATACGAGAACGTAATCAAGATGGAAAAAATGAGCGTGCAAAAACTGGCAAAGCGATGGCTTGGTCTAATCCACCACTTGGGTATAACTATGTGGATAAACACTATGAGGTTAGCGAATATGAAGCTGCTATCGTAAGAACTGCATATAACTTATGTTTGCAGGGCTTAAGTATGAATAAGATAAAAAAATATATAGATGAAAAATTTGACTATAGTTTAACTAAATATAAAACCAAAGATGGTAAAATACATTTAGCAACTATTAAAAGAATTTTAAGAAATCCTCTTTACTATGGAGTTATAACCTGGAAAGGAAATTTGTATCTTGGAGAGCACGAGGCTCTAATAACAGAAGAAATGTTTAATGCCGTACAAAAACAACTACAGTTAAATGCAAAAAATGCACTTGGGCATTCTAAAAACCCTTTCCGTTCTACCCGTTTATTAACTGGTCTGCTCTGGTGCGGAGACTGCGGTGCACGAATGCACGCACAGTCTCGCAAACGAGTTAACAACGACAGATGGTACTATATGTGTTATTCTGTAAGTAAAAAATCCGCAAAATATATTACAGGAGAATGTCATTCCGGCAACTTTGATGGAGAAACTCTCGATCAAATTGTCTATGACCAAATCAGGGCTCTTTCTGATAATACAAAGCTATTAGAACAAACAATGTTATCAAAAGAATCAAGTGTTTCAGAAGAGTTTTTTGAGGCGAAACTGACATCTATCGAATCCAAACAACAAAAATTAGTTGATCTATATCTCGATGATAAATTGGATAAAGCTATGTTGGAAAGCAAAAATAAAGCGCTGGAAGAAGAAAAGCAAAAGATACTGGATACTATGGAGCGTAATAAACAAAATCAAAACAAGCCTACCAAAAGAGAGGTTCGAAAAAATCTTAAGCAATTTATCGATATTTATGAAACAGGCGAGCTCGATACTAAGAAAGCTATCTTAAGAACTTTAATCGATAGAATTACAGTTACAGGTGATGATGTAAGAATAGATTGGACTTTTTAAAAATTATTACCAATTAGTTGCAATGATGGTGATAACTGTCCCACCAGCCAATAATAACCCTTTTAAACTGTTCTCCATTCCTCTCTTACTACAACATCTTTTCCCCTAACGTTATGTTCAAAAATGTTGCTTTTCCTCCCTTCTTGTTTTCTTTATTTTTCTTTATCATTTATTAACTGCAGGATTTAAAAGAATAGTTTTCCTTTCCATTCCTTTTAAACCCTGCAATTGCATCGTTTTTTAATTTTTATTTTTACATCTACTCTAATAAGCTCTTTTATTTTTTCTTTTATTTTATTTTTTCTATTCTTTCCTGTTCTCGTTTTCCCTCCTTAATAGTCTTTCTCATTTCCTGTTCTCTTCTATGCCCTTTTCACCTCATCTCTTTTTATTTTCATCGAAATGCTCTCTTTTTTACCTCCTTTCTTATTTTCCTCTTTATTTAATTTGCTCCAAAAAACTAGAAAGCTGTATCATACTCTCTAAAACAACTGGAACAATTAAATACATACTAATTTCAAAAAATAGTGGTACAAAGGCAATCGACTTTGCAACGATTCCTCTTTTTTTTACTAATAGTTCGTTTTCTTGTCTTCGCCTCTCTTGTTGCTTCTTTCTATGTATTAAATAGTCTTCAAACGCCTTTTTCATTCCCACTTGATCGCTGAACACTAAGTCATTTGCTATTTGCTGTAATCGGATATGTCTCCCCTGCTCTTTCAACTGTTCTACCATATGCTGTTCTCCAATATAGACAGATAATAAACTTTTTCCCCATATAGTCTCATAGATATCACTTCCTTCTTCCATATATTCAATTACTGTCACGAGATCCACACTTTCTGACTTTGACAAGGGAAAAAGAATCGTCTCATAATAATCCAGTTCATATTCTCGATACTGCTCATATTTCCAGCACCGATAAATACAAAAAATATCAGGTAACTTCCATCCAAAAAACAAGAAGAAAATAGAACTAATCCACCATAGAATCGGAAGCCTTGTCTTTTGATATTGTTCTTGATTCTGTTTTAGTTGTTCTATCGCCATTTTTACTAACGTTAGATTTTGACGATGATAAAAAGAAGAAACCCTTTGTACAACCATTTCTTCATCCAATTTTTTTTGACGATACTCTTTTCCGATTTCTTTCATGCCTTTTTGCCATTGTTCAAAAGGAATTCCTACATAAGATAAGATCTGACGATCTAATAACTCAGTTCCTTCTAGTGCCTGCATTTTCTTGGCATTTTGTAATACAAGGCAAAGACCGATTACCAAGAGGAAGCAAATGATGCCCCATAGAATCTTCTTTATAAAAAACTGCTCTGGTGTGATTTTCTCTTTTGCTCTTTGCAACTTCTCTTGATATTTTTGGTATCCAATGTAATTCCTCTTTTCCCATATTTCTACAATCCATGCTATCCCCCCTATATGTTCTATTTTTTCTAATAGACGATTATGGTTCGTTCTTTTTTCTATCTGTTCTTTTTCTTCCATAGAAGTTCGCAATTGCCAAACTCCCCAATAAGAAAGCCCCATCAATCCGAAAAAGAAAAGCACTACTAATTTTCCATAAAGTCCATGATAAGACGTCATTAACTCAGGAATATTGGAAGTTGCCCATAGTTCAATAGGCTTTAAGAAAAATGCTGGAAATAAAATCAAAAAACTAAGTCCTGAAAACAACACTCGAATCTCTTTTCTTTTCCAAATCTCTAATATTAAATCTTGTCTTAACAAACCAATTCCTTCTAAAAACACAGCATCTTTTTGTTGACTACCATACTGCATTTCAATGGATAGTAAAGAAGCAAATAGCTTTAGAAAACTATTTTTTTGTGTCTTCATATAGCTTCTTCTAACTTCATCTCTTCCATCTACTAACATTTCATAAAGACATTGTGCCTCTTGTGCCATCCTCCCATTTGCCTCACACATTCCATCATAAACGGCCTCTTCCATAATAGGATTCACCATGTAAAATTGCTTAATTCTTTGTATGAACCACTCAATTTCTTCTAAAAACTTATATTCTAGTTTTTCTTTCTTTTGTCTTTTATAATTTTGAATACTAAAATAAAATGCTATCACTCCAACAATCCAGTAAAAAATATCGTTTAACATAAGGATTCCTTCTCTAAAAACTGTTCCATATCGATTAAAAACTGCTTTCTTTCTTGTACCGTAAGATATTTTAGTATTTGTTTTTGTGTTTCTTTTGTAATCGCATGTTTCTTACAATATCTACCGTTCTCCCATAGAATAATATCTCTTGTGTCCACACCTTCTTCTATAGGGACAATTTCTGTCACTCGTTCTACAAATCGCTCTCCATTTCTTGTCTTTGCCATATGGATATCAAATCGAATACTTGTCATCACTTGCTTCAATGCAATTTCTTCATTTCGAAACCCACCTGCTTGTAACAAGGCATTTCGAAGTCCTTCGATCAGATCCTTTGTCGTCTTAGCGTGATGTGTGAACATAGTAAAAAGCGATGCTGTTTGAGAAACTTGAATCAACCAACTGGACACTTCATTGGTCGCTACCTCGCCTAAAATTGTTACAACGCCATCTGTTTTTTTCAAGATATCAAGAGCTTCTTGTCCATGAATCTGTTCTGTTTCCCTAAGAGATACAATATTTCTCTCTGGATATCTTTCACGCAACTGCAATTCAAACGTTAATTCTTGGGTACGAATCGTATAACTATGAGGAATCAAACCAATAAGAGCCATTAATAACGTTGTCTTACCACATCCTTGATCACCTGTAATCCCCGTCACTTGACAGCCTTTTACTATCCACTTTAAGATTGTCCTTAAACACTTCGTTTGATCTCTTACTAAAATATCTGCAAGCTCCAATTGTTTTGCAATATCAAATTTTCGTACAAAAAACACCCAGCTCTCGGAAAATGGCGGTCTCATAACAACAACTCTGGATCCATCTTTACGATTTCCTGTAATGTATCCTCTTGTTTGACTTAATTGACCATAATTTCCATACCGATAAATGTTTTTACAGATTCGAATGAGTTCTTGCTCCTCTTCAAATTTTAAACATGAGAAATGAATCATCGTTCCTTTATAAAAAATCCATAAGCTTAATACATCTTTTGATACCCCAGCAGATACCCCATCTAAATTCATCGTTAAAATCCGATCTGCAATTCCATATCCAAAAGAACTTTCATAAATGGTCTGTATCACAAGTTCTAATTTTTCCACATAATTTAGCTTCCTATATTTTAGATAGAATATTCTATCTAAGTCTTGGGCATTTACTTCATAAATCGCATCTTCTCCATCATACTTTGGTTGGTTCCATCGATAAGTCTGAATTAAAAAGGAAAGGGCATCTTTCCCATGCTCCTTCTCCGTTAAATAAAGGAGGATTAAAAATTTCGTTCTCTCCTTCATTCGAAGTGGTTTTTCAAATGGAAGAATTTGATTAAGTAATTCCTCTTTCCTATCTAACTGATTTTCTAAAAACTCTTTCATATACTCTTGAATCAAACACCTTGCTTGTTCATCTCCATAACTACAATTTTTGATTGCCTGCCTTAAACTCTGCTTACTTTTCTCCCACTTTAAAACTTCTGATTTACTCAGCTTCCATCGACTTGTATCACTTCTTAAAATATTGTAAAATTGCTCTTTCATTAACTCAATGAGATATGGAATACTATCATATCTTTGTTTTTGCTCTATCACTAGACTCCTCCCTTCTACCATATCGTTCGATCCGTTTTCCTACTATCTCCACTCGCTTCCAAAAATCGCTCTTTTCTTTTCGATCTCTTTCGGTTGCCAAATACTGCATTCCCTTTCCTCTTGACCATGTGTCCATATAAAGATTGGAAAAAGGAATTCCTCCGATACACCTCTTTCCAATCTGAGGATATAAGATCTTCAGATTCGTAATATTCCAAAAAGACTTCTTTTCATATTTACATAAAATGACTTGTTCCTTTTCTTCCATCACTTTTTCATTGCTCCATCTCTCTATTATCCAACGATTTTGCGGAAGAAAATAGAGGACGACATCTGCATATTGTTTGAGCTGTTCTAACAATTGTTTCTGTCCCCATTCAAGATCCACATAGACCACTTCAAAAATTTCTTTATAAAACTTCAACAGAGTCGGAAAATATTTTAGAAGATTTTGTTCATATAATTTTTGATCTTTCTTCTTAGTAGAAGGTAATAATTCAAACCGATTTTCTCCTGAATACATCGTAATGGTAGCTCTTTCTATTACCTCTTCCCGTTTCATACCAGCCATCTCGTTTCGAATGGCCTCATCAATCCCTTTCATCTTCCAATACTCTTCTTTTTTCCATTTTTTTTGACCTAATAACGTTTCTTCTAAATTCCCATGAAATCCTGTCTGAATCAACAATGTTTTCTTTCTAAATTCAAAATAATTCCATGAGCATAGTGCAGACAAGCTACTAGAAACTCCAAACTGTGGTCCCATAGGGCTAAATCCTATGACTATCATATCATTCCCTCTGTAGGAAGATGTAAAATCCCTATCTCCTCTTTTTCTTGATACTGAAGCCATCTCCTTACAAGACTCCATACAATTTGCTTCATAGAAGATGATGTTCTCTCCCATGGAATGTCATATTGGTACTGACATCGCATTTGATTTTTTCGTTCTCTTTCTCCCCATGGACAGGAAAAATAATTGGATTCTTGTAACTTCATTTCCGTTATCATTCCCCTTAAATAAAAGGACATTTTCCGAATTGGACTTTCCTCTTTTACCACTAAAAATCGTTCAATATTGGAAGGAATCTTTAGATTTTCCACAATCTCTAAATGATGTCTTTGCATATCCGTTACAAAGCAAATGCTATGGCATAAAAAGAACTCCTTTCCTTTTGAACTGTACTCAAAATCTATTAAAATAAAATCATAGGTTTCCTCTTCCATGTACTGCTTGATTTCCGTAATCTCTGGTGCTCCTACATAAAAAAGATCTCGATATTCTGTTACTTTTTGAAAAACATATTCTGGCACTGTTGCCATCAATTCTTGCAAAGGGGTATAATCCACTAACAATACTTGAAAATTCATCTCACTCAGTACATGCCCTACATAAGAAATAAAATCATAATGATTTCCTCCTAAAAATCCAATCACTTTAGTCAAAATACACCACCTCCTCATTTTCCTGTTCTTCGTTTTGTTCCTCGTTTTGTGCTTGCATATTGAAATTCCATTTTTCACTTTCCTTATTTTGTAATCGCATATTCTCCTCCAGCGTTTGACGATATTTTTTCCATAAAGATATTTGTGCTTTCTCTACAATATTTGGATTGTTTTGCATTAACTCATAGACTGCTTCTTTTGGAATGTAATTGACTTTGGAAGACTCTTGCTTTATATCCCTTCGATACCTTACGGTATAAAGGATTCCGTTCATATACTCACAATCCACCATACTACTTGCTAAACGCAACATCTCTTCTTCTAAAAGCCACATTGTCATTGTATTTTCTTCTATTGCTACGTCATAACACCCTCTCTGTGCTATTACTACATACTCTTCTCCATCTGGATAACGGATTCGGATATCGATCCTATCCCCTTCTTGTAACCCTTGTTGCAACGCAACACCTTTTACTTCAATTGCTCTTTCTTTCCCATTCCATCGCTCATCTTTTTGTTTCACACTCTCTTGTATGGAAGTAATTTCTTCTACTATGTTATTTTCTTTTTTTTGTTGTTCTCCCTGTTCTTTCACAACAGATTGTACCTCTCCTCCCTTTTTT